>OLQT01000003.1_pt1 | contig 358932 bp, 350 predicted proteins | sample 1672651 | NCBI WGS metagenome assembly OLQT01 (sample SAMEA3136709, study PRJEB25190) | human gut metagenome | biome: human gut; feature: human-associated habitat; material: faeces | place: Austria | collected 2013 | reverse complement strand
ACAGCGCCCTGCCTCAAGAGATGTCAATTGCTGAGCCACCTCAAGATAGAAAAAACTCCCGCAAAGGAGCGAAAACAACTGTGTACCGGGAATCGCGACTTTCATGAAAGTTTCTTGTCAGCATGATCGCTCCCTTAAAGCCTAACAAAGGCCGCCTTAGCAGCAGCCTGATCAAGTGATACAGTTAGAGATACTTTCAATATATCTTAGAACTCTGCCGGTAATGATTCTTTATAAGACTATATCGCCAGCTTGTTTGGCGACCTTCATTGCAGATGGCCATCTCGACAATGATATATACTCATTTGAAGTAAAAATAAAAGATACTGAGAGCTTGTATAAACTAAGAATAGGATTGTCCGCAGGATATAGGGCTGTTATAATTAAAGAATACTCTTAAAAAGTCACGCAAGACCTCAAAGCCTTGGAGATTTAGGCGCGGAGTAAAGAGTAGTTTTAAAACAGGAGACGAAAAGACATGGGAAAAAGAGATGAAGTTAGGCGTGAAAATAAAGATATAAACAGACCAGTGCTATTTAATCGTATAAATTTTATGGCAGTTTATTTGATAGGAATCTATCTTCCATATATTCTTTATTTATCGGTGAAATTCGATATTGCCGAAATTTCTCTCTCCCGTATCGGCTGGCGGATGAACGGCTTTCCCTTTTTGCTGGTTTACTGTGGATTAACTATACCGTTCATGTTATTTGAAGCTTTTTCTTATTCCGGATATCTGCCAGAGGGAAAAGGGGTGGTGAGAGCAGCCTTTATCGTAGGATGCGCCATTCTCTGCGGAGGAGTCTTTTTTCCATATGGAGAATCTGATCCGGAGATATTTCTCATTCTTCATAGGGTCACAGGAACTATAGGCGCAATAGTACTTCTGACAGTCACGGCCTATCTGCTTTTTTCATATTGCGCAGCACATAAAATAAAAAAGACGCTATGCATATGTATCAACGTCTTTTATTTCATATTTTTCGGTCTGATGGTTCAGGCCTTTTTCACGACGGGTACGACGGCGATCTTCGAAACAGCTTCTACCTACATAAATATGGTCATACTCTTTGCATTGAATTTATTTGAGAGCCGTAGCAGAGCCTGCTACTGATGACAGATCCGGATAACCCTTTCTTGCTTTTTTCAGCCATGGACGAATATCGGCGTCTTTCATGAAAGTTTTTCGTCAGCAGTATCGCTTCGTATTGATACTCATTGCAGAAGCAGGAGAAGTCCTCATGGTCCTGGTTAAGGGGCATCATACCATGACAGACGGACCTTGTGAATCTTCCCGCACATGCCCGGTGTAAGAAAGACGTGCGAAGATGGGTAATATAATTGGTGGAACAGGCCCTGATCAGAGGCTATAATAAAGTGACAACCCGATAAGGAGGAAATAGCGATGGATTTAGGGAACAATTTATTTCATGCGAGAAAGAGGCGAGGCCTTTCTCAGGAGGATGTGGCCCAGAGACTTGGGGTGAGCAGACAGACCGTCTCAAAATGGGAGACGGGCGAGACAGTCCCCGATATCCGCCAGTCGAAAAAGATGGCGGCGCTTTATAATATTTCGCTGGATGAGCTGATAGATTTCGACCTGGACATCAGGGAGATTCAGGAAACCATAGAAAGGACCAGCCGGGAGACAGAGGCGAAGATCGACTGGAGCCGGGCCTGGGGAAAGAAGTATCCAGTACTGCTTGAATATCAGGATAAAGTGAACATTCCGAACTATGAATATAGATTGAGTAAAATGATGGACGAGATCAGGCAAGAATATATGTTCAATGAACAAGACGCCATGCTGGTCTTAAAAGACATCCTGTACAGGGTCTGGAAAAAGCGAAGCGAGAAAACGGGCAAGTAAAATAGCAAAAGACAGGTTTCCTGCAGGTTGATTTTTTTAACAGAAATCGAATTTCTCTCCATTGCGTTTTGACCTCTGATTTTTTATAATGTCAGCAGGAGGTAATTTTGATGAGAGAAATCAATCTTGGACGGGTCCTGATAGAGAACCGGCACAGACTGGGCGTCACGCAAGAGGAGCTGGCTTCACATATAGGCGTTTCCAAAGCGGCCGTCTCAAAATGGGAGACGGGGATGACCTATCCGGATATCACCCTTCTACCTGTGCTGGCAGCATATTTTGACATCAGCATAGACGAGTTGATAGGATACGAACCTCAGATGGAAAGAGAGGAAATACAAGGCTGGTATCTGAGAGCGGCAAAAGAGTTTTCTGATCTTCCTTTTGATGAAGCGCTGGAGCGCTGCCGCCAGACGGTGAAAAAATATTATTCATGCTATCCGGTACTGTTTCATGTAGGGCTGGTGATGGCAAACCATTTTATGATGGCAGAAACAGCGGAGAAAGCTGTGGAAGTACTGGAAGAAGCAAGAGAGCTGTTTCGGCGTGTAAAAAGTGAGGCCGGTGATCCGCTGCTGGGCAAGGAAGCTCTTCAGCTGGAGGCGTTTTGCCTTCTGAACCTTAAGAGACCCAAGGAAGCGCTGGACATATTGGGAGAAAGCGTGCCGGAGATAAGTTCTTCAGAGCCTCTCCTGGCTGCCGCTTATCAGATGAACGGCGATATAACAGAATCCAGAAGAATTTTGCAGATAGGGATTTATAAAGCTGTCACAGGCTTTTGCGGCCTGATGACCTCTTATATGAGCCTTCCGCCAAAAGACCTTGCTTATTTTGACATGATCTGCCAAAGATTTGAGGCTGTGGCAGACGCATTTAGATTAGATGAACTGCACCCGGGGGCGATCTTGTCCTGTTATGTGTCCATGGCAGGCGGCTGGGCGCTTCTGGGAGAATCCGAAAGAGCTCTTAAAGCTCTGCAAAGATATACGGATATTGCCACCGGCGACGTCTACCCCTTGAGGCTAAGAGGCGACTTGTTCTTTGACCTATTGGATGAGTGGCTGGGTCAGTCTCCGGCGACGGAAGAATATCCTCCCAGAGAAGAGTCTGTTATCCGGCGGAGCATGACTCAGGCGCTGACCGAGAATCAGGCATTTTCTGCCTTTTCGGATAACCCTCAATTTAAGGGCATGGTAGAGCGTCTTAAAGACAATGAGAAGGAGAAATAGTATGGAAGCTGTCGTTTTACAAGATCTTTCAAAGATATATCCCGGCGGCAAAAAAGCCGTAAACCGGCTCTGCCTCTCCCTTGAGCAAGGAGAAGTATTCGGATTTTTAGGGCCTAACGGGGCAGGAAAGACCACCACCGTAAAGCTTTTGAACGGAATGCTCACACCCTCTGAGGGCAGCTGCCTCGTACTGGGTATGGATCCTGCGAGAGAACCTGAGAAGACCCACGCCATATCGGGAGTCGTAACAGAACATGCCCAGATGTATGATAGCATGTCAGGCATGCAGAATCTGATCTTCTATGCTTCCGTCTACGGCATTACTGCCAAAGAGGGACAGCGAAGAGCAGGCGCCTTGCTTCGGCGGCTTGGACTTGAGGAAGCAGAGGATCAAAAGCTGTCGTCATATTCCACAGGTATGAGACAGCGGCTGTCGCTGGCCAGAGCTCTCATACACGGCCCCAAAGTACTGTTCCTGGATGAACCGACTTCCGGCCTCGACCCTGAGAGCGCTCAGAGCGTCAACAGCTTGATAAGGGATTTGGCGGAGAATGAGGGAGTAACTGTTTTTCTCTGCACTCACCAGCTCAGATATGCCCAGGAGATCTGCACCCGCTACGGTCTCATAGAGGAGGGGAATATACTCGCCTGCGGCACTCTCGACGAATTGAGGTCTGACGTTTGTTCCCATTCTGTTTTGCAAGTCCATGTGCGCAATATGCCAAAGGGACTTCCTTTCAAAATGACCGGCTGCAATCAATATGAAGCTGTCGTCAGATCTGACGAAGAGATACCGGGACTGGTTCAGAAGATCGTAGAAGGAGGCGGAGAAATCTATAAAGTTATGGCAGATAAGCCGGCTCTGGAAGATATCTACTTTGCGCTGACTGCTAAAAGAAAGGAGGGATCGTTATGAATGGAGCCATGACCGCTATAATCAGAAAAGATTTCAGGGCAGTTACCACTAATAAGCACCTACTTACGGGTCTTTTGGCGGTTCCGATAGCTCTTACCATAGTAATGCCGTCGATCTTTCTGTTTATGATTCACTTCGCTCCGGAGGAGACAGATATTCAGAAGATGCTTGAGATTTTGCCTCCGGCCATGAGATCAGAAAATCCCGAATTGACAGCAGCCGGAATGGTGCTGAACTTCGTTCTGCCTGTATTTTTTCTGATAATACCTGTAATGGCCGCGTCCATCATGGCGGCCAGCTCCTTTGTAGGCGAAAAGGAGAAACATACTCTGGAGACGCTGCTTTATTGTCCTCTGTCTGTAAAAGAGATCTTCAGAGCCAAAGTCATCGCATCTTTTCTTCTGAGTATGATGGTATCGGCGATATCTTTCTTGGCGATGATATTGGTGCTTCAGGCCGAGGCTTTTTTTCTGATAGACAGTTTTTTAGTTCCGAACGTCAGCTGGCTGATAATACTTCTTTTAGTGTCTCCGGCCGTCTCGCTGATAGCTGTAACGTTGATAGTGCGCGGTTCGGCCAAGGCCCGCAGCATGGAAGAATCTCAGCAGAGCGCAGTATTTCTGATAATTCCGATCATACTCCTCATGGTAGGACAGTTTGCGGGATTGCTGATTATAAGCGTCTGGATAATAACCGGGCTTGGAGCAGTATGCGCCCTGATCGCCTGGCTCCTTCTTAAAAAGTGCATGAGCCGATTCACCTATGAAATGCTTTTGAGATAGAGGGAGAGTTTTTTGAAATTAGAAAACCGGAATCAGAGAACAGAAATATCTGTCTGATCCCGGTTTTTGATTTTTAGATTACAGAGCCATCTTATAGATGTTCATCACATCCTCTTTGTTCAGCGGAATAAAGCCGTGAGCCAGACCTCCGTCTGCCGCTTTTTCGGCCATAGTTTCAAAATGAGTTTCATCTATGCCCAGATCTCTCAGATGAGAAGGCATACCTATAGAGTCGAAGAACTGACGAGTCTTGGCGATAGCCTCTTCGGCTATTTCCATCGGAGCCTTGTCCTTGTCTATATCCCATACATTAGTGCCGTATTCTACGAATTTTTCCACAGTATCATCACTGAGTACGTATTGCATCCAGTACGGAGTAAGTAGGGCTAGGCCTGCGCCGTGAGTGATGTCATAAAATGCGCTGAGCTCGTGTTCCATCGGATGTACAGCCCAGGCCGCATCCTCGCCATAGCTTATCAGACCGTTTATGGCCAAGCTGGATGCCCACATGAGATTGGCCCTAGCTTCGTAATTTTCAGGGTCTTCTATAGCGATAGGAGCATATTTTATGCAGGTCTTGAGGATACCTTCTGCCATTCTCGCCTGTATATATGCGCCTTTAGTAGAATTGAAATAATTTTCGAAGGTGTGGCTCATTATATCGGAAGAGCCGCAGGCAGTCTGATATTTGGATACGCTGAAAGTATACTCCGGATCCATTATCGAGAATACAGGTCTTGTTATGTCGTTGCCTGTCCCCCATTTTTCGTTCTTTTCCATATCGGATATGACAGCAAAACCGTCCATTTCTGAACCTGTAGCCGCCAGGGTTAAAACTGCCGCAACAGGCAGAGCCTTCGTGATCTTATTGGCGTCTAGCACCAGATCCCACGGGTCTCCGCTGTAGCATGCGCCTGAGGCTATAACTTTGGCGCAGTCGATAGAGCTTCCGCCGCCGACAGCCAAAACAGCGTCTATTTTATTCTCCAGGCATATTTTTACGCCTTTTCTGACCGATTCTATTCTCGGGTTAGGTTCTACTCCCGAAAGCTCGTACACCTTTACGCCGGCTCTGTCAAGCTGAGAGATGACTTGGTCGTAAAGACCGCTTTTCTTTATGCTTCCGCCTCCGTATACTAAAAGGATCTTCTTTCCGATAGAGGATATGTTATCCCCCAGCTTCGAGATCTGACCCTTTCCGAAATAAATATCTGTAGAAATATGATAATCAAAGTTTTTCATAAAATCGTCCCCTTCCTTGTATCATAATGAACGTTTATATTTATCTATATTTTATACGAATTACAAAAAAATACAATGGTGAACTGGTGAATATTGTATCTATACATTTGTAGAGCCTAAAAAAACATGCTATAATCTGTGTGGAAAGAAACATTTGAAGATGAGACAAAAAGGGGGAGATATGTCACAGATAACCAAGAAGGCGATAGAAGCTTCTTTGAAGAATCTGCTTCTTAAAAAGCCCTTCGATAAGATAACCATCAACGATATTGCAGAGGACTGCGGCATAAGCAGGATGACTTTTTACTACCACTTCAAGGACATATATGACCTTGTGGAATGGGCCTGCGAGGAAGACGTCAAAAAAATATTGGAGGACAAGGACGATTATAAAACCTGGACGCAGGGTTTTCTGAATCTGTTCGAAGAAGTTCTGAAAAACAAACCTTTCATACTCAACGTCTATCGCTCGGTGGGAAGGGAGCAGGTAGAGAATTATCTGTATAAGATAGTGTATGATCTGCTCTTAAATGTGATAGAAGAAAAAGCGCAGGGAATGACCGTCCGCGACGAGGACAAGGAGTTCGTAGCAGATTTTTATAAGTACGCTTTCGTCGGACTGATGCTGGACTGGGTTAAGAACGGGATGAAAGAGGATCCTCATAAGATCGTCAAAAAGGTAGAATTTCTCTTGTCCGGAAGTCTGAGCGTCAGCCTGGAGAGATTCAGGACAGGCAGAATTTCATCAAAGACAGATAAATGATAAAAATTTCGATAATTGCGCCGCCGTGATAAAAACTTTATCACGGCGGTATTTTTGATGATTGGAAGCCGCCCCTTCTTTGGATACAATGGGATCATCAAAAGGGAATTCATAAGGAGGTATTGGTATGTATTATTCGAGTGGCAATTATGAAGCTTTTGCCCGTCCCAGAAAACCTGAGGGCGTGGATAATAAGTCTGCGTATATCGTTGGAAGCGGACTGGCGGCCCTTACTGCGGCCTGCTATCTCGTCCGCGACGGACAGATGAAGGGAAAGCGGATACACATCCTTGAAAAGAGTGATCTTCCCGGAGGGGCCTGCGACGGATACAAATTTGAAAATGTAGGCTATGTGATGCGGGGAGGCCGCGAGATGGACAATCATTTTGAAGTCATGTGGGATTTATTCCGCTCCATACCGTCCATAGAGACGGAAGGGGTCAGCGTTTTAGACGAATATTACTGGCTCAATAAAAAAGATCCAAATTATTCTCTATGCCGCGCCACAGTAAACAGAGGGGAGGACGCCCATACCGACGGAAAATTTGATATATCTGATAAGGGCGCTATGGAAATAATGAAGCTCTTCTTTACGCCCGATGAAGAGTTGCAGGACAAGAAGATAACAGATGTGTTCGACGACCAGGTATTAAATTCTAATTTCTGGCTTTACTGGCGCACTATGTTCGCCTTTGAGAACTGGCACAGCGCTCTTGAGATGAAGCTGTACATCAGGAGATATATACATCATATCGGGGGACTTCCTGACTTCACGGCGCTGCGGTTCACCAAATATAATCAGTATGAATCCATGATACTGCCTATGGTCAACTACCTCGAAAGTTACGGAGTTCAGTTCCACTACGGCACAAAAGTAGTAAACGTCACCTTCGACTGCAGGCCGGAAAGAAAGGTCGCTACCGGTATAGAGGTGGTCTGCCGGGGCAGAGAAGACAGGATAGATCTGACAGAAAATGATCTAATTTTCATCACTAACGGAGGCTGCGTCGAGAACTCTTCCATCGGAAGCCAACATACTCCCGCTTCTTTTGACACTGAGATCAGAGAAGGAGGGGGATGGGATATGTGGCGCAAGATAGCCTCTCAGGACGAAGCTTTCGGGCATCCGGACAAGTTCTGCCATGATCCGGAGAAGTCAAACTGGATGAGCGCAACGGTGAATACTTTAGATCAGAGGATCATCCCCTATATAAAGAATATATGCAAGAGAGATCCTTTCAGCGGAAAAGTAGTTACAGGAGGCATAGTGACTGTCAAAGACTCTTCGTGGCTTCTCAGCTGGACCATAAACCGCCAGCCTCAGTTCCGTCAGCAGCCCGAAGACCAGTGCCTCGTATGGGTATACGGCCTGTTTTCTGATAAGCCGGGGGACTTCGTCAAGAAACCTATGAGAGAGTGTACAGGCAAAGAAATATGTATGGAGTGGCTGTATCACATAGGCGTTCCTGAGAATGAGATAGAGGATATGGCAGAAAACAGCGCCAACACTGTACCTTGCATGATGCCTTATATAACCGCGTTCTTCATGCCAAGAGCCTGCGGCGACCGTCCGGACGTAGTACCGAAAGGAGCTGTGAACTTCGCATTTTTGGGACAGTTTGCCGAGACGCCAAGAGACACCATATTTACTACAGAGTATTCTATGCGTACGGGAATGGAGGCGGTCTATACGCTCCTTGACATAGACAGGGGCGTACCGGAAGTATGGGGAAGCGTCTATGATGTGAGAGATCTTCTCAATGCTGCTGTAAAGCTTCGGGACGGGAAGAAGATCACCGACATGAACATGAACTTTGCAGAAAAGATGGTGCTTAAGAAACTACTCGAAAAGATCAGAAATACTGACATAGAAAAACTGCTCAGAGAATATGAAGTGATCTGAGAAGAAAAAATCGTAAAAAGGTTTTCCCTGGCAGCCGCCGGGGGAGGCCTTTTTTCGTGGAATTAACTGAAAAAAATATTAAAACACTTGACAATATCGATATTCGATATATAACGAAAGCAAAAATATCGATATTCGATAATACGATGGAGATGAGTATATGGCCAGAGAAAAGTTTCAGACCCTGACGGAGCAGATGTTTTACACACTCATGTGTTTTAACGAGGAATGTTGCGGGATGGATGTAATGAAAAAAGCTTCGGATATAACCGAAGGCAGAGTTAATATCGGCGCAGGAACATTATATAACCTGATAGAGCAATTCGCTGCCGCCGGTCTGATACAGGAAACGAAGTCGGAAGGACGGCGAAAAAATTATGTGCTTACAAAAGCAGGCCGCCGAGCGCTTTCAGACGAGTATGACAGGCTGCAAAAACAGTCGGAGGATTACAGACTAACGGTACAAGACCGATGAGCCTCACAAAAAAGGAGACGGAAATGAAATATCAAGAGTTCAGGAGAAAACTCCCAAGATGTGCTTTCTTTGACTACCGGGGTGTAGAAAATGAATTGGCAGAAATGGCAGCTGATGGATGGCAGATAGAACAGGTGCATATCAACGGTCTGTGGGTATACAAAAAAGCCCGGCCGGCCGAAAAAGATTTTACGGTGGTGTTTTGCAAAGATGCAAGATATATGAGATATGGCCAAACACAGAGTCAGGAAGAACTCGAAGAGGCTTGTATCGGCCTCGGCTGGGAGAAGATAGGACAGTGGGGTAAGATGATAATATTCTCTGCTGATAAAGGAACTGCGTCGCCGCTGGAGACAGATGAGTATGCGAGACTTCAAAGTGTAAAGTATGCCCTGCAAAATACGATCATAGGGGGAGCCTTTTATGTACTTTTTGTTGCTTCTCTGATTGGGTTTTCAGCGTCAGGCCTCCTTAGAATGACGGACTCTCAGTGGTATTCGGGCATTTCTGATATTTATAACATTATAATCGAGGTTACTGCGCTTATATATTGTCTCGTACAGATAGGTGGATACTTCTTCTGGCTTAAAAAGTCCGAAGAGAATATATCTGTAGGCGGCGGAGCCGCCGGGGCGGAAAAAATAGGCAGAATAGTATATTTGATAGTAAAATGCGACTGGTGGTTTTTGGGAATAACACTCATCCTTGCAGCAGTGTCTTCTCTGTGGCTGATAGTAACTTCGTTATAAGTTTAAGAGACTGTTGACACAGACCCTGCGCGGTGGTATATTATAAACAGTTAAGCAGCTTAATCATTTAGCATATTAACGATATTGTTTGACAGATACTGCCGCCAAAGCGGCGCAGGGAGGAGATGTGAGATGGGAGAAGATGAGAGATTTGACGCCTTTTGTGAAATGATGGAAGAACTGGACAGAGGCGCTTATCTTATAGACAAATATGATTCTCTGCTCCACGATTACAACGGCGTAGTGATGTTTCAGGCAGAATCTCAGATGATAAAGGCCATAGGGGACTCTCCCGGGATAACGGCCGCCAGGCTGGCAAAAAAATTCGGCAAATCTGCCGGAGCCTGTTCACAGCTCATAAGAAAGCTCAAGAGTAAAGAATGGGTAAGTCAGGTGAGAAACCGGGAGAACAGCCGAGAATATAATCTGATTCTTACTGAAGCAGGAAAAGACATATATATAAAGCACCGGGATTTTGAAAAAGCCTGTTACGAAAGGACCTTCAAGATGCTGGATGAGGTGAGCCGGACGGAGATGGAGACTTATGCAAGGATACAGAGGCTTTTGAACAAAGCCTTTGAGATAGACGTAGCAGAGAGCAAAGAGATATAAGTAAGAGGAGGAGAACAATGAATTATAATTTTGATGAGATCATCGACAGAAAAAACACCAATTCTGAAAACGTGGACGGATGGCGTCCGTATATATTCAAATGCGGACCGGAAAAGGTGTTCCCTTACGCCGACGATGAATTTATAAGAATGTGGGTGGCAGATATGGAATTTGCCGTCGCCCCGGAAATAAGACAGGCTATAATAGACAGAGTGAACAGAAAGATATTAGGATACACCATAGTCTCCGATCAGGGATATTATGACGCCCTCCTTAAATGGTGCAAGGACAGATACGACTGGACCTTCGAAAAGGAAGAACTGGTATTTTCACCGGGAGTCATTCCGGCTCTGTATCAGCTGGTGGAAGATCTGGTGGCTAAAGACGAAAAAGTGCTGACTATGACTCCGGCCTACGGATTCTTCCTCCATGCCTGCGAGTATAATGGGGTTGAGCTTGTAAAATCACCTCTTAAAAAGTCAGAGGGAAGATTTGAGATAGACTTTGAGGATTTTGCCCAGAAGGCCGCAGACCCTAAAGTCAGGCTTCTGATGCTCTGCAATCCTCATAACCCTTCGGGCCGTATCTGGACTCGTCAAGAGCTCGAAAAGATAGCAGATATCGCCGCTAAAAACGACTTGTGGATAGTATCGGATGAGATCCACTGCGATCTCATAAGAACGGGACTTTCTCATATACCTATGGGAAAAATCATGCCTGATTACAAAAAGCTCATAACTACCATATCTGCAAGCAAGACTTTTAATCTGGCCGGCATGTTGTTTTCTAACATCATAATAAGAGACGAAGAAGAAAGAAACAGATTCCAGGACAGAGACAAGAATATCGGCGCTGCCAATCCTCTCTCTGTCGCAGCTCACAAGGCGGCCTACGAGCACGGCGGCCGGTGGCTTTCGGAATTAAAAGAATATATAGATGAAAGCTTTAAAATGGTGGACAGATTTCTTAAGGAAAATATTCCGCAGGCCCGCTTCACTGTTCCGGAGGCCACATATTTTGCGTGGGTGGATATGAGCAGAGTTTTGCCTGACGTGGAAGATCTCCCGCTGTTCTTTGCCAACAATTCCGGCGTACTTTTGGAGGGCGGCGACGGACTGTTCGTGGATAATGCCAAAGGTTATATAAGACTGAATCTGGCTATGCCGAGAGCTACTATAGAAGAAGGCCTTCGCCGCATGGCAGAAGCCATCAAAAAACACAATAGATAATGACAGTAATATAGAGGGGAGCAAGGCTTAAGCCTTGCTCCCCTCTTCTTTATCGCTCACTCACCATATTCCCAGCATGTGCTGCATGATAAGGCTTACGGCAGTTATTCCTGCCCAGCAGCAGAACCCTAAAGTCAGAGGCTTGCCGCCTGTTTTTATGAGTTTGACTATGTCTGTGTTGAGGCCTATGGCCGCCATGGCCAGGACTATGAAGAATTTGCTCAGTTCTTTAAGAGGCGAGAACACAGATATATCTATCCCTGCCGATACGCATACGGTAGTAATAATGGAAGCCGCTATAAAATAAAGTATAAAGAAGGGAAATATCTTCTTGATGCTCACGTTTCCGGCAGAATCGGATTTCTTTGCTTTTCGCGCCCGCAAAAAAGCCAGAATGAGAGTTATGGGTATTATAGCCAGAGTTCTCGTCAGCTTGACGGTGACTGCCGTATCGAGAGTGGACGACCCTAAGCCGTAAACACTGTCCCAGGTGGAAGCTGCCGCAGTGACAGAGGATGTATCGTTTATGGCCGTACCTGCGAAGATACCGAAAGCATTTCCGTCTGTTTGAGAAAATCCCAAAAGACCTCCGGCAGCAGGGAATATGAGAGCAGCCAGGACATTGAAAAAGAAGATGACAGAGATAGCCTGGGCTACTTCTTCATCGTTCGCATCGATGACAGGGGCGGTGGCAGCTATGGCAGAACCGCCGCAGATGGAGGAGCCTACCCCCACCAGAGTCGAGATCTTAGACGGTATTTTCATGGCTCTGTGGAGCGCATAAGCGATAATCAGAGAAGCAGTTATAGTACTTATGATTATAGGAAGGGACTGGCGGCCTATCTCTAATATCACAGTTAAGTTCATGCCAAAACCCAGAAGGATTACGGCCCACTGGAGTATTTTCTTTGAAGTGAATTTTATGCCTTTTTCAAATTTTTGCCTGTTCTTGATAAAAAGAGCTGCTGTCATTCCTGCCAGTATAGAGATGATAGCTCCACCAATGACGGGAAACAGACGGCCCAGCAGCCACGACGGCAGGGCTATGGCAAGACATAGAAAGATACCTGCCGAATTATTTTTTATGAAGTTCATTTGCAAAGCCCCTCCTTTATAGTAGTTAAAATGCCATGGATAAATATAACATGAAATTTTCATAAAGTAAAATTATACATATTTATTTAATCATAAAAATATATTATAATAAAAGAAATTTCAAACAGATGAGGAAAGACAGATGTTAGACCACAGGATAAATACCTTTATATGCGTTTGTGACAATATGAGCTATACGCAGGCCGCCAGAGAACTCAATATGACTCAGCCTGCCGTATCTCAGCACATCAGATACCTGGAGGAGCTGTACGGAGTACGTCTGCTGCGCTATGAGAAGAAACAACTTGTCCTTACAGAGGCTGGCAGACTTCTGCTTATGACTGCCAGAACTCTCAAAAGCGATGACAAATCTCTTCGGGGAAGGATGAGACAGCTCAGAGAGAAGACTTTTCTCTGCCGCATGGGCGCCACCATGACGGTGGGGGATTACGCTATAGTGAAACCTCTTAAGAGATATGCAGACAGGCATCCGGAAGTAAAGATCGAGATGACAGTGGCCAATACTGACGATCTTTTAGAAAAACTGAAAAAACAGCAGATAGATTTTGCTGTCATAGAGGGATATTTCCCTAAGGACGAGTATGATCACATCAGATTTTCCACCGAGAGATATATACCGGTATGCGCCGCCGGTCACATTTTCGAGAGATTTCCGCATCGTCTCAAGGACCTCGTGAAGGAACGCCTCATCATCAGGGAAAAAGGATCGGGAACGAGAGACATAATGGAAAAGAACCTGGAGGCTCACGGTATGGAGATAGGGGACTTCCAAAGGTGCATGGAGGTGGACAGCCTTCCGGCCATAGTACAGCTTGTGAAGGCTGACTGCGGTGTTACATTCTTGTATGAGATCGCAGCCTCAGAAGAGATAAAACGGGGGAATCTGAAAGAGATAGTATTGAAGGACTTTGTCGTTGAACACGATTTCACTTTTATATGGAACAAGGGAAGCGTGTACGCAGAAGATTACAGAGGCATTTGCCGGGAGTTTACACAGATATGACACTTAAAGATCTGAAGATAGGAAAAAGCGCAGTAATTAAAAAAGTAGGAGGGGAGGGCTCCCTTCGCCAGCATTTTCTCGATATGGGAGTGATTCCGGGGGTAAGAGCAGTTGTCGTAAAATATGCTCCCATGGGAGATCCCATAGAGCTTCGCATCCACGGTTACGAACTGACTTTAAGACTGGCCGACGCCGAGAAGATAGAGATAGACGAAAACACTATCAGAGAAGCTTCTGAAAATCAAGAGGCAGAAAACTGCATATCGGGGCTTTATTCCACGGCAGGTTCGTGCCGCCAATGCAGGGAAAACTGCCGCAATGCGGGGAAAGATCAGTCAGCTAAAGGTAAGAGGTCTGAGAGGCGAGGTGAACACCCCGGGCTTGGAGAAGAAGGACGGTATCATGTCCAGACAGACGCAGCTCCTCTTGCCGGAGGAAAACAGATCACCTTTGCCCTGGCGGGAAACCAAAACTGTGGAAAGACTACTCTCTTCAATCAGCTGACAGGAGCCAACCAGCATGTGGGAAATTTTCCCGGCGTCACCGTAGATCAGAAGAGCGGGTCGATAAAAGGTTATCCCGAGACTAAAGTTACCGACCTTCCGGGAATATATTCCCTTTCGCCCTACAGCAGCGAGGAGATCGTCTCGAGAGAATTTATACTGGGAGAAAAGCCGGACGGCATCATAAATATAGTTGACGCCACCAACATAGAAAGAAATCTGTATCTGACCATGCAGCTGATGGAGCTGGACACTCCCGTAGTCCTGGCTCTTAACATGATGGATGAAGTCAGAGGCAACGGAGGCACTATAGATATAAATGAGATGGAGGCCATGCTGGGAATTCCCGTAGTTCCTATTTCTGCTTCTAAAAACGAGGGGATAGACGAGCTGGTAGCTCACGCCGTTCATGTAGCCCGAAACAGGGAAAAACCGGGCAGGACTGATTTTTGCAGAAAAGATCAGCACGGAGGCGCAGTACATAGGTGTCTGCACGGGATCATGCACCTGATAGAAGATCACGCAGCTGCGGCCGGCATCCCCTTAAGATTTGCAGCCAGCAAGCTGGCCGAAGGGGACGAGAGAGTCCTTGAGGCTCTGAATCTCAGTGAAAACGAGAAAGAAATCATAGAACATATAATCAGCCAGATGGAGGCCGAAAGAGGCCTTGACCGATCGGCTGCTATCGCCGACATGAGATTTGACTTTATTCAGAGACTCTGCGCGGCGACTGTGGTCAAGCCCAAAGAGAGCAGGGAACATGAGAGGAGCCGCAGAGCAGATAAATTTCTCACAGGCAAATATACAGCCATACCAGCTTTCGTCTGTATCATGGCTCTGATATTTTGGCTGACTTTCAATGTCATAGGCGCCTGGCTCCAAGGCCTTTTGGAATCAGGTATAGATTGGCTCACCATAGAAGTGGACGCATGGCTCATATATTTCAATGTAAATCCGGCGCTCCATTCTCTGATAATAGACGGCATTTTCAACGGCGTTGGAAGCGTGCTGAGCTTTATTCCAATAATAGTCACTCTGTTCTTCTTTCTGTCGCTTCTTGAAGACAGCGGATATATGGCCAGGATCGCTTTCGTCATGGATAAACTGCTCAGAAAGATAGGCCTCTCGGGAAGAAGTATAGTCCCTATGCTCATAGGCTTCGGATGTACAGTGCCTGGGGTCATGGCCGCCAGGACGCTTCCCTCGGCGAGGGATCGCCGTATGACCATAATGCTTACGCCATTTATGAGCTGTACCGCCAAATTACCTATATACGGATTTTTCACGGCGGCTTTTTTCCCGGGAAAAGGCGCGCTGATAATGGTAGCCTTATATTTTACGGGAATAATCATCGGAATATTGGCAGCTCTCGTATCAAAAGGCTTCATGTTCAGGGGCGAAGCCGTTCCCTTTGTCATGGAACTTCCCAATTACAGGATGCCGGGGGCGAAAAATGTAGCGAGGCTGCTGTGGGACAAGGCCGGAGATTTTTTGCAGAGAGCCTTCACCATAATATTCATCGCATCCATCGTAGTCTGGTTTCTCCAGACCTTTGATTTCAGACTGAACATAGTAGATGATTCTCACGGCAGTATGCTGGCGGTCATAGCGGGATTCATTGCGCCTTTGTTTGCTCCGCTGGGATTCGGAGACTGGAGAATATCTACAGCTCTGATAGCGGGATTTATGGCAAAAGAAAGCGTAGTATCCACTCTGTCGGTGCTCCTCAAAGATACAGAGGCGATTACTTCCATACTGACGCCGCTTTCAGCCATATCTCTTTTGGTCTTCTGCCTCCTCTATACTCCTTGCGTGGCAGCGGTTGCCTCTATCAAGAGAGAACTGGGCGGAAAATGGGCGATGTTCGTAGTGATAGGTCAGTGCCTCATAGCGTGGATATGCGCTTTTATAGTCAGGATGATCGGAATGGCCATAGGATTCGCATAAAAAATGAATAAAATTTGAAACTTCAGCGCCGCCGGATAAAATTCCGGCGGCGGCTTTATTATTAAAAGCAAACGGAAGTTCCTGAAAAGACCAGATGGCTTGAAAATCACTATTTTCAACAGGTCAGGAAACTTGCATAAAAACATGACAGACTTGTATACATTATGCACTACATGATTGATTTATAACGTTATAAATTTATTGCATTAAACTGAAGAAACGCAGCGGCGGTTTTCCGGCAAAAAACCGCTAAAATGGCATAAAATCAACGATGATGGAACAAAAAAACGTAGAAAAATCATTGAAAAGATTGTATAATAATATGTACAAGAAAGTTAGCGCATGTGTGTATAATTATTCAAAACTTGCGCGGGATATGAATGGAGAGTGGAGTATGGTTCTTATAAACGGACGAGACCTTACGGTCGAAGAAGTGATTCGAGTCTGCAGAAATGATGAAGAAGTAAAGTTGACAGACGAAGCGGAAAAAAACGTGCAGAAGGCAAGAGATTATATCGAAAAAAAGCTTGCAGAGAAGGCCGTGATATATGGCCTTACCACAGGGTTCGGAAAGTTTTCCAATGTGGTGATCTCAAATGAGGAGACAGAGCAGCTGCAGCGAAATTTGATAATAAGCCACACCTGCAGCATGGGAGAGGCTTACCCGAGAGAGCAGGTGAGAGCGGCCATGCTTTTAAGATGCAATGCTCTGGCCAGAGGCAATTCGGGCATAAGATTATCGACCCTTAAGACTCTTATAGATATGCTCAACAGAGGCGTTCACCCTGTAGTTCCGCAAAAGGGTTCCCTGGGAGCCTCCGGAGACCTGGCTCCTCTGTCCCATATAGCATTGGGTCTCATAGGAGAAGGTGAAGCCGAATATAAGGGAGAGGTGATTACGGCCTCTGAGGCTATGGAAAAGGCGGGGATAACTCCGGTAGTTCTGGCGGCCAAGGAGGGGCTTGCTCTCAACAACGGCACTCAGATGATGACAGCAGTGGGAGTCAATGTCCTGTGGGACGCCATGGCCTTGCAAAAGATAGCTGATTTGGCCTGCGCCATGACAGGAGAGGCTCTTCGCGCCATAAAAAAGGCCTACGACCATAAGATACACGACTTGAGAGGACATCTGGGTCAGAAAGAGTCGGCGAAGAATCTGCTGGCGCTTTTAGAAGGGTCCGGCAATGCTCTGCCGCTGCAGCAGCATAAGGTACAGGACCCTTATACGCTGAGATGCGCGCCTCAGATACACGGCGCCACCAGAGACGCCGTAAGATATGCTTATGAGATGGTATCCAGAGAAATAAACGCAGTGACAGATAATCCTATCGTATTTCCCGATGAGGATGAGGTCATAAGCGGAGGAAATTTCCACGGCCAGCCTATGGCGCTTACTTTTGACTTTCTCAAGATAGCCGTATCGGAACTTGCCGACGTGTCGGAGAGAAGGATAGAAAGGCTGGTAAATCCGGCCTTGTCGGAAGGCTTGCCGGCGTTCCTGACAAAATACGGCGGAGTCTGCTCCGGCTTCATGATAGCCCAGTATTCGGCCGCTTCTATGGTATCGGAGAATAAGATCTACGATCATCCGGCTTCGGTGGACTCTATTCCGTCTTCGGCCAACCAGGAGGATCATGTTTCCATGGGTACTACTTCTGCAAGGACTGCGGCCATGGTTTTAGATAACGCCCAGAAGGTGCTGGGGATTGAGATCGCCGCCGCCGCTCAGGCTATCTGGCTGCGGCAGGAGATGGGAGAGGGAGGTATAGATAAGCTGGCGCAGGCCACCAAAGCCGCCTACGATCATATAAGAAGCATTGTGGAGCCGATAGATAAAGACGTGATAATGCACGATCATCTGACAAAATTCGATGAGATGATAAAAGACGGTTCTCTGCTTAAAGCAGTAGAAAATACGGTGACGATCAAATAGAAATCAGGAGGGAATAATATGCTGGACAATACGGCTATATGCGAAGCTATGACTATAAAACTGGGAAACGACTACCCGGACTATCCGCAATTTAAGGAGGGAATAAGAAGAGCGCCCGACAGGGGCTTCAGGCTTACTAAAGAACAGACTAAGATAGCCTTGAAAAACGCCCTCAGATATGTGCCGGAAGAACTTCACGAAAAACTTGCCCCCGAATTTATGGAAGAGCTTGCTACGCGGGGAAGAATATACGCATACAGATACAGGCCGGAAGGCAGGATCTACGGAAAGCCTATAAGTGAATACAAGGGCAGGTGCTTAGCGGGCAAGGCTTTTCAGGTGATGATAGAGAACAATTTAGACTTTGAAGTGGCCCTCTATCCTTACGAGCTGGTTACATACGGAGAGACAGGTCAAGTCTGTCAGAACTGGCTCCAGTACAGACTGATAAAGAGATATCTCGAAGAACTGACAGAAGAGCAGACTCTCGTCGTGGAATCGGGACACCCCTTGGGGCTGTTTCCGTCAAAACCGGAAGCGCCGAGAGTAGTCATAACCAACTCGATGATGATAGGCATGTATGACAATTTGGACGACTGGGAGATAGCCGAAGAGATGGGAGTAGCCAATTACGGACAGATGACTGCCGGGGGCTGGATGTACATAGGGCCTCAAGGCATAGTACACGGCACTTTCAACACTATACTCAACGCCGGAAGAAAATATCTGGGCGTCGCAGAGCAAGGCGATCTGACAGGTCACACATTTGTTTCCTCCGGGCTCGGAGGCATGAGCGGCGCTCAGCCTAAGGCCGCCAACATAGCGGGAGCCGTAGGTATATTCGCCGAAGTAGACAGATCAAGAATAGAGACGAGACATGATCAGGGCTGGGTAGAGGTCATAATGGACGATATAGACGAGATCTTTTCTCTCGCCCGGCAAAAGCTGGCCGCCGGCGAAAGCATCTCCATAGCCTACCACGGCAATATAGTAGACTTGCTTGAAGCTGCGGCAGAGAAGAAATTTCACATAGACCTGCTGTCAGATCAGACTTCGTGCCACAATGTGTACAACGGAGGATACTGTCCGGCGGGGATAACCTTTGAAGAGAGGACGAAGCTGCTCCACGAGGACAGGGAGATTTTCTGCAAGAAAGTTGATGAGACTCTCCACAGACACTATAAAGCCATAAAGGCGCTGACAGAAGCGGGAACTTATTTCTTTGACTATGGAAATTCTTTCATGAAGGCTATGTATGACGCAGGCATCAAAGAAATATCTAAAAACGGATACGACGATAAGGACGGTTTCATATGGCCCTCATACGTGGAGGATATAATGGGGCCTGTGCTGTTCGATTACGGCTACGGGCCTTTCAGGTGGGTGTGCCTGTCAGGGAAGCCGGAAGATCTTGACGCGACTGACAAGGCGGCTATGGAGTGTATAGATCCTGGCCGCAGGGCTCAGGACAGAGACAACTGGGTCTGGATAAGAGACGCCAAAGCCAACAAACTGGTAGTGGGAACTCAGGCGAGAATACTCTACCAGGACGCCGAGGGAAGAACGAGGATAGCCCTTAAATTTAACGAGCTGGTCAGAGAGGGAAAGATTGGCCCCGTAATGATGGGAAGAGATCATCACGATGTTTCGGGAACGGATTCGCCTTTCAGAGAAACTTCGAATATCAAAGACGGTTCTAACGTCATGGCCGATATGGCTGTGCAGTGTTTTGCAGGCAACGCGGCCAGAGGAATGTCACTGTGCGCCCTTCACAACGGCGGAGGAGTAGGAATAGGAAAGGCCATAAACGGAGGTTTCGGACTGTTGCTGGACGGAAGCAGGCGAACCGACGAGATAATAAAATCCGCCATGATGTGGGACGTAATGGGAGGCGTCGCCAGAAGAAACTGGGCCAGAAACGAAAACGCATTGGCCACATCGGTGGAATACAACAGAAACTACAAAGGAAGAGGACATATAACTATTCCTTATATAGCTGATGATACTCTTGTTGACAAGACGGTAGATAAGTTTGTAAAATAGGAGGTAAGGCTGACAAATATGATATACACACCTTTGACAAAAAAGGCCATGACTCTGGCATATGACGCTCACCTGGGACAAAAGGACAAGGGCGGAATTCCCTACATATTTCATCCCGCTCATCTTGCTGAGCAGATGGACGATGAGATTTCATGCTGCGCAGCTTGGCTGCACGATGTAGCCGAGGACACTTCCTATACATTAGAGGAACTTGAAGAAGAATTTCCCCGTGAGGTCATCGAAGCCCTGAGGCTTCTGACCCATGCCGAAGGAACAGATTACTTCGAGTATGTGAGGGCTATAAAGGCTGATCCCGTAGCAAAAAAAGTGAAATTGGCAGATCTGGCTCATAATTTTGACGAGACGAGGCTGCCTGCTGAAGGAGACGAAGCCGACATGGAGCAGAAACTTTGGTGGCGTGAGAAATATAAGAAGGCCAGAGAGATTCTGACAGAAGAGGACAGGTAGATGACGACTTTATTAGTAAAAAACATAGGTATCCTTCAGACGCCTTCGGGCAGTTTCAGCCACAGAGGCAGGGCGCAGGGAGAGAATATCAAGTTTAAGGATGCGGCCGTGTTCATAAGGGACAAAGTTATAGAAAAGATCGCCCGGGGCGAAGATCTCGCATGCTGCGAACCCTCAGCGGACAGGGTGATAGACGCCGGGGGAGCCCTGGTTACTCCCGGACTGGTAGAGGGACATACCCACCTCGTGTTTGGAGGATACAGGCAGAACGAGATACCTCTCAAGCTCAAGGGAGCAGGATATCTGGATATTCTGAGAGCCGGAGGCGGCATAATGGATACTGTCAGAAAGACCAGAGAGGCCTCTTTTGAACAGTTATACCAAAAGACAGAAGGGTTCCTAAACGAGATGATGAACCTGGGGGTGACTACCTGCGAGGCTAAGAGCGGGTACGGTCTTGACCTTGAAACAGAAGTCAAAATGCTGAAAGTTCTCAAAGAACTGAATGTTAATCATCCCATGGACATAGTTGCCACTTTCATGGCTGCCCACGCCGTGGAAGAAAAGTGGAAAGGAAGAGAAGAAGAATATATAAAGATCTGCTGCGAGAAAATGATGCCTTATGTCAGAGAACAGGGCCTGGCCGAATATGTGGATATATTTACGGAAGATTCTGTCTTCAACGTCGCTCAGAGCAGGACTTATCTGGAAAAAGCCCGCCGCCTTGGTTTCGGACTTAAGATCCACGCCGACGAAATAGAGTCCATAGGCGGTTCGGTGCTGGCAGGCAAGATGAAAGCAGCTTCTGCGGAGCACCTTATCGTCATAAACGAAGAAGGCATGAAATCGCTGGCAGAGGGCGGAACCACGGCCATGTGTCTTCCGGCTACATCCTTTTATTTAGGAGCGGCCTTCGCCCCTGTAAGGAGGATGATAGACGAATATGAGATACCGGTGGCCATAGCTTCGGATTTTAATCCCGGCTCGTGCCCATCGCTGAATCTGCAGTTTGTCATGAACCTGGGATATCTCAAATACAGGATGACTCCTGAAGAGGTGCTGACGGCCGTCACCATCAACCCGGCCTGCGCCATAGGAAGGGGAGAGGAGACCGGAACGATAGAAGAAGGCAAACAGGCAGATTTGGTGATATGGAACGCCCCGGACATGGAGACTCTCTGCTACAGGTTCGGATCTAATTTAGCGCACATTGTCATAAAGAAAGGAAAAGTGATACATGAAATTAGTTGATATGCCCGTGAAAGATTACCTGAATATTCTATCTTCTGACGCTCCCGCCCCGGGAGGCGGTTCGGTCAGCGCCCTTTCGGCGGCTCAGGGAGCGGCTCTTGTTGCCATGGTGTGCGATCTGACCATACCAAAGGAGAAATACAGCCAGCACAGAGACCTGTGCGTCCGAGTGAAAGATGACATATTGTCAATTTACGATGAACTGATTATAGGAATTGACAAGGATACTGAGGCTTTTAATAAGGTGTCGTCTGCCTTCAAGCTGCCGAAGGACACAGATGAGCAGAAAGCTGCAAGGAGCAAAGCCATACAGGAGGCTACCGTGACGGCTACGGAAGTCCCTTATGAGACTATGGCGCTCTGTATGAAAGGTCTTGAGATAACGCAAAAGATCGTAGGAAAATCAAACTCCAACGCTGCTTCGGATCTGGGGGTAGCCGCCCTCAACCTGCTGGCCGGTTTAAAAGGAGCGTATCTGAACGTGAAGATAAATCTGCCTTCCATAAAAGATGAGACTATAGCCGCCGGCTTTGAGGAGGCCGAGTCGATGGCAGAGCAGGCTCAGAAGACGGCGGAAAAGATATATGAAGAAGTTCTCGAATCGCTTTAGAGGCGCAGATATTTCTGACAAATATTAAAAAGGAGAAAGAAGATGGCTCAGATCATAGAAAGTATCCCTAATATTTCAGAGGGAAGAAATAAAGAGGTCATAGAGGCCTGCGTAGATCAGATAAGAACCACGGCAGGATGCACTCTGCTGAACTATTCATCGGACCCTGACCACAACAGGACAGTCATAACTTACATAGGCGACGCTAAGGCAGTAGAAGAAGCCAGCGTAAAGCTGGCTAAAGAGGCCGTAAGACTCATCGATCTCACCAAGCATACGGGGGAACATCCGAGGATGGGATGTGTGGACGTGATGCCTTTCGTACCTGTAAAGGACGCTACAAATGAAGAATGTATAGAACTTTCCAACATCGTAGGAAAAAGGCTGGCAGAAGAAGCAGATCTTCCTGTATTTCTATATGAGATGTCGGCCAGAAAAGAAGGCAGAAGGAATCTGGCAGCCATAAGAAAGGGTCAGTTTGAGGGAATGGCTGAAAAAGTCAAAGATCCTGAATGGGAACCGGACTTTGGAGGGGCGAGAATAAACCCTACAGGTGGAGTCTGCGCAGTGGGTGCAAGACCTCCTCTGGTGGCCTACAACCTGAATCTGAGCACTTCCGACGTACAGATAGCCAAGAATATAGCCAAGATCATAAGAGAAAAAGACGGGGGTCTTGCCAATGTCAAAGCTATGGGATTTATGCTGGAAGACAGAAATATAGCCCAGGTATCCATAAACATGACTGATTTCAGAGTTACGCCTCTCTACAGGGTGACAGAACTGGTCAAGAGCGAAGCCAAAAGATATGGAGCGACCGTAATCGGTTCGGAGGTCATCGGCCTGTGCCCTATGAAAGCTTTGATAGACTGCGCCGAGTATTATCTTCAGATAGAGGATTTTGATTTTGAAGATCAGGTGCTGGAAAATTATATTTTATGAGGTAATCGATGGAAAAAACAGCAAACAAGAAACCTAAGAAAAATAAGGGAGTGTACACTGTGCTCATGCTGATATGTATAGCAGTATTTTTGTTCGCTCTCTATAAGGTAGTCGGTATCCTGATGGATTATAAGGAAATAGACGATTACTATAATAACGCCAACGATGATTTTGTAGTGAGAAGCGACGACGGCTCCATAAGCTATGTCGATCTTCCGGCGCTGATAGAAAAGAACGGAGATGTCAAAGGCTGGATATATATAAAGGATACGGATATAAGTTATCCTGTGCTTCAGGGAAGGGATAACCAGTACTATCTGTTCCGTACTTATGAGAAGGAATATCTGGGAGCCGGAAGTATTTTCTTGGAGGCTTTAAACAGCGGTGACTTTTCGGATATTCATACGATAATATACGGTCATAACATGCATAACGGAGCCATGTTCGGCACTCTGGACAAGTTTTTCAAGGAAGAATACAGAGATGAACATCCTTACGTGTACGTACTCCTTCCGGACGGAACCTGGAACAAATACGAAATTTTCGCAGCATATACGGCCGGTATCGAAGACGGGACTTTTACGGTGTTTGCCTCGGGAGACGCCAATTATAAAGAATATCTCGATCTGATAAACAGCAAGAACACATATAAGAATACGAAGGCTCCGGAAAACGGAGAACAGATACTGACTCTTTCCACCTGCACTGAGGACAGTGACGATTATAAACGCAACGTGCTGCAGGCCAAGTTCGTGGGAACGATCGAGGATATAGAAAAAGAGTGATGATTTCAAAAACGAAAAAGCACCTCATACGAGGTGCTTTTTCTGAAAGTGTGTGTATTCAATAAAAGAAGGAAAGTTTGCTAAATAAAAATTATATTCTTATATTACCACCCATATGACGTAAAGTCAATAAATTCCCAAGAAATTTCGTCTCCGTCTTCAAGAATTTTTTCGTTTGCTCCCACGCTTACGTCCTCGCCGTTGATTTTATACACCCATCCGGTGGTGGTCTCTACATCTTTTTCACCGGCTCCGGCCATGGACGCTATATAAGTGCCTGCCGAGTCCAGCTGGATGGGAATATCGTTGGAGATACAAAATAGCTGAGTGGCGTCAAGGACGTTAGTGCCTTCCTCTACCGTAAACTCGGTCTTCTCGACAGCCTGAAAACCATCTACAGTCACATCGTCCTCAGGGTTATCTTGTATGGAAATAGATACGCCTATAGGATTGACGATGTTTTCAGGGACCTTAGGCTCAGTTTCCTGTGTACATGAGGCCATGGCCAGGCACAGAGCAAAGGTCAGGATCAGGGATAACAGTTTTTTCATTTCGTAATAACCTCCATATCAAATTAAACGACAGTACCGTTAAAAATAGTCATGTAAGCGGGATAATCCCAAAATTCTTGGGGAGTCATAGACAGCGGATCCTTATCGAATACGGCCATATCTGCGCGCTTTCCCCTCTCTATGGAACCCAGACAGCGGTCCGCCCCGATGATCTGAGCCGCCTCGGTGGTGAGACTTCGTATGAACTCCTCCGTGCTCATAGAAAATATTTTTTCCCGCGGGGGCATATAGTATGCGCTTTCCCAATGAACAAAATCAGATGTGTCGATTCGGTGAGGAGAATCTATGACGAAGATATTTTTATACCCTTTGTTTCTTATATATTCCAGACTGCCGGCCGCCATGTCAAGATCCTCAGAATCTACGGCGGTAACGTATATCGAAAAACCTTTATCTGCGACTTCTGCCAGTATCTTTTTCAGAGAGTCGAAAGAAAATTCAACAGGGCAGGAGGACGCATTTAGATATACATGGCATATGTCCGAATTGATGAGTCCGTCTATTTCGTTGCACATGGTTTTTCTGGCCATGAGCCTGTGGATCACGCCCTTGGGAAAAAGAGGGCGATTCATCATGTACGAGCTGTAAAACCTCTGATTAAGCTGTTCTTCGTTGTATAAGCTCATCAAAGTCTCCTGGTACAAGGTATCAAAGTAATCGGGAGCGCAGGTGCAAAGACAGGCGGTCACGCCTTTTGCAAGGCTGACGGTCATGAGGTCTTTTGCAGCCTTTTGCGTCTCCTCAAAATCGAAGGGCACAAAGAGCCCGAGAATATAAGGAGTCGTGACATACTGCACCATCTCTTCTTCGGCAGTTTCTCTGACTATATCCGAAGCGGCGCTGTTCAATATACAAGAAACGCTGCTCTCGCACAGCAGCACTACCGGTCTGTCCTGGCAGCCTCTGTCTAAGAGCTTCGTTACGAAATCAGAAGAGGGATCCTCGCCGCATAGAACTCTTTCGCTGTAGCCGTAGCCGAAGATCATTTCCTCGTCGGGATGATCCAAAGACCAGGCAGCTACCTTCTCAGAGATGCTCTCCATACCAGAACACTGAGAAAGATCGAGAAACCGGCCGTCAAAAACTTTTTTGGCGGGACTCCAATAGATATCTATGAGGCCCGGGATGACGTATCTGCCGCAGAGATCGATCATCTCTGTTTCGCCGTCTCTCAGCTCTTCCATTGTATCCGAGTCTCCTACGGCTATTATCAGGCCATCTCTTATGGCTGCGGCCTCTGCCGCCGGAAGATCGGGATTCTGTGTCATGATGACGCCGTTATATATGATAATATCTGCTTTTTTTGTTTTCTTGAACAGACCAAAAGCCATGATGACCTCCGCGAAAATAATTAATATTATTTTACCATAAAAAAGCAGATTATGATATACTTAAAGTGAGTAAAAGGAGAAAAATATCATGTACGATATTCAAAAATACCAGCAGGATATAAGCGTAAAAGAATACGTCAGGGAGTATGTCAACGTGGCGGAATTCATAGAATACTGCAAAGAATGTCCCAATTACAATGCCGTATGGTCATGCCCTCCGTATGACTTTGAGCCGGAGGATTTCTGGAATCGGTTTTCAGAATTGCACATCATAGCTCGAAAGATAATATTTGAAGAAGGGACCGGATCCAAAGAGGGAAAGAGGATAATGGAGGAAGTAAAGGCCAACATGAGTGAAGAACTGTACGACATGGAGAAGTCTTTGCCCGGGTCGGTTTCTCTCAGCGCAGGCAGCTGCAGCATGTGCAAAGGCGAAGGTTGCAGCAGACCTCTGGGAGAGCCCTGCAGACGCCCGGGCGACATGAGATATTCTATAGAATCCATCGGAGGCAACGTAGGACTGACAGTAAGCAAGCTGATGGGCATAGAGTTAGAGTGGGTACAGGAGGGTAAACTTCCATCTTACTTCGTATTGGTTGGAGGGCTTCTCAAGAAATGAAGGATAGACTGAAAGACAATATCTGGACTCTGCTTCAAGAAAAGGGAGGCAGGGCAGTGATAGCCATAGACGGAATGGCCGCCTCCGGAAAGAGCACTCTGGCCGCCCGGCTGGCAGAAGAACTGGACGGATGCGTGATACATATGGACGATTTTTTTCTCCCTCCAGAGCTCAGAACACAGGAGAGGTTATCTTCCCCCGGAGGCAACGTCCACTACGAGAGATTTGAAGCGGAGGCTGCGGAAGCCTTGAGATCGGGAAGAGATTTTGAGTATGGAGTATTTGACTGTTCTCGCATGGAGATAACCGCCAGTCGCCGCATAAAAGCAGGAGGTCTCGTCATAGTAGAAGGCGCTTACGCTCTCAGACCTGAGCTGAGGGACATATACGACATGAAGATTTTTATGAAGATAGACTCCGGTTTGCAGGAACAAAGGATAGCTGCCAGAAACGGCAGCGAAAAAGCAAAGATATTCAGAGAAAAGTGGATACCTATGGAGACGGCTTACTTTGAAGCTTTTGACATAGAGAGAGCGGCAGACGTGGTGATAGATCAGTCTCTTAAGGAATGTTGGCAAAAGCTTTAAAGCAAATAAAGAAGCCTCGGGTATCAAATAATCCGAGGCTTTTTTCACAATATTTGACCGAATTCTCTATTTTACATACACTTTAGGGAGCCTCTGGCCAAAGGCGCATACGATCTCGTAATTTATGGTTCCGGTAGCTCTGGCTATATCATCTGCCAAAATAGTGTTCTTACCGTCGGTACCCATTATTATCACTTCGTCGCCTATCTTGACATCGGGAACGTCGGTCACGTCTACCATGCACTGATCCATGCAGATGTTTCCGGCTACAGGGGCGACGCATCCGTTTACCAGAACTTTAGCAAACTGAGAGTAAGGTCTCGGATATCCGTCCGCATAACCTAAAGCCAAAGTGGCGATCTTGCTTGGACGTTTTGAGATGAATTTTCTTCCGTAACCTACCGAGAAGTTCTCAGGAACGTCTTTCAGGTGAATGATGTTTGCCTTAACCGACATGACAGGCTTGATGGCCAGCTGGTTTTTATCCACTTCGTCAGAAGGATAGCATCCGTAGAGAATGATACCGGGACGGCAGGCGTCGAAGTATACCTCCGGGAGTTCCATGATGGAAGCGCTGTTAGCCAGCGTTTTAAAAGGAATATCGATGCCGGCCGCAGTGAGAGTCTGATAAAATTTATTGTATTTCTCCTCCTGCTGATGAGAGTAAGTCTTGTCATATGCGTCAGCGGTAGACATGTGAGAAAACATACCTTTGATCTTGAAATTTTCTAAAGCCTGTATCTTTTTCACATCTTCAGCCGCCGCTTCGGCCTCGTCGGCCAGATATCCTATACGTCCCATACCTGTGTCTACGGCGATGAGACCTCTTACCAGTTTGCCGGCTGCTGCGGCAGCCTTATCTATGGCTGCGGCGTTGGATGAATCGCAGACTACCGGCGTTATGTCATATTTTACTATGGCCTCTGCGTACATGTCCGGAGCAAGGCCCAGGAGGATTATTTCTTCTGTGGCTCCGGCTTCTCGGAGAGTGATGGCCTCGTGGATCGTGGCAATGGCGAAAGTCTTGCAGCCGTTGGCTCTCAGGACTTCGGCCACCTTTACGCTTCCGTGTCCGTAAGCGTCGGCTTTTATTACTCCGATCATTTCTCTGTCGCCGATCTTCGCCTTGATATTTTTAATGTTGAAGTCAAGATTGTTCAGATTGATTTCGACCCATGCAGGTCTTAAAGCGTTCTTGTACATATGTATAGCATCTCCTTCTGCACTTTTTGTATACAACACCTCTATTATAGCTCCCGCCGCTGAAAATTTCAAGGAAGATAAGATAAATTGTCCTATTTTTGTCAATTACAGGGCCTGGCAATAGCGCGGAGCAGATTTTCCGGCAGATAGAGACTTTCATCATGAGGCGCCGCTTATGGCTGCGCAGAGTTAAAAAACAGAATGACAAGGAGATCTTTTAAGTATATAATAGTAGTCAAATATTTGAAACAGGAGAAGATGATGGCAAGAGATAGTTTCAGATCCAGAAGAGGATTTATAATAGCCTGCATAGGTTCGGCCGTGGGCATGGGCAATATATGGCTGTTTCCCGCAAGAGTCTCTGAATTCGGCGGGGCGGCCTTTCTGATACCGTATTTTATATGTGTGATAGTGATAGGATTTACAGGCGTGGTAGGCGAGATGGCTTTCGGAAGAGCTATGGGAGCCGGCCCCATGGGAGCTTTCGGAGCCGCTACGGAAAAGGCCGGAAAAGGAAGAACGCCGGGTGAGCTTTTGTCTCTCATACCGGTTCTGGGCAGTCTGGCTTTGGCAATAGGCTATTCTGTAGTAGTGGGCTGGATACTTAAATACCTGGTGGGATCTCTTTCGGGAAATCTCTTTGAGATCAGTGGTGTAGAAGGGTATGCAGATACCTTTAATCAGACGGCGGCCTCATTTGGAAACATAGGGTGGCACCTGACAGCTCTGGCCATAACTTTTGCAATAATGGTGTACGGCATAGCTTCGGGCATAGAGAAGGCTAACAAAGTAATGATGCCTCTCTTTTTTGTGATGTTTGTGGGAATGGCCGTGTACATAGCGACTCTGCCGGGGGCTTCACAGGGATATAGATATCTGACAGACCCTGACTGGTCTCTTCTTGCCAGCGGAAAGACCTGGATATACGCACTGGGACAAGCGTTCTTTTCTCTGTCTTTAGCAGGTTCGGGCACGCTGGTCTACGGCTCTTATCTCAAAAGAGATGTGGACATACCATACAGCGCCAGGACTGTCGCCCTTTGGGATACTATAGCGGCGCTGGCAGCAGCTGTGACTATAATACCGGCCATGGCTACTGCAGGCCAGTCTCTCTCCGGCGGCGGTCCGGGGCTGATGTTCATATACCTGCCTAATGTGTTCGCCCAGATGCCGGGAGGAAGAATAGTGATGACGGTATTTTTTATCGCTGTGGCTTTTGCAGGCCTTACCTCGCTGGTGAACCTCTTTGAGACGCCGGTAGAAGCTCTCCAGACTAAGTTCGGCCTTTCGAGAAAGAAAGCCGTGGCGACAGTGGCCGCTGTCGGCACGGTGGTGGCCCTGTGCATAGAAGGAATCGTATCAGACTGGATGGACGTATGTTCCATATATCTTTGCCCTATAGGGGCTCTGATAGCCGGAGTAATGTTTTTCTGGATATGCGGCAAAGAATTCGTCCGCCAAGAGATAGACTCGGGAGCCGTTAGAAAGCTGGGAGGCTGGTACGAGTCTGCCGGCAAGTATGTCTTCTGCGGACTTACCGTCATAGTGCTGGTGCTGGGAAGCATCATGGGCGGAATCGGATGAGGAGCGACCTCTTTCATATAAAAAGATAAAATAAAAAACTGCAGCCTCGGCCTGAGCTACCCGTGGGGTTTAAGCCGCTGCAGTTTTTCTTGATTCTGACGAAGATACTGGATCTATAATCTTTCGAATCCGGTGGATACGTCGTGTTTTACACGGTCATGCTCTTCAGAACTCTTGGCGCTGTTCCACTGATCCATAGTGCCTACCAGATAGCCGGTGATCCTGCGGATCCTTTCGAAAGGAACGTGTTCAAACTCATAATTGAGATCGGCAAAATCGCCGTCGATCTTAATATCTAAAGATTTTAATTTTCTGTTATATTTGTTTTCCAGATAATGCACATAAGCCTGCTGCTCATTTGGCGATACGTTTCCTGTGATATTTATGCTCATAATTGACCTCCTCAGCATTTCTTCCTTCTTAAAGATAAATTTATTATACCCCCATATATTGTGGATTAAAACCCCTAAAACCAAAAAAACAACAACAGATAGAAGCGCCTTCAAAAGATGCGCATCCTGTCTCCTCCGATTTGCAGGAGAATAATCACAGAGACAGCGGCATAATATTAGGCGGGGGAGGTTTAGCATCTTATGAATAAACAATATTTGATGTATGCTTTGAGTCAGCTCATGAAGAAAAAAGATAACAACGGAGTTTTCACTATAGATGAAACCGGCAGCAAGTGGCACAGGGAGACTAATGTAGATATACTGAAGACGTTCTGCAGGGAAGGGTATGCCATGGCCAAGAAACACGGTCATTTTATAGTAGGCACAGGCGGAGAAAAAAATTACATAGGAATACCGGGAAGATTTCTCGTTGAAGACCAGCCGGCGGGAGGAAAGACAGGATTTACTCTCTGGCAGCCTCTGAGAGGAGGAGAAGAGATGTACGGCAGTCTTGAGAACATCAGCGATGATACTGCTTCCATGGTCTACGGCTACTGGATAGCCTGCATAGATGAGAAGACCCTCGGGATATCAGAACCGTAAGGTGGGCAGCGTAGGAGGATTGTTCTTTGTATGCTGAATGTTAATATTAACTTGCAAACATAAATCGCAAGTTAATTTCTTTTGTTGAAATTTCAACATTCTAAACAGATATACAGTTGACAATTTAATAAACTGTTTTCTTTAAAGAAAGAGAAATAGTTATGATTTATGTTTGACGGCAGATTTCTGCCACATATATATCTATCTATATCTCTTTCTTTTTATATTACTATCACTCTATAAAAAGAAGGTAGATAAATGTAAAGGATATATGGCTTGCGTTCAGAGAAAAAGATATACAAGGAGGTGAAGAGTATGGCAAAAGTGAAATGGAACTATAGCATGAGAAATCAGTTACAACTATTGCTTGAGGAAGGATTTACGCTTAGAAGAATAGCAGATTCTTTTGGCGTCTCTTATACAAATTTGAAGAAAGAGCTTTCACGAGGTCTCTCTGAAGAAGAGTTTAAGGAAAAAAGATATATTAAATATTCTTTAGAGGAAGCAGTTATGAAAGAATTTAAAAACACCTTTGATGAAGAATCAAGAGAAATAATATATAAGGCGCGGGGAAAGAAAGATGAGCAATAATCGGGAGTATTGGTATTTTAGGTTAAAAGAAGATTTCTTTAATGATTACCAAATAATAGCATTGCAAAACGAGCCCGGCGGTGATGAAATGCTCGTTGTGCTGCTAAACCTATATTGCTTAGCAACTAAGAATGGTGGCAATTTCTTAATTGAGGCAAACGATATGGCCGATATAAACGTACTCGCCAAGGCGATTCGGCGTGAGCCGACAAAAGTACAACGGGCGCTTGAATACTTTGCAAGTCACGACCTGATAAATATAGAATTTATGGAAAATGATAAAGGAACTCGGTTTTTGAAATTGAATGCCCCATATGTAAAAAATATGACCGGAAGATCCAGCAGAAAAGCTGACCGACAGAGGATGGAATATAACAAGATGAAAATTACCGGAAATATAGAAGAATCGGAACCGCTTTGCCTTGAGGATATAAAAAGAGAATCGGACCTTATAGAATACGGAATATTCAAAAGTGTTTATATCACTAAAGAAGAATTCGGATTGCTTAAGGAGCAATATGATAACGCGACAGTAATAATAGATCAGAGTTCTATTTATAAAAAACAGAGTGGAAAAGAATACGAAAACGACTATGCGGCCGCGCTTAATTTTGGGCAAAAAATAGGAGTAAAGAAGAAAACCGCGGAAAGAGAATACGGCAAGATATTAAAGCAATACATGAGGGAAGCGGAGGCAGGATATCCCCCTGATGAAAAGGCAAAGGAAATATTAAAAAAGGATGACTGGGATAGAATTTGCGAACTCGCTGAAAAAAATATGTGAATATGTAAAAAAGCGAAGGAGACAGAAAAATGGAGACGAAAAGCTATTATCAACCGAATGGCGGATTCAAACTTGAAAATAGCATATATAAAAAGACCGTATATACAATAAGGAGCTACTATATATTCAAAAAAAGAATAGAGGATATAGAGAATAAAAGTGAGATTGATATAACTGAAAACGACATTCTAAATAAAGAACGCGCCCAATTTTATGTATCAGCCATAGAAGAAGCTCTTTCCACATACGTAGCTCCAAATTATAGAGAGGCGGTGTTTAGACACATTGCCGACAGTGACGAGTATGCTGACCTTTATGAGGAATATTACATAGTTGACAGTACTCTTAAGAAAGCAATTCAGATATGATGAAAAATCAATGGCATTTACAAATGAAATTGAAGAAATAGAACTGAAGGAGTTCGTTCGATTTTCATTGCTGCGGTTGTACGACTATAAATTACAATATGTTAGCAAAGAAGATTTGTTCACATACTGTAAAAAACATGGATTCAAAACGGATGAGCAAATGAAAAAACGCGACCTTGTTGATACTTTGTCGGACAATTTTAATGATTGTGAAATGCTTAAGATGTGCGACGATTTGGGCATTGGCGTTACTAAATACAATTACTTATGTGTTATGTCCGAAAACGAATATAAAAAGATATATAAAAAATTGAAAGTTATAGGCCGAGAGCACATCAAACGTGGCATATATAAAAATTTATATTCTGTGCGTGAATTTTTAGATTACGCAGCCAAAGCTGAAGAGGAAAAAAGCCATGAGTAAAGTGCTGTGTCTCAGCATGAGACACAGCAAAAATTGCGGCAGAGAATGGAGGAGGATAAAATGATTTATGAAAAAAATATTAACATTACAATGGATACCTTGCGAAGAGAGGTTACCAGATAATAATGATTACATAATGCTATCGTTTGAAAATTATTCACTACCGGAGATAGGCAGATATGAAGAAAATTTAGAGGGTGGAGCTTTTTATATTGGCAACGAGAATATTACATGTATAAGCAAAGGTTTTTTTGTCAACGCTTGGATGCCGCTACCAATGCCATACATAAAAGAAAGATAAAGATTGTCAGGAGATAAAAAGAGAGGGGAGCTATGATGAACAAAATAAAACTGACTAAGGAAGAATATTGCATTCTCGATACAATTAAATTATTTAACAAATTTCAAAAAATATATCCTCAGCGGAATTTTACATGTGATATAATATAAAATAAGCAGAGCTGGATAATATTGGTAACTCACCCGAAAGGGTATTTACACTATGGGTTACCGCTTGGCGGTTTGGTCACTTCCCGACGGACGAAGGGAGGTGATAGCTATGTACATAACGCTTTCTGATTTCATTCAGATGTCGTTACTCATAATAGCAGTTATCACTCTTTGTAAAAAGAATGATTAAAGCAAAACCGCCAAACTAAGCAGTTTGACGGTTTTCTAAAACTCTTGTTTTGGATCAGACCGCCCTGTGAAAGCGGTAACCCTTTATTAAGTAATATATACCACAGATAAAGATAAATGTCAAATCTCAAAAGAAGAGATAAATTTTATGAAAGGAAAAAGTGATTTAAAAAATATTATAGATAAGATTTCATATAAAAGCAAGTATCAAAAGGAGCTTGAACAGTACAAAGTAAAGTATGAGACATATTTAGATATGCCTGATGCCGAGTTCATAATGAAATATACTAAAGTCATGGCAAAACATAACGGGAATAAGGTTGCGTTTAATGTATCATGGCTCACAACACTTGTGGCCTTGGCTTTTATCTTGTATAGATATGTTGCCACAATTAAAAACGAGCTTACTCATATGTCGCTTTCCATGTTAGAAGAAGATGTAATCGTAAATGTCAGCATTGTCGTTGTTGCAATCATATTTATGAGCGCTGCCTTAATCTTTATGGCGGCTGCCAAAAGCAGATATGACATAACAAGAGAAAAGATATTTATTGAAGAAATCAAAGAGCTTAGAATAGAAAGAGGAAATAGCTAAAAACAATTTTTAAAAAATATACTAACGGTAAAATTTTACATGTGATATAATGTAAAAAGCGAAGCTGGATAATATTGGTAACTCGCCTGAAAAGGCATTTACGCCATGGGTTGCCGTTTGGCGGTTTGGTCACTTCCCCCACGAAGGGAGGTGATAGCTATGAATTACATAACGGTCGGTGACTTATTCACCTATACCTTAATGCTCATAGCAGTTATCACTCTTTGTAAAAAGAATGATTAAAGCAAAACCGCCAAACTAAACGTTTGACGGTTTGTCTTATAACAGTTTTAGGACTAAACCGCCATTCCAAAAGCGGTAACCCTTTATTAGTTAATATATAACACAAGTAAAGATAAATGTCAAATCCAAAGAGAAGGAGGGTTTGGATATGAATGATAAAATACTTAAAAACAAGAAAATAGTTTTAATAATAGGAGGCATATTGCTGTTTTTAATAGCTGTAGCCACAGCCGTATATTTTCTCCTTCCGGATAGCATAGCGGAAGGCAAGAAGATAGACGTAAAAGAAGTGTCAGCTGACGTTTCAAAACAGATAGAGGACGCTGATTTGACCGATAAAGAAAAGGAAGAAGTAGAAGCACTTGAGGCCGCTATGGATGACGAATTATCAAAGGCCAAAAGTGAAGAAGAAAAGCAAAATATACTGAAGAAATATAACGATAAAATATCAACGGCTACAGGAGGCAAAGTGACAGTGCCTACAAACCCGACAAAGCCATCCGGTAATACAGATAAAGGCTCTTCCGGCGGTCAAAAGCCAAGTACGGATAATACGGACAGCGAGAACAAACCTTCAGGAGGGGGGACAAAGGAGACAGTAGTTCATCAGGAAGCTCCGGCGGAAAGGAACCGGATAAGCCAAGCCACACTCATATAGCTGCCGGAAACGCCGGCAAATGGTTTAGCTCACATGATGAAGCCGAGGCATATTATATGGCTGAATCAAATAGATGGGGAGATATGGTAGAAAATGGTGAAATAACATAGGAAGAATATTTGGCAAACACACTGGGTAGATATGAAATTAGACAATGTTCTTGTGGCAAATATACACTAAGTTGGTATGGTCAGAATTAGATTTTTAAAAAAGAGCGTTTTTAATAAGCGCTCTTTTTCTTTGTGACAATTCAGGGAACCGCGCGGGGCTTGCGGTTCCCTTTTAAATAGATAAATTTTAAAAAGGAGGACATATGTTAATGAAAAAGAAAGGAATCAAGAAAAAAGCCGGAATCATATTTATGATTTTCTGCATGATATTTACCATGGCGGCTCCGGCGTTCGCAGCGGAAAATGTGACGTTGTCTTTAAGACCTTTAAGCTCGTATTACAAAGTGCATCACAACGTCATAGATTGGGGAGCCTACGACGGCGGAACGACGGTCTTCATGGTAAACGGTGAATACGCCTTTTGTACCGAATCCGGAAACGCTATTAGGGACGCGAACGGCAATCAATGGGCCGGAGGAAACGCGACGATTAACGCCTCATACAATATGAATATTGTTACGCAAGATAATTCCGAGCAGTCAAAAATAGCATATCTGGGATTTTATCAATATGAAGACGATCCGGAAATATGGAACGACCAAGTAACACGGGATTGGTATTACGCCATGACCCAGATGTTCATATGGCAGTCCTTGCCGGCAAGATCCATAACGTCAAATGGCATGACCAACGGACAGTATAATTCATATTTCTTAAACTCGTCCTTGGCTTCAGAGTACGCCGCGTTTAAGCAGAGAGTTCAGGCGAAGGTTGATACTTGGAATACAAGGTCGAGTTTTAATGGACAGATGAACGATATTAAGGCGGGAGAAACGATTACACTTACAGATACAAACGGAGTGTTTGAGGATTATAATAGTTTTACTTACAGTAAAAATGGCGTGACAGTGACACATAATAAGGGAAGTAATATTTTAAATGTACGAGCGGATAAAAATTGTGCCGAAAGAACAGTCATGATGCTTGAAAATAATTTGATCGCAGCAGGTGGTGAGAAATATAGCACTAAAGCAAAAGTAAACTATGCATATACTTCTGGAAATTCACAAGATATGACAGTATATGGCTATACGGATCCTGTCCCGCTTATATTAGCGTTCAACGTCGATATCGTAACCGGCAGAATAGCCATTGAAAAAACCAAATCACCGGACGCGGCCTCGGACGAGACTTTGCCGGAAGAAGGCGAGAAGTTTTCAAAATATTCAAGGCCGAAACCCTCAATAAACCAGCAGAGAGAGCCTTCCGGCCGCACGGCCGAAAGGCTCTCTCATTCCGGGTTCCACGCTTATCGCGGGTGAAACGCTTCGCCCTCTATTCCGAATCGTAGAAGACCTTAAAGTCTTTATCCACCTTTCCCTTACCGAGATATCTCGCGTTATAATCCTTGAGCAGGGACGTGAACTTAGGAGCCAGAATAAACAGAGCTATTATATTTATGAGTATCGGTAGGGCCACTCCCGCGTCCGATATGAGCCAAACCGTCGTTCCCTCGAACTCGTTTACTACCGAGATGACTACCAGCAGCAGGGACGGAAGCGGATAAGTCCACTTATAAAACATGAGGGCCGCTTTCTTTATTTTAGAGTTTCCTACCACGTATCTGAGGACTACCTCTATCTGGGCGTAAAGGCCGCTGGAGGTGGTAATGCCGAACAAGAATACGCCTATCGCCAGAACTATTCTGCCGAAGCTGCCTATGCCTACTTCAAAGGCCGATAAAGTCAGATCGGCGCCCTCGATTCCCGTATTCCACTGGCCTGTGCAGAGTACAACGAGAGCCGTCATGGTACATATTACGAAGGTATCCATAAAAACTTCAAAGATTCCCAGCATACCCTGCTTCACGGGATGGTCTACCTTTGCCGAAGCGTGTATCATAGGCGCTGTTCCCCAGCCGGCTTCGTTGCTGAAAACAGAACGCGACATTCCGGTCTTGATAGCCAGCTTGAAGCCTGCGCCGGCGAAGCCGCCTACCGCCGCGGTACCTGTAAAGGCGTCGGAGAAAATCATTCCAAATACGCCCGGAACCGCCTCTATATTCTTAGCAATTATTATAAGTCCGCCTATTATGTAGAACAGGCACATGAAAGGAACGAGTATGGAAGCCCACCTTCCTACGCTTTTAAGGCCGCCGCTTATCATCACGTAAAGCAGTATGGTGAACACTATCGCGCTTGCCAGCATACCTATTCCGAAGGTCGAAGACATGGCCTCGGCTACCGTATAGGTCTGAATGTTGATGAAGTAACTCATGGAGAAGCCTATGATGAAAAGCGCGCTCAAAACCTTGAACAGCTTTTTCTTTCCCAGCTCCATTCCGATACCCTTTTTCATGTAATAGTTAGGTCCGCCGTAGGCTTCGTTGTTTTCGTCCTTTGAACGGTAGTGAACGGCCAGAGTTATCTCCGCGCTCTTGATAACCATTCCGAACAGTCCCGAAACCCACATCCAGAATATGGCTCCCGGTCCTCCTATGGCGACCGCCGAAGCCACACCGCCTATGTTTCCTACGCCTATGGTAGTTCCCAGAGCCGTCGCCATGGCTTCCAGCGGCGACAGGACTCCCGCGTTCCCGTCATCTTTGTTCTTGCCGAAAAAGTTATTCCATGCCCTTTTCATGGACATTTTAAAGCCTCTTATTTGGAAAAATCCCGTTCTCACCGTAAGGTAAGCTCCCGCGAGCAAGATAAATATTACCATCGGCGTTCCCCAAAAATAGTCGTTTACTATGACCGTTATCAATTCTTCAATATTCATTTCACTTCTCCTTTCGGGACAGCGCCCCGTCTCCAAGAACTGACTTAACTGCAAAATCTAAAATCGCCGGCGTTCTCTCGTACAAGTCTTCCTTATACACTCTTTCCGTAAGTTTGTGGAAGTCTTTGCCCCAAGGGCCGATATTTATGCACGGCATAGAGGTTTCTTCCATTTCTTTAAGCGGCAGGCTGTAAATATTTCCGAGGAAAGGCATGGAACGTTTCAGGCTTTCTTCCGTTTCTTCACGCTTCACCGCTCCGCAGTAACTTAAATCGCAGATTCCCGTATAGAAGTATTCTTTGGAATATTTCTGTCCGAAGTTTTCCAAAACGAAGCCTTCGAGCAAGCCGAAGAATCCGTCCATCTCTTCCTTGTTGCCTGTAACGGCGCAGGACACGTTAGGATAATACGGAGGAATCATTCCTATGACTACCCTCGGAGCCAAGTCGTGGATATAATCGTATACGAAGTCTACCAGCTCGAAGTTGGCTTTTATCAGGGTTTTGGCCCCGCTCTTAATTTCGTCTCCCAAGGCCTCGAGCTTGCGGCCGTATTCCTCGCGGAATTCCTTTCCGTAAGATTTTTCAGCCTCGGCGCACAGTTCGCCGAAATTGGAGACCTTGCTTTCCCACGGAAGGCGGGTTTCGTTTTTGCCGGTAGCTTTGGCGAACTTTTCATAGTTTTCATTCATATCTCCGATTACGGTTTCAAAGGCGTCTTCGCAGACCTTGCGGAATTCGTCCATTACGTCTTTCGGAGAGCGGTCGAGGGTTAAAACGCTCAAGCAGCCTTTAATGCTTATAGGCATCGACACGTCGTAGGACACTTTTCCGTCTCTGAGGTAGAGCCACGTCGGCGGCGGGGCCGCTTCTCCTTCTTTTACGTCGCTGAAGGAGAAATTCACTTCTGTATTTCTGACGATTTCCGCCATAACGTTGACAGGATTCAAACCTTCAAAGACCTTTCCGGCGTGGGCGAGATAGCCTCTCACATAGGCGTAAGGCATCATTTTGCCTATGGTTCCCAGCGAGAAAACTCCCGTCTCGGTTTCCTTCCTCTGATGAGGCTCGGAATTTATCATAAGCCTGTAATTCAGCGCATACTCGTCCTTGAGTTCTTTCAGAAGCAGAACGGCGGCCCTCATTCCCGCCGAAAGATTTTCCTCGTCGGGTACGCCTACGACTATGACGTTTCCTTTGAATTGGCCGGCCGCGGCCTTTTTCGCGTATTCGCTGACTAAGGTCATCTGAATGGAGCCGCCGCCTTTCATATCGCAGACGCCTCTGCCGAACAGCCACTTCCCGCTTTCAAGGTCGGCTCTGGCTTCCGCCCCGAAGCCGTCCTTCACCTTTTGAAGTTCTATTTCCAGCTTCTCCGGACTGTAGGCCAAGTCTTTAAGATTCTTATAATCCTCTACGGTGACTACGTCGTAATGATGTATCATAACTACGGTTTCAGGTCCCTCGCCTTTTGCCATGGCCCATACCGTCGCCCTGTCGAAAGCGTCGCCCCGTATCGGATACGCTCCGTAATACTGAGGATTTTCAGCAAAGTAATCCTGCTTTGAAAAATAATCTAAAAAGTATTTCTCGGCCTCTTTTTCCGCGGGAGAGCTTGAAGTGCTCGCCGCGGCCACATATCCGAACAGAGTATCCTTTATTATCCGGCCTCTGCCGTCGCAGTTATTTTTCTCCATATCTCCACCGCCTTTACAATCTGTATAAAGGAGCGGTAAGGCAGGTCGGGCCTCCTGTTCCTCTGTAGGAAACTTCCTTGCCTTCGTAGGTGTAAACCTCTACGCCGGCGTCTTCCATTTTCTTCACTATGTCCGGATTTCCCCCGATTGTTACGCATTTTCCCGGAGCGAGGGCTAAAACGTTGGAGCCGAGGTAATCGTATTCCTCGTCGTTGCACTCTATAAGCTGTATGCCTTTTTCAATGAGATATTCCCTGAAAAATACAGGCATGTATTTTGAATAAACTACGGCTTTGTCGGTGTCTACAAAGCTGATTATGCTCATCAGGTGCAGGCAGCAGTCCTCGCCGTCTCCGTGAGGCATAGGCACGATTATATATTCGTCCACTATGTCTTTTGTCAATTCCTTGAACTGTCTTATGCCCTCGTCGTTGGTTCTGTATCCGCGGCCTATGGCGACGGTCTTCTCGTCTATCCACAGCACGTCTCCGCCTTCCATTTTTCCAGGGGCTTCTATTACGCCGAGAGTCGGTACTCCAAGGCTCTCAAGATATTCTCTCGTAGCCATGAATTCTTTTCCTCGAAGTTCTTTTCCCATAGGGAAATAAATGGCTCCTTTTTTCGTTATCTTCAGCGGGTCGTGGGCGTAGATTGAATCGAGCCCCGTCCTGTCGTCCTGAGGCAGATAATACACGTTTTCTACGTTGTCTTTGATTATCTTCTCAAAGGCGTTGTATTCATCGATTACTTTCTCGTAGTCGGGGCAGCCGAAATAACAGAATTCCTCGTAGGTATTGTTGAGGTTTTCTTGACTGATAAAGGCCTGCTCCGGTCTTTTGATAAGAATCGCCTCAATCTTTCCCGTCATCGACTGACATCCGAATTTTTCAATGGTTTTCATAATTATAATCCTCCTCATATTCAAGCGGACTTATATCCGCTTCGCTTTGATAACTTATATAAACGCAAGGGCCGTGCCAAAATCGGAGGATGACGCGCCGAAAGCCTTTCGCGCGTGGTTTTGAAATCGCTCGGTCCCTTGCAATAAGCGTCTCTTGGGAATTTCCTCCCTTTTGTTTTTCGCGTTTTTATATTTCCCGCTTCTTTTTCCGAATCAGGGCAAAATTAAAACGGCGAAAAAAATCTTTCGCCGTTTTGAAAAAAAACTTTCGTTTTCTCTATATTTTCAGTTTATATTTGCCTAATTTATAATTTAAGGCTTGTCTCGTTATTCCTAACTTTTCCGCTGCCTCCGACACGGTTCTGCTTTCTGAAGCCGCTTTTTTTATCAATTCTTCCTCGAATTTGTTTACCACGTCCGTCAGCGAGGCTCCGTCCTTAAGCATCTGCTCGTAAATTTCCGCGCCCGCTGCCGGCCGGTCGCCTCCTGTCTCGCCCTTCTGATACAGCATGGTGTCCGGCAGATCGGCTAAGGTTATTTCCTCTCCCGCTACCATGTTGAAGGCGTATTCGACTACGTTACGCAGTTCCCTCACGTTGCCTTCCCACGGATAGTTGAGCAGAGTTTTTTCTACGATATCCCGACAGCCCTTAACGTTTTTTCCGGTCACTAAATTATATCTTTGTATATAATAGTTCACCAAAGGCAGTATGTCGCCTTTTCTCTCGGATAAGGAAGGCAGGCGAATCTGGACTACTCCGAGGCGGTAATACAGGTCACGCCGCAGTCTGCCGCCTTCCATGGCTTCCTCGGTAGTCTCGTTAAAGGCCGAAACTATACGCACGTCGATATTTCGCTCTTTTTCGTCGCCGATTCTGCGAATCTTCTGCTCCTCTATCGCTTTCAATATCTTCCCTTGGAGCGCCATATCCATTGAATTTACTTCGTCGAGAAACAATGTCCCGCCGTTTGCCAGCTCAAACAGGCCCTTCTTGTTTTCCGCTCCCGTATAACTGCCTTTTACCTGCCCGAACAAGGTGCTTTCTAAAAGACCGCCCGGTATGGCCGCGCAGTTCTGAGAGATAAAAGGTTTATCGCGCCTGCCGCTGTGGGTATGTATCGCCTGGGCTACCAACTCTTTGCCCGTTCCTGTCTCTCCCGTAATCAGCACGAAAGACGGTCCCTGAGCGACTTTTTCTATCTTTTCTTTTATAGCTACCATTTTCGGATCTTCCGCTATGATATCATCCAGCCGGTACAGCCTTTTGGCGTCGGCGTCCGCGTCGCCTCCTATAATAATTTCACGCTCTTTTCCCCTGAGCTGCTTTCCCTCGCTGTCGATATATACGGTGCCCTCGATAGCGCCCACTATTTCTCCGTTAAATTCTATGGGATAGGTGCTGGACATGTGGTTAAGAGTTCTTCCGACATGGTCCGTCAGAATCTGAACCTCGTCTATTATGGGTTTGCCGCTCTCGTAAACTCTGTAATGACTGCTGGTCTTTTCGGTAAGGGAAGGATATACCTCGAGGATGTTCATTCCCGTATATCCGTAGTTTTTAATCGTATTATCGTCTTGATCGAAGACAGCCGAATACTCGATAACGCCGTCTTTGTTGGTTATTATAACCGAATCAATCTTGTCGTACATTGCCGATATTTCTTTAAGCGCGAAAGAATACATGTCCTCACCCGACCTTTCTTTTATTTCTCACAGTACGCCGCCGATAAAGCGAACTTATTTATAAAAATTTCGACGTCGTTTTTGCTCCCCGCTGCCGCGGTCCCTTCAGGGTTTCGGCTGAAGATTGCCGCCCTGCTCTCGCGGCCGCTTCGTGTTTTCGGCGAGGGATTATCGTCCCGCCAAGGTTTTGAAAAGCGAAGAACAACCGTCAAGGCGCCTAAACTAAACGTCGACAGTATCCGTCAAGGTTCCGAGCCGCCGAAGGAAGCCGTTAATCACCCGAACCGCCAGCGGCAACTGCCAAGGTGCCAAACTTCGACGACAGTCGCTAATCTCCCGAGCCGTCAAAAGGCTGGGGCTGAGAGGCCTGCCGTCAAAGTTATAAAGCGAAAGGACTACGCTGTCAAAGAGCCGAACCTAAGGTCTCGCCAAGGGTATGAAGCGTAAGCGTTCGCCGCCTATAAGGCCGAAGCGTGAGCCTGCGGCGTTGGTTATACCGCCGCCTTATTTAAGGATTTTCTCTTTTATCTGAAGGATGTCCGCTCCTTCAATCGTCATTCTTCCCGAGGTCACGTTTTTAAGAATGGCTTTCGTTTCTTCCTCATCCTCAGGCTCGCATATTATGTCGCCCTCTACCTTGTCGGTATATCTTACGTCGCCTATGGAAAATACTTCTCCCGCCAGATTGCGAAGTTTATCGAGATAAGTGTAATCGAACCGGCAGGTCAACCGCAGCTTGCTTTCGACGCAGCATATTCCGGCCGCCTCAAGACCCAGCTTCGCCGTAGACGTGTAGGCCCTCGCCAGACCTCCCGTTCCCAGCTTTATGCCTCCGAAGTATCGGGTCACCACTATGACCGCGTCGGTTATACCGGCAGCCGTCAGCATTTTAACCATGGGCGCTCCCGAAGTTCCCTGAGGCTCTCCGTCGTCGGAAGCCCACTGAATCTGCATCTTGTCCCCGATAACCATGGCGGGGACGTTGTGTGTCGCGTCCCGATGTTTTCTTCTTATCTCAGCGACGAAGTCGTCGGCCTCCTCCTTGGAGGATACCGGCTTTACGTAAGCTATAAACCTTGACCTTTCTATCGTCTGCTCGGCGGTTCCTTCTTTTTCCACCGTGTTATATAACTTCATATTCCTTCATTCTCCTGTAATCGGCTTCCTTTAAGGAAACTTCGAGATAAGTTCCGTTTTCCCTGTAATCCGTCGCCTTTACTTCCGCCTCCTCGCACAAGTAGGACGTCAGGTCTCCCCTGTCGTATGGAATCAGGAATTTGGCGTCTACCATATCCCCGAATATCTTTTCTTCTATTTTTTCTATAAGGGCATCCAAATTAGTCCCTTCCTTGGCGGAAATTTCTATGTTTTCGCGGCCCGCCTCCGGGATTATATGGTCGTGAGGCAAATCTATCTTGTTGAATACCAGTATCTTTTCTTTATTTCCCGCGCCGATTTCTTCCATTACTTTATCGGTTACTTGTATGTGAAAGCCGTAATTCTCATAGGAAGCGTCTACCACGTGGAGAAGCAGATCTGCGTAGGTCACTTCTTCCAAGGTAGCCTTAAAGGCCTCTACTAAGGAATGAGGCAGCTTACTTACGAAGCCTACCGTATCTATCAAAATAAACTGCCGGCCGTTTTCAAGGTCTACTTTTCTCTGCTGCACGTCTAATGTGGCGAACAGCATGTCCTTTTCAAATACTGTCTTGCCGTCTCTTTCCGCGACGCTTAAAAGCCTGTTCATCAAAGCGGATTTTCCGGAATTGGTATAGCCGATTAAGGCTACCACGGGAATCCTATTCTTCTCTCTGCGGGAACGCTGAACGCTTCTCGTATTTTTAAGCTGAGAAAGCTCCGCTTTTATATCTGTCATTCGTCTCTCGATATGGCGTCTGTCTGTCTCCAGCTTTTTCTCGCCCGGTCCTCTCGTGCCTATGCCGCCGCCGAGCCTCGACAGGGATTTGCCGAATCCTGTAAGCCTCGGAAGTCTGTATTTAAGCTGGGCCAATTCCACCTGCAACTTACCTTCCCGCGAAGAGGCGCGGGAAGCGAAGATATCTAATATGAGAATGGTCCTGTCTATGACTCGCACTCCTAAGGCATCTTCAAGGTTTCTCAGCTGCATTCCCGTCAGTTCGTCGTTGAACACGACCATATCGGCCTCCATGGCTTTAACCAGCTCCGCCAGCTCCTCTACTTTCCCCTTTCCTATCAGCGTAGCGGTGTTCGGCCTATCCGCGGCTTGAATCATCTGTCCCAGCACGGAAGCTCCGGCGGCTTCCGCCAAGCCCTCCAATTCTTCCATAGAATCGGTTATGTCCTCCTCTAAGCGCAGACCTACCAATATGGCGTTATATTCGTCTTCTCTTAACACTTCGTTGTTTTCATTAAATCTAAACATATCGTTATTTTACCATAAATTTTACTATGCCGCAAAACAGTTTAGGTAAAGTGATATAATAAACGCCTCCTCTCGGCGGCAGCCGTAAATATAATCGCGCGGACATTATAACGCCCTCCAGTCTATACAAGCGGCGTTTCAATGGCCGCTTCCTCTCGGCGATAGCCGATACAATCCTTTGCGGACATTATACCGCGTCTAAAATACTTTCTTCCGGTACGAAAACGTAATTATCCGGTACTTCTCCTACTATTATAGCCTCGGCCAGAAGGACTCTTCTGTTTATTTCCGCGGTCTTGTCTGTAAAAGGCGCCAAAATATGTACTTGGCTGGTGACGGTGCAGTATATATAATATCTGGTCTGATTTATTCCTTCGGTCTCGAATTCGGTTTCGTATTGAAATTTCGTCAGGCTCAGGGGCTGAACTTTTATTTTTATATATATCGGAAGCTGGGACAATATCCTGCTGCCTGTTATCACGCCTAAATTGACCTTGTGCTCTTTCCTGTCGGACAGGCTGTAAGTTTCCTCTGCATTCTGAGAAAATTCAAGCAGCAGCTTATTTATCACCCTTGAATTGGGCTCCACATATTGTATATTGCCTTCTTCGTCCCTCTGGACGTTAAGGAGGGGCTCGCTGAGTTCCTCATCGTAAAAGCCTTCTTCAAGACTCTTATTTATTTTTACGGCTACGCTGTTGACCGCGATTGCTTCAGCGGCGGCCTCTATGCTCTCGCCGAACGCGTCTTTTATCAGGACTATCGTCCCTACGATTACGAGAATTATTAATAAAAAATTGAAAATAATTATTGACATTCACCGATTGTTCTTTGTATGCAAAACACAGTTGAACTTTGCCTGAAATTGTGGTATCATCATAAAGTATATGAAAAAGTTTATGGAAGAAGCTTTGAAGGAGGCTCAAAAGGCTGCCGCTCTGGGGGAAGTCCCCATAGGAGCGGTAATAGTGAGAGGCGGAGAGATCGTTGGACGAGGCCACAACATGACCGAGACGGCAAAAGACCCTACTGCCCATGCAGAGATTGAGGCCATAAGACAGGCTGCCAAAAATCTGGGCGGCTGGCGGCTCATAGGATGCGACATGTACGTTACTGCCGAACCCTGCGCCATGTGCGCAGGAGCGATAGTCTGGTCGCGGATACAAACGCTGTACATAGGCGCCATGGACCCCAAGGCCGGGGCCTGCGGATCGGTCTTCAATATAGTACAAGAAAAAAAGCTCAACCATAATGTCAGGATAGAAACAGGGCTGCTGCAGGATCAATGCAGCAACATACTCAAAGAATTTTTCAAGAAGCTGAGAAAAACAAAAGAACAAGAACCGGAGGACACGAAAAAATGAAGAGACTGGGTGCGATATTAACCTTAGCAGCACTTTTGATTACGATGGCGACATCTTTTTGCTTTGCCGACGAAGGACTTACGATCAAGGAGACGTATCCCAAGGATGGATCTACAGGCGCATCTATCGAAAACCTCGGTGTAAAATTATATTTCAGCGAAGACCTTACTGATAAGAAAGTAGCAGATCTGAATAAGGGAGCGTTTCAGCTTTATGACAGCGAGGGGAAAAAGCTTCCGACCAGAGTTCTGTACAATGACAATGAAGAGGGCGTTGTCCTGGTGCTTTTGGACACCAACAAAGATAAAAAAGTCAAGGTAGAGGGCAGCGCCGAATACACTCTTAAAATATCAAAAGATGTGACCAGCGACGAGGGAAATACTCTCGGCAAGGATCAGGAGATATCTTTTAAGACTCTCAATCAGGGAACTAACACGATGATCAGTATGGGTATGATGGTACTGATGATAGGCGGTATGATAGTCATAACTACACGTTCGGCGAAAAAGGCTGCTGAAGACGAGACCAGAAGGAGAGAAGAGAAAGTAAATCCATATAAAGAAGCTAAGAAGACAGGTAAGTCTGTAGAAGAGATCGTCGAGAAAGATCAGAAGAAAAAAGCCAAGGCTGCCAGAGACGCCGCCAAAGCTGCCGAGAAGAAAGCTCTTGAAGAAGAAGAGTACGAGGAGGAAGACGAGATCAATAAGTACAGAGTCAGCCAAAGACATTCGGCCTTCGCCGCAGGAAGCAAGTATGCGGCGGCCAAGAAGAAGGCTGCGGCGCAGAAGGCTAAAGGCTCGAAGAATAATTCTGCTAAAAAGAAGAAAAAGAAATAGATAAAAGATAAATGAGAGGTTTATCCTCTCATTTTTATCAGGAGAGTAAGATGGAGAAGATAAAGATCAAATCTTACGGAAAAGTGAATCTGTCGCTGGATGTTACCGGCAAGAGAGACGACGGCTATCATGAAATACAGACCCTCATGCAGAAGATCTCCCTTTTCGACGATGTAACGGTAACCTGGACAGGCAGAGAGAGCAAAGATATAGAAATATCTCTTACTTGCGATAAACCGTATCTGCCTACTGATCGGCGCAACCTTGCTTACGCCGGGGCCGAAATCATGGCCCGGCAATTTGCCGGGGAAGTGGGAGGAGGCCTTATAGAGATAAAGATAGAAAAGCACATTCCTGTGGCGGCAGGCCTGGCCGGAGGAAGCGGCAATGGAGCCGCGGTGATGACGGCTCTCAGCAGGATATGGGATACGGGACTTGGCGCAAAAGAATTGTGCGCCATGGGCGAGGAGCTTGGCGCAGACGTTCCCTTCTGTATACTCACTCAGAATACGGGATATGGACTGGCGCTTTGTACCGGCACGGGAGCAAGGCTCACTCCTTTAAGGAGCAGATTCAAACGTGCGGTGCTGCTTGTAAAACCTCATTTCGGAGTTTCCACAAGAGAAGTATACCAGAATATCGATTCGTGCAGTATCGAGAAAAGGCCGGACACTGATATGCTGGTAAAAGCATTGAGAAATAATTCTCACAGACATATATACAGCAATATGATAAACGTGCTGGAAGAGTACACTCTGAAACATTATCCGGAGGTAGAAAAGATCAAAGAAATGATCGAAAAAGAGACTTATGCTGAAAAAGTTCTCATGACCGGTAGCGGGCCTACGGTATTTGCTGTTTTCAGCCACGCAAGAAGCGCGCAGGAAGCGTGTCTTCACATGCGCAAACGGGGATATTCGGCATACTGGGCTACGACATTATGACTTGTCTGAACGAACATCATGAAAACGGAGGAAAAGAGATGTTGAATTTAGATTTACAAAATCACAGACCCCTGCGGGAGATCGTATATGAGGAGCTTAAGAGACAGATCCTTGTCGGAGAGATAGCTCCAGGAACCCGCATGATGGAAGTAGAACTGGCCGAGGAAATGGGAGTCAGCCGTACTCCTATAAGAGAAGCCATCAGAAAACTCGAAAAGGAAGGCCTCGTCACCATAGAGCCAAGACGCGGAGCGTACGCTTCTGAGATCTCAGTAAAAGATATGGTAGACGTTTTGGAAGTGCGCCAGGATCTGGAGGGGATGGCAGCCGCTCTTGCCGCCGAAAAGGTCACGGAAGAAGAAAAACAGGCCTTTATAAAAGTAAACAGCGACTACGAAGACGCTATCAGACATGGCAATACGGAAGAGATAATAAGGTGTGATGAACTTTTTCATCAGCTCATAGTAAGTTACAGCGGCAATAAGACGCTCAATCAGCTCCTGTCTCAGGTACAGGAACTGGCTCTCAGATTCAGATACATATATTACGATGATTTTTCCAGATACGAAAAGATGCCCAGAGAGCATGAGCAGATCGAGGAAGCTATCCTCAGCGGCGATTCTCGAAAAGCCAGAATAGTTGCGGAAGAACACGTATCAAAACTGAAGAAGTTCGTAATAGACGAAAGCGAATATTTATTTAAAAACGAAAGAGAACATGAAGCTCATTAAACGACTGATAATTATAACACTTATCATAGCAGCATTTCTTGCAGGTTCTGTCTACCATGAGGCGAGACAGGTGTACAAACAGGCGGTAGCCGATACGCCTATCGAAGAGAAAGTGGCGCAGATCCAGTCCATAGAGCATTACACGCCTTACAGCCAGCTGCAAAAGACGTATGTAGAGGCTGTAATTGCGGCAGAGGACAAACGCTTTGAGACTCATAAGGGATATGATCTCTTATCTGTGGGAAGGGCGGTATGGAACAATATCAAATCGGGAAGCCTTCAGGAAGGCGGAAGCACCATAACGCAGCAGCTGGCTCGTAATATGTACTTCGAGCAGGATAAAAAGATCAGCAGAAAGCTGGCGGAGATCTTTGTAGCCAGAGAGATAGAAAAACTTTATGACAAGGATGAGATTTTCGAACTGTATGTAAACTCCATATACTTTGGCTCCGGATATTATAACATCTATGATGCCAGCATGGGCTATTTCGAAAAGAAACCTTCTCAGCTCAGCGATTATGAGGCCACGATGCTGGCAGGAATACCAAACGCTCCGTCGGTGTACTCTCCCGATGTGAATCCTGATCTGGCCGAGCAGCGACGGCAGCAGGTGATAAGCTGCATGGTAGATGAAGGATATATAGAAGCGGGCGAGATACAATAAAGGATCGGGACGCTGAGTAAACATCACAAAATTTTATCAGACTCAAGATTGAAGCAGCGCCGGCAGAAAGCGCCGGATTTAAAAATCTCAAATTGATATCAATTTGGGATTTTGTTTTTTTACAGGCATATCATGATACGGGGGGGGGTGATCAATATGATAGTAAACGGATATTCTTATTCTACTGTAAAAAGAGATGTGCTGGACTGGTGGCTCAGAAGGCTGACGTGGCTTTCGTCTTTCAGCTATGGCATGAGACAGTCGGGAGAGCTGATAAATCTTGAAGATGAAGAACTGATATCGGCGGCCAAAGCCGCCGGGGTGAGACCTATGATGGTCCTCGCTCCCATAGACGAAATGGGAAAATTTAATCCGTCGCCATTTATATCGGTATTGAACGATCCACAGGCCAGGACAAATTTGATAGACAATATTGAAAGTACCATAAAGACTAAAGGTCTGGGCGGAATAGACTTTGATATAGAGTATCTTCCGGGGGAGTATGCCGCGGCATATGCGGAATTTGTAAGCGATACGAGAAAGAGGCTGTCGCCCCTTGGACTTTTGACTACCGTAGCTTTAGCTCCAAGAATACGAGACGACCAAGAGGGTATCCTATATGAGGGACACGATTACAGACTCATGGGAGAAGCGGCAGATTATTGCCTTCTGATGACCTATGAATGGGGATATACCAACGGTGATCCTTTGCCTGTATCGCCTATAGCAAATGTACGTAAAGTACTGGAATATGGAATAACGCGGATACCTCATGACAAAATCCTGATGGGCCTCAATAATTACGGGTACGATTGGCCTCTGCCTTTTGTGAGAGGCCGGAGCAGGGCGTCGTCGCTGGGAAATTACGAGGCTGCGGCCAGGGCTGAATACTACGGGGTACCTGTGGAGTGGGATGATAAGGCGATGGCGCCGTTCTTTGAATACACAGACCCTTATGGGACCGATCATATAGTCTGGTTTGAGAATGAAAGAAGCTGGCGTGCTCGTCTGGATATGGTGAGAGAATTTGGACTGGCGGGCGTAAGCATATGGGCTGTAAAGAATATATTTTACGGCGGTATTTAGCTTTACAAAAAAGGCAAATGATTGTAAAATAGCTACAAAAGGTTAAATAGGAGAGATTATGGACATAAAACCGGATAATAAATTTAAACAGAGCCTTTTGCTGATAGTCATAGGTGTTCTTTTGATGTCGGCCTTGCTCAATTTCAGTGAAGTCCTCGGCGTATTTAATTTGATGATAGGGCTGTTCATGCCGCTGCTGGTGGGCGGAGCGATAGCTTTTATAATGAACGTACCCATGAGCTTTTTTGAAAGACAGATCGACAGATTGTCAGGGGGAAGGCGAAACAGGTTTCTTGAAAAGATCAAGTCTCCTCTCTGTATCATAATAACTTTTGCCATCTTTGTCGGAGCCATCTACTTTATAGGAAACGTCATATTTCCGAATCTGGTGGAATCGGTGAAGAGCATAGCAGCTGTTGTTCAGCAGTCCTATCCGGGATGGATAACGGCTCTTGATGAGAAGGGGATAAATACAGATCTTTTAGAAAAATATTTTCCGGAGATAGATACGGCCAAGATTGTCGATACCCTGAAATCCAGCGCGTCGACCATACTTTCCACAGCAGGCCAGGCGGCCACCAGCGTATTCAGCGTAATGACTAACTTTGTGCTGGGGCTGATCTTTGCCATATATATTCTTGCAGCAAAAAAAAAGCTGGGAAGACAGGCGAGACAGATGGCATATGCGTATCTGTCCAAATCGCGCGCAGATAATGTGTGCGAGATCGCTTCGCTGGCATACAGGACTTTTGCCAACTTCCTTTCGGGGCAGTGCCTGGAAGCAGTCATTTTAGGATGTATGTTCTTCGTAGTACTGTTTATAGGAAATTTCCCTTATGCCGCTACCATAGCGGTAGTCATAGGCTCCATGGCGCTGATTCCTTATGTGGGGGCTTTCATGGGACTCTTTGTGGGTTGTCTGTTGATAGCCGTGGTGAGCCTGAAGCAGATGTTTTGGTTTATCATCGTGTTCCTCATAGTACAGCAGGTGGAGGGACAGATAATATATCCGAGAGTGGTAGGCGGATCTGTGGGATTGCCTGCTATCTGGACTTTGTTTGCTGTGATAGTGGGCGGAAATATATCCGGAATACTGGGAATGGTGATCTTTATCCCTATTTTCTCGGTGATATATGCCCTTCTCAGACGAAATGTTTATAAGAGATTAGATAAAAAGAAAATTTCTATTGAAATTTAATTTAAAATGGTGTATAGTAGGAATGTCGGGAAATTAAAAGCATTCCTAATACCTGCGGATATGGCGGAATTGGCAGACGCGCACGGTTCAGGTCCGTGTGAAGGTTCCTTCATGAAGGTTCGAATCCTTTTATCCGCACCAAAGACGAGAGCATCTCTTTTTCGAGAGATGCTCTTATTTATTTGTCGATGTTAAAGAGGCTTTGAACCTGAGAAGGAGCTTAAATCAGCCTGTCATCAATTTTAAGAACTGCTCCATAAGAGGCGTAACATATTTATTTTTATGATAGACAAGCTGGCTCCACATGGTTATCTGAGGGCAATCAGCGTTCAGTATAGTCAGCCTGTTTTCATTTACATAATCTCTGACTACGTATTCAGGAAGAAAGGACACCCCTTTGTTTTTCAGCAGAAAAGACGTTATAACATCTGTGTTTCCCGTTTCGAGAAAGGGACGGAGTTCTATGCCCTTTGCTGCTAAGGCCTGTTCCATTGCGTAACGGTAGCTGATACTTTTTTCCGTCAGATAGAGAGGCTCTTTTAACAGCTCTTGCACAGGTATCTGAACCTTTCCCGCCAAACGGGATTTTGATGAGGCGACAAAGTATATCCTTTCCGGCCGTTCATCTACTTTTATCCATTCGGGAGAGTAGACTTTTTCATCTAAAAAGTAGAGAATATCCACATCGTTTTGGCGCAGCATATCGAACAGATCCGATACAGAAGCCGTATGAGTGCTTATCTGGGCGCCGGGAAATCTATCGCTGAACTCCTCTATTATGGGAGGAAGGACGCTTATCAGATAAGACTCGCAAGTTCCGATGCGTAGTTTCCCTGAGCATGTTCCCGTCTCATGTACGGCAGCCTCGGCTTTTTTTACTGAGTTCAATATTTCAAGGGTATGGGGGATGAGACGCTGGCCGGCTTCCGTGAGTTTTACCCGCTTGCCTATCCTCTCGAAGAGCTTGGCTCCGAGTTCTTCTTCCAGCTGCTTTATCTGTATAGTTATGGCAGACTGAGAATACCCGGTCTGCTGGGCTACCTTGGAGAAATTCTGTATTTCTGCCAGTCTTACAAATGTCTTTATGTTTCTGATTTCCATGACAAACCTATAAAAATTTTTTATTAATATAATAAAACTTATGAATTTAACAAATATATAGATATATGTTACCATGTTCATGAGAAAAGATCAACGTTAAGGAGGCGGAAAATGGATCATAAAAATGAAAATGAGAAAATCAAGACGCTTTTAAAAGATTTCATAGATGAAATCTTTGATTTCAGAAGAAACGTAAAAGAAGAAAAGATTTTTAACGATATAAGCCAGGAGACCTTAAGCCGTATCGAAGAGATGGAAATCCCCGAAACAGGGAGGCCTGTCTGCGACGTCTATAAAGAAATGACAGAAGATGTGTTTTCAAACGTAGTCAGGGTACAGCACCCCAGAAGCTTTGCCTGCGTGCCGGGTCCGGCCTCTGTTTTTTCGTGGATGGGAGAAGTGATGAATTCTGCGTATAATCCTCATGCCAGTTGCAGCAGCAATGCGCCTGCGGCAGATCTTATAGAAAAGAAGCTGATAAGGTGGATGTGCGGCCTCGCCGGTTATCCGAAGAATAGCGGAGGTCTCTTTGTCTCAGGAGGATCTATGGCAAATCTTACAGCCCTGACTGCGGCCAGAGACGCTAAGCTGAGGCCACAAGAGCGAAGGGACGCAGTGGCCTATATTTCAGGGCAGACTCATTCTTCTCTGGCAAAAGCGCTTCATATAATAGGCTTTGACAGAAGTCAGATACGAAAGGTCTGCGTAGACGGCCAATATCGTATGGATACAGACGATCTGATCAGACAGATAGAAAGAGATATAGCGCAGGGAAGAAAACCGTTTTTGGTGATAGCCACTGCCGGCACCACCAATACAGGGAGCATAGATCCCCTGAGAGATATCGCTTCGATATGCGGCCGCTACGATATGTGGATGCACGTAGACGGCGCTTTCGGCGCTTCGGTCCTTATATCAGACAGATACAGAAAATTGCTCAGGGGAATAGAATTGTCCGATAGCCTCAGCTGGGACGCTCATAAATGGATGATGCAGACGTATGGGTGTAGCGTGGCGCTGGTCCGAGACATTTCGTCTCTTACAAACAGTTTTTCTGCTCATCCCGAATATCTCAAGGACGCTGCCGGCGGCGAAGACTCCGTAGAGTTCTGGGATCTGGGACCTGAACTTACAAGACCTGCCAGGAGTCTCAAGCTGTGGACTTCGTTGCAGGCCATGGGAACAGAAGCGTTTCAAAACGCCATAGATCACGGGTGCGCCATGGCGGAACTGGCTCAAAGGACGGCGGCCTGTCTTTCGGGCTTTCAGATAGTTTCATCTGCCAGCCTTGGGATAGTAAATTTCAGGTATTGCCCAGAAGGGATGGAAGATTGGCAGGCAGATGAGATCAACCGGCAGATAGCCCGCAGTGTGACTGCAGGAGGCTATGCGCAGGTGTTCACCACTGAACTTGACGGAAAGAAGGTTTTGCGCATGTGTACCATAAATCCCGAGACTACAGAAGAGGATATTGTGAGTACCATAAAATTGATAGGCTTTACAGCAGATAAACTGACTGAGAGAACGGCATAGAGGCCGCTGCAGACGCTTATCTTCGGTTCAGTATGGCGTCCATGTCCTGGTTCGGATCAGTAGTAGGGAGCAGTCCGTATTCATCCACTAGGATCTTTACTACTGTTTCCGACATGAAAGCCGGCAGAGTAGGCCCCAAATATATATTTTTGACTCCCAGGGCTAAAAGTGTCAGAAGTATGCATACGGATTTTTGTTCATACCACGACAGCACTAAGGTGAGAGGCAGGTCGTTTACAGAGCAGCCGGTGTTGCCTGCAGTCTGCTGGCATTTAAAACAAAAATATCTGACAATTTAAAAATCCCCCTTTGTATCTTTATATCTGGTAGTCTGTTTAAAAGAGGGATTTTTTATTACATATTAAAAGATTATCTACAGCCGGCTTGAAGGACTTATTTCTTTACGTGGCTTTTTATGGCGCTGAAACTCTCCTCGCTGATTACATGTTCTATACGGCAGGCGTCTTCCGTGGCGATGTCCCGAGGCACCCCAAGGCGTGTGAGCCAATCCGACAAGAGTGTGTGGCGCTCATATATCTTTTCTGCGATCTTTCTGCCGGATTCCTCAAGGTATATGCTGCCGTCCGGATCTATTGATATATAACCGTTTTCACGCAGATTTTTCATTGCCACGCTTACGCTGGGCTTTGAAAAGTTCAGGTGATTGGCGATATCGATAGAACGAACCGAGCCCTTTTCGTTTTTGATTATGAGGATAGCCTCCAGATAGTTTTCGGCGGATTCGTGAATGTTCATAGATTTCCTCCTGACAGGTCTGTTTAACTAATTCTATCATAAGAATAAAAAAATTCAAGTTTTTTAGAAAAACTATTGACAAATAAGTTAGTCTTTGCTAACATTATAACTGTAGTTAGTAAAGACTAACTGAATGAAGTCTGATAAACGTCTGTCGGCGCCGGCAGCGCTATCAAAGAATATGAGACGATTTCAGACGAACAAATAGCCAAATATTGGGGCGCAATCCTTGTGGCGGTAATTGCTGCCGTAATAGTTGTACTGATCATACGAAAGAATTTCCCCCGAAGGGGAAAACCTCCTGTGGCTGCAGGCGTACAAGCCATGCGCTTTTGCAGACATAAGCCACAACAAAAAATAAAAAATCCATACGTGCAAAGCAAAGAAACCTCGCAGGTGATGCGAGGTTTCTTTGCTTCGTATAAACATATGACGGCCGGTGGGAACTCTTCCGATATTCTACTCTTTTTGGGTTTACCACTGCTCCACGAGGGATTTTACCCATCCGCACAGCTTGGCGCTGGCTTCATCGGCAGTTTTCAGAACCTGTCGGTGATCGTGCTTTACCTTGGAAATACCCGTTGCCATGTTAGTTATGCATGATATGCCGAGAACTTTGATTCCCAGATAATTGGCGGCGATGGTCTCCGGAACGGTAGACATACCTACCGCGTCGGACCCTAAAACAGCGAAAGCTCTGATTTCCGCAGCAGTTTCAAAACAAGGCCCCGGATAGAAAGTATATATTCCGTGTTTGTAATCTATTCCCAGAGAGTCTCCGACTTTTTCGGCTTTAGATATGAGTTCTCTGTTGTATGCTTCGGTCATATCCGGAAAACGGGGGCCGAGGCGGTCATCGTTTATGCCGATCAGAGAGTTTCTGGCGGAGAAATTGATGTGATCTGTGATGAGCATCAGATCGCCGGGTTCAAACGTCGTATTGATGCCGCCGCAGGCATTTGTGACTATGAGAGACTCGACGCCCAGCTGTTTCATAACATATATCGGGTAAGTGACTTCTTTCATCTCGAAACCTTCGTAATAATGAAATCTTCCCTGCATGCAGACGACCGTCTGGCCGCCTATTCTCCCCAGGACCAGATTGCCTGCATGGCCTTCTACGTGAGACTGAGGGAAGTGAGGGATCTGAGAATAGGCGATCACCTCTTTGTCTTCTATGATATCTATCAGCGCCCCGAGGCCGCTTCCCAGCACTATTCCGATCTTTGGTGAATGTGATGTTTTCTGTTTTATGAATTCGGCGGATTCCATGATGTGTTGGTAAAACATAAATATTATCTCCTTTAGCTGTTTTTTATCCGGCTCCATTAAAAAAGCCGCCGGCCTATCCGGCGGGCGGCTTTGCCGTTTATTCTTTTATAAATTCTTTGACTGAAGTGGCAAGGCCTGCAAGACCCTGTATCTCCGAAGGTATTATTATCTTTGTGGCCTGACCGTCGGCAGCCTTCTGGAACGCCTCCAGACTCTTGAGCTTGATTACGGCCTCGTCTGCTCCTGCGTCCTTGATGAGCTTGAGTCCGTCCGCAGTAGCTTTGTTTATCATCAGGATGGCCTCGGACTGACCTTCTGCCTCTTTGATAGCCGTCTGCTTTTTCGCTTCGGCCTGCAGGATAGCGGCTTCCTTTTGTCCTTCTGCGATGAGCACCTGAGATTTCTTTTCTCCTTCTGCGATGAGAATAGCCTCTCGCCTTTCTCTCTCAGCCCTCATCTGTTTTTCCATGGCTACCTGAATATCTTTTGGAGGAGTGATGTTCTTGACTTCTACGCGGTTTATCTTTATTCCCCAAGGGTCTGTCGCCTCATCCAGGACCATTCTGATCTTTGTGTTGATGTGTTCTCTGCTGGTAAGCGATTCGTCCAGCTCCAACTCTCCGATTATATTTCTTAAGGTGGTGGCCGTCAGGTTCTCGATGGCGTCCATAGGGCTTTCCACACCGTAAGTATAGAGCTTTGGGTCAGTGATCTGGAAATATACTACCGTATCTATTTCCATGGTAACGTTATCTTTGGTGATAACAGGCTGAGGCGGAAAGTCGATGACTTTCTCTTTAAGAGAGACCTTTCTGGAGATCTTATCTATCAAAGGAACTTTAAAGTGAAGGCCTACCTGCCATGTTCCGTAATACGCTCCCAGTCTTTCGACTACATAAGCTCTGGCCTGAGGCACGATCCTTATGTTGGATACCAGAAGCCATATAATCAGAGCGGCGACTAAACAAAGAATTATGATTTGAAAAATTCCCATATTATCTCAATTCCTTTCTATTTATCCTCTTCGGGCATAACGATAAGCTTTACGCCCTCGATAGCAATAACTTTTACGATACTATCTTTTTCGGCAGTTTCTCCCTCGTCTTTGCAGACCGCAGACCAGATCTGTCCCTTTAACCGCACTTGCCCCACAGAAAGAGGCTTTATGGTCTGAATCACTTGTCCGGTCTGTCCTATCAAGGCTTCTACGTTAGTGACCTGCGAACCCGTTTTCAATTTTTCCACAAATATTCTGCGGGTGAAGAGAAGCAGGCAGAACGATACTGCCAGGAATACGATGAACTGAACTATCGTTGGAACGTTAAACAGCGACAGCGCCAGGGCCACAAAGGAACCTGCGGCAAACCAGATCGTCGTAAGACCTACAGTAGCGGCCTCGATGATGAGGAAGATGACTGCTAATCCGAGCCAGAATACAGCAACGCTGATGTAGAGTCCGAAAATTGTCATATCCTCTCCCCTTTCGTTGCCGGCAAGGCAAGCGATCGCCTGCCTGCGGCATTTTCTTTAATTATATCATATTTATCACAGTATGGCTACTTTTATTGCTGATGAAAAAATATTCATATCTACAGCTCTACAGCAGCCTTTAGGCTTTGATGTTTCTCACATAGCTGGTATCAAATTCAGGAACACATTCGAAGGTAGCATTAAATCCGTGGACGGCTTCGCTGAGAGCATTGGCGATATCTGCTTTTGAAGAAGAACAGTCGCTGCCTATCACCACGTCCAGAACTACATTGGTGTGCGTATTCCCCGGGATGATCCGAAGATCGTGAAACCCAAATACTCCGTCTATCTTAAAAAGGGTATCTGAAATGATGTCTTTGAGAGGTTCTCTGTTGGGGTCCTGAGTGTTGACGGGATCCATGTGAGCAGTGAGCAGTATGTTCAGGTCTTTGCTCAGTTTCTTTTCGATGTTATCTACAAGATCATGGCTTATCATCACATCGACTTTTGAATCTACTTCTATATGTATGGACGCGAAAATCTTTCCCGGCCCATAATTATGTACTACCAGGTCGTGAGTGCCTAAGACTCCGTCGAAAGAAGACGCCATATCTTCTATCTCTTTGACAAGCTCAGGGTCGGGAGCCTCCCCGAGGAGAGGACTTACTGTCTCCTTGACAAGGCTTATGCCGGACCACAGTATGAACAGGGCTACGGCCATTCCAAGATAACCGTCTATCTGAAGATCAAAGAAGTGTCCTATGAGGATTCCGGCCAGCACCACGGCGGTGGCTATGACGTCGTTTCTGCTGTCAGTGCCTGTAGCTATGAGAGCGAGGCTGTTTATCTTTTTTCCTGCGTTGATATTGAAAAGCGCCTGCCATATCTTTACGGCGATGGCGATGAGAAGTACTATGACTACTGCGGGACTGAAATCTAAGGGAGTGGGATCGAGAATTTTTTCAAGTGAATTCTTCCCTAACTCAACTCCCACTAAAATTATGACTATAGATACTGCCGTGCCGGCCAGATATTCCATCCTGGCATGGCCGTAAGGGTGCTCTTCGTCTTCCGGCATGGAGGCCAGCCTGAAGCCTGCCAGAGTTATGACGGAAGAAGACGCATCGGCCAGATTGTTGATGCCGTCGGCCACTATGGCGATGCTGCCCGAGATCAGCCCTATTACGATTTTCATGGCGCAGAGGAGGCCGTTGGAAATTATGCCCACTATGCCTGCCATTTTTCCGTAAGAGTCTCTCACTTTAACATCTTTTACGTTTTCATGGTCTTTTATGAACTTTTTGAACAGAAAATCGCCCATACCCATATCGGTTCCTCTTTATAAATTTTCCGAGGCCTGCTTTATGGCCTTTGTAAGCTGATCGGCGCAGGAGGTTCCTCTTACCCCACATTCTATACCGGAAAGCTTTTCTATCACTTCTTCGCAGGGCATGCCTTCTACCAGCTTAGCGAGGGCCTTGAGATTGCCGTTGCAGCCTCCTGCAAAACTGACGTGCTTTACTATGCCGTTGTCGATTTCGAATTCGATATTATGTGAACAAGTCCTTTCAGGTGTGTAAGAATAAAACATATATAAAACTCCTTTCAAAACAGTCTATTCCTGTGGTAAAATAAATACGATTGTATTTTATTGGAACATTATTGTACCATAATCGCGGCGCTCTGCGCCGCAGCGGCCGCGGCAGCGGTTCAATGAACCCTTCCTCTCGACGGTAGCCCTCGGTGGTCGCCGCAAATTGCTGTCTCTGTTGCCGCAAGTTGATAGATCTGCTGCCCCGGAGCCGCATGCTGTATTTTTTTTTTAGCCCTTTGTACTGATTCTACAGCATTTTAGGAAGAAAAACAGCCTAAATGACGGTGCAGAGGCGTATATGCTGTAATTCTGATTTATTATTGCGATTCTACAACCATTTTAACAAATTCTGTTGTAGAATTTACGCTTTTCTCTGTAGAATACAGCATGCGCTGTTTTTCACCGCAACAAGCGCAGCCGCGGCCAAGGCAATTCAATGGATCTTCCCTCTCGGCAACGTCGCTATCATGATCGATGGGTTCATTATACCATAAGTTTGAAGGTTAAAGCCATGGAAAATAAATTATTACTGAACTTAATAGAGGACAGATTCGAAAGATTTCAAAAGACATACAGCATAGTTACTACTGATTTTCTCGACTTATCACAACAATCTTGCGCCGGTCCGTTTTTAAAGACTCATCGGGCGGAAGGCGTATTTTTGTATGGCGGATATGAAGACGCTGACAGAAGGCAGATCGTATTTGTCCCCGACTACCTCGGCATAGAGTCTGAAGATCAGCTTACGACATATTTCAGAGAAAATGTGCAGGACTGCCCGATGGTAGTGCTGGATGTGACTGCAGGCAGGAAGGACGCAGAGCTTGGACATTCGGATTATCTGGGGTCTCTGCTGGCTCTTGGTATAAGGCGGGAGAAGACAGGCGATATAATCGTCCGTCCCGGCGGCGCTCAGATACTGGTGAACAGAGAGATAGCGCCTTACTTGGCTGAAAATTACAGCAAAGCGGGGAGGATATCTCTGAAAACTCAGATACTTCCCATATCTGAGCTGAAAGAGCAGAGGGCTGAGACTAAAGTCATGAGACTGCCCGTATCTTCTGCAAGACTTGACAACATAATTTCGGCCGTGTTCGGCATATCCAGAAAATCGGCGTCAGAAGCTATAAACAGAGGTATAGTATTTGTAAATGACATGGAAATGAAGAAACCTGATCACTTCTTAAAGGGCGGCGAAAAGATAGTGCTCAGAGGCAAGGGGAAGGCCATATATAAGGGGAGCTTTGGAACTTCCCGCAAGGGAAAAATATATGCCGAGTTTGACAGATATATTTGAGGGGCAGGCTTCCCGAAAGGAACTGATGATGAGAGACCGACATGGCAGACTTATAAATTATATGAGGATCTCAGTGACCGATAAGTGTAATCTCAGGTGCAGATACTGTATGCCAGAAGGTGCGTCAGATATATCTTCGGCAGCGCATTGCAGCTTCGATTCTGTGAATGATATATCCGGCGGCCAGATGCTTACTTTTGACGAGATACTCAGGATAGCCCAAGCTTCGGTGAAAGCGGGGATAAGCAGGATAAGACTCACCGGAGGAGAACCTCTGATAAGAAGAGATATCGTTTCGCTGATAGAAAATATCAAAGAGATTGATGGGATAGAGAGGATTGCGCTGACTACCAACGGTATCTTTCTTAAAGAGCAGCTGAAAGAACTTACGAGGGCTGGGCTTGATTCTGTGAGCATAAGTCTGGACACAATAGAAAGAGACAAATACAAGGCGATGACAGGGATCGACGGCCTTCCGGCGGTGCTTTCTGCCATAGATGAGACGAAAAAGTACGAAGACCTCGAAGTGAAAATAAATTCTGTGATCATAAGAGGTTTTAACGACTCAGAGATATGTGATCTGGCGTTGCTGGCTGAGGTCAGGGACATATCCGTCAGATTCATAGAGTTGATGCCTATAGGCCCGGGAAAAGAGTATGAGGGCATGAGCAGGGAGGATGTGAAACAGCGCCTCGAATCGTTTCTATGTAAAAAGCTGATGTGGAGCCGGGAATCATGCGGCGCGTCCGGATGCGGCCCGGCCGAGTACTACAGGGTTTGCGGATTTGCCGGAAAGATAGGATTCATAAGCCCCATGTCTCACAACTTTTGCAAAGACTGCAACAGAATAAGACTAACAGCCGACGGACGGCTGAGATTATGTCTTCAATATGAAGACGGCATAGATTTAAAGCCGGCGCTGCGAAGCGGCGCCGGCAGAGATGAGTTGACTGAGATCATAAAGAGAGAAGTTCTCAAAAAGCCTGAGGGGCATACTTTCGCAGAAGAGGCGGCATGCCAAAACTCTGCATCTGATCGCAGCCCTGACGGCAGATCCGGCAGCAAGAAAATCATGTCGCAGATAGGAGGGTGATGTCTTTTCGGAAAAATCCGAACTAAGACTCACCCTTTATATTTTTCAGAACTTCTCTGAAATCCTTCTCTCCCCAGATCTGAGGAACCGGATAGACGGGATTTGCTTCTTTAATCGCCCACTTTATGATCTGAGGAATATCCTCTTCTCTTATCATATCCAAGTTGCCCGGGATACCGGTATTCTCTTTCAGATGGTCGATCCAGCGGATGAAGACGTCGGCCTTTTCCCGGTCGCAGGAACCTGAAAGCCCGCATATATCTGCAAGGCGGGAGAGCTTCGGCTCCACTGAAGCGCCGAAATATCTCATGACGTGAGGCAATATCACAGCCATGGCCAGCCCGTGAGGAACGCCGTATAGGCCTCCAAGGGTATGTCCTATGGCATGCACATATCCGACGCATCCCCGCGTAAAGGCTCTTCCCGCAAGGAAAGCAGCTTCCTGCATATTCTGGCGGGCGTTCATATCGCCGCCGTCTTTATATGCGGCATATAAGTTATCGTAGATCAGCTTTACGGCTTTTTCTGCATAATCGTTCTCAAGCCGGCTGTTGTAAGTCCCGTTGGTGTAACATTCCACCGCATGGCATAAGGCGTCGAAGCCCGTAGCGGCAGTAATCTGAGGAGAAAGTCCTCTCGTAAGCGCGGGATCCAATACGGCGACTTCTGGCATTAAACAAAGATCGTTTATCGATGCTTTATGATGAGTCGAATCCTCTGTTATGACGGCGGCTATGGTGGTCTCCGAACCTGTTCCGGCAGTAGTAGGTACGGCGAAAACAGGAGGAGTCTTTTTTCGCACTTTAAACAGACCCTGAAGCTGTCTCACCGTTTTTCCCGGTCTGGACGCCATGGCGGCGATCCCCTTGGCACAGTCCATTGGAGAACCGCCTCCGAAAGCGATTATAGCCTGACAGTCATTGTCATTGTAAATCCTGACGCCGGCCTCTACGTCCTTATCTGTGGGATTAGGGTGCGAACCGTCGTAGATTACGTAAGAGGGACCCAGTTCATCCATCACTTTGAGCATATCATCTAAGAGGCCATGTCTTCTAACGTTCTGTCCGGTAACGATGAGGGCCTTCTCGAAGCCTTTTTCTCTTATGAGAGCCGGAAGCTGTACAGAGGAACCTTCGCCTCTGAGAACTTCCGGAGTCCTCCACGGAAGCAGGAACATCCCTGCTTTTAAAAATCCCTGGCATATCCTGCAGAGATATTTACCGGCAGGATTATCGTATTTTAATTCCATTTTGATCTCCTTTGCTTTAGAGTTTATCAACATGCAGGTCTAAAGTCAATGGTTCAGAGAAAGCCTGATAAATAAAAAAGCGAGGCGTAAAAAAGAGGATCAGGAGAGGGGGGATAATGAGGCAGAACATATATAAAACGAGATAAGGATCCTTATCTCGTTTTAGTCCTATCTCTTAAGAGCCGGTTCCCAGGGCAAAGCCCGAGGAACAAACAGCCGCCGGCTATGCCGGCGATTGTGATTACAGTATTCAGCAGATAAAAGAATGTCATTTTTTCCTCTTGCTGAGAACATATCTTTTAAATTCTTCTATTTCTTCAAGCTCTTCTTCAGTCCATTCTGCGTCATCGTGGTGGGCGGCTATGGTGTTTATCTGATTATCACACGTTCCGTTCATCAGATAATCCAACGTCACGCCAAAGAAGTCGGCAATTTTTTGAAGCTTATCTTGCTTCGGCTTGCTCCTGCCGGTCTTCCAGTCAGAAAAGGTAGATTTAGTAATGCCTGTAGCCTTTGCAACATCCGAGTCTTTCAATTTTTTATCATCCCTGAGCCTGCAATAAATGTCATACATATATATTCTCCTATGTTCTCTGTTGTATCCTCCATAAAATTCGGAAATCCGTATAAAAACTTAGCTGCAGATAAATTTTACCTGATTTCCGAACCAAATGCAATAAGATTTTATAGAGTGGGAGTAGATATAACTTTGGAAAGAAAACTTATTACATTGCTTACGAAAATCATAGAAAAAACGGGATCAATGAAAGATTATATAGTTGAGCAAGGAACAAAAGATATTTGGACGTATCGAAAGTGGAACAGCGGAATTGCGGAATGTTGGCGGTCATTTGTGTTATCAGATATGTCAATACAAAACGAGGGAGCGGTATACTGGTCTAATCATAGTGTTCCATTTCCTTCAAGTTTATTCACTGACTTACCCACTATAGAAGCGAACATCTTGGGAAATTGGATAGGTGGGGTAACGCCAAGCAATAATTCGATATCTTCTATACTTCGACTTTTTGTTTGGACTGCTGCTCAGCCTGAAAGGTCAGAGTTAACAGCGCATGTTCATGCGATAGGAAGATGGAAGTAGCGTAATTGCTAACAGTCAATAGCTTTATTTAAAGAAAGAGAGGAAGAAGAATATGAACGAGAAATATTTAAATAGTACCGCAGAAGATTATGTAATCGAAACGCATGTGAATAGCGGATGGGCATATAAAAAATGGTTTGCCGGAGAATCTGAGGCATGGGGAAGTTTTACTATAAAACCGACATATACCAGTATAGAGGGGTCTGTGCGATATTACAATGTGAGTGTGGCTTTACCCAAAGGCGTATTTATTTCAACACCGGTGGTTATAGCAACACCGAAATTTAATTGGATAGGTGGATTTGTGCCGTCTAAAAGTGTGTCTAAAGATTATATAACCGGATACATATGGGCATTTGAAGAAAGAGCTTTGCTGAATGAAAATATTGAGATATATTTCTTAGTTAAGGGAACATGGAAATAGTATGCCAAAGAGAAAAGGTAAGAAATGATTTGGCATTAAAAGCCTATGCACATAGATAATTTAACAAACGCCGGAAGTATCCCTCCTTGTAGGCGGTAGTTCGCAATCCCCTTTTGCTAAACCTTGATTAAAGAAAAGCTTTCGGCGTTTGCTGCAACGCTGCGCTTCTTGGGCCTATGGCCTAAGCTGTCCGTTCTGCCTTGCTGCTTGCTTCACTTCATCAAAGATGGGGAGAGATTGCAGGGAGCTACGCCCAGATTTTATTTTTTCATCCGAGTCTGCGGCATAAAATAAAGACGATGTCGCTGCGCTATGACTTTGCCATGAAAGTCTCGGCTTTCTCAAAAATTGGAGTACTTACGGGAATTTTTGATGGCGCATTCTCGGTAAAACGAATTTCAAGGCGGTTTGCGGGAATTATCAGAGAAAAAATCCACAAAAAAAGGCTAAAAGATGACCTCAGACTCTGTAATACAGTCAAAAATTCCCGCAAAACCTATGTAATCCAAGAAATCCGAGACTTGACAAGAAAAAATTCTCGGAAAGAAGCAAAAAAGATTAGGTACCGGGAATGACAGCGTACCTGAACATTCTCTATTAATCTTATAAAGACTCTGCAGTCTCCGACTTAGCTTTGAAATTTCACTATTGCAATTATATTTATAACTGCTATAATGAGATTGATAACCGCTGTTATAAGATTTAACTTTTTGTCTGTTGTTTCATCTTTTCGGCGGTTTTTCTTTTGCTTGCTCATCGTTACCGACTTTCCTTTTTTGCGATTATGTAATATAACAGATTTCGTGGGTTACCAACACTTTTTTAAAAATGCCAGGCAACAAAAAAGTTGCCTGATTTTTTGCCTGATTATAAAGGAAAACTGAGGAAAAAAGAGGAGTTTTAAAACATAAAATAAACGCAAAACACCAAAAGAAAAACCCTTGAGAATGTTGAAATTACAAGGGTTTGAAGGTGGTGCATCTTCAGGGGTTCGACCGTCTGCCTTGCTTGTGCCGGCAGACTGCGTCCTCGCCCGGCGAAGCCGGCCTCGGACCACTCGCTGCTCAAAGCCTCACAGGGGCTTTTCGCTTACGCTCGTGCCCTCACGGGTTCGAACCCTCGCATACACAAAAAAACAAAACAAGACGGAAAGATCCGTCTCGTTTTCTTTGGTGCATCTTCAGGGGTTCGAACCCTGGACACCCTGATTAAGAGTCAGGTGCTCTGCCAGCTGAGCTAAAGATGCAAATTATAAATGCGTCGAATTGGCACAGAAGTTATATTAGCATTTTCCAGCATTATTGTCAACAAAAATTTTGATTTTATACTAAAATTATGAAAAAATTAACCTCAAATTACCTATCATAGATTTAATGCCGGTGAACAAAATAAGACATAAAGGAGGGGTTAAAAAATGAAAGCGAAGAACGAAAACAGAAACGAAAAGAACTGTAAGAATCAGAAGAATCAGAAAAACGAGAAGAATCAGAGAAATTCAAACGAAAGTACGAGATAAAAGAGTAAAGACAATGAAAAAAGAAGGGAGAGCAGCCTCAAAACTGCTCTTTTTTCTTTGCAATCCGGCTGCGTTTGTTATATAATAATAAGAACTATATGTACAGGAGAAAAGATTATGGGCGAAAGCATCGGCCGCATGATGGATACGATAACGGAGTTTATCCGTCAACATCTTAATATTTTAATGATTGCGGGAGCCGCGGCTGCTTTACTCATAATCATAATCGCCGTAATAATATCGGCTCGAAAGAAAGACGATCAGGAAGATCTGGACTTTGACGAAAAGACTTTTTTAGAGGAGAAAGATAAAGAACGGAACACTGACCATGCCGCAGAACCCGTAGAGGACAAGCCTTTATCCGCGGAGATTAAAACAGAACCGGCGAGTATAAAGAATAGCGATAAAAGGGAGGCCGAGTCTCCGATTTATATAAAGAAAGCCAGTTCAAAAGAAAGCATAGAAGCTTTGCTGGGAGAGATCGCAGGACTTTCGGCCCAGTCGCTGGAAGAAGTTGAGATAAAGATACAAGGCGCAGAAGTAAAGATCAAATACTCGCCGAAGAAGACAGAGACTTGCGAAATATATATGAAAGCTTCTGAAGACGGCGCTTTGGAAGGCTCAGATGAAAAAGAGACGGTGGGCCGGGATAAGTCGTTTCGAAGGAGCGACACCAGATACGATATAAGCATAGAAGAGATTACCCGGGAAATCGAAAAAGCCAAGGCTGAAGCTGAAGCACACAGCGATGAGGCAGAAATCTGCGCCGGGATGACAGGCGAGATAGGGATCCAAATCACAGAGCAGAATGATCCGGCCGGCAACGCCGGCGTAAGTTCCGCAGTTTGGTATCATGAACCAAAGGCGGAAAAGAATTCTGTCATAAAGAAATTCGGGCCTGATAATATGGATACGACTCGCTCCGGAAGAGTCTTTACCGAAGAAGAACTTAAAGAGAAGATAAAAGACTGATAACTGATATAAGAATGACAGGCATACAAGCAAGACGGAGGGAAATAATGTTTTGTACCAAATGCGGAAACCCATTACATGACGGAGACAAATTTTGCGCTCATTGCGGCGCTAAAGTCAGAGAGGATATTGCACGCGAAGCATCGAATTCTCAAAAATACGAAGAGGTAGTTTTCAATCCCCCTTTCAGACAGGAAGCAGAGAGGAGGACTAAACAGCTTATAGAAGAGGGTCCCTACAGCAAGGAACCAAAGAAGGAAATTGTTCACTTTGATTGGAATTTAGACGGATTTCCTGACAGAGACAGCAAGAAGGACGATGATTTCGAGTTGAACTGGGAAGCTGTGATCGAGAGGAGGCGTGAGCCTAAACCGGTAACTGTAGAAAAGATTCTCCCCGAAGACAGGGAAGAAAGTGATGCTGAAGAGAAAACGGCGGAGATTTCCGGCCAGATTAATACCGGAGAAATACCTTCAGACCATAAAAAAGAAGATTTATATAAAGACGAGATAAAAAAAGAGGAACCTCTTTCCATCGTGGATCTTGAGAGAGAGCTGTTCGGCCAAGACGCCATGGATGAGATGAAAGCGGATGAAAAAGGCGCTACTATACAGTACAGCCGCACCAGCCTTCCTAAAGAGAAAGATCAGTTTTTCACGTATAACGCTAAGAAAGATGCTTTTCAAGAGCTTCTGGACAGAGAAAAATCCCGCATAGAGGAGATGGAAAGCCAGAGAAAGACAGAGTGGGAAGAAATAACACCTGAAGATTCCATAAGCAGAGAGGTAAAAGAGCCCCCTAAATTTGAAGAGGTCTTTATAGAACCGGAGACTCCTCTGGTGGCGCCGCTAAAAGAGGTGGCGGTGGTAGTACCTCCGCTGACTGCAGCTGTAATGGCTGATGAAGAACCGGAGGTGAAAGACGGAGCAGGCGATGCTGAGGACAGCCTGACACAACGATCAGAAAGAGAAGAAAGTTTATCCGGAGAGGAAAAGGCGGCGGCAGTAGGCGCTGCGGTATCTATGGCTGCGTCAATAGCCGCATCAGAGACGGCAGACGCTTTAAGCGCGTCTGAGATTGAGGAGACCGAAGATAAAGAAGAGGATGTCAACTCCAACGGAGAGGACTTCACCGGAGATGCGGATGCTGCGGATCTCGGTGAGGATGACGAAAAGACAGAAGAAGATGCACCCTCGGAAGAGGAGGAGCAGCCTCCCTTTCGTGAAGAGAAAGAAAAGACAAAGCTCAGATATTCAGATGTCTTCCCTCTTGACTCCTTTGACAGTGACGATAGCAGCAGCGGCGATGACGGCGGCAGTGATGTACTTCCTTCCAAAAAAGAAGTGACGCCTGCAGACGATTATGATGATGACGACGATGAAGAATATAAAGGCAACAAAGTGGTCAAAGCCCTGATCGTGATACTGGCAGTCATCGTAGCCATAGAGCTGGTGATAATAGGAGCAAAGGCCATAGCACCAGACAGCGGTTTTTCCAAGGCTGTTGACCAGTTCATGTCAAAAGTGACGTCTGTTTTTACAGGAGACGATGAGGAGCAGCCTCAGACAGAAGAGACCAAAGAGGAAAACTCCTACATGTATCAGTATGTGAGCGAACTGGCAGAGACCGGAGATAAAATAGGAACGGTGACGTACCAGCCCGATCTCAAATATGATCTGAACAAGACATATTCTTTTGAACAGATAGGGCAGACGCAGGCGTTTGACAACGGATCTGCATCTTCCGCTCAGGGGCAGGAAGATGCATACGGCAAGGCCATAGTAGAAGCCGTGATAGGATATTATAACGGATGGCAGGACAGAAACCAGGATGAAAATCTTGTAGGTATAAACAGCCTTGAAATAGGTGAAATCAGAAGTGGTACCGATGAGTATTATGTTTTAAACAAGATTACTTTTGCGGCAGCTGACGGAAGCACAGTCACATCTTATCAGACAGTGCGTCTTGCCGGCACCGACAATGGTATAATTGTGGATGAGGTTAAGGAGGAAACTGTATAATGGGAAAAGGACAAAAAAGACTTAGCTTTATAATACTGGCTATAGTCTTGGTGGTCGTGCTGTTTGTAAGCCTTATAGGCTTTATAGCCGACTTTCTGTGGTTTAAAGAGATGGGCTACCTGTCTGTGTTCTTTAAGAAATTGGTGACGCAGCTTACCGTAGGCGTACCTACGTTTATCGTGGTCACAGGACTTGTTTATCTTTACTTAAGCAAGCTCAAAAAGGGTTACTTTTCGAAGATAGCATCTTCGGAAGAGACCGACATGAGAAAGCTGAGAAAGACGACGATCGCGCTTTCCGCCGTTTTCGGCATATTTGCCACGGTGATGACGATAATGCAGCTGTGGTTTGAGATATTGAAATTTGCCAACGGCACATCGTTCGACATATCGGATCCGCTGTTCAATATGGATATATCGTTTTATATATTTAAGCTCGATTTCCTGACGCAGCTCAACGAGATACTTATCGGTGTGATAATAGGATTTATAATCCTGACGGTCATATATTACATAATCCTGATGACGGTCAGAACTCCGGACGTATTCAAAGAAGAAGTGCCGCCTGACGCTCAGCCTGCAGATGGCGAAGAAAGATATTCTGGAAGTTCCAATCCGTTTGAAAACGGAAACAAGAAGACTAACAACGCCAACGATTTCTTCGGCAAATTCAGCGAGGCGTTTACGGGTAAGAAATATCAGGCCAGACCTGTAAAACCTAAGAAACAGTTCGACGACACCAATTTTAAACAGCTGATGCATATAGCTTCAGGAAAGATATCCCTTCTGGGATTTATATTCTTCATAATGCTGGGCCTGAGTTTCTTCCTTCAGCAGTTTGATCTGCTTCATACTCATACTGGAGCAGTTTACGGGGCCGGATTTACAGACGTTACCGTTACGCTCTGGAAACTCAGGATACTCTGCGTGCTGTCGGTGATAGCGGCTATCATGTTCGTGCTGAACATGAAGAAAAAAGCATACAAGAAGATTCTGACAGTGCCTGTGATCATGATCGCAGTAGGCTTGCTGGGAACTGGAGCAGGCATGCTGATACAGAATTTCATAGTATCGCCTGACGAACTGAACAAAGAGAAAGAATATCTGGAGAGAAACATAGAGTTCACTCAGTACGCTTATCAGCTTGAGGATGTGACGACTACATCCTTTGCCGCAGACAACACTCTGACCGGCAGCGACATAGCCGAGAATTCGGAAACTATAAGCAACATACGTATAAACGATTTCGACCCTGCTCAGCAGTTCTACAATCAGACGCAGAGCATCCGTCAGTACTATACGTTTAATGACGTAGACAACGACAGATATATGATCGACGGAAAGTATACTCAGACTTATCTTGCCACCAGAGAGATAGACGAAAGCAAGATAAGCGATTCATGGCTCAACCGCCATCTGAAATATACTCACGGATACGGAATAACCCTTTCCAGAGTAGATAAAGTGGCGGCCAGCGGACAGCCTGACGTGCTCATCGGAAATATTCCGCCGGAGTCTTCAGTAGAAGAGATACAGATCACCAGACCGGAGATCTATTTCGGAGAACTCTCCAACGAATATGTCATCGTGGGAACTGACGAAGACGAGTTCGACTATCCGTCGGGAGAGAGCAACGAATATACTCGTTATGAGGGCGACGCCGGCATCAACATGAACTTCTTCAACCGTCTCGTATTTGCGGTCAAGGAGGGAAGTGTAAAACTGCTGGTATCTTCCAACATCGACAGCGATTCTAAGATAATAATACACAGAAATGTCATGGACAGAGTCAGGACTATAATGCCTTATCTGTCATATGAAGACGATCCTTATATGGTCACTGTAGACGGCAAACTGTACTGGATGGTAGACGCCTACACGGAGAGTTCCAACTACCCGTATTCTCAGCCTTTTGACGATGAGAGGGGTACCAACTATATAAGGAACTCCGTAAAGGTAGTGGTGGACGCATATAACGGAGACGTGGATTTCTATATAGTAGATGAGGAAGATCCTATAGCCGCTACTTATGCCAAGATATATCCTACCCTGTTCAAGAGCGGAGATCAGATGCCAGAGGGACTTAAGGCGCATATACGCTACCCTAACTCTCTCCTTCAGATCCAGGCTGATATCTATACCAGATATCATATGGAGGACATAAGCGTCTTCTATCTAAACGAAGACCAGTGGGATATAGCTTATGAGATATACGGTACGGAACAGGTGCAGATGACCCCTACATATTATATCGCAAAACTTCCGGGAGAAGAAAGGGCAGAGTTCTTTAACTCCATACCGTTTACCCCTAAGAGCAAGAAAAATATGACGGCTCTGATGGTGGCCCGTAACGACGGCGATCATTACGGCGAGCTGGTATTGTATCAGTTCCCTAAGAGTAAGACCATATACGGACCGGAGCAGGTAGAGGCTCAGATAGATCAGAATACAGAGATTTCCAAGGAATTTTCTCTCTGGAATTCTTCAGGAACTACTTATAGAAGAGGAAATATGTTCATAATTCCTATAAATTCCTCTATCCTTTATGTAGAGCCGGTTTATCTGGAGGCGACTAATTCCAGTATACCTGAAGTCAAGAGGATAATCGTGGCCTATGATGATAAGATAGCTTACGAGGAAACTCTGGCCGAGTGCCTGGTATCCCTGTTCGGAGATGAAGCCGCGTCCGGAATAGACTCTTCGGGAGGCTCGGTAAACGAGCAGCAGTCTGCAAATGAAGAGACGGGACAGGGCACTTCCACTACTTCTGAACTGAGCCAGACGGAACTCATCCAGAAAGCGGCGTCCGCTTACGACAACGCGCAGTCTGCTCTGCAGCAGGGAGACTGGGCCGCTTACGGAGAGTACATGGAGGAGCTGGAGGACGCTCTAAGTCAGCTGGCAGCTTAAACTCAACGATCCAAGGGCAGAGCGCCCTTGCAGATAGAATAAACGACAATAAATAAGACTTACTTTGGAGGTAAAATATGCTGGACTTTGATTTTGAACGAATGTTGTTCAAAATTCCTCCGGAAAAACACGATAAGGAATCCCTTACGGGCATCCTTACCCAACATCCGGAGGTAGAATTCGTCTCGTTTGTGGGACTCGATATAGCGGGAAACGATACGGACGAGAGGATCCCCGTTAAATTGTTTTTAAACGATATGGACGATATGCTTGAACATGGAGTGCAGACGGATGGTTCCAGCGTGCATTTGCCCAAGATTGCCGTATTAAACAATGCCAAGGTGGATATGATCCCCGACAAGAGCGTCAACTGGTATGTAGATTATAACTTTGACAATGTTTCCGGGAAGCTTTCGCTTCCCGTGGGAACATTGAGGATACCATCCTTTCTCATCCATAACGAGAGAGCGGAGGTGGGATCCAGATCTATTCTCAGAGGGTCTATAGATAAATTTAAGGAAGACCTGATGAAACTGCTGAGAGAACATCCTTATGTGTTCAAGTATATAAAGGGCGCAGACAGCCCCGATGAAATAGACGAGATCCTCATAACCAGCGCTACAGAGCTGGAATTCTGGGTGAGAACTCCAGAAGATAAGGCGGACAAAGAACAGCTGTCTACTTCTCAGGAACTCAAAGAACAGTACTGGAAGAGGACTTACGGGCCTGTAAGGACTGCCCTTGAAAAGTCTCTCGAGATACTTGACTACTACGGATTTGAAATGGAGATGGGCCATAAAGAAGTGGGTGGAGTAAAATCAAAGCTCACGCGTAGCGGCGCCCACGACCACATAATGGAACAGCTGGAGATAGACTGGAAATACTCCGGGGCCATGCAGGCCGCTGACAATGAGAAACAGATCAAATACGTAGTGAGAGACGTTTTCAACCAGTTCGGACTTATGACTACCTTTATGGCCAAACCGGTAGAAGGCGTAGCCGGAAACGGTGAGCATACTCACCTTGGAGTATCTGCCAGGCTTAAAAACGGCAAGATGATAAACCTGTTTTCTTCAGAAAAGCCTAATGAGGATTTTCTCAGTCCGGTGGGCTTTGGAGGACTCATGGGATTGTTGAAGAATTATGAGGCTATAAATCCTTTTGTCAGTCCTACCATAGACGCTCTGAACAGGCAAAAACCAGGCTATGAAGCGCCGGTGTGCGTAGTGACCTCCTTGGGACACAGCGCCGCCGAACCTTCGAGAAACAGAACGATCCTGATAGGCCTGGTGAGGGACAGGAACAAGACTATGGCTACGAGATTTGAACTTCGGTCTCCACATCCAAAGTCCAATACATATCTGGTACTGGCCTCAAGCTATATGGCCATGCTGGACGGCATAGATAAGGCGCTCAGAGAAGAGAAGACGCCTTCTGAACTTGAAAGTTCCCTTTCAAAGAAGTACGGAGAAGAAGACTTCTACCTGGAGAAAGACAGAGAATACAGAAGTGAAAAAGATGTATTCGAGGATTACACCGATGAAGAGAGAAATACGCTCTTCGGAGTGGCTCCGGAAACAGTGTGGGAAAATATACAGGGGTTCTATGATTATCCGGAGAAGACAGAGGCCATTTCAGGAGGGGGAGTTATCCCGCCCCTTGCCATAGAGTCTTTCGCTACCTATGCGATAGATCAGTGGAAGAAGGAACTTCACGACAGGATAATTCCCGAGTATATGAGAGATATAAGAGGCTACAGGATGATCCATGGAACCGACGCTACCGATTACGACATAGCTAATTGGGAAAGAATAAACGAGATGAGATACTCGATAGCCAAGGACAGTCTTTCATCCAAAGGTCTTTTGACGAGGGTCAAGGAGGCGCTGGATAACGGAGAATATCAGCTGGCGTCTGATTTGCAGATAGAACTGGCGCAAAAGATGAGCCTGCTTAGAAAGCTCTACATAAAATACAGGAAAAACTTGTTTTGATTTACTGACCTTAGAGTGAAGAACTTGCCGCTAAGGGTAAAATATAGAAAAGAGGATAGCTATGTTAGACATTAAGAGAATCAGAGAAGACTATGATAACGTAAAGGCGGCCGTGGAGAAGAGATGTAAAGGCGATTTTGGCCTTTCGGAAGTTCCCGGACTTGACAGCCAAAGAAGAGAGATACTCCTCAAAGTTGAACAGATGAAAAACCGTCAGAATACCGTTTCAAAGGAGATACCTAAACTCAAAAAAGCCGGAGAAGATACTGCTGCCGTCATGGCAGAGATGAAAGAACTTTCTGCTGAGATAAAAGAACTGGACGCGAAGCTAACAGAGATAGAAAAGAAGCTGAAGGATACGCTGCTGGGCATACCTAATACGCCATATAAAGACGTACAGACGGGAGAAGATGACAGCGATAATTTAGAACTGAGAAAATTCCATGAGCCGAGAAATTTCAGCTTTGAGCCCAAGGCTCACTGGGATATAGGAACAGATCTGGATATATTGGACTTTGACAGGGCGGCCAAGATCTCGGGAGCCAGATTCACGGTTTACAAGGGTCTGGGCGCCAGACTCGAGAGAGCGGTGATATCTTTTATGCTCGATCTTCACACCATAGATCAGGACTATGTGGAGATACTGCCGCCGTTCATGGTAAACAGGGCGGCTATGACGGGAACAGGTCAGCTGCCTAAGTTTGAAGAAGATATGTTCTACGTTCCGCAAAAGGACTTCTTCCTCATCCCGACGGCAGAGGTGCCTGTCACCAATTTGAGAGCGCAGGAGATAATGGCCGAGGCAGAACTGCCAGTATACTATACGGCTTATACTCCTTGCTTCCGTGCGGAAGCCGGTTCAGCCGGAAGAGATACGAGAGGTCTGATCAGACAGCACCAGTTCAACAAGGTGGAGCTGGTCAAATTCGTCAAGCCGGAAACTTCCTACGATGAGCTTGAAAAATTGACGTCCGACGCAGAAGAAGTCTTAAAGAGGCTCGAAATACCATACAGAGTAGTGAGGCTCAGTTCGGGGGACCTGGGATTCTCATCGGCTATGACTTATGATATAGAAGTGTGGATGCCTAGCTACGGAAGATACGTAGAGATATCTTCGTGTAGCAACTTTGAAGATTATCAGGCCAGGAGAGCCAACATACGTTACAGAAATGAAGAGACAGGAAAGGCCGAGTTCGTGCATACTCTCAACGGCTCCGGACTGGCAGTGGGAAGAACTGTAGCCGCAGTGCTGGAGAATTATCAGCAGGAGGACGGCAGTGTGATCATACCTGAAGCATTGAGAAAATACATGGGATGTGACGTAATAAAGTAAAATGGAAATCAGAGAAAATTTACTGTTTGGCGGCATAAGCCAGGAGAACATAGACAAGATACTTGTCTGTTCAAAGAGCAATATAAAGAGGTACGCTCAGGGAGAAAAGGTGTTCTTTCAGGGAGACGAACCCCGCAGGCTTTTCGTTCTTTTAAAGGGCAGAGTCAAATTTGTAAAAAATCTCTTTTCAGGCAAGAAACAATTTTTAGACGAGGCTTGCGAAGGTGGAATATTCGGTGAAAGCTGCTTTTTGGGAGAAGAAGCCTGCTACGGCTACGATGCAGAAGCAGCTTGCGAGACAGAGGTGCTTGAAATCCCTTGGGAATACTTTCATTGTTTCTGCGACAATACGTGCGCTCACCATCAGCGGCTTATAAGAAATATGCTGGGGATATTATCTACCAAAGAGATTCAGGCCATGAAGAAAATAAGCATGGTAACGCCTACGTCATTAAAGGAACGCATCGCCAACTGGCTTTTAGATTGTCTGGAAGGTTCTGACGGCGATGACGATACGGTATATCTTAAAATGGGCAGAGAAGAGCTGGCGGACTTTTTGGGAGTAGCCAGACCTTCTCTGTCGAGAGCTCTGATGAGACTCAAAGAAGAAGGTCTCATCGATGTGGAAAAAAATCGAATCACGGTCTTAGACAGATACGCTCTTGAAAAACTGGCCGATTAGTTTTAAAGCGTCGGTCTCTCTTTTGACCTCCCCTCTCCCGAAAAGGCAGAGGGGCTTTTTATATCTGTGATAAAGCTTACGCCTGCAATAATGATTGCACAATTTTTATCATACTTATCATATAATGTAACCTTGGTTACATACTTATGCCTTCTTATCGATTAAAATGATAGTATAAATATGGAAGGAGGGCAATTATGTTATTTCAAACGTCACAGGAGCACCAGCAGCTTCGCGCCCAGATCAGAGAATGGGCAGAAAAAGAGATAAAGCCCATAGCTTTTTCTCTCGATAAGAACAACGAATTTCCTAAAAAGCAGATAAGGGATTTCGGCAAGATGGGATTTATGGGGATTCCCTATCCTAAGGAATACGGCGGAGCGGGAAAGGATATACTCAGCTACGCCATAGCCGTGGAAGAACTGTCCAGAGTGGACGGCGGAACGGGAGTGATATTGTCGGCTCACGTTTCTCTGGGAGCATATCCTATCTACGCTTACGGAACACAGGAGCAGAAAGAGAAATATCTCATTCCTCTCGCCAAGGGCGAAAAGATAGGAGCCTTCGGACTTACAGAGCCTAATGCGGGCTCCGACGCCGGCGGTACAGAGACTACTGCTGAACTGGTAGGCGATCACTATATTCTGAACGGAGAAAAGATATTCATCACTAACGGAGGAGAGGCAGATACATATGTGATCTTTGCAGTCACGACCCCGGGCATAGGAACCAAGGGCATCAGCGCCTTCATAGTGGAAAAAGGATGGGAAGGATTCACCTTCGGAGATCATTACGACAAGATGGGTATCCGTTCGTCGGCTACCTGCCAGCTGCTTTTCAGCGATGTCAAAATACCTAAAGAAAACCTTTTAGGAAAAGAAGGCCAGGGCTTCAAGATCGCCATGGCTACTCTTGACGGAGGACGTATCGGCATAGCGTCTCAGGCTTTAGGTATCGCTCAGGGGGCCTATGAAGCGGCCGTAGAGTACGCCAAGGAGAGAGAACAGTTCGGAGCTCCGATAGCTCAGCTTCAGGCCATACAATTCAAGATCGCCGAGATGGCCACTAAGATCAGAGCGGCCAGATTTCTGGTATACAGCGCCGCTGAGCTGAAAGAGAATCATCAGCCTTATGGAATGGAATCGGCGATGGCTAAGAAATACGCTTCGGACATATGCCTGCAAGTAGTCAACGACGCTCTCCAGACTTTTGGAGGAAACGGATACCTGAAAGGAATGGAAGTAGAGAGATTCTACAGAGACGCTAAGATCTGTACTATCTATGAGGGAACTAACGAGATACAGAACGTGGTGATAGCGTCCCACATATTGGGCAAGGCTGCCAAGGCGGCTCCGGCCGCAAAGACGGCGGTAAAGAAATTGCCTGTTACAGGGGCCAGAAAAAAGATGATCTTTAAAGACGGATCTCCGGCAGAAAAAGCTACCGCTCTGGCAGAAGCCCTCAAGGCCGACGGATATGACTTTTCCGTGGGAATAGATATCGATACTCCTATAATAGAAGCCGAAAGAGTAGTCAGCGCCGGCAAGGGAGTAGGCTCAAAGGAAAACATGAAGCTGATAGAAAAACTGGCCAAAGCTGCCGGAGCCGCCGTAGGTTCATCAAGACCCGTGGCCGAACAGCTCATGTATGTGCCTCTCAACAGATACGTGGGGATGAGCGGCCAGAAGTTTACGGGCAATCTCTATATAGCCTGCGGAATTTCAGGCGCGAGCCAGCACCTTAAGGGAATAAAGGACGCTTCTACCATAGTAGCGATAAATACAAACGCTAACGCCCCTATATTCAAGAATGCCGACTACGGCGTCGTAGGAGACCTGAACGAGATAATCCCTGAATTGATAAAGGCTCTGGGAGGAGACTCTCCCAAGAAGCCTGCGCCGCCTATGGTAAAGATGAAGAGACAAGTTCCGGAAGAACCGTCTCCGGCGCCTGTAGGAAGATACGTCTGCCTGGGCTGCGGATATGAATATATACCTGAACTGGGCGACGAAGAAGGCGAAGTCGCTCCCGGAACACGCTTTAAGGACATTCCGCAGGAATGGACTTGTCCTGAGTGCGGCGAGGAGAAGTCAAACTTTATCCCCTCGTCTGAAGAAGTATAATGAAAGGAGAAGCAGAAAATGAGCATTGTAAGAAAAGTGACCGAAGACCTGTACTGGGTGGGAGTAAACGACAAGCGGCTGCATCTCTTTGAAAACGTTCATCCCATACCGAGGGGAGTATCATATAACTCTTACCTTCTGATGGACGAAAAGACCGTGTTGTTTGACACCGTAGACTGGTCGGGATGCAGAGAATTTCTCGAAAACGTGAGAGAAGTTCTCAGCGGCAGAACTCTCGATTACCTCATCATAAACCACATGGAACCGGATCACGCAGCTTCTATAGAAGAAGTCTTGATACGGTATCCTGAATGTAAAGTGATAAGCAACGAGAAATCCTTTATGTTCATGCATCAGTTCGGATTCGACGTAGAGGGAAGAAAAGAAGAAGTCAAAGAAGGAGATACCAAGAACTTTGGAAAACATACGGTGACCTTTGTGGCCGCTCCTATGGTACACTGGCCGGAGGCTATGGTGACATTTGACACCACTGACGGAGTTCTTTTCTCCGCTGATGCTTTCGGAACTTTCGGTTCCCTGGACGGAAAACTCTTTGCCGATGAAGTGGATTTCGACAGGGACTGGATAGATGACGCCAGAAGGTATTTCTGCAATATAGTAGGAAAATACGGCCCCTTCGTTCAGCATCTGTTAAAAAAGGCGGCGTCCGTGCCGATCACCACCTTCTGCCCTCTTCACGGTCCCGTATGGAGAAAAGACCTGAAGTATTATATCGACAAGCATGACAAGTGGAGCAGATATGAGCCTGAGGAAAAGGGCGTGCTGATAGTCTATGCTTCTATGTACGGAAATACAGAGAAGACAGCGCAGACTCTGGCGACGGCTCTGTGCGAGAGAGGAATCACTAAAACGGCAGTATATGACGTATCCGATACAGATGTGTCTTATCTGATCGCCGAAGCTTTTAAATACAGCCACATAGTGCTGGCCTCACCGACTTATAACCTGAACATATATCCTAAGATGTATGATTTTCTTCATCATCTTAAGGCGCTCAATTTCCAGAAGAGAACTTTCGGAATAATAGAGAACGGCACCTGGGCAATCAAATCAGGGTCTCTGATGAAGGAGTTCATCGAGGAGGAACTCAAAGAATGTCTGGTACTGTCTGCTCAGGTTTCAGTCAACTCGTCTCCTAACGAGTCGAATATGAAGGAAATAGAAGCTCTGGCAGATTCTCTGACAGAATCTCTTAAGAAATAAATTTTCATTGCACAGATGGCCGGTTGTCATTGGCCGGTCATCATATGGCTGTTGATTTTTGCGAAATCTCCCGTCACCATCTATAATATGCGGCGACGGGAGATTTTGCATTACCTGCAGAAACCCTTGAGAAACAGGGGAAGCATCATGGAGGAGTACTGGCACAGAGAGTAGTTGCCGTTACACAGACACCAGTCGTACATCAATCCCCGCTCAAAGACTGCGTATGCTTTAGTTATGTCGTTGATGGACAGTTCTTCTCTGAAGAAACCGCTTTGCTGCCCCTCGATGGTTATCTGCCGCAGAAGTTTATAATAAGTCCTGCTGGGTTCGAGGAGATGACGCTCTCCCTTGGTGATGAGCTGTGATGAAAAGAGCTGAGCCAGCAGCGATACAGATACTGTGTTCTCTATCATCATAAAGAGTTCTCTGTTTATAAAGATGAGTTTGTCCAGCGGAGAAAGAGAAGGATCCATGGTATCTATCAGCTCTTCGTATTTTTCGTCGAACAGATAAGAAAGAGAAGTGAGAAGGGCGTCTTTACCGTCGAAATAGTGATAAAAAGACCCTTTGGAGGTTCCGGATGCTTCCACTATCTCATCTATGGTAGTGTCGTCATACCCTTGTTGGTAAAAGAGCTGCCATGCGGCGGAAACGATCTTTCCCTTAGTATTTTTTGAACTTTTCTTTTTCATATGAATCACCTGCCTCGCATCATCTGAACATAAAAATAAAATTTTATTTTTGATATATTTTTTAGTATAGAATACAGTATAGTAAAAATTTATTGAATTTTCAATATATTTAATTAAAAATATTCGATATGAGATTTAAAATCGTACAGGTCTGATTCTGTATTTTATTCTCTTTATAAATATGATACAATAACCGATGTCACATAGAAGAGAGGTATCAGACATGAGTTTTAAATTAGCTGAATATAAAGAGCCGGATTTTACAAAGAAGATGTTTACCGACGCGCCAAATGCAAGCCTGGTGAGAGCTCCTCACGCAAAGGCTGCGCCTAAAGGCTTTCATGCCACTTCCATATTTCCCGAATATTTTAAGATAGACGGAAAATGGCATTTGGCTAAGGACAGCAGAATGGACGCCGTGCCGGTATGGGACGGAGAAAAGATAAGAGTGGTGGAATTCAGAAACATCAAGGCCGGAGATATGATAGTCACCGGCAGGACGGAAGACGCCAGCGAAGGTATCTATGTTCACGATGACTGCTGGGTCAGAGAAGAAGAAGAGGAGATAAAAAACACTTTCGCATTCAGACAGGCCAGAAGCAGGGAGACCTCTTTCACTCAGGACTACAAAGAGCTCATCGAGCTTTTGAAGTATGAAAAAGAGACGGGCGGTTACGTGGTATGGGTACTGGGGCCTGCATGCAGTTTCGATACGGAAGCCAGAAGAGTCATGGGAGAGATAATAGCCAAGGGATACTGCCAGGCTCTGCTTGCGGGAAATGCCCTGGCCACTCACGATCTGGAGGGAGGATATCTTGGTACTGCGCTGGGCTGCGATATAGTCGATCAGAAACAGCATTTTATGGGGCATTATAACCATCTGGATACGATCAACGCCATAAATACTTATGAGTCTATCCCTGCCTTCATAGAAAATGAGGGCATACGAAGCGGAATAATATACAACTGCGTAAAAAACGACGTGCCTTTTGTGCTCAACGGATCCATAAGAGACGACGGACCTCTGCCGGAGGTTCTCGAGGACAACTATGTGGGACAGGACACGATACGATCCCACATACGCAAAGCGACTGTAGTAATAGGCATGGCTACAGTTCTGCATACCATAGCGGCAGGAAACATGACTCCTACTTACAGAGTCCTTTCGGACGGAACGGTTAGACCGATATATTTCTACATGGTGGATACTTCCGAATTCGCCGCCAACAAGCTGGGCGACAGAGGAAGCCTTGCCGCCAAGGGAATAGTAACCAACGTGCAGGATTTCATGAGAAATTTAAGCGCTGGACTTGATTTATGAGAGGATAAAAATTGCAGAAAGATTTGAAAAATTTTTTAAGACAACATTCGGAAATTTCCCCGGTTTCCTTCCACATGCCGGGGCACAAGGGAAGGAGAATATTCCAGGAAAACGGCTTTGACGACGGGGCTCTCATGAGAGCTGACTGGGATATAACCGAGATACCGGGAGCAGATAATCTGTTTCAGGCAGAGGGGATCATAGCAGAGACGACTGCTAAGTATGAAAGACTGTACGGCGCAGATAAGTCGTTTCTCCTCATCAACGGAAGTTCCGGCGGAATAATAGCCTCGATATTGGCTTCTGTACGAAGGGGCGGCAAGCTGATAATGACCAGAAACTGCCACAAGTCGGTGTTTAACGCTCTTTCTCTCGGGGATATATTTCCGGTATATGTGTATCCCGATATCGTTTCAGAATACGGAATACAGGGAGCTGTCTCTCCTTCGGCTGTCGAAGAGGCTTTGCTCAGGGAACCTGAGGCCGAGGCTGTCATACTGCCCAGCCCCAACTACTATGGAATATGCAGCGATATCCGGGCTATAGCCGAAGTGGTTCACAGATACGGCAAGCTACTGATAGTGGATCAGGCCCACGGAGCACATCTGAAATTTTTCGAAGGAAGACTACAGGAGAAATATGGGATACATCTATCTTTCCCTCCTTCTGCGGAGAGTTCCGGCGCTGATATCGTGATAGACAGCACTCATAAGACGCTGGCTTCTTTCACTCAGACTGCGGTGCTCAACGTCTTTGGCAAAAGGCCGGACATAAGCGCTATAGAAGACAAACTTCAGGCAGTGGAGAGTTCAAGCCCGTCTTATCTTCTGATGGCCAGCCTCGACATAAACGCTGATTTGATGAAAGAAAAGGGTGGTATGCTGGTAAAGAAGTGGCAGGACAACCTGGCCCGGTTCTACGAAAAAGCAGCTTCAGTAGAAGGCCTGAGGATAATGAAGACGGAAGGCATGGATCCTACAAAGATCAATCTGGATATGTCGGCGCATGGATTTTCCGGAAACGACCTTGAGAATTTCCTCATAGAAAGAGGAATATTTGCAGAGCTGGTGAGCGGCAATATAGTGATGTGCATGACGGGCATAGGCAACGAAGAGAGCGACTACCTGCGGCTGATCGAAGCGCTGAAAACAGCCGCCGCATCGGGCCGCGCCGCGGCAAAGAAGCGACCTGATCATCCGAAGGTCCTGGCGAAGAGACTGAAACAGGAGAAAGTACCTGCGGCCAGAGAAGCAGTGAGCCTCGTCGATGCGGCGGGGAGAGTGTGCGCCGCATCGGTCATCCCTTATCCGCCGGGAATTCCGATAGTATGTCCCGGAGAAGTCTTCGACGAAGAAGTGCTGCTATACATAAAGAGTCTGAGAGAAATGAGAGAGAAGGTCATTGGAGTCAGCGAAGACATGAAAGTCATGGCGGGGAAACGGCAGACCGATTAAAATAAAATAAGACAAAAGAACGATCAAAAGTAACTAAGAGGTGTGTAACCGTATAAAAAAGTGCCTACCTGTAAGACTGCGGCAAAGGGGTAGAATTGAAGCAGAAAGATGAGGCGCCTGAAAGAGGGTTTTATACGTTACTGCAGAAGATTTTCATGAGTGAAGAGTCAAACGCACACCTGATGGTTACTTTTTCTGGTGTTTCTAACAACTTCCTAACAGTAAAACGAAAATTTTTGATGATTTTTGAAGACGGTTGTTGTATAATGTATTTTGTATGAATATGTACAAATTTTAGAAAGGAAGGTCTCAAGAAATGAGTCACAAACATTTACACAGCGTTCATGTGAGCCATTACAAGCACACTGCCGGTTGTGCCACAGAAGTAATGCCGATTCCGGACGTTGTAAAAATTTCCATGTCTCAGCATATCGGAGCACCTTGCAAGCCTTTAGTCAATAAAGGCGACTACGTAAAAGTAGGACAGCTGATCGGTGACGTAGATGCTTTTGTCAGCGCGCCGATACACTCCAGCGTTTCGGGAACGGTGACTGCCATAGAAGAGCAGAGATCTGCCGTTGGCGGCAGCGATACTCTCGTTGTCATCGAGACGGATAAGAAACAGGAAATTTACGAAGGCGTTAAACCTCCTGAAGTCAACGACTTGCAGGGTTTTGTAAAAGCCATAAGAGACAGCGGACTGGTGGGCCTTGGAGGCGCTTCGTTCCCTACTCACATCAAATTTAATCCTAAAAACATCGATGAAGTACACACCTTGATCGTAAATGCGGCGGAATGCGAGCCTTTTATCACATCCGACCACAGACTCATGTTAGAGGATGCCGAAGATCTCATCAGCGGCATACAGCTTACGATGAAGTATTTAGGCCTCGATGAGGGCTTTATCGGAATCGAAGAGAACAAACCTGACGCTATAGCTCATCTGGACAAATTACTGGCAGATAAGGGCATAACCAATGTAAAAACGTTTAAGCTCCAGGCCAGATATCCTAAGGGAGCAGAAAGAGTTCTGGTTTATGAGATCACAGGAAAGACCATGAATGCAGGCGTGCTGCCTGCTGATCTTGGCGTTATACTTTCCAACGTCACTACTTTTGCAAAAGTAGGAGAATATTTCAGAACGGGTATGCCTCTGGTGACAAAGAGGATGACAGTTGACGGCGATGCCGTGGCCGAACCTAAAAATGTCATAGCACCGATCGGAACTATGATAAACGATGTCATAGCTTTCTGCGGAGGCTACAAGCAGGAACCGAGAAAGATCTTGATGGGCGGACCTATGATGGGAAGAGCTATCTTCTCCGACGAGATGCCTATAGTTAAAAATAACAATGCCATTCTGGCATTTTCTAAGGAACAGTCCATGGTAAAAGAAGAGACCGCATGCATTAACTGCGGAAGATGCCATCAGGCCTGTCCTTTCAATCTAATCCCTACTGCTCTGGCAGACGCATACGACAGAAGAGACGCTCAGGCCCTCTCAGATCTGAAAGTAATGCAGTGTATGGAATGCGGCAGCTGTTCATATGTCTGTCCGGCAAGAAGACCTCTGGGCTTCACAAATAAGCTTGGAAAAGCTGTGGTAAAGGAGGCTGGAATCAAGTAATGGAAAAGAAAACATACAGCAATTTAGTAGTATCGTCAGCTCCTCATATCGTAAGCAATGTTGATACCACCAGGATCATGGCTATGGTAATCATGGCTCTGATTCCGTCGCTTTTGGTAAGCATATATGTGTTTGGAATGAGAGTCCTGACGCTGACAGTGGTCTGCATCGTAGCTTCTGTATTCTTTGAATGGGCATGGAACGCTCTGATGCACAAGAGACAGACCATAGGCGACCTCAGCGCTGCGGTAACGGGACTGCTGATAGCCTTCAATGTGCCGTCGGGGCTTCCTTATTGGATTGCAATAGTGGGCTGCTTCGTGGCGATAATCGTTGTAAAACAGTTGTTTGGAGGCGTAGGTAAAAATATCGCAAACCCTGCCATTACGGCAAGAATCGTGCTGTTTATATCCTTCGCCACCGAGATGACCACTTGGCCTCTTCCTAGAATGGCGGCAGACGCCACTTCCACGGCGACTCCTCTGGGAGTGCTGGCAGAAGGCGGAGAGCTTCCTACCAACATGGAAATGTTCCTGGGCTTCATAGGAGGTTCCATGGGTGAAGTCAGCGCTATCGCTCTTCTCATAGGAGGATTGTTCCTCATATGGAAAAAGGTCATCAGCCCGATAATCCCCGTATGCTTTATAGGATCGGTATTCGTATTTGCGTTTATCTACTATGCGGCGACAGGCGGCGACGCACTGAACATGGCTATATTCCATGTTCTTGCAGGAGGCGTGATGCTGGGAGCCTTCTTCATGGCTACCGATTATGTCACGACTCCGCTGCTGCCTATGGGTAAGGTAGTATTCGGAATAGGATGCGGAGTGATCACTATGATCATAAGACTCTGGGGTCAGTACCCTGAGGGCGTATCTTTCTCGATACTGATCATGAACTGCCTGACACCGCTCATCAACAATTTCTTCCAGAAGAGAATGTATGGAGGTGCTAAGAAACATGAAAAGTAAAACTTTTAAAGAATACATACAGCCGGTAGTAGTCCTGGTGGCTATCTGCCTGGTAATCACCTTTGCCCTTGCATACGTGAACTCCATAACATCGCCTATAATCGCAGAAAACAGCGCTAAAGCCGCTGACGCTTCGAGAGCGGAGCTGCTGCCTGCAGCTGAAAGCTTTGAAAAATACGAAGGCGAGCTTCTGGTGGCGGTTCCTGACAAAGTATTTGTTACAGAATGTTACGTTGCAGAAGGCGTGGGAATGGTAGTTACCGTTCAGTCGTCGTCTTTCGGAGGCCTTGTAACAGAGATGATAGGTATCGACAGCGAAGGAAGCATCACGGGAGTCAAGGTGACTGCTCACAACGACACCAAGGGACTGGGAACCAAGGCGCACGAATCCGGCTACCTTGAACAGTACAAGGGTATGACAGAGCTGGCAGGAGCCGACAATATCAAAGGCGATTCAGCTGTAACATACATCAGTGGAGCTACAATATCTTCCAATGGAGTTTACCAGGGAGTAAGCGTGGCCCTGCAACAATATCAAGCAGTTCAAGGAGGTGCTAACTAATGAAAGAAAAAGCAAGTAGATTAGCAGTCCTCACGAAGGGCATAATAAAGGAAAACCCTAACCTGGTATTACTGCTGGGAACCTGTCCTACGCTTGCCACCACTTCGTCGGCATTCAACGGTATGGGTATGGGTATCGCGGCTACTGCCGTACTCATCTGCTCCAACATTGCGATTTCGCTGTTGGCAAAGGTGATTCCCGATAAAGTAAGAATACCTTGCTACATCGTACTGATTGCAGGGTTCGTAACATTAGTACAGTTTATCGTTCAGGCATTTGCCGAACCGCTCTACAATTCGCTGGGCGTGTTCCTGCCACTGATCGTAGTTAACTGTATCATCCTCGGAAGAGCGGAAATGTTCGCCAACAAGAACGGCGTTCTGGATTCTGCTCTGGACGGAATAGGAATGGGCCTCGGATTTACATTGTCTCTGACCTTCATCGGAGCCATAAGAGAAATCCTCGGCGCAGGAACCATCTTCTCCGGATTCTTCCTCGGAAGCGAAGAGCTGGTTCAGAAGCTTACAATTTCACTGCCGTTCATTTCGGAACATCCTATGCTCATAGTAGCTCTTGCTCCGGGCGGATTCTTTATCTACGCTTGCGCCATCGCAATCGTAAACAAGATTCTCCAGTCCAAGGGCAAGAAGCCGAGAACATTCGGCTGTCAGGGATGCGCGCTGGCTTCTGTATGTCAGCAGGAGAAGTGCATTGAGGAATTAGAGAAAGGAGTTGAAGCATAATGTCAGGTTATTTAACTATCCTACTGGGAATAATTCTGGTCAACAACTATGTTCTCGCTCAGTTCCTCGGTATTTGTCCGTTCCTCGGAGTATCAAAGAAACTCGACTCTGCCGTCGGCATGGGCGCAGCCGTAATATTCGTAATGGTATTGGCTACAGCCGTAACATGGCCGATAATGCAGGTCCTGAACGACTTGAACATAGCTTATTTACAGACTATCGTGTTCATACTCATCATAGCTGCCCTCGTACAGTTTGTTGAGATGGCGCTGAAAAAATTTATCCCTGCGCTCCACAAATCGCTGGGCGTATACCTGCCGCTTATCACTACAAACTGCGCGGTACTGGGCGTATGTATTTCCAACATCGACCAGGGATACAATTTCCTTCAGTCATTAGTTAACTCTTTCGGCGCAGGCGTAGGATTCCTGCTGGCGATGGTGATTTTCTCGGGAATGAGAACCAAACTGGAAGGAAACACCGATATTCCGGCATCGTTCCAGGGCGTTCCTATCACCATGACTGCAGCCGCGCTCTTATCCCTTGCATTCATGGGATTCGGCGGATTAGTGTAGTATAAGGAGGCGAGTTAAGAAATGATGGATATTTTAATACCGGTATTGCTGGTAGTAGCAATGGGTTTCATCTTTGCCGTCATCCTGACTATTGCGTCAAAGATATTCTTCGTACCTGTGGATGAAACGGTTACAAACTTAAGAGCCGAGCTTCCGGGAGCCAACTGCGGAGCCTGCGGATTCGCCGGCTGCGACGATTACGCTGCCGCATTGGCCGAAGACCCTTCCATCGGAACATCCAAGTGTCCCGTAGGAGGCGCCGACGTTGCCGCCAAGCTGGCAGGCATACTGGGCGTAGAGGCCGGAACGGCCGAGCCTCAGGTGGCGGTGGTAATGTGTAACGGTAACAATCAGGCTGCAAAGAAGCTGATGGAATATCAGGGACTTTCGACATGCTCTGCTGCAAAGCAGCTGTTTGGCGGACTCAACGTCTGCTCTCACGGCTGTCTGGGTCTGGGCGACTGTCAGGCAGCTTGTCCTTACGGCGCTATCCAGGTATGTGACGGCGTTGCAGTGGTCAACAGAGATATGTGCGTAGGCTGCGGTATTTGTGCAAATACCTGTCCTAACCGCGTTATAAGAATAGCCCCTGCTAAGAACAAGGTTATCGTACAGTGCCATTCCACCGATCCGGGAGCCAAGACCAGAAAGGCCTGCTCCAACGGATGTATCGGATGTAAGAAGTGCGAAAAGGCTTGCAAGTTTGACGCTGTCAAGGTTGAAAACAATCTGGCTATGATAGACCCTGAAAAGTGTAAGAACTGCGGACTTTGTGCAAAGGAATGTCCTACAGGCGCTATAATAAACCTGAGGGCTAAGAGAAAACCGGCAGCTCCTGCTGTTGCTCAAGAAGCGGCAGAAGCTTAAAGACTGATCTTTCTAATAAAGATAATCAAGGATCCCTCCGAATGGAGGGACCCTTTTTGTATTGACTTTTAAACACAAATGTGCAATAATAGTAATAAGTATTCATTGTAAGGTGTACGTTGTTATATGGGTACGGTAATTTTTTCGAACATGGAGGTACCCTAATGTATAATGGTACAGTAAAATGGTTTAATCCAGAGAAAGGCTTTGGTTTTATTTCCAATGATGATGGCAGCGGAGATGTTTTCGTACATTTCTCAGCGATACAGATAGATGGATACAAAACTTTAGCCGAGGGCCAGAAAGTTGTTTTTGATGTGGAAGCTGATCCGAAAAACAGCGATAAGCTCAGAGCTATAAATGTCAGCCCGGCTTAATCAAAAAGGACTTGAAAGAGGGCGTATCTTATGCGAGGTGCGCTTTTTCTTTTTAATATTATGAGCAGGAGGGTATCATGGAAGAAACAAAGAGAGAAGTCCTTGATGTCAAGGATGGGAATATATCTAAATTGAACGTATCAAGGGGTGAAGATCTGGTAGAATTGTATGCTCAGAACAATATGCTGCAGGAGCTGGATCTCAGCGCTAATAAGAAGCTAAAGATCCTCGAGTGCAGCGAAAATCCCCTGAGATTTATTAAGGCAGCCGCGCCGGGGTCAGACGGCATGACTCTCATAAGCTTAGAAGCGGGAAGAGGAGGCTATGTAAGCCTTAAACTGGCTCCCGGTGTTCAGCAGTATAACGCAGAGCCGGACGAGGGCTTTGAATTTGACGGTTGGTATGATGAACTTGGCGACAGACTTTGCAAAGATCTTGTATGGAACGACACATGCGGGGCAGGCAGAACTATAGTGGCATGGTTCAGAAGTAAATAAAACCGGGATATATCCCCGGTTTTTTATTTACATCAGTATATCAAAAAAGGCCGTAAAGTAGCAGTATAAGATCATAAGAAAAAGCTGTTTTCGGCACGCCGGCTGTACATATCCTCCAGTTCAGTCTTGTGATACAGATAACCTTCGTCATCGAAATATCTGGCAGAAACAGGGCATCTTTTAAAACAGGCACAGCATTTTATACATATACCTGTCATCTTTTTCACATCTCTTGGGTCTATGGAGCCCATAGGACACACCGAAGCGCAAAGCCCACAGTTTATGCAGTCCTCTGAAACCTTGGGAATTACCTTGCGGATATCGATATGTGTTCCGCTGCGATCCTGAGGTTTATAATAGCCGCCATAAGTCTCAGCTATGCCACTGACCTCTATAGGAGCATGCGGTTCGCAGGCGATAGCTTGATCTTTCAAAGAATCCAATTTTTTTACGATGGATCGTGCGAAATCATCTATCTCTTTCATGTCTTGGTAGTCCGGCCTACCCGCTCCCAGAGAATAGGAGAAGGAATGCTCGCAAGAGACGGCCGCAGCAGCAACAGTATAAAAACCCGCATTTTCCAGTATATCGCGAAGCTCTATCAGCGAATTATCGAAATTTCTGTTACCGAAAGTCACCACCGGTATGGCGGCCGCTCCGTTACCTCTTATAGAAGAAAGATATTTCAGCAGTACGTTGGGGACTCTTCCCGCATAAGTAGGAGTAGCAAACACCGCAAGATCCGAACCGGGTTCTCTACCTTTGCTTTCTGATACTTCTAAGTCGCCGGTATCAGCTCCGCTGATAGATGCAAACCCCTCTCTTGCCTTTGGCAGTGTGAAATCGTAATCGCATCTTTTAGCTCCCAGCAGATTTGCAAGCTCATCTGCCATATGGCAGGCGACTTTCTTCGTGGTTCCCGTGGGGCTGAAATAGACTGCCCATACTCTTTTGAATTTCATAATATCCCTCCTCTTATCAGATCGGCGGACTCATATCTTGAGGTGAGGCAGCTTTGCCATGACCAGGTAAGCTACCACGCCTATCAAAATGCCGCTTAACATGCCGGAAAACAGTAATACAGAAAAATATGACATGAGCCTTACGTTGGACATTATTATGCAGGCCATAATTAGCTGACCGAAATTATGTAAAACGCCGCCGGCCATGCTTATTCCCACGGTTCCGAATATCTTCGACTTATATAAGATATACATCACGAGAATACTCAGGATACCGCCGGCCATCGAGTATATGATGCCAAAGACTCCCGTAAAGAGGAGGCCGGCCGTAAGGATCCTTACGCAGTTTATTATAAAAGCATACTTGAATCCCAGCTTATATATGGCGATTATGACTATGAGATTTGCAAGCCCCAGCTTGATGCCCGGTACAGGTACAGGCATGGGGATGAGAGCTTCAATGTAGGAAAGAATCATAGCCATGGCCGCCAGTATGGCGCTGAGAGAGAGGCGTTTGGTTCTGAGAGCGTAAGAATTTCCGGATGTTCTTGCGCCCGGCGTCTTATCCTGCGACGACATCTACACCGCCCCCTTCCGATACGATTTCTGCCATAACTCTGTTCGGAAGACAGACTATGGAGTCCTTTGACTGTGTTATAGATCCTTTTTCTACACACAACTGATTGGCGCAGTCTGAATAAGTCATTGAAACAGAACCGTCTTTTATGGTAAAATTATTGATATGGCCGTTATTATTTATCTCTATGGTCTGATTCTCGTTTATATCGTAGACGCCGTAAATATTGCCGTCTACCCAGACCATCACTTTGCTTGCGGGCTCGCCTGATGAAAGAGAGAACCAAGAGATGAGAAGGCCTGCTATTAAAATGATAAAGAAAAGAGCGATATCTGCTTTTTTAATCATGATAAACTCCGGGGGAAAAGTTGATTTATGAAAAGAATATTTATATTATTGCTCATTGTTGCAATGATTATTATACCACAGACAGGGTGCAATTCACAGAGTAATAATGTGGGAATAGAAAAAATGAGCTTCCATTTAGATACTATATGTAAGATAACAGTTTACTCCATGGACGGCCTTGAAGGCATGAGCGAGGAAGAGCAGAGAGAACAGGCGCTGATGGTCATAACAGAGGCTTTCAAACTGTGCGACGAATATGAGGGGATCCTCAGCAATATGAGAGAGGGGACTGATATCTATAAAATAAACAATGCGGCAGGTCAGCCTGTTACAGTCAGCGATACGGCAATCGAAGTGATTGAAAAAGGAATAGAGTACGGGCAGCTTTCTGAAGGGAGATTCGATATAACCATCGGGGGAGTCAGCAAACTGTGGGACTTTCATCAAGTTGACGAAAACGGAGAAAAGACCGGCACAGTGCCGGATCCCGAAGTCCTGAGAGAAGCAGTTAGCCACGTGGGATATGAGCAAATAGTAATAGAAGGAAATACTGTACGCCTTTTGGATCCGCAGGCTCAAATAGACCTGGGAGGTATCGCCAAGGGATATATAGCCGATAAGGTGGCAGAATATCTCGAATCTGAAGGAGTCACCAGCGCTCTCATCTCTTTGGGCGGAAATATAGTGGCCGTAGGAGAAAAGGGAAAAAGCATGGAGAACGGCGCCGGAAGCCAATTCTCCGTCGGCATAGCCGATCCCGATTCCGATAAAGGTCAGCTTTTAGGGATAGTTCCCTGTAAAGACAAGACAGTGGTCACGTCAGGAACGTATGAGAGATATTTTGAGAAAGACGGAGAACTGTATCATCACGTGCTCGATCCGAAGACCGGTTATCAGTATGATACAGATCTGGTATCTGTCGCCGTGATCGCTGACAAAGGAAGATCTGTAGACTGTGACGCACTCAGCACCATCTGCCTTTCCCTGGGAAGTGAAAAGGGCATGGAATTCATCAGGTCTGTAGACGGCGCCGAGGCCATATTCATAGACGATCAGGGAAAAATAAGCTTCTCATCCGACGATATAGGTTTTAAACGGGGCGTTGTCTGAAGGTATCAACTGTTCCACACAGAGACCAATCTTTTGATTAGAGATTCTATCTTATCCACAGGCAGCTTGCTGTAATAGAAGATAAGAGACGTCGTATCCTGATCCGTAAGTTCAGATAAGGGAACCACCGCCAGTCCGATGGCCTTTGCTTCAGAGCAGAGTTCATCGGCTGTTTTTTTTGTCCGTATTTTTATTATGAGGTTTATCCCCGAGCGAGTATCCACGGTGCTGATGTTTCCGGCCGGCTCTGAGGCGAAAGCCTGCAATGTGAGAGACAGTTTCTGTGCGTAGAGACTGCGCAGCTTGCGTATCCCCGTATAATAATAACCTTTTTCCATGAAGAGAGCCAGCGTCAGCTGTTCAGCCTTTGAACAAGTCTGAGTATACTGATCTTTTATCTCGTCGAAAATACTGCTTAGAAGCTGGGGCAGCACCATGTAGGAAATTTTTACTGCAGGGAACAGGGTAGAAGAAAAAGAACCAAGATATACTACTCGATCCTTTTCATCCAGACTCTTTAAAGCCGGGATAGGTTTTCCGAAATATCTGAGCTCGCTGTCATAATCATCCTCAATGATGAAACTGTCGTTTTCGGAAGCCCATCTGAGAAGCTGCCGGCGGCGTCCTATGGGCATCACAGCCCCTGTAGGGAACTGGTTGGATGGTATCACGTAAACTGCTGAAGCGATGTTTATGGGCAGTTTACTTATATCTATACCTTCTCGAGTGACGGGGATATGCGAGATGGCGAATCCGTTTTCTCTGAACATACTTTGGACCGGAAGATACCCGGGGCTTTCAAGGGACACGTGATCTGCCTCGAGTCTCTTGAGTATACGGCAAAGATGACCGGTTATCTGCTGTGTTCCTGCGCCTATGACTATCTGCTCAGGCTTGCAGGTGACGCCTCTGGCCGAGTATACATATCTTGCTATCTCATGGCGGAGGGCCTCTTCGCCTTGCGGATTGCTCTCAAAGAGAAGGAGATCGGAGTATTCGTTATAGACTTTGGAGGCGCACTTCTTCCATTTGACGAAGTCAAAACATTCCGAATCACATATATATGGATTCTCTTCGGACTTAAAGACCTGCTCCGTCAGTGGAGCCTGCCTGCCCGGGGAATATGGTATCTGGCCCGTTGATAAGCCCTGCGCAGCATAATAACCTGACTGAGGCCTGCTGATTATGTAACCTTCCACCAGCAGCTGATTATAAGCTGTCTGAGTGGTGGTGATGCTTACGTCCAGAGCTTTTGAGAGACTTCTCAGAGAAGGCAGTTTTTCCCCTTCTTTTATTTCTCCCGACAGTATTCCGTCGCGGATCTTCTCATATAACTGTATATATAATGATTCTGAAGAACTGTCAGAAAAATCTATGATAATCGGCTTCATAAAATAAACCCTCCATACTGTACATTTAAAAATAGTAAAAAGTGAGTATTTAAAAGATGACATTTTAGTAGTATTATAATACCAGACCAATAAAAAAGCAATGTTAAAGGAGTATTTTTTATGACGGGTACAGAGAAAACAAATAAATTAGTTCTTACGGCGCTGATGGTATGTTTAGTCCTGTTGGCTACTTATATAATCAAGATTCCAAGTCCCTTCACTCAGGGGTATGTTCATCTGGGAGATACTATGATATTCCTGTCGGTTCTGCTTCTGGGCAAAAAAGGCGGGGCAGCGGCGGCAGGTCTTGGCTCGGCTCTTGCTGACCTTCTCGGAGGTTACGCCGCCTATGCTCCATGGACGTTTCTGATAAAGGCTCTCATGGCGTTCATAATGGGAGCTTTCATAGAGGCGGCCACAAAGAAGAAAAAACATCATGTCAAGATAGGATCGGTTCCGGTTGTGGAGATCGTGGGAATGATACTGGCCGGCATAGAGATGGTGATCGGATACGCCGCAGTTGACGGAGTACTGGCCGGCAATCTTTGGTCAGGTATATTGGGAGCTCCTTTCAACATCGGACAGTTTACCGTAGGTTTGGTGCTTGCGACTATCCTTGCCATGGCGCTTTACAAGACTCCCGCCAAGAAGCTCTTTGTCTACAGGCTTGACGAGATACAATAGGACGGCATACGGAGGCGGTACTTTTGACTGCCGTCTGGATTAGAGGCCCGGATACTTTAGTATCCGGGCCTTTGAATCAGATGAAGTTAATGGTAAAGGTTATCAGACTATCCCGTATTTTACAAGAAATCTGGCGGCTATCACCTGCTCGGGTATCAGAGCGATCACTGCGTTGCTCATAAAAATGCTGTCCAGCCCTTTTTCCTTTATGTTTTCGGCGATGACCCTGCAGATGGCCCTTGGACCTGCAGCCGATTTTATGTCCTGTATATAATCAGGTATTCTCACGTGTATTCTGCGGATGCTCTTAAAAGCCTCCCAGGCTTCGTCCACCTCCTGCTGGGCGTTGGCCACAGCCTCGGGAAGCATCTTGAGAAACGATTCTTTGGAGTAGATCAGACACGGATCCATTCTGAAGATTCTGGCGCAGGGATCCGCCCATCTTATATCCATCCTTGAAAAGTCTCCCTTGGCAAAAGCAAAATAACTGCCGTCCAGTATGCCGAAAGTCTTAAGTGTATCGAGATAACCAAGCCGCATGTTTCGGCGAGAGTTATTCGTGTCAAATATGAGAGTGCTTCCGAGATTCCAGCTCGATTCTACGACGGTGAGATCTTTAGCCTTTTTAAGAGGCTCCTTTTTTAATATACCCATGGCGTTCAGCTTGACAGCTATTATAGAGGACGGATTCTTTTTCATGGCAAGATCTACGGGGAGAACGTCGGCGTAACCTCCGTCTATATACTCGATGCCGTCTATTTCATAGGGATGTACTGCCGGGAAAACAGATGAACTGGCCAGTATATAATCGATGAGTTTTCCCTTGGGGATATCTTCCTTATAGAGATAATGGGGTTTCATGCTGGCTCTTTCCATGACGACCAGCCCATAATCTACGGGGGACTTTCGAATCCTTTCTTCGTCTATATACTTTTCAAGAAGAGCTTTAAGTCCCGAAATGCCTGCTCCGCCGTTAGAAAAGATCAGCTTTGCATAATCTATGAGCTGGCTGTCTTCCGGCACGTCAAAGACCATGTGAGTCTGGATCTCTCTCCACAGATTGATAGTGTCATCCAGATCTCCCTGACATACCATGGCTCCGTTTATGGCCCCCACAGAGGAGCCTGTAACGATGTCTATTTTTATTCCGAGGTCAACCAGCGCCTGCCAGACACCGGCTTCATAAGCGCCGCGGGAACCTCCGCCGCTGAGGACCAGAGCAGTTTTCGATTTTTGTCTGTTCGTCATGCGAGACCTCCTTAAAAAGATACCAAAATTTTACCACAAGTGTTATAATGTTAGCAACGTCATATTTATGATGGCTTAAGACGAAGATAAAAATTCACGCTATAAAAGAGATAAGGAGAAAACTATGGACGAGAGATTGAAGAATATAATAGACGATTCAAAATCGATAGTGTTCTTCGGGGGAGCGGGAGTCTCTACAGAGAGCGGTATACCTGATTTCAGATCGGAAAAAGGACTGTACAGTGCGCAGAAGCAGTATGGCTTTTCACCGGAGGAAATACTGTCCCATACGTTCTTTATGAGACATATGGAAGTCTTTTTCGATTATTATAAGAAGAATCTGATATATATGGACGCGCAGCCCGGGGACGCTCATAGGACGCTTGCTCATCTGGAAAGAGAAGGCAAGCTGAAGGCCGTAGTGACGCAGAATATAGACGGGCTTCATCAGAAAGCAGGCAGCAGGAACGTGTTTGAACTTCACGGCAGCGTTCTGAGAAATTACTGCATGGACTGCGGTGAATATCACGATGTGGAATATATAATGAACGAAGAACACTGCCGAGACGGTATCCCCCTGTGCAGAAAGTGCGGAGGAGTCGTAAAACCCGACGTAGTCCTCTATGAAGAGGTTCTGGATGACGAGTGCGTAAACGGAGCCATATCAGCCATAAGCGCAGCAGATACTCTGATAATCGGAGGAACTTCTCTGGTAGTTTATCCCGCGGCAGGTTTAATTAGGTATTTTCGTGGGAATAATTTAGTATTGATAAATAAACAGGCTACTGGGTATGACAGTAAAGCGAATCTGGTGATAAATGATCAAATAGGAAAGGTTATGAAAATATAATGAACATTCTTGTATCTAACGACGACGGAATAACGACAGAAGGTATAAAGTCGCTTGCCAAAGCCATGTCATCATGCGGAGACGTATATGTGGTGGCGCCGCATGTCCAGAGAAGCGCCAGCAGCCATGCTCTCAGCGTAAGCGGTGAGATCACCCTGAGAGAAGTAGAATTTGAAGGCGCCAAAAAAGCTTACGAATGTGACGGCACGCCGGCCGACTGCGTAAAGCTGGGGATAGATATGCTCAAGCAGGAGGGCGTAATAATAGATGTGGTATATGCGGGAATAAACCATGGCGGAAATCTTGGTACAGATACCATGTACTCGGGAACCGTTTCCGCCGCAGCCGAAGGCATGATGGCGGGTCTTCCGGCTGTAGCCGTTTCTGTCAACAGTCATGAAGCCTCGCACTTTGAAGGGGCATGCAAGCTGGCAGTACAGACGCTGCCGCTGGCAATGAGTTTTGGAAGAAAAGGCGTTATAAGCATAAACACACCTGATATACCGGCAGAAGAGATTAAAGGAGTTAAAGTCTGTAAGCTGGGCGCTGTGGAATACGATCAGTGGTTTGAAGAAATATCGCGCAGCGGAGATTCTAAGACTTACCGATATAGAGGAACGCCCAGCGAACTGGATCACTGGACCGAAGATATGGACGTAAGACTCATAAGACAGGGATATGCCACAATATCGGCCATAAGATATGATCTGAACGATTATGAGGGACTAAAAGAAATAAAAGGATGGGAGCTGAAGATATGATGAAAGAGATAATCAGGATAGACAGAGACGACTGCGTGCTTGTAGCGATAGATTATCAGGTGAAGCTTCTTCCGGCCATGGAAGACAGCAAGACCATAGAAAAAAATACTGTTAAACTGGCCAAAGGCCTTGCGGCCTTAGGAATACCTAAGATAGTTACCACTCAATATTCAAAAGGTCTGGGGCAGACTACAGAAGAGGTAGCCGAGGCGTTAGGATATTTTGATCCTGTCGATAAGGCATCCTTCAGTGCATATGGGGACGAGAATTTCAGAAAACGTCTCGAAGAGAGCAAAAAAAAGACTGTGATCCTGGCGGGCATAGAGACTCACATATGTGTGGAACAGACGGCGCTGGATCTCCTTCAAGGCGGATATCAGGTAGTCCTGGCAGCCGACTGCTGCGGATCGAGAAATTATAAGAACCACGAAATATCCGTCATGAGACTTTCGGCTGCGGGGATAGTGATGTCAAGCGGCGAGAGCATTTTATACGAAATACTTAAAAGCGCAAAATCTCCTGAATTCAAGGAGATTTCGGCGATAGTGAAATAAGAGGTAATATGATTTTTGACAGAGATTTTAACGATTTGACAGAAGAAGATATAAAGCTTTTGAACAGTTACTTTGACGGTTATGATTATGAATCGTCTACACATACGTTTTTGGCCAATTATATATGGAGAAATACCCATGACCTCACATGGCAGGTCATAGGCGACTATCTGTGTATCGCCGGCCTTGGAACTCTGGAAACGGAAGAAAAAGAATACTTCATGTCGTTTCCCCTGACAAACTCGGGCAGCTATGATGCGGAAAAAGTCAGGGAGGTCATAGAAGAGGCCAGACAGATTTTCACAAAGAAGGGACAGGCTTTTGAGCTCAGTCTCGTTCCCGGATCATTGGTGCCGATCCTCAAAGAGGTGTTCGGAGATTCGGTGGAGACGGAACACACAAGAGACGATGACGATTATATTTATTTAAAGGATGATCTGATCAAGCTAAGCGGACGCAAGTATCATCAGAAGAAAAATCATCTGAATTATTTTCTGCGGAATTACAGCTTTACCTATGAAGAGGCTACGGTCGATATGGTTCCTGAGATAATGGCCTATATAAGAAGCAAGAACGAGTATAAGCTGGGAGAAACGCCCGAAGAGTGGAAAGAGATACTGGAACTTGAGACGATCGCCATAGAGGAACTGCTTAAATTTGTAGGCAGAGGGCTCCTCACGGGAATAATAAGGATAGACGGCAGGATAGAAGCCGTCACCCTCGGAGAATTCGCAAAGACCAACAGCAAAGAGACTGTCCTGGTACATGTGGAAAAGGCTGATGACAGGGTGAGAGGCCTTTATCAGGCCATAAACAACGAGTTCTGCAAGAGGCTTCCCGCAGAGACTGTTTATGTCAACAGAGAAGAAGACATGGGCATGGAGAACCTGAGGCAGACAAAGCTGTCTTATAAGCCGGTGAAGATGGCAGAGAAATATACGGCAACTTTTAAATAAAGGCTTTTCGCAGAGCTGTTTTTATGATAAAATAAACTCAAATAATGTTGTTGAAAAAAGAAGAAAAGTTTTGTTAATTTTTTATCAGAAAAGACTTGCTTTCTTCGTTGGTTTGTGGTTAAATAATCTTGTATACAAGATGTATTAGTTATTAGTTAGTACAAATCGACTCAAAGTAATCTAAGGAGGATACACAAGAAATGAGAGAAGTTGTAATCGTAAGTGCGGCAAGAACACCTATCGGAAGCTTCGGAGGAGCCTTAAAGGGAGTTCCTACAAGAAAACTGGGCACTATCGCTATCAAAGGAGCAGTTGAAAGAGCCGGAATCAAACCTGAGATGGTTGATGAGGTTATCATGGGTGTAGTTCTTCAGGGAGCTCTGGGACAGAACGTTGCCAGACAGATGACGCTGGATGCAGGCCTTCCTATCGAGGTTCCTGCTATGACTATCAATAAAGTTTGCGGATCGGGACTGAGAGCTGTTGAACTGGCTGCTCAGATAATCAAGGCCGGAGACGCTGACATAATCGTTGCAGGCGGAGCTGAAAATATGTCTGCTACAGCATACGCTATGCCTTCCGCAAGATGGGGAGCAAGAATGAATAACGCTCAGATGGTCGATATGATGGTAAACGATGGCCTTTGGGACGCTTTCAACGGATACCACATGGGTATCACTGCAGAAAATGTTGCAGAGCAGTGGGGAATCACCAGAGAGCAGCTGGACGAATTTTCCGTGATTTCTCAGAACAGAGCTGAAGAAGCCATTAAAGCAGGCAAATTCAAGGATGAAATCGTTCCTGTAGAGATTCCTCAGAGAAAAGGCGATCCTATCGTATTCGATACTGACGAATTCCCTAAATTCGGAACTACTATAGACAAAGTTGCCAAGCTTAAACCTGCTTTCAAAAAAGACGGTATCGTTACAGCTGCCAACGCATCCGGAATCAACGACGCCGGAGCTGCAGTAGTAGTTATGTCAAAAGAGAAAGCTGACGAACTGGGAATCAAGCCTCTGTGCTCCATAAAGGCTTACGCTTCCGCAGGCGTTGATCCTTCTATCATGGGCGTAGGACCTGTTCCTGCTTCCAGAAAAGCTCTGGACAAAGCAGGCCTGGCTATCGAAGATATAGATCTGGTAGAGGCTAACGAAGCATTTGCCGCTCAGTCTCTGGCAGTTAGAAAAGACCTGAATCTTGATCCTGAAAAGACTAACGTAAACGGCGGAGCTATAGCTATAGGACACCCTATCGGAGCATCCGGATGCAGAATACTTATCACCCTGATCTACGAGATGATGAAGAGAGATTCCAAATACGGTTTGGCTACTTTATGTATCGGCGGCGGCATGGGAACAGCTCTCATCGTTGAAAGATAATCGGAACAGGATTTTAAACCTCAGAACGTGAGACAACAACGTTCAAAAGTAAATATGCTTTGAAGAACCGCGATTATTGACTTGCGGTTCTTTTTTGCTTATATTATAGAAAAAGAAATTTTTTATCGGTAAGAGAGCGCACAGTTATGAAGAACAAACAGACAGCCGCCAATTTGACATTGCTTTTAGTAGCGGCCATATGGGGCGGCGGATTTATAGCCGGGAAGATGGCTTTGACCGGGCTGTCGCCTGCGGCGATAATAGCATACAGGTATGGTATGGGAGCTCTGATGTGCGGCGTTATTTTCTGGAAGAGGATAGCCAAAACTTCTAAAGACGTGGTGAAAAAGGGTATATTGATCGGCGCCCTGCAGGCGGCGGGACAAGCCGTACAGCTGATAGGGCTCCAGTATACTTCCAGCGCCAATCAGTCATTTTTGTGCAGCGCCTATGTTGCTTTCGTACCCTTCATAAGCTGGGCCATGATAGGAAAGAGACCGAAGATCAAATCTTTTGTTGCAGGCGCAACGGCCCTTGCCGGCATAGGCTTCATATCGCTTAAGGAGTCCTTTACCATAGGAATAGGCGACAGTTTAAGCGTATTGTTTGCGGTGATCTTCGGAGTACAGATAGTCCTTATCGGCAAGCTTGTGGATAAAGATTCCGATATAGCCGGACTGACTTTCTTTCAGATGCTTACTGCAGCCTTGGCAGGGTTTGCAGTCTGCATAGCTCAGGGAGGTCTGACTCTTGATATAGGAAAAGAAGCCATCATCGGAGTGGTTTATCTGGGAGTTCTCAACACTTTCGTGGCCTTCATGGCGCAGAACTACGCCCAGAAATATGCCAAGGATACTACAGCCGCATTGATAATGAGCATGGAGTCACTGTTCGGATTTTTATTTTCTGTGTTATATTACAAAGAAGTCATTACAGTTAAATTTTTAGCCGGCAGCGTGTTATGCTTTGCGGCAGTATTGATGAATACGATAGAAAAGGGGAGAAAAAGCGGATGATATTATTTTTCAGCGGGACAGGAAACAGTCGCCATGTGGCCATGAATCTGGCTCTAATGATCGGCGAGGCAGACGCAGCAGATATGGGAGACATGATAAAGAGAGGGGAGCGCAGAAATTTTAAGTCGGACAGCCCCTACATCTTTGTAGTTCCCACATATGGGTGGCGGATGCCGAGGAGAGTGGATGATTTTATCAGAGAATGTGAGTTTGAAGGATGTAAAAAGGCATATTTTATTTTGACCTGCGGCGACTCTATCGGAAACGCCGGAAAGTATGCCCAAAAGCTTTGCTGTGAGAAGGGGCTGGAGTTTCAAGGCTGTGGGGCGATTAAGATGCCGGAAAATTATATAGCCATGTTCAGCGTTCCCGACGAGGAGACGTCACAGAGGATAATAGCCTCTGCGGATCATGCTCTGAAAGCTCTGGCTAACAGGATATCCGGTAGAGATAAAATAGAAGAGTCATATTCGGCGGCCGGCGCACTGGAGAGCCTGATCATAAATCCTCTGTTCTATAAATTTGCGGTGAGAGCAAAGGGATTCAGAGTCACCGACGAGTGCATAGGATGCGGCTCCTGCCAAGATGTGTGCCCGCTGAACAATATAAGGATGGAAGACGGAACTCCTAAATGGTCGGATAACTGCACTCATTGCATGGCGTGCATATGCAGATGCCCTAAAGAAGCTATAGAATATAAAAATATATCGGTAGGAAAACGCAGATATTATCTGGACGAATAACGAGGACGGCGACTGCCGTCCTCGTTTTATGCTTTTCCCAGATACTCCTCAAGAGTAATTCCCCTTGAAGTAATTTCAGAAGCTGCCTCTATACCCACATACCTGAGATGCCAGGGTTCATAGTCGTATCCCGTTATGTTGGTCTTACCACTCGGGTATCGGATGATGAATCCATATTCGCTGCAATGGTTGTTGATCCACAGCCCTTCCGGATAGTCTATGAAGTTCTGGCTGAGTCCATAACCCATAGACTTAGACGTTATATCTACAGCCCACCCAGTATGATGCTCGCTTCTTCCCGGATACGCTGAACGAGTATTGGTGAAAGCTTCTCCGTTTTGGGCCAGAGAACTGTTATACAGACTTGTCTGAAGGGCATATGAGCGATAAGTAGAGCAGATCATGAAATTAAGACCTTCGCTCTGAGCTGCTGATAGCATCTTAAGATATGCTTCATAAGCTTCTCTTTTGAAATATAGTCCCTGATTTGTCGAAAGTGAACCGTCTACGGCGACCATATCGGTCGGATAGTAATCTTTTGAAACAGTGTAGAGTTTATTTACAAGAACCAATCTGTTTCCGTCATCTGAAGTCAGCGTCGCTATGACGTCGGGAATTCCTGTCATATCTACGCTGTTTGCGCCCTGCGCACCTGCCGCACTGGCCAAATTATCTCCTCCTTCGGATGGATTTGGGGAAGAGAGCCGAGAGTCCTTGTAATCAGCAGCCGTCTTAAGAGCGTCTCTGAACATGGAAGAGACAGCCCCCGGCGAAGAGTCTTGGCCGGAGAGACCGGATCGCTGACATCCCCAAAGGCTAAGGACGATTACTATGGCTGATATTAAAATTATAAAGCTTTTGAATTTTCTCATCTTTCAAGTCCTTCTCCTGATTATATGTATATTATAAATTATTAAAAAATGAATGTCAAAAATTATAAGCGGCACTGGATAAATTTACGCCTTGATGATATAATTCATAATATACATTACTTGGAGGAAATAAAATGGCAGACAATTTTATTCATGAGATCATCGAGCGAGATCTTGAAAATCATAGATACGGAGACAAAGTTTGTACACGTTTCCCTCCGGAACCCAACGGATATCTTCACATAGGACACGCCAAGTCCATATGTTTAAACTTTACGACTGCCGCTAAATACGGCGGAAAGTGCAATCTAAGATATGACGATACCAATCCGGTCAAAGAAGATATGGAATATGTAGATTCCATAGAAGAAGATGTAAAGTGGCTGGGATTTCAGTGGGACGAGAGACTGTGGGCTTCTGATTATTTCGATAAGATGTACGAGGCTGCCGTAATGCTGATACAGAAAGGGAAAGCCTTCGTCTGCGATCTTGGCGGCGATGAAATAAGAGAATACAGGGGCACTCTTAAAGAACCGGGAAAAGAAAGCCCTTACAGAAACAGAAGCATAGAGGAAAATCTCAGTCTCTTTGAAGAAATGAAGGCGGGCAAATATGCCGACGGTGAGAAAGTACTGAGAGCTAAGATAGATATGGCCTCGCCTAACATAAACATGAGAGACCCTATAATATACAGGATCGCTCACGCTTCGCATCACAATACGGGAGACAAATGGTGCATATACCCTATGTACGATTTTGCTCATCCTATAGAAGATGCCATAGAGGGCATAACTCATTCCATATGTACTCTGGAATTCGAGGACCACAGACCGTTGTACGACTGGGTACTTAGGGAAGTGGGTTGGTGGCAGGCTCCGCCTCAGCAGATAGAATTTGCAAGGCTCAATCTCACCAATACAGTCATGTCCAAGAGGTATCTCAAGGCGATGGTAGAGGACGGCACCGTAGAGGGATGGGACGATCCGAGGATGCCGACCATAGCCGGCATACGCCGCAGAGGATATACTCCTGAAGCGGTGAGAACTTTCTGCGAAACTATAGGGGTGGCTAAATCTAACAGCACAGTGGATATATCTCTCCTGGAGCATTGTGTCAGAGAAGATCTCAAAGAAAAGACCGAGAGCCGCAATGTAATTTTTGACCCGGTAAAAGTGATAATAACCAATTATCCCGAAGGCCAAAAGGAGATTTGCCAGATAGAAAACAACGTTCAGAACCCGGATATGGGCGCCAGAGAAGTTTCTTTTTCAAGGGAACTGTGGATAGACGGAGCAGATTTTATGGAAGAGCCTCCTAAAAAGTATTTCCGCCTTTTCCCGGGTAATGAAGTAAGGCTGAAAGGCGCTTACTTTATAACCTGTACCGGCGTAATAAAGAACGATGACGGCAGTATAAAAGAGATCCACTGCACTTATGATCCAAAGACCAGAAGCGGCAGCGGTTTTGAGGAGCGTAAGGTCAAAGGCACCATACATTTTGTAGATGCGTCTGATTCAGTTCCCGTGACCGTCAGGCAGTACGGATACCTGATGGTAGAAGACGAAAACGGAGAGATGGTAAAAAATCCCGATACAGTGAAAATCTCTACGGCTTACGCCGAGAGTTCGCTGAAGAATGTTTCGCCGGGAGAGAGATTCCAGTTTTTCAGACACGGCTATTTTGTGGCCGACTCCAAGCTTCACACGAAAGAAGCGCCGGTGTTCAACGAGATAGTAGGGCTTAAAAGTTCATGGAAGAAATAACAGGAGATTGATATGCAATATAAAATAGAAGGCACGCCGCTGCCGGTAGTCATCTGCCAGCTGGACAGAGGCGAGTGTATGATGACGGAAAAAGGAAGCATGAGCTGGATGACTCCCAACATGAGGATGGAGACCACCAGCAACGGCGGAATAGGAAAGGCTCTGGGAAGAATGTTAGCGGGAGAATCTATCTTCCAGAACAGATATACGGCCGAGGGAGGCGAGGGCATGATAGCTTTCGCTTCCAGCTTTCCGGGAACTATACTTCCGGTGGAGATCACTCCGGACAGACCTGTCATAGTGCAGAAGAGCGCGTTTTTGGCCGGCGTGGAGAGCGTTGACATCTCGCTGTTTCTGCAGAAGAAACTGGGAGCCGGCTTCTTCGGCGGAGAAGGCTTTATAATGCAGAAACTTTCGGGAAAGGGTATAGTCTTTGTGGAGATAGACGGCTCCACCGTCGAATATGATCTGGCGCCGGGACAGCAGATGATAGTCGATACAGGCTATCTGGCCATGATGGACGCCACCTGCTCCATGGACATAACAGCCGTAAAAGGAGCGAAAAATATGTTCTTCGGCGGAGAAGGAGCGTTCAATACTGTCATAACGGGTCCGGGCAAAATAGTGCTTCAGACTATGCCTGTGAACAGCGTAGCAGGGGCGCTGATACCGTTCATGCCTTCCGGCAATTAACATAACATCTTGCAAGATTACGAGAGCATCTTTCGCATTTCAGTTCTGACGATTGCCGGAGATGCTTTTTTTTAGAAGAAAATATCTGAAAGGGGATAGATTTGATCGAAGATTATGCGAGGACTATCATCATCTGCGCCGCGGCTATAGCCTCAGGCATAATTATGGGGTGCGGCGCAGTGTATATATTCAACAAGATTCCGGGGAAATGGCTCTGCGACTACGGAAAAGAGCCGGATGAGGAACTTCTTCACCCGACGCGCCAGAGGATAAACAGCGTTCCGTGGAAATACTGGTTTTCTTGTTTTTTTGTCATGGCCGGAATTTATCTGGGATTGAAAGATCCCGTCTATGGGATAATCGCTCTGATGACTTGTTGGCTCTTATGCGAGATGGCCATAGCCGATATAAAATACAGGATCGTTCCGGATCAGTTTATCATCTTGATGATGGTGGCGGCAGTAGGATTCGTCCCTCATCATAACGGAGGCGTCTTCCAGGGAATCTGGGGAGGACTGATAGGCTTTGGAGTCATGCTGATCATAGGTATTTTAGGCAGGCTGATATATAAAAAGGAATCTCTGGGAGGCGGAGACATAAAGCTGTTCGGGGCGCTGGGACTGTGTCTTGGAACAGAAGGAATACTGACGGTCTTCGTCATTTCCACTTTTGTGAGCGCATTTCATCTGGGGTTTCTGATGATAAGAAAGCGTATAAAGCCCAGAGAGCAGAGACCTCTGGTGCCTTATATCGCCATATCTTCGGCGATTTATCTGGTCATTTTACATCAAATGAGTTATAATATTATGGTATACATCTGAGAAAGGACAAAATAGATGATAACAAGCAAACAGAGAAGCTTTTTAAAATCCATGGCTCACAGCATCGACCCTGTAGTATATATAGGCAAAGCCGGAGTCACGGACAATGTGATAAAAGAGATAGATACTTGTCTTGAGATTAGAGAACTGGTGAAAGTTAAACTTCAGGAAGGATGCGACCTTAAGCCAAAAGACGTTGCCAATGAAGTAGCGCAGAGCCTTAAGGCCGAGTTCGTACAGGCTATAGGCCGCAAGTTCACTCTGTACAGAGAGTCTAAAGAAAACAAGCAGATAATTCTTCCCAAAGCCTGATCCGGCGGATTCAGAGTGAGACGGAAAAATCCCCTGTGGAGTAAAGATATGATCCGAGAGAGAAATATTTTGCTTACAATAGAATACGACGGCAGCGGTTTTTTCGGCTGGCAGAAGCAGCCTTCTGTCAGAACGGTACAGGGAGAACTGGAACGAGTACTTTCCGCAGTATGCGGATCGGAAGTGAAGCTTAACGGGACAAGCCGTACGGACGCAGGAGTACATGCCCTGGGGCAGAGAGCCTCATTTAAGGGAAAGTACGGTATACCTGCCGACAGGCTGATGCTGGCTTCAAACAATATTCTGTCAGGAGCAAGAAATGGATCCGGGGCAGGAGAAATAAGGATAATATCGGCAAAAGATATGCCCCTTGACTTTCATGCCAGATTCGATTCTAAGGGAAAAAAGTACAGATATGTGATATCAAACAGCCAAGAGACAGATATTTTCAGGCGGAGATATTGCTATCAGATAAATAGGCCGCTGGATATACAGGCCATGGCGGAGGCGGCGTCATATGTTATAGGCACACATGATTTTGCTTGTTTTCAGTCCGCAGGCGGCCAAGAGAGAGAGACTACCGTCAGGACTGTGTATGATCTTCAGATTAAAAAAAATAATGACGATATCCTGATAGAGATATCGGGGGACGGCTTTCTCTACAATATGGTCAGGATCATAACAGGAACTCTCGTGGAGATAGGGCTGGGCAAGAGAAAAGCTTCCCAGATGAAAGATATAATAGATTCTGCAAGCAGAAAATCGGCCGGTCACAGAGCGCCGGCAGAAGGTTTGTATTTAGTTGAAGTTTATTACGAACAGGAGATTTAAAAATGAAGAGACCTTCTTGGGATGAATATTTTATGGAGATGGCCGAATTGACGGCTAAGAGATCGACCTGTATGAGAAGACACGTAGGCGCCGTGATAGTAAAGGATCGCCACGCCATAGCCACCGGGTATAACGGAGCTCCCAGCGGCATAATGCACTGCGAGGAGAGAGGCGGCTGCATACGTCAGCAGCTCAATGTGCCTTCCGGACAGCGGCACGAACTGTGCATGGCTCTTCACGCCGAGCAGAATGCCATAATTCAGGCGGCGGTGATGGGAAACAGCGTCGAAGGAGGGACCATCTACATAACTCATCAGCCTTGCGCCATCTGCGCTAAGATGATCTTGAACGCAGGCATAAAGAGGATAGTCATAAAGGAGGGATATCCCGATGAACTGGCGGCCTCTATACTCGATGAAGCAGGACTGAAAGTAGAAAAGTTATAGCAGAAACATAAAGGAGCCGCAGTATTATGTACAGTACATTGTGGATCACCTTTTTAATGGCTCTGGCGATTTCGCTGGCAGTAACGCCGCTGGCCATTAAACTGGCGCCCAGAATCGGTGCAGTGGATATACCAAAAGACAACAGAAGAATGCATACAAAGGCCATGCCCAGATTCGGAGGCCTTGCAATATTTGCCGGAAGCGCCATATCGATGCTGGTATTTTTGAGGTTTGACCCTAAGATACTTATAATCACCGCCGGCGGAACCATGATATATATGCTTGGTGTGATAGACGACCTGAGAAACTTATCTCCTAAGATAAAGTTTGCGGGACAGCTTTTGGTGGCAATAATGATGTATATGTGCGATATTCGCATAACTTTTATCACCAACTATTTCGGTCCGGGAAACAGCGACCTGGGAACGGTGCTGTGCTTTATCATAACTATTTTGTGGATAGTGGGCATAACCAACACGGTGAACCTCATAGACGGGCTGGATGGGCTGGCCGCAGGGACGGCAGCCATAGTCTCTCTGTGTATCGCTTACGCGGCATACATTCACGGGACATATCTGGCGGCGGGAGCTATGCTGGCTCTTGCGGGAGGGGCTTTAGGATTCCTGCCGTATAATTTTTATCCGGCTAAGATCTTTATGGGTGACGGCGGCTCACTCTATCTGGGATTCATGCTCTCGACCCTTTCTGTTCTGGGCACGGTAAAGAGCGCGACTTTTGTCTCGATGATAATACCGGTTTTGGTTTTAGGTGTTCCTATATTCGATACTGCTTTTGCGATCTTAAGAAGATTTGTGAACAAAAAACCTATCATGGGAGCAGACCGGGGACACCTTCATCACAGGCTGATGAACCTGGGATACGGACAGCGGCGCGCTACTTTGATGTTATACGGTATAACGGCCATAATGGGCATAGCGGCCGTACTCTACAGCAGAGGGCTGTACATGGAAACTCTGGGACTGTCGGCCATAACTATGATGTATCTGTATATATTCCTGACGGATTCCCAGCACAAAGTTCCTCAGATAAAAGAGGACGAAAGAGATGATAAGGATAAAAGCGGAGGTTCTCCTCATATGTAGGAAACCTCAGCACTTGAAAACAAATAATGGAATGGTACTGACTCCCGAAGGTTTTCTGAGGGGAAAGGCTTGTAATATGACACACAGCAGATAAGTGCCGGCGTTTTTCGGCGCTTAATTTTTTTGAAAGGAGGCAGGGTTTATGGAAACGAGAGTAGCTGTTATAAGCATAATTGTAGAAGATATAGAAGCCGCAGAAAGTATAAATATATTGCTGCACCAATACAGACAATACGTAATAGGAAGGATGGGAGTTCCTCACACTCCTAAAAAGATTTCTATAATAAGCGTAGCGGTAGACGGGCCTATGGACGCTATAAGCGCCCTTTCCGGAAAACTGGGAGCTATCGAGGGAGTCAGTACCAAGACCATATATTCAAAAAAATGACTCTGAGAAAGATGATAGAGAGAAAGAAGGTATAATATGAAGAAAATAGTTGCATTAGGATTGGCTTTAATCCTGTCTCTGGCAAGCCTTGCAGGCTGCAGCCGGAAGGCGCCGGAAAACGTGACAGAGACCATAAACGTCGCTGCTTTAAACGGGCCGACAGGAATGGCCATGGTAAATCTCATGGATATGGAAGACAAATATGACATTACGACTTATCAGGCGCCTGCCGATGTGACAGCCAAGGTAATCAGCGGAGAAGTAGATGTAGCTGCAGTTCCGTCTAATCTTGCTGCCGTGCTCTATAATAAGACAGAGGGAGATATCGTAGCCATAAGCCCTATAGCTTTGGGTATGCTTCAGATTTTAGGAAACAACGTGGATATAGATGATGTGGGCGAGCTTGCAGGAAAGACTATAGTTGCCAGCGGACAGGGAGGAACACCTGAATATGTGCTGGAAAAAGTCCTCTCAGATAACGGTTTGACTATATATGAAGATGTGAATGTAGAATGGGTGGCCAATCATTCAGAGGTCAACGCAAAGCTCCTGAACCAGGAAGGCACCATAGCTATGATACCTGAGCCTTTTGTCTCAACTGCTCTGTCATCGGGCCAGGAGGGAGTTGAAGACCTCTTCGATCTCAATGAACTCTGGGAGGAGTCTACAGGATGTGAACTTCCTATGGGAGTCCTCATAGCTAAAAAGTCTTTTGTTCAGGAGAGAGAAGATGATCTCAAGGTTCTTTTGAATGATCTGCAAGAGTCAGTGGATTTCGTCAATGATTCTCCTGCAGAAGCGGCCAAGGTCATAGTAGAAAAAGGATTTATCGGAGATGAAGAGATAGCCGAGGCGGCGATTCCCGGATGTCACATCACCCTGTATACCGGAAAAACGAGCCAGACAGGAATGGAGATGCTCAAGACATTCAATCAGATTTTATTCGATCTGAACCCTGCCTCTGTAGGCGGAAAGATGCCGGATGAAGACTTATATTATCAATAGAGACGGAGATTCAAAAGATGATAGAAATAAGGGCGCAGGATTAAGAATTACTGTGCCGGTACTGTTGTTCTGGCTGGCAGTATGGCAGGCGGCGGCTATGATAGTTCATAAGCCGCTGCTTCTGCCGGACCCGGCGGAAACGGCGGCGGCGCTGGCTGCAATGGCAGGTAAAGCGGAGTTTTATCTCAATATAGGATGGACCTTTTTTCGCTGCATGGTGTCTATGGCGCTTTCATTTTTATTGGGGGCGGCAGCTTCGGCAGCAGCATACAGGTTTTCGGCAGTCCGTCATCTTCTCTCGCTTCCGGTGGGATTTTTTAAGGCAGTACCTGTAATGGCTATAATAATATATGTCATATTGATCGCAGAGGCTGACTGGGTGGCTATAATAGTCTGCTTTCTTATGTGTTTTCCTATAGTATATACCAATATACTTGCAGGACTTGATTCTATGGGTAATGAACTTAAAGAAATGGCCTGTGTATATAAGCTTAACGATGTTCAAAAAGTGATATATATATACGGCCCGTCGGTCAAACCTCAGATAAATTCGGCGCTCAGGCTCATCTGCGGGCTGAGCTGGAAGGCCGTAGTAGCCGCAGAGGTGCTTTCCATACCGAAATATTCTATCGGATATGAGATGATAAATTCCAAATATTATCTGCAGACGCCGACTCTGATGGCGTATATACTTGTCGTAGTTGTATTGAGTATCGGCATTGAACGATTAATGAATATTTTTCTTGAAAAATCCGATGCCGGCGATTATCGGGGAAGTCGTCTTAAGAGAGAACTGGGCAAGGCAGCACGTAGAAACAGCCGTGAGGCAAAGATCCCTGACGTTGAGGCTGCTTCGCCGGCCATAGAGATGAGAGATCTCAATAAGAGTTATGGTTCAAAACAAGTTATAGATCATGTGGATATGACGTTTAAAGGCGGCGAGACGACAGTACTTGTAGGTCCGTCCGGCATAGGAAAGACCACCTTGGCAAGAGTCATATCGGGTCTTGAGGCGCCGGACAGCGGAAGCCTTGTCATAGGAGGACACATGGAGCTGTCATATCTTTTCCAGGAGGACAGACTTTTGCCATGGCTCAACGTATATGATAATATGTCTATAGGGCTTTTGAAATCAGGGGGTCTCCCTGATGATATATCGCTAAAAGACGATCCGGTGATAAAGATGGCGGAAGCTTTGGAGATAAGCGATTCATTATGGAAGCTTCCCCGGCAACTTTCGGGAGGAATGAGGCATAGAGCAGCTCTCGGCAGGACGTTTTTGGCCAGGGCCAACGTGATGATACTCGACGAACCTTTTAGAGGTCTTGACGCACCTCTTCGCAGCAGAATCATAGACAGGCTGTGGCAAAAAGAGACCGAGACTAAGACTGTGATAGTGATAACCCATGAACCGGGGATCTTTAGAGAAAAGACGATAAAGATGAAGTAGCCGCTCAATGTTTATCCCAAAAGACGTGAAGACATCTAAGGCCTTTGGTCGAATCGTCTGATCCTATGCCCCGGATGAAAGACGCTTTTAAAAGATAATAAACTCGCTTAACTGGCGGTTATGATTTAAACGATGATCTCACAAGAAAAAGAGAGGTAAAGGATGCCTGATAAAAATATAGTTCTCGGAATATTGGCTCACGTGGACGCAGGTAAAACTACATTATCGGAAGCTATTTTATATAAGACAGGGGTCATAAGAAAGATGGGAAGGGTCGATCATCGGGATGCCTTTCTCGATACGGATTCTATAGAACGGGCCAGAGGCATAACCGTATTCTCAAAGGAGGCCAGATTTTCTCTTGGCTGGCGAAAGGCAGTGCTCATAGATACTCCGGGACATTCTGATTTCAGTTCTGAAATGGAGAGGACTCTCGACGTGCTTGATATGGCCGTACTGATAGTAAGCGGAACAGACGGGATCCAGAGCCATACCGTGACTCTCTGGAACCTTCTTAAAGCCCGCAATATCCCCCTGATGGTGTTTATAAATAAAATGGACCAGCCGTCAGCTGATGAGGAAAGAGTTATGAGAGAGCTTACAAAGCGTTTCGGAACCGGATTTGTAAAATTCTCGAAGGCTACTCCTCAGGATATGGAAGAGGCCGCCCTGTGCGGAGACAGCCTCATGGAAGAGTATCTTGAAAGTGGCGCGCTGTCGAGAGAGCATATCAGCGAAGCCGTATCTGAAAGGAGCATGTTTCCTGTCTGCTCAGGGTCAGCGCTTAAGCTTGAGGGCATAGATGAGCTCCTGGACATTGTGCGCCTTTATACCAAAACGCCCGAGTATGGAGAATCTCTGGCGGCGAAGGTCTTTAAGATAAGCAGAGACAAGCAGGGAAATCGCCAGACCCATATGAAGGTAACCGGGGGATGTCTTAAACCCAAGATGATGCTTGATACTGCTCCCGGACAAAGAGAAAAGGTGGATCAGGTACGGCTTTATTCAGGAGATTCCTTTGAAACTGCCGCATGCGCCGAGGCAGGAGAGATATGTACTGTGACGGGTCTTTCAGGTACTTATGCGGGGCAGGCTATAGGGGCTCAAGAAGAGGGACATTCCCCCATGATAGAGCCGACTCTGAAATACAGGGTGATACTGCCTGAGGGGACAGATCCCGCTCAGGCTATGCAGAAGCTAATACAGCTAAAAGAAGAGGATCCGCTCCTTGACATCTTGTGGCAGGAAGAACTGCAGGAGATCCATGTAAAAGTCATGGGAAAGCTGGAGCTGGAGATCTTGCAGAAGATAATAGAAAAACGTTTTGACCTTATCGTCTCTTTTGGCGAGGGTAAAATATTATACAAAGAGACCATAGCTGAACCTGCGCTGGGTATAGGACATTTTGAGCCTCTGAAACACTACGCCGAAGTACATCTTTTGATGGAGCCTCTTCCTGAAGGGAGCGGTCTTGTGCTGTGCAGTTCCGTCAGCGAGGATGTGCTGGACAGAAATTGGCAGAGACTTATACTGTCGCATTTGAATGAGCGAAAGCACCCCGGAGTAATCATCGGTGCTCCCATAACCGATATGAAGATCACATTGGTGGCTGCCAGAGCGCATCTGAAACATACGGAGGGAGGCGATTTCAGACAGGCCACATACAGAGCCTTAAGGCAGGGTCTTAGAAAATCTCGCTGCACGCTCCTTGCGCCCATGTACAGATTCAGAGCCCAGATCCCTGTAGACAATGCGGGAAGACTGATGGCAGATATGCAGAGGATTGGAGCCGATTTCAGCCTTCCTGATATTTTGGATGAGAACACCGCTGTCATAGAAGGGAGAGGCACAGCCTCAAAATTACAGGATTATCAGCAGGAAGTGGCGGCATATACCAAGGGGGCAGGCAGTTTTTCGGTCGTATTTGACGGCTACGGACCTTGTCCCGATCAGCAGCAGGTGGCAAAGGAGGCCGGCTACGATCCCGACGCGGATATCTTAAACCCCACAGGTTCTGTATTTTGTGTAGGAGGAAGCGCTTCGTATGTCAGCTGGGATAAGGTGGAGGCGGCAGCCCATATCAGGCCGGAAGACGTATGCGGATCCAATGAACAAGGGCAGAGCGAAAGTTCTGTGAGAGGGTCTGCCGGTACCCTGAGCGCCGACGCCGAGGAGCTAAAAGCCATATTCTTAAAAACATACGGAAAGAGCAAGAGAGACGAGGCTCTGAGGAGGGAACGTCTGAGCAGGGGAAAAATAAGACCTGCCAGACCTGAGGAAACTGCGCTTCCAAAATTGATAAAAAAAGATGAGGTAAAAAGAACAGATTACTATATAGTAGACGGGTATAATGTCATATTTGCCTGGGATGAATTAAAGGAACTGGCGTCGGTAAACTTAGATTCGGCGCGCGAGAGCCTCATAGAGATACTGCAGAATTACGGTTCGTACAGAGGCATCAGAATTACTGCAGTATTTGACGGCTACCGAGTGAGTAAAAACACAGGAACAGTAGTAAAATATGAGGGAGTGGAGGCGGTTTACACGAAAGAGGCGCAGACTGCCGACCGTTATATCGAAGAGAAAGTATACAAGATGAGCAAGACTTCTGATATACGAGTAGTGACTTCCGATAAATCCGTCCAGATGGCTGCTCTGGGAGACGGCGCGCTGAGGATGTCGGCCAGAGAGTTTTATCAGGAAGTTACCGACGCTTCACAGGAAATAAGAGAAAAGCTGAAAAACTTATCGGCGAAGATCTAAAGAAGGCGGCCCTTTGTAAAGGGCCGCCTTCTTTGTATGCTTTTGCGGCCTTGGCCGCTTTTTTATTTGCTGCGAATATGACCGAGCAGCAGATTCATAAAGATATTATGTATCATTTCCCTGATTTTGCAAAAATTATAGAAGAGGAGCAGGATACATGAAAAAAATCGTAGTCATATTTGCCGCGTTCCTTCTAACGGTACTCCTGACAGGATGCCGGGAAAATGCGGATATAAACGTCATCTCAAGAGAAGCCGGATCCGGAACGAGAGACGCTTTTACACAGCTTACAGGCATAAAAGAAAACGGATCTGATAACACGGCGGTGACATCAGAGATCACTTCATCTACCTTCGTAGTCATAAAATCGGTAGCAGGTGATAAAAATGCCATAGGTTATGTGTCCTTAGGCACTCTCGCCGGCGATGTCAAGGCTCTGAAGATAAACGGGACGGCTCCTTCTGCAGAAAATATAGAGAACGGGACATATCCTTTAGTGAGGACTTTCAACATAGTGGATAAGGGAGATCTGACTGCCGAAGCTCAGGATTTCGTGGACTTTGTCATGAGCGCCGAAGGCAGAGAGATAATTGAAAAAGAAGGATATGTGGCCGCAGGAGAAGCGGATTCTCCTGAAAAAGGTGAGACAGACTCGAGAAAAGGCAGGATAGTTATAGCCGGATCTACATCGGTGGCGCCCCTTATGGACGTACTTGCAGACAAGTATATGAAGTATCATCCTAAAGTAAAGATAGAGATACAGCAGACAGGATCAGGGGCGGGGATAACATCGGTGCTGGCGGGAGCCTGCGATATAGGCATATCGTCCAGAGAACTGACGGAAGAAGAGATGGCCAAAGGAGCCTGCGCCTCAGCTATAGCCAGAGACGGCATCGTGGTGATAGTCAATCAGGAAAATAAGATGGAAGATATGACCATAGACGAGATAAGAGATATTTTTACGGGTCGAAGGACCGTCTGGAGGTGAGGCTGTGAGCGAAAAAGTGATGAAAGTAGTCTTTGCATTTTCGGCCATGTTTTCGGTGGCGGCAGTGGCCGTTATATGTATATTTCTCCTATATAACGGAGTTCCGGCCATGAGAGAAATCGGATTTTTTGAATTCATAGGAGGAAAGTCATGGAAGCCCACAGAGGGGCAGTTCGGCATATTTCCCATGATAGTCGGAAGCGTCTATATGACCGGAGGAGCCATAATACTGGGAGTTCCCGTGGCTCTGCTCTGCGCAGTATTCATGACATGGTTCTGTCCGGCAAGTATATACAGGTTTTTCAAACCTGTTGTAGATCTGCTGGCAGGCATACCATCTATAGTATATGGCTTTTTCGGCCTCATGGTCATAGTACCAGTGATGGGAGAAATCACAGGTACAGGAGGAAAGAGTATACTGACAGGGTCGGTCATACTGGCTGTCATGATACTGCCTACTGTGATAAATGTGGCCGAATCTTCTATAAGGGCAGTACCGGAGAGCTATTACGAGGGATCTATGGCCCTTGGGGCGACTCATGAGAAGAGCGTCTTTTCGGCAGTCATCCCCGCGGCCAGATCCGGCCTTACAGCGGGAGTCGTTTTAGGGATAGGCAGAGCCGTGGGAGAAACTATGGCGGTAGTCATGGTGGCCAGAAATCAGACCGCCGTTCCAGGCTCTCTGCTTTCGGGCGTCAGGACCATGACAGCAAATATAGTCCTTGAAATGGGATATGCCGGCGAGGGTCTCCACAGGGACGCTCTCGTAGCCACGGCAGTAGTCCTCATGGTCTTTGTTCTCATCATAAACTTGTCCTTTTCCATGCTGAAAAAGGGGGACGGACGATGAAGGCAAAAAAAAGCAGGCAGAAAATCTTTTCTGCTGTTTTCCGTACAGCAGTGATGTTATCTGCAGTTATAACGGCGGCAGCAGCGCTTTTAGTGCTGGTATATATCTTATATAACGGGATCCCGGGGCTCACCCTTAAAGGCATGTTTTCATGGCAATATGACAGCCAAAACGTGTCTATGCTTCCGGCCATAATAAATACCGGTATAATGACGCTTTTATCGCTGGCTATGGCTGTTCCCATGGGAGTGATGGCGGCCATATATCTGGCTGAATATGCAAAGCGGGGGAATCCTCTTATAAATATAATAAGAATAATGGCAGAAACTTTAGCGGGCATACCATCTATAGTATATGGGCTCTTCGGATATATACTGTTTGTGATCACTCTGGGATGGGGATATACTCTTCTTTCAGGGGCTATAACTCTTGCCGTCATGATATTGCCCTTGATAATGAGAACTACTGAAGAGGCTCTCATGTCTGTTCCGGACTCATACAGGGAGGGCAGTTTCGGCCTTGGAGCCGGGCGGCTTAGGACTATATTCAGGATAATAATTCCGGCGGCCGTGCCCGGAATAGCGGCCGGCGTGATTCTGTCCATAGGCAGAATAGTAGGAGAATCCGCCGCGCTGATTTTTACTGCCGGTACTTACCCGGCTGTACCGGATAGTTTGTTTGCCTCCACCAGAACTCTGGCAGTTCATATGTATGCTCTTCTGACGGAAGGACTGTATGAGAAGCAGGCATATGCTACAGCCGTAGTGCTGCTGGTCATGGTGGGACTTATAAACGCGGCGTCCGGAATTCTTGCAAAGAGACTTGCTAAAGGAGGCAGGTAGATGGAGAAGATAAAGGTAGAGGCTCTCGATCTTTATTATGGAGATTTCAAGGCTCTCAAAAATATAAATATCGCCATAGCTCAAAAGGAGGTCACTGCTTTTATAGGTCCCTCGGGCTGCGGAAAGTCTACTCTGCTCAAGACTTTTAACAGGATGAATGACCTGATCGAAAGCTGCAGAATAGACGGAAAAGTCTATATAGACGGTCAGAACATCTATGAAGATATCGATGTGACTATGCTGAGAAAAAGAGTGGGAATGGTTTTTCAAAGACCTAATCCTTTTCCTATGAGCATCTATGATAATGTCGCCTACGGCCCCAGGACTCACGGTATAAGAACCAAGGCGGCTCTTGATGATATAGTAGAACGTTCTTTAAGGGCGGCGGCTATCTGGGATGAGCTGAAAGGAAGACTTAAAGAAACTGCATTAGGGCTTTCGGGAGGCCAGCAGCAGCGACTTTGCATAGCCAGGGCTCTGGCGGTAGAACCGGAAGTACTGCTCATGGACGAACCTACCTCCGCTCTGGATCCCATATCTACTTCTAAAATAGAAGATTTGATAGCAGAACTGAAAAAGGACTATACGATAGTCATTGTCACCCATAATATGCAGCAGGCTACCAGGATATCAGATAAGACAGTCTTCTTTCTGATGGGAGAAATAATAGAATACGAAAGGACAGACCGGCTGTTTTCCATGCCGAGGGACAGGCGGACTGAGGAATATATTACCGGAAGGTTCGGGTGATGATATGAGAAACGAATTTTCAAGACAGCTGAATCTTCTAAGCAGAGAGATGACAGAAATGGGAAACATGTGCAAAGCTGCTATAGAACAAGCAATGGAGGCATTGTTTTCCGGCGATATGGATGCTGCAAAGAACGTGATACTGGGAGAAGAACAGATAGATCAAAAAGAAAAGGACATAGAATCCCTGTGCATGAAGCTTCTTTTGAGGCAGCAGCCGGTAGCCTCAGATCTGAGGACTATCTCCGCCGCATTGAAGATGATATCCGATATGGAGCGTATAGGAGATCAGTCAGAAGATATAGCGGAAATAGTTGAATATATGGAGGCAGATGCCATCCCGCAGGAAGAAAATCTCAAGTCCATGGCCCAAAGAACTGTAGATATGGTTATTCACAGCATAGAGGCTTTTGTGGTCTGTGATGAAAGTATGGCCTCAGAGGTCATAGAGGCCGACGATGAAGTGGATGACTATTTTCTGAAGGTCAAAGAGGATCTGATAATTATGATAGCAGACTCTCCCGAAGAGGGAGGCCTTTATATAGACCTGATGATGATAGCTAAGTACCTTGAGAGAATAGCGGATCACGCCACCAACATAGCCGAGTGGGTAGTATACGGAATAACGGGAAGGCGCAATGTTTAATTAATCTTAATAAGGGGAATAATATATGTAAACGTATGAGGAGGTAAATTTATGAAATATTTTGTATGTGAGCACTGCGGAAATATCGTAGAAATGGTAAATGATTCAGGCGTGCCTGTAGTATGCTGCGGTGAGAAGATGAAGGAACTTGTTCCAGGTTCTGTAGATGCTGCGGTAGAGAAGCACGTGCCTGTAGTTACAGAGGATGGAAATAAGGTAAAAGTGTTCGTAGGAGAAGTAGAGCATCCTATGGTAGAAGAACATTACATCGGATGGATTGCCATCGAAACTAAAGAGGGAATGCAGAGGAAGTATCTCAAGGCCGGAGAAAAGCCTGAAGCCGTATTTGCTCTTGCAGACGGAGATAAGCTGGTAGCGGCTTACGCATGGTGCAATATCCATGGATTGTGGAAAAAATAAGATCTGACCTTTAGCAGATATAAAAAACAGCGAACCCGTACGGATTCGCTGTTTTTTAATTTTGATGAGAGACTCGTTCTGAAATTCCAGTCATTCAAAGACGAGAGACATTAAAGTTTGATATCGCCCTCGGCCAGTATCACACCACTGCCGCCCACTTGTATATTGCAGGATTCATCATCGGATACCTGAATATGGCTCAGGATCACCGACGGCCTATCCATCTTTTCGCCCTGCAGGAACTTGCAATTATCACCGCTTTTTATAAAACCGTTCAGGTAACCGTAATATGTCAGGGCTCCGTTGGAAGTCCCGGTGGCGGCTTCCTCATCGATATCGTATAAAGGGGCAAAGTTCCTCACGTGACAGGTGGTTCCTTCTTCGGCGTCGGTAGTAAAGGCATGAACCCCCACGACTTCGTATCTCTGAGACAAAGCCGACAAAGCAGAAAAATCAGGAGAGATGGCCTTTAGAGATTCTCTGTCTGCCACAGGCATCATGATATCTGGAAGCCCCGTGGATATCATCTGCGGAATCAGATTGACTCCCTTTGACGTCTGATCTTCATAGTCGAGACCCATAACTTCGTACAGTTCTTTAAGAGCCGGCTCATCAGAGATCTGGCTCATCTTGACAGGGGAGGCCATATCCATCAGTACAAAGCCGTCTTTTATATCTATATTGAGATCTCCGGCGAGAGTGTGATTTATATAATTACCGTTATCCTCTACATAACCTGCGTGCAGGAGAGCTTTAAAGGAGCCTATCGTGGCATGACCGCACAGGTCGACTTCTGCGGCAGGTGTAAAATAACGAATATTGAATTCTTTTTCGTTTATGCGTTTTATAAAAGCTGTCTCGGAATAACGAAGTTCCGCGGCCGTTTTCACCATGATTTCATCAGACGGAAAATCCGACCCGTCCGGCAGGATGACCACCCCTGCGGGATTACCTCCGAAGAGAGTATCTGTAAAAGCGTCTACTATGTAAAATTTCATCTTGGACCTCCTCTCATTTCCCTTATAAATATCTTGTATTAAAGTCTTTAAGTATTTATATACAAAGTATATTTCAAATCGAAAAATATATCAAGAGCAATCTGTAAAGACCTTGGCTCGGATGCGTCTTTCTCTAAAAAAATTGATGATCTGTCCCGGTGAGGGTTTTCTCTGAAGCTGCGCTAAAAAGCCAAGTAAAGACAGACAAAAAAGTGAGAGAATTATTGAAAAAAGGTCTCTGTGAGGGTATATACAGATTTAAGAGTATTTGCTATATGGCAAACCGCGGCTTTATTTTTTGGGTTCTTCGTGGTATAATGAACCCATCGATCATGACAGCGGCGTTGCCGAGAGGAAGGGTTCATTGAACCGATGCCGCCGCGTCCGCTGCCGTAGCGTTTGTTGCGGCGAAAAACAAGCGCATGCTGTATTCTACGGAGGAAATCACAAATTCTACAACAGGATTTGTAAAAATGGTTGTAGAACCGCAATAATAAATCGGAAATTACAGCATATTTGCCTTTTCACCGTCATTCAGGCTGTTTTTATCCCTAAAATGCTGTAGAATCAGTACAAGGGGCTAAGAAAATACAGCATGCCGGCTCTGCGACAGCAGAGACAGCAAATTGCGGCAGCAGAGCCGGCAAATTGCAGCGACCACCGAGGGCTACCGCCAAGAGGAGGGGCTCATTGAGCCGCCGCGTCCGCTGCCTGTCTGGTTTGTGGTATAATTATTAAAACAGAATATAATTTAATAAACGCCGTAAGCTCTGCCAAAACTCTGCGGAGCTTGTGCTGTAATTTGAATCAGCATCGAATTTTTTTCTGCCGATAACGGGCTCTTTTGTATCGCTATAAATAAGAAATCATTGACCCCGCTTCAACAAAAATGAGAGGTAATGCTATGGATAAGAAATATTACTACAGAATGCTCGGCATAACGAGAAGCAATCCTACACAACAGCAGATAAGAGAAGCATACGACCAACGTATGGCTAAACTGAACTCTTCCGACTATGAGGATGACCGTCAGTATGCCCGCAAGAAGATGAAAGAAGCTACCATGGCTTACAGTGTTCTTACCGGAGCGGCCCCTTCTGTAACAAAAAAGCAGAAGCGGGATTATTTTGAGAAATTCAAAGATGCCATGGAAAGCCGGGAGGGCAACGAGTCAGCTGACAGTGCTGAATTTGACGAGGGCATGGCCCAATACAAGAGATCTAGGGAGAGAGAAGAAAGAGCCTCGGAACGAGGCTATGAGAGAGCAAGACAGGAAAAAACCGCATATCGTTCATCCGGGAGAAATCTGTCGGGGAATTTTCAGAATATAACGAACTCCAGAAATAAAAAGACGATGATCGGCATAATCATAGCGGCCGCAGTGGTCATCATCATAGGCGCGGGAGTATTGTTTGGAAACCTGGCCGATTACCTGTCGGAAAAATTATCTTCATATGAACCGGGATACGATTACGAAGAAGAATACAACTATACCCTGAGTGACTATGAAATGGAACAGATAGATGCCATAGGATCCCAATACAGAGAAGAAAATTACTATGAAATGCTGGATCTTTCTGCCGCTTCCCAGAACGCTGCTTATATAGACTGGACTGAGGGATCAGGCGAATATGGCGGTGATGATATGTTCGACGGCATATTCAATGTCGTCTACGATATGGGCATATATGACTTATCGAGCTTCTTTGACTATATAACCGGAGAGAAAGACTATTACTTTAATTACGATGACAGGGACTGCGCCGAGACATTGATAGAGTGGATGGGAGCGCCGAAGTTTGCCGATGTGGCGGGAGCCGTGAACATGTATACCGATACTCCGATACTGAGTCTCAGCGATTATCTGGAATACTTAGATAACATAATAGCAGAAAATGCATATTGAGAAGGTGAACTTGGATGACAGAGAATACAGTGTTTGACATCGCTCCGATCAAGTATTCGGAGAACGGCCTTGCAGTCCTCGACCAGACCAGACTGCCGGGAGAAGAAATATATATAAAAATAGAAAATAAAGAGGATATATGGGAGGCTATATATCACCTCAAAGTAAGGGGAGCTCCGGCTATAGGCGTGGCTGCTTCGTATGGACTGTGCATAGAGGCCGGACGCTTCGAAGGCGATTCTATCAGCGAATTCATAAAATTTACTAAAGAGGCTGCCGCTTATATACAGAGCGCAAGGCCTACAGCAGTGAATTTATCCTGGGCGATGAAGCGACTTTCTATGGGGCTGGAAAATGCAGGCGCGGCGACTCCTGCGGAAGGCAAGGAATGGCTCCTTAAGGAAGCGGAGGCTATACACAGAGAAGATATAGCTGCCTGCAAAGCCATGGGACAGTACGGGCTGTCTCTTCTCAGGCCGGGAATGGGTATATTGACTCACTGCAATGCCGGGACTATAGCCACGGCCAAATATGGAACCTGCCTGGCTCCCATATATCTGGGGCAGGAGAAGGGATATGATTTTCGGGTGTTTGCCGACGAGACAAGACCGCTGCTGCAGGGAGCCAGACTTACTTGCTGGGAACTGAACAAGGCGGGAGTAGATGTGACGCTGATATGTGATAATATGGCGTCTTCTGTAATGAAAAAGGGATGGATAGACGCCGTAGTGGTAGGCTGTGACAGGATGGCGGCCAACGGAGACGGCGCCAACAAGATAGGCACCTCTGCGGTGGCTATCTTAGCTAAAGAATACGGTATACCGTTTTACATGTACGTCCCTACATCTACTATAGATATGCAGACTCCCTGCGGAGACGATATACAGATCGAACTTCGCAGAGGCGAAGAGATATACAAGATGTGGTACGAAAAACCCATGGCCCCGGAGGGGGTCAAGACATATAATCCATCCTTTGACGTGACAGATCATAAATACATCACGGCCGTGATTACAGAAAAGGGGATCGTAAGACCTCCTTACGACCGCAATCTAAAACTGCTGATGACAAAGTAAGGTGGCGCATTACATGGAAAACTCACAAAGTAAGACGGGATTCATAGCTAAATATGCAAAGATAACTACGGTGATCGCAGTGGTGTTCGGAGCCACATCGGGAATTTTCGGATCGCTCACCGGAGCCGGCTCCATGGCCATAGGCTTTTGGCGGCTTACCATAGCTCTGCCGTTTTTCATCATACCGGTGGCGGTAAACGGCGAAAAGAGAGCAAAGCTTAAAGCTATAAGTGCAGCAGATTGTTTATGGTGTTTTGCAGGAGGCGCTTTTCTTTTCGGCCATTTTTTCTCGTGGTTCAATGCGGTTAAGCTCACCAATATAGCCAGCGCTTCGGTGCTTGCTGCTCTTCACCCTCTCGTGGTTTTGCTGGTCACCGTCTTCGTCTATCATAAAAAAGTAGGCTTTAAATCGGTAGCCGCCATAATCGTGGCTCTGATAGGAGGCGCTGTCATAGCTTTTTCCGGAGCAGGGTCTTTTGCCGGCGGAGATCTTAAAGGAGATATATTCGCATTTTTAGCGGCTATGTTCATGGGCTTGTATTTTTCCGTAGGCGACAGCGTGCGGAAAAGAGTAGACGGAGGACTGTATGTCCTGCTGGTCTTTACTTCATGCTGGATATGTTTTGCCGTAGGTTCTGCCGCGACAGGTACGCAGCTTTTGGGCTATGGACTTATGGATTATGTGTATATAGTCATAATGGCGGTAGTCTGCCAGATCGGAGCTCACGCAGTTTTCAATATGTGTATAGGACATGTTAGTTCGCTTTACGTTTCCACCTGGGAGGCGGGAGAACCGGTATTTGCCACCGCGATGGCTTTAATATTCTTAGGACAGGTGCCTCGTACATACGAGATAATAGGCTGCATAATAGTAGTGTGCGCACTGTTGTACTATAACAGGCAGGAGAGCAAGAATGAGTTATAAAGTAAAACTTCAGACATTTGAGGGGCCCTTTGATCTGCTGGTATATCTCATAGAGAATGCTCAGATGAGCATCTATGATATAGAAATAAAGAGCATAACCGGGCAGTACCTCGAGTATATAAAAGCCATGCAGGAAATGGATATCGCTGTGGCTACAGAATTTATGGTGCTGGCCTCTTCTCTCATCGAGATCAAATCCAAGATGATCCTGCCTCGCATCAGCGAATCGGGAGAAAACATGATAGAAGAAGATCCAAGACGCGAATTAGTGGCAAGGCTCGTAGAATATAAGAAGTTCAAGCAGGCCGCAAGGATACTGCAGGAGCAGGAGGAAGCGGCGGAAAGTATATTTGAAAAGCCCAGAGAAGATATTTCCGAGTATCTGGACAAGCCCGACGAGTATCTCAGCCTCGATCTTAAACAGTTCGCCGCGGCTTTCGCATCTTTCATAGAAAAGAAGCAGAGGATAGAGGCCGTCCGCAAGCAGTATACCAGGATACAGAGGGAAAGAGCCACCACAGAAAACAGGATATCATATATAGCTTCCAAGATACGCCAAAAAATAGGAAAGATCTTTGATTTCCGGGAACTGATACCGGATAAGAAAGATAGATACGATGTGGTGGTGTCATTCATATCCGTCCTGGAGATGGCAAAAGAAAGGGTAGTCAACGTGCGCCAGAAAGTCACCTACGGGAATATAGAGATAGAATCAGGAGAGAGAATAAACGAAGGAGACATCAGATATGAGCAGTAAGAAAACTATCAAATCCGCCTTTGAATCCATGATGTTCACTTGGGGCGAACCGCTGGAGGCTAAGGTGGCGGCAGAAGTTTTCAATATAAGCAGACAGGAGGCCGTAGAATACTTCGAAGAACTTAAGGAAGAGTATGAGCAGGAAGGGCGCGGCATAGTGATCAGGCGTATAAATCAGTCTTTTCAGTTTGTGACCAGAGAAGAGAACGCCGATTATATCAGGGCGCTTTGTACTCCGGTAAAGACGAAGAAACTTTCCCAGTCGGCTCTCGAGGTGCTGGCCATAGTGGCCTATAAACAGCCGGTGACCAAAGGAGAGATCGAAGCCATAAGAGGAATAAGATGCGACAGGGTCATGGACGGACTGATGAAAAAAGATCTTGTCTGCGAAAGAGGCAGGGCGGATACGGTGGGCCGCCCCATACTATACTGTACAACAGATACTTTTTTAAAGAACTTCGGCTTTTCTTCCATCAAAGATCTGCCTGAAATAGATGATATCGACAGCATCGCCGGAGGAATCGCAGAAGATGTGGAAGAAGAAGCGCCGTTTGCAGATGACGGACAGATGCAGATAGAGATTTGACAATCACCGGAAGTCAGCTTGGATTTTAAAAGCCCAAGCCCTATGGCATTAAACAGGAATATAACTCCCTCAAAGCAGTAAAATGCTATGAGGGAGTTTTTATGAGTAAAAAGTTTAAAATCATACTTATATCATGTCTGTGCCTCGGAATTTTCGGAGGATTTTCTGAGTTCTTCGGTCCGTCTCTTTATGTGGATGAGGAAAGCGTACTGGAGGGAAAAGATTATACGAGAGCCGCCGGGGACGGAGATGATCAGGGAGTCAGAGCGCCGACAGTGGCAGCAGAGGGAGCCATACTCATAGACGGAAAGAGCGGAGATACCATTTACGAGAAGGACGCCGATAAAAAGCTTTATCCGGCCAGCACCACAAAGATAATGACCGCCCTGGTAGCGCTGGAGATAATAGATGAGATAGGAGCCGATCTCGGCTCGGAGGTCATCGTTCCGGCAGAAGCAGCAGGCGCTGAAGGCTCGTCGGTGTATTTAAAGGCAGGGGAGAAAGTCACTCTAAAGGAACTCATGTACGGAATGATGCTGCAGTCGGGAAATGACGCGGCGCAGGCGGTAGCTATATGCTGCGGAGGAACTCTCGATGAATTTGTATCAAGAATGAACCTTAAAGCTCAGGAACTCGGCTGCGCGTCTACACATTTTATGAACCCCAGCGGCCTCTTTGACGAAGAACATTATACGACTGCAAGAGATCTTGCGATCATAAGCCGGGCCGCCATGGAAAGAGAAGATTTCAGAGAGATAGTGGCGACTTCCCGCTGGGAAAGTTCTGACACGGGAAGAATTTTTAACAATAAGAATAAGACGATTTCTCAGTATGAAGGAGCTACGGGAATAAAAATAGGATATACCGAGAGGTCAGGAAGGACTCTTGCGGCCTCGGCGAAAAGAGACGGTAAAGAGCTGATCGCTGTGGTACTGAACGATCATAACTGGTTTAACGACGCATATTCGTTGATGGATTACGGATTCGCCAGATGGGATGAAGAAAATGACAAGGACAGGGAGGTAGACTGATGGCGTATATTTGTATGGACAGGGGAACAGATAAATGTCCCTGTGCGTTGATGGAGGCAGGCCAATGTTATACATGCAGCATGATACAGACGGGAAAATGCAGCTGTAGCTGCGGCTGGCAGGGAGTATGCCCTTATACAGAATATAAACAGAGAGGAAGCAGCGTCATAGAGCCTAAGGAAACGAGAAACTTTGTGGTGGCCGAGAGACATGACTTTTCACCGTCTCTGTCGGTGGTCACTCTCAAGGTCCCTTTTGCCTACAGCACTAAGTGCAGGGAAAAAGGAGCTTTTATGATGGTGTGCAAAGATCAGTGGCAGATACCGATATCTGTCATGGAAAGCTATACGGTAAAGGAAGAAGAAGGTCTGCCTGAAGGCAGGATAAAGCTGGCCATAAATGCTGCAGGCCCCAAGACTATAGGTTTGCTTAAGCGCTGCAGCGCAGGCAGCGTGTGGAATGTCAGAGGCCCATATTTTACAGGACTTGTGAGAAAAGAGATCTATGACCCCAAGGCTCTTTCTATAGTGGCCGCCAAGGGGATTGCCCTGATGCCGCTTCTCAACATGAAACAGGAAATAGGCGGGAACCTGGCGGGTTTTTATCTGGACAGGAGCAAACTGCCGGAAGAATTTGAAAGCGAGTATCTCAGCGATCTTCAGTATGAAGAAGCAGATCTCACATACAGGATAGAGGAAACGGCCGAAAACATTCACAGGAGCTATAAATTCTGCATGGAAAGTACAGACAGAAAGCCTAATGTCTTTCTAATGGTGTCTCCGTATTTTTTAGGCAGGTTGACAGAACTTCTCGATATAGATAAAAGAGAAATAATAGCGCCTAACCATGTTAATATGTGCTGCGGCGAGGGCATATGCGGAGCCTGTTCTCACACTGACGCCCAAGGGGTAACCGTGAGGGGCTGTAAATGCTTTGATCTGTAATATGCCGGGGGCGCCGGTTCCATGACAAATGAAAAGCCCGGGCAAGAGAGCCCGGGCATATTCTCAAGAATGCTTTCTGCCGATATTACATATCTGCAAGAGAACTGTAGCTGTTAGCCATATCGTAGATTCCACCGGTCAGAGCGTTGGCAAGAGCGTCGTCTTCCTGAACTACCCATTGTCCGTCCTCTTTAGCGAGGTTGACAGTCACGGTAGTTTCATAAGACTTTTCAGCCTTGTCAAGAGCTTCAGTCATGAGAGAAGCCATGAGCTGCTGGCCTTCTTCTTCTGTCATATCCAGATTGGAGAAGGCTTCAGTTATGTAGTCGGTCAGCACCTGCGAAAAGATATCGCCGAAAGGATAAGTGGTTATCGTAGTTTCTACGGTAGCCGTATCTCCGTCAACGGACTCTTCGCCCAGCTTGTAATCGAAGTCTAACATCTTGTCTATGAAGGCCTGGCCGGCTTCTTCTCCTAAGCTGTCATCCAGATCTCCCATGAGATCCTCAGCGCCGGATTTGGCGTTTTCCATGTCAGCTTTGAGAGCGTCTGAAGGTGAATCTTTCTGTCCGCATGCGGCCATACCGAAACACATGATCAATGCTAATAGCATTACAAGTAATTTTTTCATAAATAGTTCCTCCTAAATATACCTATACATCTTTTATACACGATTTAGCGGCCGAAAGCAATCTTTTTACTGAAAATATATTAGAATAATTTGATTTGACTGAGAAAGGAAGGGGTTTTATGCCGAAAGTTGTAGTGATCGGCGGAGGCTGGTCAGGAGTTGCCGCCGCCATAAGAGCCAGAAAAAGCGGAGCGGAGGTCGTCATAGCCGAAAAGACCGATCTCCTCTTAGGCCTTGGAAACGTAGGTGGAATAATGAGGAACAACGGGAGATTCACTGCCGCAGAGGAAAATATCGCCTTGGGAGCAGGAGAACTCTTTGAGATAACCGACAGGCTTTCCACACATAAAGATGTGGATTTCCCGGGACATGACCATGCCAGTTTCTACGATGTGATAATGGTAGAACCGGAAGTGAGAAGACTGATAAAAAAGCTGGATATAGAGATTCTTTTTATGACGAGAATAACAGACGTGGTAAAAGAAGACGGACAGCTCCGAGGAGTAAAGGATTCGTCGGGAAAGGTCATCGACGGCGATGTGTTCATCGAAACCACCGGATCTACAGGTCCTATGGGTAATTGCATGAGATATGGAAACGGCTGCTCCATGTGTATACTCAGATGCCCGGCTTTCGGGCCGAGAGTCAGTATAACTGAAAGAGCGGGCCTCGATGATCTTACGGCTTGCAGGGCGGACGGCGTCAGAGGCGCTTTCAGCGGATCATGTAAGCTGGAAAAGCGCAGCCTGTCCAAGAAGTTACAGAGGAAGCTCGACAAGGACGGCTTTGCCGTGATACCTCTGCCAAAAGAACTGATCAATAAAGATAAGCTCTCAAAAAAGGTCTGTCGCCAGTACGCTCTCGACTCTTTTGCTGAAAATATAATACTTATAGATACGGGATACGCCAAACTGATGACGCCTTACTTTGATCTGGAACAGCTACGCAGCGTTGAAGGATTTGAAAATGCCAGATTCGCAGATCCGTATGCCGGCGGAAAAGGCAATTCGGTGAGGTATATGTCTGTAGGAGTCAGAGATGAGTATATGAGAGCTCGTGGATCTGACAACTTGTTTTTGGGCGGAGAGAAGTCAGGATTTTTCATCGGGCACACCGAGGCTATATCTACCGGCTCTCTGGCCGGCTGCAATGCGGCGCGGCAGGCTTTCGGAAAACCTATGCTCAGGCTGCCTGAAAGTATCGCGATAGGAGATCTGCTTTCTTTTGCCAATAAAGTATTGGAAGAGGAGGATTGCCTCGACAGGAGATTTACATTTGCCGGTGGAGAATATTTTCAGCGCATGAAGGACAGAGGTCTTTATCTGACAGACCCTAAAGCCGTGAGAAAAATCGTTGATTCCGAGGGGCTCCTTGATATTTACAACAAGTAGAGGGCTGTGTTAGAATAAGACGAATAAACTTTAAGGAAGAAATTATGAGAATAAACAAATATATAGCGCAGGCAGGCATAGCCAGCAGGCGTAAGGCGGATGAACTTATAGCTAACGGAAACGTCAAGGTCAACGGCGCAGTCATGAAAGAACCTGGATATGACGTGACAGATGAAGACAAGGTGGAAGTCAACGGCAGCCTTATCAGAACGAGCCGGGAAAAGGTGTATCTTTTGGTCAACAAGCCTCTAAATATGATCACCTCTGCATCTGACGACAGAGATCGGGAGACTGTGATGGAGATAGTCAAGGATGTGGACGCCAGACTGTTCCCGGTGGGAAGACTGGATTATAATACTACCGGAGCCCTAATAATGACTAATGACGGAGAGCTGAGTTACCGCATTACCCATCCCAAGCATGAAATGGATAAGACCTACAGAGCCCTCGTCAAGGGAGTTGTTTCTAAGGAGAAACTTGCAAGACTCAGGAGCGGAGTGGACATAGGAGGCTTTGTGACGTCCAGAGCCAGGGCGCGCATAATAAAGGGAAATCAACATTCGACCATAGTGGAAATCTCGATACATGAGGGGAAAAACCGCCAGGTAAGAAAGATGTTTGCCGCCATAGGAAACCCCGTCCAGAGTCTTGAGCGCGTGGCCATAGGAGACATAAGGCTGGGGAGGCTGAAGCAGGGACATTACCGTAAACTGACGAGAGAGGAAATAGAATATCTTAAAAATTGCTGATGAAAAGAGGGCTTCCCGCATATATGCGGGAAGCCTTTGTACTGCAAACAATCTTCCGATTTTCTTTAAGGCCTTAACGAGACTTGCATAGAATGCCGGATAATATCGTCTCTTCAGTTATTCCCGGTATTGAGCTTTTAGCAGATCCTGCTACATGTCTTTCAGCCTTCCGTGCTTTTCGTATGATGTCAGGCGGCTTATCTTATTATATTCATCTACAAACACGACTTTAGGGCGATGAGTCTTTGCTTCTTCAGCGCTAAGATTAGCATAGCACATTATTATTATCTTATCGCCTTTCTGCACACATCTGGCTGCGGCTCCGTTGAGGCATATCATGCCGCTGCCCCGCTCCCCTGCGATAGTGTAGGTTTCAAATCGCTGGCCGTTATTTATATCTACTATCTGGACTTTCTCATATTCTAAGATGCCTGAGGCGTCCAACAGGTCTTCATCTACCGTTATGCTTCCCACATAATCGAGTTCGGCCTGAACGACGGTGGCTCTGTGTATTTTTCCTTTCAGCATATTAAGATACATAGGTCTCCTCCTTAGCTTTTATAGATAAAATTGTCTATCAGTCTGGTAGATCCGATATAAACGGCCATGGCTATCAGAACTTCTCCGGCCATCTCATTCACGGGTGTTATACTTGATGCGTCCACAGCTTTGACATAGTCTATTTTTGCGAGAGGCTCCTGCTCTATCAGGTCTGTCATAGCATGTAAGATTTTCTCTGCGTCTTTTTCTCCGTTTTCCGCCATGGAAAAGCCTAAGGCGACGGCTCTGCTCAGGACGAGGGCTGCCTTTCTCTCCTGGCTGTTTAAATAAGTGTTTCTTGAACTCTTGGCCAGCCCGTCTTCTTCTCTGATGATGGGACAGCCCACTATTTCTATGCCGAAGTTCAGATCCCTTGTCATTCTCCTTATGACGGCCAGCTGTTGGGCGTCCTTTTGCCCGAAGTAAGCCCTGTCGGGGGTGGTTATGTTAAAGAGCTTCGATACTACGGTGCAGACTCCTTTAAAATGAATGGGTCTGCTTTTGCCGCACAATTCTGAAGTGATATCCCCGGTCATATCTACCGCAGTACATGCGTCGGGGAAATACATTTCTTCTGGCTTCGGATGAAAAATCAGATCGGCTCCTGCGGCCAGGCATACGCTCTGATCTCTTTCAATATCTCTTGGATAACTTTCGAGATCTTCGCCTGCTCCGAACTGAGTCGGATTGACGAAGTCGCTTACTATGACTCGGTCGTTTTCTGCTGCGGCCCTTTCTATCAGGCTTCTGTGACCTTCGTGCAGAAATCCCATGGTAGGGACTAGGCCGATGGTCAAGCCGTCCGCACGCCATTCTCTGACCTTCTGTCTTACTTCTTTTATCGTCTTTACTGTCTCCATATGTTTACCTCTCAGTATAATTTTTTTATGACGTCATCGTCGATGGCAAAAGTATGTTCGGGAGCAGGGAAGGAACCTTCCTTAACTTCTCTTATGTATTCTGCGAAGCCTTCCTTCATCACTTTTCCTCCGTCGGCGAAATGTTTTACGAATTTTGGCTTAAAGTCAGAAAACAACGCAAGCATGTCCTGATATACGAGGACCTGACCGTCGCAGCCGGCTCCGGCTCCTATACCGATAGTGGGAATAGATATAGATTTTGAGATCTTCTCCGCTAATTTTGCGGGCACACATTCCAGAACCAGAGCAAAAGCGCCGGCCTCTTCTACGGCTCTGGCCTCATCGAGAATTTTTTGGGCCGCTTCTTCTGATTTTCCCTGAACCTTAAATCCGCCGAAAGCGTTGACGGACTGAGGCGTGAGGCCTAAATGGGCCACCACGGGAATAGAAGCTTCAGTAATGGCCTTGATTTGAGGACATACGCAGAGGCCGCCTTCAAGCTTGACTGCGCTGCACCTTCCTTCTTTCATCAATCTTCCTGCATTGGTGAGTGCGTCATAGACAGAAGTCTGATATGACATGAAGGGCATATCTGCTACGACCATGGCCTCCTTGGCTCCCCGCGATACTGCCGCGGTGTGATGAATCATATCCTCCATGGTGACAGATAGGGTATCTTTGTATCCCAGCATCACCATGCCGAGGGAATCTCCCACCAGCAGCATGTTTATGCCGGACTCGTCCATCAATTTGGCCATAGAGTAGTCGTATGCTGTAAGCATGGCTATTTTGTCGTTATTTTCTTTTTGCTGCTGTATAGTAGCTACCGTGTTTTTCATTGTCGTTCTCCTTTTAAACTTTTCCTTTCATCTGTGAGAAGCTCTTTTAGTTCTGTGTAATCTCGATCCGGGTGTTTATCGCAGGCTATCTTTACCAATCTCGACGAAAGAAAGCGATACAATTCTGCCGTCTGCGGATCTGCGCGTTCTAAAGCATGAAGATGTTCAGCCACAGTATTTAAATCGTTTCTTTCTACCGGGCCCGTCAGGGCAGCCGCGGGGCCGGAGGCGATTATGGCGCTGATGTTTCCTCTCATCAGGGGAGTCAGGGCTTTTACGGCAGATTCTTGGTCAAAGCCGCATGAAGAAAGCATTTCCGCAGCCGCATCGGCTAAAGCGATCATGTGATTTGAAGCCATCACTGCGGCGCAGTGATATAGAGCCTTGGCTTCCTGATCTATGGGAACTACCGTATTTCCAAGCTGTGCAAAGCATGCTGCCATCTCCTTTAGGCGGGCCTTGCTCCCCTCTATGGAAAAGTAAGCGCCTCTGAGATCTTTATACGATTCGTATCTGTCGCTGAATGCGTATAGGGGATGAATGGAATAACGGAAGGCTCCCTTCTTTTCGGCATCAAAAAAAGCGGCCGATGAGATCGAACCGCTGCAATGACATATATTTTTATTTTTTATCGGCAGATTGCGTATATACTCCCACACTTCGGTTATGGCGCCGTCAGGCGCCGTGATAAAGAGCGTATCGCTGTCTTCTATGATATCTGTCAAGTCTTTGTAATATCTCGTTCCCGTAAATTCCGAGGCCTTTATGGCCGAATCGGCGCTGCGGCTGTAATAGCCTGTCACATCTATGCCGTTTTCTGCAAGATATTTACCCAGTGAAAAGCCGACTTTGCCGGCTCCTATAAAACCTGCTTTCATACTACCACCTCCTGTTTAAAATCGGAGCGAGGCTCCGGCCAAGTTCGCTTGTCTGCGACGAAGCGAAGCGTTGCTGCAAATGCAAGGATCAGGGTTTTGGCGGGAATTTATCACCCGGCGCAAAAGGCTGAAAAGAAGTCTGCGCTTATAAAAGCGGGGCGAGACTTCGGCATTTGCTTAAAGTGACGGTATAAAGGCAACCTGTTTTGGTCAGTGCTGTTCTCGTGGTCAAACGGATACAGCCTGAGATTTCTGATAAAAAATAAATGATTTATATGTGGTACAGCTTGTTTCGAATGCTATCCACCATTTAATATAGCACCTTGTGAAAGATTTGTACAGAGGAAATTTGGAAGCGGCGAAACGATAGAAAAATCCGCCCATGGGTGCTATAATCTTTGCAAGAGAGGAAAATCGGAATGTTGGATGCGGGGAAGGCTTCGACGGCTTTCAGCAAGATGCGCGAGAGACCCACTCAAAGTACCGGTTATGGTCGAAACGAGTGGGCTTTGCCCCACTCGAAACAGCTATTTTACCGAAAATGAGTGGGTAAAATCCCACTCGAAGATAACGTTTTTCCCTGAACGAGTGGGCATACTCCCTTCGCAGAATTACATATAATGGGAGAAAATTGCCCTCAAGTATCAGCTTTCTTGTATTTTGTGGGAATTTTCATCCACTCAATTTATGTTTTTTATAAAAAACGAGTGGGTATTACCCCACTCGAAATGCCCATCTTAGTGAAAACGAGTGGGACAAGCTCTGATTAACATAGTACCTTTACATAAAATCTGTAAAATTAAATCCATCAATTATGATCATAGAGCTGCTTCCGGGAAGGAACCTCTGAGCCGCCGGTTTGCGTTTGGCCTGCAGTATTAATGAAATAGAAGATAAAAAGGGAAGCCGGCCCTGAATTTAACGGAGGAAAAATAAATGAAGAAGTTATCTGAAATGAGTTTAGAGGAATTATGGGAGATGTTTCCCATTTATTTGACAGAGTATCAGCTTTCTTGAAAAGAATGGTACGCTGATGAAGAAAATCTTTTGAGAAACAGAGTTCCTAAAATAGGTAGGATAAGTCATATAGGAAGTACAGCGATTGGCTCTATTTCTGCAAAACCAATTATTGATATTCTTGTGGAAATTTCAAAAGATTATGAGTTATCTGGCTATAAAGAAGCGATTGTGAAGAGTGGTTATATTTGCATGTCCGAAACTTCTGACAGAATTTCTTTTAACAAAGGTTATACAGAAAACGGATTTGCCGAAAGGGTGTTTCACCTACATTTAAGATATATTGGAGACAATGACGAGCTATATTTTAGAGATTATCTCATTGAACATAGCGATATTGCTATCGAGTACGAAAAAATGAAATTAGAATTATGGAAAAAATATGAATTTGACAGAGATGGTTATACAAATTCTAAAACAGATTTCATTCAAAAGTATACAGAAAAAGCAAAACTCGAATATGGAGATAGATACTAATAACGCCGGGTCTTGCGGGTAAACAATAAATTTAAAGTTGACGAGGAATTTAATATGAAAGACTTGTTTACAATAGATAAGGTTGATGAGGACACATATATAATTAGCGAGTACCGTCATTGGGAGGAAACACACTGCTATCTTTTGAACGGTACGGGGCGCAGTCTGCTGATTGATACAGGGCTTGGTATCTGTAATATTTCTGAGATTGTAAGAAATTTAACCGATAAGCCCGTAACGGCCGTTGCTACGCATATTCACTGGGATCATATCGGAGGACATAAATATTATCCTGATTTTTATGTACACGAGAAAGAACTCGATTGACTTAATGGCGGCTTTCCGCAGCCGCTGGAAATGATAAAGGAATATGTAGTCGACCGTTGCGATTTGCCTGACGGCTATGATGTAAATACTTATGAATTCTTTCAGGGGACGCCTGCTAAAATATTGTATGGCGATGAATGTATAGATATAGGGGGAAGGAAGATTGACGTATTACATACACTAGGACATTCGCCGGGGCATATGTGCTTTTGGGAAGAAGAAAAAAGATATCTCTACACGGGAGATTTAGTTTATAAAGATACGCTTACGGCATGGTTCCCCTCTACCGATCCCGGCGCCTATTTAAAATCGCTTGAAAAAGTTGCAGAACTTCCTGCAAAGAGGATATTACCTGCGCACCATTCGCTTGCCATTGAGCCGGAAATTTTAATTCGTATGCGAAATTCATTAAGGCGGCTCAAAGCAGAAGGAAAGCTTCATCACGGCAGCGGAACTTTTGACTATGGCGATTGGGCAATATGGCTATAGGCCGGATACAGGTTTGCGTAAGCGTTTGGAATCTTTCGAAGTGAACGCATAAGAAGCTCTTATCTTATAAAGTCAAAAAAAATAACCGAGAAGCCATGGTAAGCTGGCTTCCCGGTTATTTTAAAGATGTATTAGTAATTACCTTGTACTCTTGATAATTGTGACTGCCGCCATTTTAGTTCCTCTGACGGCGTCTTTATAGACTTGTCAATCGCCGTGTACTGGCTCCGCCGTCGATTTCAAGCCAATCGCAGGCTGCCGCCTGCTCTTGGGAAATCTTGGCGAATGAAATACTCCGATTCTGACTTCGCCGTTTGGCGGCTCGTCAATCATCGCAGATCTGACACGCCGTCGATTTCGCTCCGCTCGCTGCGCCCTTACGGCCACAGCTTGCGGGAAATCTTGGCGAATGAAACACATCGGCTCTGACGGCGTCTTTATAGACTTGTCAATCGCCGTGTTGTTTCACTATTTCCTCTTAGATTCTTTAGGTGTTACGCAAGTTCCTGTTGCTCTTGCAACTACGATAGGTTCTTCTAAGAAATCGGCTGCTGAAGCGCTGATGTCAGTTCTTGCAGCGATGACTTTTCTCGCTTCGAATTTCATCTTTCTTGAAGTGTTTCCTACGCTTGTGATTTCTCCGTAAGCTTCGATATAATCACCTGCATATGTAGGAGCTAAGAATTCTACATTGTCATAAGCGCAGAACAGACCTTCGTCTCCGTCCATCTTGATCAGCAGTTCTGTTGCTACGTCGCCGAAGAGGTGAACCATGTGCGCTCCGTCTACTAAGTTTCCGCCGTAATGAGCGTCCTTTGCTGACATTCTCAATCTTAAAGTTGAAGTGATTTTCTCTGACATTTTTCTTTCTCCTTTTTTATGTAAAATATAAAACCAATTTAGTTGTCGGATTTAACGAAATAATATATTGCAAAATGCGTGCCAATGAGTTATCATTGAAACTGACGGAAAAATGAACCGATTACGGTTCGCACAGATGAGAGGTGAACACAAAATGTCAGCGACATATGGAATAAAACGAGTGCTCGAACCTAAAAATGTGCTTCCTACTTCTGCCTGGAAACTCGACAACGGGCGCAATATATTTCCCGACGAACTGAGGGTTTCTATAAAGAGAATACACCTTGAAGGAACGGGTTTCAAGCAGATTTGTACCGAATCCAACGATGATGAGAAAAAAATAAAGCAGAATATCATAGATATGGTCATAAGGAGGGGCAAACTTCATAACCCTGTGACGGACACCGGGGGACTGGTGATGGGCATGGTGGAAGAAATAGGAGCCGAATATGACAACAGAGAGGGCCTGAAAACGGGAGACCTCATAATATGCAATGCTTCGGCAGCGTCCATCCCTTTATATATAGAGGAAATAACCGGCGTGAATAAGGCTTTTAATCAGCTGGAGGCGAAGGGATATGCCATCATCCACAGCCTGATCCCCATAGTAAAGGCGCCAAAAGATGTACCGGTGGATATGCTGATGTTCACCTTTGACCAGTCGGGCACCCTGTACAGGCTTCATAAGCTTGCGGAAGGAAAGAAAAAGTTCCTGATCGTAGGCAACAGCATGCTTACCAACCTGCTGTACGGATATGTGATAAGAGATACCGCAGGAGAAAACTGCGAGATCACCTGCCTGCTGGATAAGAAAACTAATCTGAGGCTTGCCGGCAAAGGCATGGACAGCTTGATGGAAAAGGTATTCGATGAAGTCAATTTCCTGGACATACTCAGGCCCATGGAGTGCGTAGAAAGGCTTGGGGGAGAGTCTCTCTTCGATCTGTCGGTAAACTGCGCGGAAATACCGGGAGCAGAGACTGTAAATATACTGGCCACGAAACCGGGAGGCACCGTTCTCTTTGCCAATCTGATAAATAATTTAAACATAGCTCTGTATATAACTGAATCGATTTCCAAGAACCTCGAAGTGAGAGGGGCAGAAGGGTATCTGGAAGAGTACGATAACTTCGACATAGACATAGTGAGGAAAATAGCCGAGTATCTGGAAGACGCAGAGTTTATCGAAGAACCTTATACAGGACCTGATGAAGAGGACTATTCTTTTGATCAGGCGCTGATAGAGAAGACTCAAGCGGAGGACTTCGTGTTTCGCAGCAAAGCCATGCAGAGCGTACTGGAAAATATCATAAAGATAGCCAGATATGACTGCAATGTCATAGTGTTCGGAGATACAGGAGTAGGAAAAGAAAAGGCCGCCAACATAATACAGAAAAACAGCGACAGAAAGATGCAGCCCTTTGTAAAGATAAACTGCGGAGCTATCTCCCCGAACCTGATAGAGTCCGAATTCTTCGGATATGAGAAGGGTGCGTTTACCGGCGCCAGCGCCGGAGGAAAGAAGGGGTACTTTGAACTGGCCAATAACGGAGTCATATTCCTCGATGAAATAGGAGAATTGCCCTTGGAGATGCAGGCCAAACTGCTGAGAGCTATTCAGGACGGCGAATTTTACCGCGTAGGGGGAACTTCCCCGGTGAAGACCAACGTCAGGATAATATCTGCTACCAACAGAGACCTCGAAAGGTATGTGGAGGAAGGCAGATTCAGGCGAGACTTGTATTACAGATTAAATGTAGTCCCTATAAAGATACCTGCTTTGTCAGAGAGAACAGAAGATATACCGGCTCTCATATACCACTTTTTGAGCAAATACGGGGAAAAATTCGGACTTAAGCGCGGCATAGCTGAGAGCGCAGTCGAATATCTTCAGCAGCAACAGTGGCCAGGAAACATCAGGGAACTGGAGAACACGGTGCAGAGGCTGATGATCTCGGCTAAGGGTGAGGACATAACGCTGATGGACGTCATGCAGGAGACTCATCCCGAGTTGTTCGGAGCCGGAACTTCTGACAATCAGTTTGGCAATACCGGCACAGAAATAGATCTGCAAAACGCCGTAGAAGATTATGAAAAAGGCCTCATAAAATATGCCTGCGAAAAATACGGATCTACGAGAAAAGCTGCTTCGGCCATAGGTATAAGTCAGACTCAGCTTGTAAGAAAGAAGAAAAAATATCAGCTGTAGCAATGAAAATCATTGCGAACTTAATTCGGTTCGCAATATTTTTAAGTGAAACAAAAACGGTTCGAAAATCGAGGACAAATTTTGACGGATAGACAGCAACGCTTTATCAAACCCGATGAAATGAACATCTTCCATGAGACTATATGAGAAGAATATCGTTGGCATAAATTTTGCTTTTAATAAGTATGGCATAAATTTTAAACAATAAAGGAGATAAGGTTATATGGAATTTAAAAAAGGAGACATTTACGGAACGCATCGTGTAATTGAACCAAAGGGTGTGCTGCCTCAGCCGGCAGACGTAGTAGACAACAACATGGAGATCTACGATAATGAGGTATTGATAGATGTACACACTTTAAATATAGATTCGGCGTCGTTTACAGAGATTGAGAGGCGTGCCGGAGGTGATACCGCTGAAATTGAAAAGATCATCCTGAACATCGTAGAGACTACGGGTAAGCATAAGAACCCATGGACAGGTTCCGGCGGCATGCTCATAGGAAAAGTGGCGGAAGTAGGTCCTAACTACGTAGGAGACCTCAAGAAAGGCGACAAGATCGCCACATTGGTATCTCTTTCTCTTACGCCGCTGCGCATAGACGAGATAATAGAAATAAGGCCTGACATAGATCAGATCGATATAAAGGGAAAGGCCATACTGTTCCAGAGCGGAATTTACGCAAAGCTTCCTAAAGATATACCGCAGACTCTGGCGCTTTCAGTGCTGGACGTAGCAGGAGCTCCTGCTCAGACAGCTAAGATCTGCAAGCCGGGAGACACTGTAGTGGTTTTGGGCGGAGGCGGAAAATCCGGTATACTCTGCTGCTGGCAGGCGAAGAAACAAGTAGGCGTCAACGGAACGGTCATCTGTGTAGACGGTTTCAAGAAGTCCATCAACAGAGCCATGTCTGTAGGCGTGGCAGACGAATATACAGTGGTCAACGCTACAGACGCCATGGCTATGTATGAAGAAATCTACGAGATCACAGACGGACAGATGGCAGACGTAGTTATAAACGTAGTAAATATTCCTAATACAGAGATGGCTTCTATCATGGCCTGCAAGGACAACGGACTGGTTTATTTCTTCTCCATGGCCACAAGTTTCACCAAAGCTGCCCTAGGCGCAGAAGGCGTAGGAAAAGATGTCCAGATGCTTATCGGAAACGGATATACCAAGGGACACGCCAACGTAGCGCTCCAGATACTCAGAGAGGACGAAAGAATAAGAAACCTCTTTGCTCAGCTGTATGCATAGGTTTGTATTATGTATTCATAAAACAATTTGCGATTTGCTATAGAAAAAGAAGAGATTTTGATATATAATTAACACGGCAACTTATGTTCGAAACTCTTTCGGGCGTAAATTTTATAAAAAACATTTTTTTCGAGGAGGAAAATAAAAATGAAAAAAGGATGCCCTTATGGTACACACAGAGTAATCTCTCCAAAGGGAGTATTACCTCAGCCAGCAGACGTTATTGACAACACTATGGAAATCTATGATAACGAAGTTCTGATCGACGTTAAGACTCTCAACGTTGACTCCGCTTCCTTTACAGAAATCGTAAGAAGATCCTGCGACGGCAAGAAACCGGCAGATATCGAGAATTCTCCTGAAGATCAGGAAAAAGTAAAGAAGACTATGCTGGACATCGTTGCTAAGGCTGGTAAGCATAAGAACCCATGGACAGGTTCCGGCGGCATGCTTATCGGTACCGTTAAGGAGATCGGACCTGCATATGTAGGCGACCTGAAAGTAGGCGATAAGATCGCTACTTTAGTATCTCTTTCCCTCACTCCGTTAGTGATCGAAGAGATCCTCGAAATGAGACCTGCCATCGACCAGGTTGACATCAAGGGACAGGCGATCTTGTTCCAGAGCGGCATCTACGCAGTTCTTCCTGACGATATGCCTGAAGGCCTCGCTCTTTCCGCATTAGACGTAGCCGGAGCTCCTGCTCAGGCAGCTAAGCTTGTTCAGTCCGGTATGAAAGTTCTCATCATCGGCGGCGGCGGAAAATCCGGTCTGCTCTGCTTATACGAAGCAAAGAAGAGAGCCGGCGTTACAGGTCTTGTAGTATGCGCTGCAGGTTCCCAGAAATCAGAAGACAGAGCCAGAAAGTTAGACTTAGCCGACGAGTACTTCCACATGGACGCTACAGATGCCGTAGGCATGTACAACAAGGCTATGGAACTGACCAACGGCGAACTCTTCGACCTGGTTATCAACTGCGTAAATATTGAAAACACTGAAATGGCTTCCATCTTAGCTTGTAAGGATGACGGAACCGTTTACTTCTTCTCCATGGCCACCAGCTTCACCAAAGCAGCTCTGGGTGCAGAAGGTGTCGGCAAGGACGTAAACATGATCATCGGAAACGGCTACACTAAGGGCCACGCAGCGATCACTCTGCAGGTTCTCAGAGAGCATGAAGGGTTGAGAGAGTTATTTAGAGAAATGTATTCCTAAGCCTTAAGCTTGTCTTTTTCGCCTCTCGCGGTGTCCGCAGCGACTTCTCGCGTGTTCGCGTACTTAAATGTACGCTTCGGCGCAGCGTGTGAGGATGATACGATTACATGATATGTATTCCGCGCTTTTTGTGAACCACTTCCTCAAGGCGCGGAAAAACAAAAAGAATAAAATCCCAAAATTAAAATTGAAGGAGAAAAAAATGGCAATTAGAAATTGGAAAGACATCCCTTTGTTCAAAGATGTTACCGACGAACAGTGGAATGACTGGCATTGGCAGGTTGAACACAGACTGTCTACTGTAGAAGAGATCGCTCAGGTAGTCAACCTTACCGAAAAGGAAAGAGAAGATATTGAAAAAGTCATGGGCGGCTTCAGAGTAGGTATCACACCTTATTATGCTTCCCTGATGGATCCTGATGATCCGAGAGATCCTGTAAGAATGCAGGCAGTGCCTACACTGGCTGAAATGCACAGATCAGAAGCAGACGATCTTGACCCTCTTCACGAGGACGCCGATTCCCCTGCTCCTGGACTTACCCACAGATATCCGGACAGAGTACTCTTCCTGATAACTGACCAGTGTTCCATGTACTGCAGACACTGCACCAGAAGAAGACTGGCAGGAGAAACTGACGGTTCAAGATCGAGAGAAGATATCGACGCATGTATCGATTACATAAGAAGAACACCTCAGGTAAGAGACGTTCTTCTGTCAGGCGGAGACTGCCTCTGTGTTGAGGATGATACTCTTGAATACATCATCAGCGAACTGAGAAAGATACCTCACGTTGAAATAGTAAGACTCGGTTCCAGAACTCCTGTAGTTATGCCTATGAGAATTACCGATAAGCTGGTAAACATGCTGAAGAAGTATCATCCTATCTGGCTGAACACCCACTTCAACCATCCTAAGGAAATGACTCCGGACGCTATGGAAGCATGCAGAAAGATGGCTGACGCAGGTATTCCTCTCGGAAACCAGTCAGTACTCTTAAGAGGCGTAAACGACTGCAAGCACATCATGAGAGAACTGGTACATCTGCTGGTTAAGAACAGAGTAAGACCTTACTACATTTACATCTGCGACCTTTCGATGGGTATCGAACACTTCAGAACGCCTGTTTCAAAGGGTATCGAGATCATCGAAGGACTGAGAGGACATACTTCGGGATACGCTGTTCCTACTTTCGTAGTAGACGCTCCTGGCGGCGGCGGAAAGACTCCGGTTATGCCTCAGTACGTGATTTCTCAGACTCCTCACAAAGTCATCCTGAGAAACTACGAGGGTATAATCACCACTTATACAGAGCCTCAGCTTCCTGACCTTCCTTGCACCTGCGACTACTGCACAGGCAAGAAGACTTACAAATATCAGGGAGTTTCCGCACTGGGCGAAGGTCCTGAGATCAGAACCATCGAGCCTGCACACCTGGCCAGACACGAAAGAAATCAACACTAATTTAGTTTCTTTGTACTGAAACATTTCCTATAGGGAGGTCTTTGGGTCTCCCTATAGGTATATGGAGGATAGAGCAATAATGGGGTTATTATACGACCTTTCAACTAAATACAAGACCCTCTCTATCGTGGGAATGGCAAAAAATGCAGGCAAAACTACGGCCCTAAACTATCTCATCGAGGAGGCCATCGACGAGGGAATACTCCTTGGGGTTACTTCGACGGGAAGAGACGGAGAGAGTCAGGACTTGGTTACGGGAACGGAAAAACCGAGAGTATATCTGGATCAGGATATGCTGGTGGCAGTGCCCTCACTCCTCTACGACCTGGCCGACGCAGGCCTGGAAGTGATAAAGAGAACAAAATATTCAACGGCTATCGGAGAACTTCTCATATGCAGAGTGAGAGAAGCGGGATACGTTCAGATAGCGGGCCCGGTAATAAACGCAGAACAGAAGATGCTCTGCGATGATATGATAAACCTGGGCTGCCAGCTGATACTGATCGACGGCGCTATCGACAGAAAGTCCATCGCTTCGCCTGATACATCCGATGCCATCATACTCTCTACAGGAGCTGTTCTTTCCAGAAAGATGAACAAGGTCGTAGAAGAAACCGCACACATCGTAAACCTTTACAGGACTCCGCAGCTTGAAGAAGGAGTCATAAGAGACGCAATAGAAAACAACAACTTTGACGATAAGATTATGCTGGTCAATGGCAAAGGCGAGGTCAAAAAGCTTGACCTGATTACGGGCCTTGGCGCCGCTAAAGAGATCAACGGCAGCATCGACGAGGATACTAGATATATATATATTCCCGGCGCTTTTACAAACAGCGTGATTTCCGATATAAGCCTTAAGAATCTGAAACAGGTGCAGTTCATACTCAAGGATCCCACCAAGATCTTTGTCAACGTCATGGACTGGGGCGTTTTCAGAAAAAAAGGCTTTAGAGCAAGCGTTCTGGAAAATATCGAGATAGCGGCTATCACAGTAAATCCGTGGGCGCCGGCCGGATACACATTTGACAACAGAGTACTTCTTGCAGAAATGCAGAAGGCTATACCTGATATTCCTATTATAGACGTAAGGATGTAATTATGAGACAAGGCAAGAACAGAAGGCTGGCCAATGTTAAGACGAGACGGGAGACCGGTCTTGATCACGTCATGTTTAATCTCGATCTCAATACTCCTTTCGGCCGCAAACAGCTCAAGGAGATTCAGCCTTATTACCCGGGCGAAGAAGAGGAGCTGAGAGAAGAACTGGGCCGGGTGGAGATGATGATCGAGTTCGTGAAGCAGAACAGGACTTTGACAGATAAGATCCAAGAAGTTTTCATGGAAGTCAAAGACCCTTCGCTGACCGTTCAAAGGAGCGGAAGCACTACTCTTTCCGTGGTAGAGCTTTATGAAGTCAAATCGCTGCTTCTGCAGATGAGACAGCTCAGAAAACTTACCATGGAACATGAGATAGGAGATTACAAGGGAAGCCACTGTATCTCCGAGATAAAAGAAAATCTCACAGAAGGTGGAGAAAATCAGCTTCCTGCTTTTGAAAGGGCTGAAGATGAACCGGTGGTGAACACGGTGCCAGAGGAGTATTTCCTTGAGGATACAGAGGATCTCCTGAATGAACTCGATCCACGCGGCGACCGCATGAACACCTTTTACATCTATAACGAGTTCAGTCCGCTTTTAGGAGAATACCGAGGCAAGAAGCGTGAGTATGAGCTTCTCATAAGAAAAGAGCAGAAGCAGGCCAGAGAAGAACTGAGAAAAGAATACGGAATTCAGCTGACTCCCAAGTTTGACATCGTCGTGGCTAAATCCCATCCGGATTTTGAAAAGATACAGAACATAAAAGAGCTGGAAGTGGTGGATCAGGATTACATGAGCGTTACCATGCAGCTCAAGCCTACGGAGCAGATATATGACTACATCTGCGAAGTGGAGAAGATAAACGCCGATATAGACATGGAAGAGGAGCGGATAAGGGAGCAGCTTTCTCGCAAAGTTTCCCTCAAGGCAGAGGTTCTGACCAGAAACTGCGAAAGGATGGGAGCCTTGGATCTTGCGCTGGCCAGAGCTATATATTCCATAAAACACGATCTCGTGAAGCCTGAGATCGTCGAAGATCATGTGGTGGAATTCGAAGACGGAAGAAATCTTCAAGTAGAAGATATAATAAAAGCCAAAGGGAAAAAGTACTGCCCGATTTCTCTGTCGCTAAAAGATGGAGTGACTCTCATAACGGGAGCCAATATGGGAGGCAAGACCATTTCTCTGAAGCTGGCCGGACAGATACCTATTCTAACTCAGTACGGATTTTTCGTACCGGCAAAAAAAGCCACAGTAGGACTGTCCAATTATATGCAGATACTCATCGGAGACTCTCAGTCTGTAGAGAGAGGTTTGTCAAGTTTCGGCTCCGAGATGGAAGAATTGAAAGAGATACTGGACCACGGAGTGGACAGGAGTCTCATACTGATAGATGAGATCGCCTCCGGAACAAATCCTACGGAGGGCACGGCTCTGACAAAGAGTCTGGTGGACTATTTAATCGAAAAACCGTATATTTCTCTGATCACGACTCATTTCGAATCTGTAACTGAACGTGAAGGAGTAGTGAATATGCAGGTCAGAGGTCTGGCCGACTGCAATTTTACTCTGCTTAACAGCGAGATACAGCATGCGAACCGTCGTGACAGAATAAATATAATTTCCAAGTACATGGATTACCGCCTGTACAGGGTAGATAATGAAGCACAAGTACCTAAGGATGCTCTCAGTATAGCTGCTATGCTCGGAATCGACAAAGCAATTATAGACGGAGCGAAAAAATATATCAGATAAGGAGAAACAGGATGAAAAGCAAACTAAACCTTGACCCGAAAGTTGTTGACAGCGCTCGCCAGCATGCGGCAAATATTGCTCACGACATGCAGGAATTTATCGAGCGCCATACGACGGTATCAACAGAGAGAACTATCGTAAGACTTTTGGGTGTCGACGGCGTCGATGATGTTGACACTCCGCTTCCTAACGTAGTGGTAGATCAGCTTAAGGAGGCTGGCGCATTGCCTACAGGAGCCGCTTACTGGATCGGAAACGCTATAGTTCAGACCGGCAAGACTCCTCAGGAGATCGCAGAAGAAATGGCAGAAGGAAAGCTGGACATTACAAAACTTCCTACCTGCTCTCAGGAAGAGGCTTCCGAAGCTCTTAAACCTTCTATAAAAGCCACTTTCGAGAAGATAGACATGCAGAAGGCTAAGCGTGAGGAATATCTTAAGACTATCGGAGAGGGACCGGAGCCTTACATCTATGTAATCGTTGCTACCGGAAACATCTACGAAGACGTCATTCAGGCTCAGGCTGCGGCCAGACAGGGAGCCGACATCATAGCAGTTATAAGAACTACTGCTCAGTCTCTTCTGGACTACGTTCCTTACGGACCTACCACAGAGGGATTCGGCGGTACATATGCTACTCAGGAAAACTTCAGAATCATGAGAAAAGCCCTCGACGAGGTGGGAGAAGAAGTAGGAAGATATATCAGACTCTGCAACTACTCATCGGGAATGTGCATGCCTGAGATCGCTGCCATGGGAGCTTTGGAGAGACTGGACGTAATGCTCAACGACGCAATTTACGGAATCCTGTTCAGAGACATCAACATGCAGAGAACTCTGGTAGACCAGTTCATGTCCAGAGTAATCATCGGTTACTGCGGCATCATCTTCAATTCAGGCGAGGACAACTACCTGACCACAGATGACGCTATCGAAGCCGCGCACACTGTAACTGCTTCTCAGTTTATAAACGAACAGTTTGCAGTTCTCGCAAATATTCCGGAAGAGCAGATGGGACTTGGACACGCTTTCGAAATGGATCCTAACACAGAGGACGGATTCCTTCTTGAGCTGTCTCAGGCTCAGATGGCAAGAGAAATCTTCCCTAAAGCAAGACTCAAATATATGCCGCCTACAAAGTTCATGACAGGCAATATCTTTAAAGGCCATCTTCAGGACGCCCTGTTCAACCTGGTTACGGTTTGGACTCATCAGTCGCTGCTGCTGACGGGAATGCTCACCGAGGCTATTCACACTCCTCTGATGCAGGACAGATATCTGGCTATTGAAAACGCAAGATATATCTTCAATAACTGCAGACATATAGGAGATGAGATTGAGTTCAAAGAAGGCGGAATAATCCAGAGCCGCGCCCAGAACGTTTTAAAAAAGGCTGACGAGCTCCTTGAAGAAGTAGAAAAAGAAGGTCTCTTCTCTACCATCGAAAAAGGTATATTCGGCGGCGTAAAGCGCCCGTTTGACGGAGGACACGGCCTTGAAGGCGTCTGCACTAAGGGCGAAAACTACTTCAATCCGTTTATTCCACTGTTTATGGATCATGAATAAGGAGGTGCTCAGGAAATGGCAGAAAATAAGACAGCGACTACTCAGGTTGACTTGACATGTGTCAAGCCTTACGGAGACGCATTAAACGACGGTAAAGTTCAACTCGCATTCACTCTTCCTGTGCCTTACGGTGAAGAAGCTGAAGAATGTGCGAAACAATACGCAAGAAAATTAGGATTGGAAGAACCAAATGTAGCATACTATTGCGAGCTTACAAAAGGATATACATTTTTTAACGTCTATGGTTCGGCTCAGACCACTATCGACTACACTGCTATCAAAGTTCCAAAAGTAGAGGGTACTGTTATGGACCGTGTAGAGTGCGGCGAATGGATAGGAGAACATATAGGCAGGGATATCGTGGTAGTGGGAGCTTCCATAGAGTCTGACGCTCATACCGTAGGTATCGACGCTATAATTCAGATGAAAGGATTCCACGGACACTTCGGTCTGGAAAGATTCAAGAACGTGGTAGCTTATAACATGGGTTCGCAGGTTCCTTGTGAGGCTCTCATAGCTAAAGCCAAAGAAGTTAATGCTGACGCTATATTGGTTTCCCAGACTGTAACTCAGAAGGATATTCATATCAAACAGCTGACTAAGATGGTAGAGCTGGTGGAAGCCGAAGGTCTCCGCGATAAAGTTATTCTGACCTGCGGAGGTCCGAGAATTTCTCATGAACTGGCTCAGGAGCTGGGATATGACGCAGGCTTCGGACCTGGAAAATATGCCGAGCATGTGATGAGCTATATCATGCAGGAAGTAGAAAAGAGAGGATGGCAGGATAAGGCCAACATGGCAGACCGCTGATCGGCCTCATTGACATTGACCTTGAATTGCGGTAGAGTATATATATCGGATAAATAGGCAAATTTTAAGAAAGGTGATATATAACATGATTAACAAAATTATGACTGCAGACGAAGCAGTTGCAGGCGTAAAAGACGGTATGACCATCATGGTCGGCGGATTCCTGGCTACAGGTTCTCCTGAAGTTTTAATGGACGCCTTAGTAAGAAAAGGCGTAAAGCATCTTACCGTTATTGCCAATGACGGTGGACTCGACGCAGGACAACCTGCGGGAGAATTCGGCGCAAAGACTGCAAGAGGCGTTGGCAAGCTGCTGGAGCACCACATGGTAGACCACATTATCGCTTCTCATCTGGGAGTAAACCCTAAGCTTAACGAGCAGTTCGCCGAAGGCACTCTGAAATATACGCTGGTTCCTCAGGGAACTCTGGCTGAAAAGATCAGAGCGGCAGCTTACGGTCTGGGCGGCGTTCTGACTCCTACGGGAGTCGGTACTCCTATGGAGACAGAGGTTGACGAGCTGGGAAGAGAAAAGAAAGTCGTAGAGATTGAGGGCAAGAAGTATCTTCTTGAACTGCCTCTTCGCGCAGATTACGCTTTCATCAGACCTTCTGTAGCTGATAAATTCGGCAACTACTATTGCTCAAAAGCAACAAAGAACTTCAACTATGTAATGGCCGGAGCGGCTGACAAGACTATAATCGCTCCTGAAAAGATAGTGGAGGTAGGCGAAATTGACCCTGATATGTTCGCCGTTGCAGGCGTACTGGTAGATGCTATTGCGGAAGGAGAAAAACCATGGCAGATTTAAAAGCGAGAATAGCAAAGAGATGTGCAAAAGAATTCAAAGACGGTGAATTCGCCAATCTGGGAATCGGCCTTCCTACAATGGTAGCCGATTACATTCCTGAAGATATTATGGTTACATTCCATTCCGAAAACGGATTCGCAGGAATCGACGCCATAGCAGACGGATCCAACCTGGATGTTGACATCATCAACTCCGGCGGTACTTATGTAACTGTCGTTGACAGAGTTAAATACTTTGACACTGCAGAATCTTTCGGCCTCGTAAGAGGAGGACACGTAAGAGCTACAGTTCTCGGCGCAATGGAAGTAGCTGAGAACGGAGACTTGGCCAACTGGATCGTACCGGGCAAGAAGGTAGCAGGTATGGGAGGCGCTATGGACCTCTGTACAGGTTGTCCTGAAGTTATCATCGTAATGCTTCACACTCAGAAGGGTAATCCGAAGATTTTGAAGAAGTGTACTCTCCCGCTGACAGCAGAGAGATGCGTTTCCAAGATCATCACTGAAATGGGCGTTATGGAAGTCAGAGAAGACGGTATTTGGGTAGTAGAACTTCACCCTGATTACACCAAGGAAGACATCCAGGCCGCTACAGGCTGCGAGCTCCACTTCGATCCTAACATGAAGGCGATGGAAGAAGAATAGAATCAATCAAAAGGGCCTCCCGCAGGGAGGCCCTTTTTGCGTGGCGAACAGCCGGCCGGCAGGCGGATATCCAAAATCGGCGAAAAGGTTATCCATTATGACATAAAATCGCCGATTTTGGATAATAATTATCCGGAATTCGCAAAATCGTTATCCAAAAGGAAAGGATTTTGCGAATTCCGGAAACCGCGCGCCTGCGCGCCCGCCCGCCGGGAGCTATATAAGAGTGACATCGTTTAATGCCAAGATGGTTTTAATCATCATCTTTATAGCCATCATGTCTATACACCCATCTGCGCTGTCCATGGTTATGATAAGCCTGTCGGGAATGGTTATACCGTTCGAGGAGTATAACCCAAGCTTTTTTAGAGCCTTTATCCTGTAATCATTTACGGACATCATCCCCATGTGTTCCCAGTATATGGGCTCTTTGCGAGTGAAGATAGTGAAGTCGGGGTGTATGAGAATATTGTCCGTGCCATTATTAAGCCTGATAGTGCGTTCGTACTCGAAAGGAACCCTCTCTGCATGCAGCAACTCTGCTATAAGGGCTTCGGATTTTGAGCGAACAGAAAGGCCAAAGGATGTCCTGTGGGGCAATGAACTTGGGGTGGCTGAGGGCTGAACCGGAGGGGGTATTGAGGGTGGAGACCTGTAGACTTTTGGAAGCAGTTGCTTGATGGAGTCCAGATCATAAGGCCTGTATCCAGAGATAAGCTTTTCTTGCAGAGATATGTTGCGCTCGAGGATTTTTATGGCTTTTTTTAGTGTGTGCTGCTCTTGTATTTGCAACATTAAATCCGCACCGGCAACCCTTTGCTTGCCCGTGTGCTTGTCAACAATATAGTAATACTTTTTGCCCTTGATATTTTTGCATACCATAATAAGATCGGGCAGGGAAGGCAACTGCTCTTTGTAGCTACTTAATAGATTTTTTTGGGTTTCCAAGTCTAACCCGGTGATTTCCAAATAGTCCATAGTTAACCCTACCATGAATGTCAATAAATGTAAACAAAAACTTGTAAAATAAGTAATTATTTTACAAGTTTTAATCCGCTGATTATTTTATAAACTTCAATCCGCTGGCGGTTATTCGGGAGCCGCCTCGGCCTGCTCCCGACTCTATTAGGCTTCGCTCCTTGAGGGACTGCATATGCTTTTTCAACGTCCCCTCTCCTACGGGCAGCCCTGCGGCGGCCAATTTTTCTTTTAAAATCCCTCGGCCGACTCCGCTGTAAGGCGTTGAGTTTTCGGCTATTATCCTGAGAATCTCGGCATCCAAGTCGAAGACCTCGGCATAATCGCCGGCCGCCGCAGGCCGAGGGCCGGGAGCTTCAAACTTGGGCGGCTCCGAGGCGGCCCTCGGCGCGGACAGATAGTCCGGCAGCTGCCCCAGTATCTTGTAATAAGAGCCGACGTTTTCCAGCTCGCGCACGTTGCCCGGCCAGTCATGGCTCAGCAGTATCTTCTGCTCAGCCGGCAGCAGGTTGCCGTACTGCCTGCCGAGAAATACTTTCAACAGAGGAAGGATGTCGTCGCGCCTGTCCCTGAGGGGAGCTATGTTGAGAGCGATGACATTGAGCCTGTAGAACAAATCGCTTCTGAAGCGGCCGTCGTTTACGCGCTGCTCCAAGTCCGCGTTGGTGGCAGCGATGATTCTGGCGTCGATGTTGATAAGCTTGTCACTGCCCACCCTCATTATCTGCTTTTCCTGTATGACTCTCAGGAGACGGGTCTGTAGGCTTGGGGAAATATCGCCTATCTCATCCAAAAAGATGGTGCCGTGGTGGGCGTGCTCGAATAATCCTATTTTCCCGCTCTTCTTCGCTCCCGTAAAAGACCCCTCCTCGTATCCGAAAAGCTCGCTTTCCAGCAGGTTCTCGGGAATCGCGGCGCAGTTTACCGCCACAAAGGGATAATTCTTTCGAGTGGAGTAATTGTGTATCGACTGGGCAAGAAGCTCCTTTCCCGTGCCGCTGTCGCCCCTTATCAGAATGGTATAATCGGACGAGGCCACTTTTTTCGCGACCTTTATACATTGCTTCATGGATTGGGAAGCGTGGATAATATCGCCGAAGGTGTACTTGGCGTAAAAGCCCGTTTGTTTCAGCTGACGGCTCAGTTTGCTTTCGCTTTCACGCAGGTCCTTTTCCGCCTGAAAAATCAAGCAGCAGCCGATGGAATCCTCCATAAGCGATATATCTATTTTTTCGGCAAGGTAATTGTTGTCGCCGAAGACTATCATTTCCCCATCGAAAGAAGCCGCCGAAGCAAGTTCTTCCGGCAAAAATGACGACTGGGCGAATTTCTCCCCTTGATTCGCCCCGAACAAACCGAAAGCCTTTTCGTTTATGTAATGAATAGTGTCGCCGGCGTCCAGCAAGACTATGGCTCTGGAGGACTCGTCGACTATCTCGTTCATCATCTGATCCTTAAGAAAGTTGCTGAGGTAACTGTCTATGTAGCTTATGCTGGTATCCATGTCCTCGCGGATTTTTTTCAGCAGATTCCCCTGTATATAAGAATTTTTCAGATCCAGCAGAGATATTATTTTGTGAAAGGTCTCGAAGCTTATGTCCCTGTTGTGTATGTTATAGACGTTCTTTATGTGCCGGGGAATCAGATGCTCCGAATCGCAAGTTACGATGGCCGTGTCAAAGTCGGCGTAGCCGCCGGCTGCTGCGATGGACTCCTCGAAAGGAATCAGGCTCAGGTGGCCGATTCCCAGCTCATATATCATGTACATGGTTTGCAGCACGCTTTCCTTTGAATCGTTTACGACAAGAACCTTTGTGTCTGCCGGGATTTCTAAGATGGGCCGCAGATACTGCTGCTGTATGCAGCGTGTCATGACCACGACCTTGGAAAAATCATTGATGCGATTTACGAGGTGATTCAAAGTCTCTTCGTAGCACACTATGTAAACGTCAGCGTTTATGAATTGGTCGTCAGACATTTCGTCGATGTAGTAATTTGTGATATTTATGTAGTCGCCGAGAATGTTGTAGAAGTTGTCTTCTATGTATTGGATGGCCCGGGGATTCTCTCTGTCCCTGTAAAAGATGGCCAGCTCTTTCATGCCGATGACCTCCCTGAATAGTGATTCTGAAATTATTTTAGTACACCAAAAGAATCCTTGTCAAGGAGATGTTAAAGTGGCATGGTAATTGCATTTTGTGTGAGTATGAACGGAAAATCCTGATGTTAGAAGGAGGTAAAAATGAGAAAAGTTGCAGTCGTAACAGGAGCTGCTGCCGGAATAGGCCGGAAAATAGCCGTCGAAATGGCCAAAGAAGGCTATCTGGTCTATGCCAATGCGAGAAACGAGGAAAAGCTGAAAGAGACGCTTAAGCTGGGTGAGGAATACGGAATGAGACCGTTGATATTCGATGTGAGAGACGCTGCGCAGGTGGCAAGCTGTCTGGATCGTATCGAGAAGATAGACTGTCTCGTCAACAATGCGGGAGTCAGCATAAAGAACAAGCCTGTGGCTGACATCACCGAAGAGGACTGGGACTTGACGATGGAAACCAATGCGAGGGGCTATTTCTTCGTCAGCAAGTACGCTCTCAAAAAGATGAGCAAAGGCGCTTGCATAGTGAACATTTCTTCGGGCGCCGCCAAGACCGGAGGAGACTTCGTATCCATTCCTTACTCTACTTCCAAAGGGGCCATAAATTCCCTCACTGTATGCTTGGCAAGAGAGCTGGCTAAAGTGGGAATCCGTGTAAACGCAGTGTCTCCGGGCTTTGTGGACACGGATATGCTGGAGCTTAACGGCATGCCTAAGGAGTATTACGGCAAGGTGATTCCTCTGGGCAGGCTGGGAGAAACTGAGGACATTGCCAACATGGTATTATATTTAGCCTCGGAAAAGGCCGGATTTATGACGGGGCAGATTATCGAAGTTAATGGGGGAGACATAATGGGATAAACAGAATTAAATCCCGATAATCCTAATAATCCCGTTGAATTATTTTACAGAAAGGACAGAAAAATGAAAGAGAACAAACAAAGCAAGACGCCCGACATCACATTCGGCAAAGCGCTTCTTTGCATAATCGGGCTTATAATCGTTTTAGCCTTAGGGTTTGCCATAATAGGCTTTGATACGAAGGTTACATTCCTTATGGCGTCAATAGTGGTCGGAATATTTTTGGTGGCATACGGATACAAGCTTGATCAAGTCCTGCTATGGTATGCCGACGGCTGTAGAGGCGCCATAGATGTAATTCTCATACTCATGAGCGTCGGAACGGTTATAGGCACATGGATGGCTTCAGGCACCATACCTACGGTAATCTACTACGGATTAAAGCTTCTGACGCCTACCACCTTTATGATAATCGGATTTTTGCTCTGCTGCCTTGTTTCCTTCTTCGTGGGAAGCTCTTACTCAACCCTCGCTACTCTGGGAGTGGCATTCATAGGAATCGGTACGGGCCTCGGCATGAACCTGGGTCTGGTAGGAGGCATGGTGCTTTCCGGCGCCATGTTCGGCGATAAGATGTCGCCTTTCTCTGACACCACCAATCTGGCTCCGGCAGTTTCCGGAACTACGGTATATAAACACATAGGCTCCATGATATACACAGTCACCCCTTCGCTGATAATATCCTTTGTGCTGTATACGGTTCTGAGCCTGAACGTAGACACACACAATGCGGAAATGGGTATGGTGGAGGAAATGATAGGCGGCCTTGATGCCAACTTTAACATTACGCCGATACTGTTCATAGTTCCTATATTCGTACTGGTGCTGGCGCTGTTCAAGGTTCCTCCTGTAATAGCCATGCTTTCCAGCTCTCTGCTTGCAATAATCATGGGCGCTTTCACACAGGGAGACCATGTGGAGCTTATTAGACTCATAGACTCGGCAGGCATAGGCTTCTCCATCGAGACAGGCGTCGCAGACCTTGACACCCTGCTTAACAGGGGCGGAATCATATCCATGATGGAGGTAGTGGCATGGACGCTGCTGACTCTGGGCATGGGACACTGCTTAAAGGAAGGCGGCATACTTAACGCATTCCTGCAAAAGCTGCTGGTACTCATCAAGAAGCCGAAGCACCTCGTAATATCCACCCTGCTGTTCTCGCTGGTTACCGCGTGTTTGACTGCTTCCCAGTATCTTGCTATAATGCTTCCGGGAATGCTTCTCAAAGACCAGTACACCAGATTCAAGCTGGACAAAAAGGTTCTTTCCAGAACGCTGGAGGATGGCGGAACCATGTTCTCCTTCCTCATTCCGTGGGATACGGCGGGAATCTACACTGCCTCGGTGCTGGGAGTGGCAACCCTTACATACGCTCCTTATGCTTTCCTGCTGTGGATAAACCCTATAATAGCGGCCGTTTACGCCCTCATAGGCTTCGCACAGTTTAAAGACAAGGGAGAAGAGGAGCAGGCAGCGGAAGAAGCAGCTGCGGAGCAATAGCGACAAGGAGGAAATCATGCAAAAATTAGGAAAAGTTAAATTGCCCGAGGGCAAGAAGATAGCGTTGAATCTGGGATTTGACTTCGATTCGTCATCGGTATGGATGGAGTCGTTCGGAAAAATCTCGCCGGTATACACCTCGAGGGGAGAGTTCGGAGCAGAGGTTGGAGTTCCGAGAATCCTCAACCTGTTGGATAAGTACGACATTAAATCCACTTTCTTCGTGCCGGGACACACCATAGACACATATACGCAGATATGCAAAGAGATAGTGGCAAGAGGCCACGAAATAGCCCATCACGGATACGTTCACGAGGACCCTACAGACCTGCCGTTGGAGGAAGAGGAGGCCATATTCGCAAAGGGACTCGAGGCTCTGGACAGGATAGGCGTCAGGCCTGTGGGATACAGGTCGCCGGGATTTGATTTCAGTCCCAACACCATGGATCTGTTGATAAAGCACGGCATCAAGTATGACAGCAGCCTTATGGGTCAGGACTTTTTCCCATATCGTCCGGCTCCGTGCAAGGTGAATTTCGATAAGGGCAATGAATTCGGCGAGCCTGTCGACTTGGTGGAAATGCCGGTTTCGTGGTACATGGACGACTTCCCTCATTCTGAATTTATAATGACGAGAACGGGAATGAAGCCGCAGAGTCAAATCTTTGAAATCTGGAAAGCCACCTTCGACTACGGAGTGGCAAACACGCAAAACGGAATGCTCAATGTTGCAATGCATCCTCAAGTGATAGGCAGAGCACACAATATAGGCATGCTGGAAGAATTCATAGAGCATGTACTGGCGTCGGGCGCATGGATAGCTCCTTTCGCCGAGATATATGAAAAGATAGAATTTTAGCCGATAATGCGGGAAGGAGCCTGAGAAACTCCTTCCCGCAGCTTAGGAGGATGTTGTGGATAAATTATTTTATAACGGTAGAATTTACTCAATAGACGATACAGACAGCATTTACGAAGCCGTAGGCATAAAAGACGGCAAGATAGTATTTCTGGGAACCAATGACGAGGCCGCAAAGGCCGAGGCGGCAGAGAAGGTTGATTTGAGCGGCAAGACTGTGCTCCCGGGATTTGTTGACTCCCACCTTCACATGCTGAACTATGCTTTCGTCAAGGCGGCGTATGAGATGTTCGGCGTGAAATCGGTGGAAGAGGTGGTCGAGACGGGAAAGAAGCTTGCCGCAGAGATGGACGAAGCCACGGGAAAATGGATGTACGGCCGAGGCTGGAACGAAGAAAGCTTTGACGGAGAGAAAAGACCGCTGACCAGATTTGACTTGGACAGAATCTCCCGGGAAATACCCATACTCTTTATTCGCGTTTGCGGCCATAAAGCGGCAGTAAACACCAAAGCGCTGAAAATAATTATGGATCTTGAACAGACTAAGGACTATATTGAACAGATAGATCAGGAAAACGGAATACTCACGGAGGCTTCCGTCAAGCTGTGCTACAACGCCATGCAGGAGCCGACCGTGGAAGAGATAAAGGACATGATTCTAACGGCGCAGAGGGACATAAACGCCGCAGGAATCACAGGTGTAGAGACGGACAACTTTCTCTCGCTGCCGGGGAGAAACAGCGAGAGAATAATGAAGGCTTACAGGGAGCTGGAGGAAGAGGGCCTGCTGACCTTGCGGATACGCGAGCAGGCGTCCTTTACGGCCTACGACCACATGAAAGAGTTTATCGACAAAGGCTACAGGACGGGAGACGGCGGCGAATATTATACCATCGGCCCTGTCAAGCTGTATGAGGACGGCTCCCTCGGAGCAAGAACTGCGCTGATGAACAGCCCCTATCTCGGAACGGACACCTACGGCACCGCCGTGCATGACCAGGCCGATACCGACAGGCTGGTGGATTACGCGTACAAAAACGATATGCAGATATTGATACACGCCATCGGTGACAAGGCCTCCGATATGGTGTGCGACGCTTACGAAAAAGCTATAGAGAAGTACGGAGACAAGGGCAGCAGACTTGCCATAAACCACTTGCAGGTGATAAGCCCCGACCTGATAGGACGGATGAAAGCACATGGGATTGTGGCATATATTCAGCCGCTGTTCGTGGCCAGCGACAGAGACATCATCGGAAAGCTCATGGGCGAAGAAGTCGCCGCCAGGTCTTACATGTGGAGGACCATGCAAGACAGCGGAATCGTCTGCGGAGGCGGATCCGATTCACCGGTGGAAAGCTTCGACGTTTTGAAAAACATACAGGTAGCGGTGACCAGAGACAGGCTGGAGGACAAGACGGACGGGTGGCACCCGTCGGAAAAGCTGACGATTTCCGAGGCGGTCAGAATGTTCACCGCAAACAACGCATATCTGGCCTTTGAGGAACACCGCAGAGGAAGCATCGAGATAGGCAAGGACGCCGACATGACGGTACTTGAAAGGGACATATTCCAAGCGGACCCACATGAAATAGGCGAGATAAAGATAAGCAAGACCATAGTAGCGGGTAAAGAGGTGTACAATGGTTAAGGTAGAAGGAGGAAATACCCATGCCCTTGGCTAAGTTTGATTTTTTGAATACGGCCCTGAACCCGTTTATCCTGATGTTTGTGGCCATAATAACGGGGCTCCTCTTCGGAAAGATAAAGTTTGGAAAGTTCAGCTTCGGCAGCTCCGGCGCATTGTTTTCAGGACTGGCTATCGGATGGGCGGCCTACAGAATCGCGGAGAAAATATACGCCGGTCAGGACGGAGCCGCCGCCGGAATGAAAGCGGCGGCCCAGATAATAGAGGACAACGGAGGCAAAGTCATAAACTCCTATTTCTTCACCACCGCCCTGATAATATTTGTTGCGTCCATAGGCCTGTTGGCGGCTAAGGATCTTGGCATCGTTATAAAGAAATACGGCCCTAAGTTCATAGTTTTGGCCGTGCTCATAACCTTTGTGGGCGCAGGAGCCACTTACGCATGCACGGCTTTTTGCAAGGACACCAACGCTTATGCCGTGACGGGAGTATATACGGGAGCCATGACCAGCTCTCCGGGGCTTGCGTCTGCGCTGGAAACGGCCAACGTTCACGCTACAGAAGTGTCGTCTGAATATGAGTCGGCCACAACGGAAGAAAAACAAAATATATTAGACGTGTTGAAGCTGGACGACAAGTACCGGGATTTGACGGTGGAAAACACAAAAACTCTGACTGCCGAGATGAAAAACGACTATGTCAATCAGGCCACGGCTCAGGTGGGAATAGGCTCTGCGGTAGGCTACCCGTTCGGAGTAATAATCGTAATACTGGCCGTGAATTTTCTGAATGTGATATTCAGATTCGATGTTGAAGAAGAACGGAAGAGGTATGTGGCGGATATGGAGGCGGCCAGAAGCATATCGGGGATACGGGAAATTCCCGCCACTTCTTTTAGCATAATCTCCTTTGCCACGGTCTGTTTTGCAGGATATGTGATAGGCTCGGTAAAGCTGCACATGGGGCCGCTGGGCTATGTCAGCCTCGAAGCCACAGGAGGCGTCCTTATCAGTGCGCTGCTTTTAGGCTATATAGGTAAAATAGGGCCGCTGTCTTTCAGGATGGATACTAAAGTCCTATCGGTGATAAGAGAGCTGGCTTTGAGCTTTTTCTTGGCGGTAGTAGGCCTCAATTACGGATATGGAGCGGTTGACGCCATAATGGGCTCCGGCGCCGTGTTGGCGTTGGTAAGCCTGATAGTGGGCTTTATAGCGGTAATGGTAGGCTTTGCCGTGGGAAGGTATGTGTTCAAGCTGAACTGGATTATACTGTCGGGAGCCATATGCGGAGGAATGACCTCCACGCCGGGGCTGGGCGCCGCGACGGAGGCGGTGGGAAGCGACGATCCCGGCGCAGGCTATGGGGCGACATATCCGTTTGCCTTGCTGGGCATGGTGATATTTTCCATAATTTTGAACAAGCTGCCTATGCTTTAGACATAGGGGTCGGTCTTGGCTAATTTTGACAAATTTCCACAAAATAATCACAAAACTCACAAAAAAACTGAATTTTTGCAACCTGTAAACATTGAAAATAAGCCATTCCTTTGACTTTTTGCCCTCCTTGTGTTAGAATATTCGAGTCACATAGAAAAGGAGGACTTATGGTAGACAAACCTAAAGGTAAGACCGAGATCCTCGTGGATAAATTCTTCAGATGGTGCAGGGAAACTGCCGAAAAGATAGGCAGCAAGACCGAGGGACACAGACATGTGGTTCGCACTTTCAGAGAACGCCACCCGAAGATCTCAAGAACCATTGTGGTTTCAGTCTGCACCGTCGCTCTTGGGGCGGTAATCGTAGGCTTCGCCACACCGAAGACGGTCGTAGTGAACATCGATGATTCCAATGTAATAACTACGACGACTTACGAGACTACCAGCAGACGTGTGGACAGTTTCATTGAAAACCACCAAATTGACTATGTATACGGACAGGATGTTATAGACGCAGAGCTGTATTCAGGCATCTCGGACAATATGGAGATTAACATCCAAAAGGCAGTTCAGATTCCGGTGACTGCGGACGGACAGACCAACACGGTAACGACGCTTCCGGTCACAGTGGGAGAACTCTTGGAAGAGCTTGATATAAAGGTCGGTGAGAACGACATAGTGGAACCGGCGCAGGATCACGTTCTCGAAAAGGGCGACGAGCTGTTTGTCAGACGGGTTACGACCGACGTAGTTGTAGAGGAGGCGGTTACCGATTACGAAATCCGGTATCAGGCCGACTACAGCATGAGCATAGGAAAGACAGAAGTAGTACAGGAGGGCAGCGCAGGCAGAGTCAGCAACACTTATGACGTCGTCCTCATAGACGGCGTGGAAGAGTCGCGAACTCTAAGGGAGACTACGGTCTTGCAGGAAAAGCAGGACAGAGTCATCGCCTACGGAATGAATATTTCTTCCGGAGTTCCTTCGGGACTTCAGTACAAAACCAAAATAAGCGGAGTTAAGGCAGTATCTTATTACTTCCCGGGAACTCCAAAGGGTGCTTACGGCTTGCCGTGCACCTACGGAACTTGTGCCGTAGATAAAAATGTTATTCCTCTCGGCTCCTTGCTCTACATTGAAGGCTACGGATATGCCATAGCCAACGATGTAGGTACGGCCATCAAGGGGAATGTAGTAGACCTTTATATGGAAGACTTAAGACAATGTGGCACTTGGGGCGCAAGGACTGTAAATGTATATGTGATAAACTAAAAATAAAACAGGGATCCGTCATGACGGACCCCTGTTTTATTTTACGCTCTTTTAAAAGCAAATCAAAACTATCTGAGATGTTTTTCTATCAGGTCTATAAATACAGCAATATATTCGTATTTTGAAAATATGGCTCTGGCCAGCATTTTGCTGCCTCCGCCTTTTCCGCCGTATATAGAGACATTCTCTCTCACAAGTCTGCCGCAGTCTATGGAACCTTCTTCTGATGAACAGAGGAAAACGGTGTTGCTGGGCTCGTGTATGAGAAAAAGAAGTTTTGGAATATATGGAGATACATCTCTGGCGATGGCAGTCAGATCGTCCTGAGAAAGCAGACTGTATTTTCTGACAGGCAGCCTGCCTTCAGCGCTTGCATCCTTAAACTCCCGGCTCTCAAAAGAAGCTGCCATGGAAGAAACCTCCCTTGCGATGACTTCTTTTTTCAGAAGATGGAGCTGAGTCCTGGCCTCCCTGTTTTTCTCCTGCTGTGATTTGAATTTCTCCATTATATCATCGTCGCCGGCGGAAAGACTGTTAGACAGCTGGGTCATGGTGTCGTACTGGCGGCTCATCTTCTCAAAAGCCCTCTGCCCGGCGTCGAAGTAGATTCTGAACATGCCCTTGTTGCTTTCGACTTTGTAAAGTTTTATGAGCCCTACCTGACCGGCGGAGGAAGGGTGGGTGCCGCAGCATGCCACGCAGTCGGCCGGCTCGTCTGTAGAACCTACGCAGACTATAGTTATGTCTTTTTCTATGGCCAGAGCTTTTCTGACCGGCAGCACCTGAGCGTCTTTTTTCGTCTCAAAGTGACGGCTTATGACAGGAAGATCGTTCCATATGACACGGTTGGCCTCAAGCTCCGCCAGTTTTGCCATTTCCCAGGTAATTTTGGTGAACTTAGGGCCTTCTTCGAGGCTTATGTCTATGGTCATATACTGGTCACCCATATGAAAACCTCGGTTGACGCCTCCGAACTCTCTGTAAAATATGCCGCTCAAGATGTGTTCCCCGCAGTGACGCTGCATATTGTCGAATCTTCTCTGCCAATCTATCTTAAGGTCTACGGACAGGCCCGGCTGCAAGCTGCAGGGATCGCAATCTACCTGGTGATATATTTCATCTTCGTACTCATAGACATCTTCTACCTGAAACTTTCCGATCTGTCCCAAGTCGCAGCTTTGGCCGCCTCCGGTGGGAAAAAATATGGTTTTGTCTAGGGTAATAAGAGTCTTACCGTTTCTCTGAGAGACAGAAGTAACAGAAGCACGAGTTTCTTTCAAATACACGTTATCTTTAAAAAGCCGGTCAGTTTTCATGAATTTTCTCCTTTAAGGTCTGTATAAAATTATTTTACCACGAAAGGAGGGAGGTGTGAATATGAAGACAGACATTTATGACGTCGCATTTTATATTCATTTTAAAACTTCACATAGGGTGTGAAATCAAAAGGTTTAGCGTTTATAAGATCATCTTCGGCCCGGAGAAGGGAATTGATGATGTGAACGGCGTGGCCGAATTTGGGAGGATCCAGCTTGACTGCGGCCGCTCCTCCGGCGATACCCATATCGGCGACCAGATCATCGGAAACGCCGCCTGCTCTTATGGAGGGGATTGAAAACATACCGTGGTCTACAGCATATCTTTGAGCTTCCATAGCTTCTGTTACTGTCCCCACCTGATTGGGCTTAAATACAAGTGCGCCGCAGGCGTCATTCTTCAGAGCTCTTTTGATGTAATCTATGTTGGTGACAGTCAGATCATCTCCGCAGAGAGTAGTTCGGCTCAGCTCTTTTGCAGCTTTCGCCCAGCCTTCCCAGTCGTTTTCGTCGACAGGATCTTCTATATAAAGAAAATCGTACTTCTCTGTCGCTCTTTTGAGTATATCTATTATCTCATCAAGGTATAATTCTTTGCCGCAGTAATTGTAAGTATCTCTCCTGGGATCGTATATCTCGCTGAAAGCGCAGTCTATGTGGAAAGCTATCTTATCTTCGCAGCGGCATTGATAAGCCGTCTCGTAGAGAATATCGAGACAATCCGTAAAATCTGAGGAGGGAGCCATATATTCTGACATGGCTCCGATCTCGGGCCGCCTTCCGCCCTGAAATTTCCGTATGACGTCAGGCAGCTTCTTGTATATCTTACATAGTATTTCTACCGCCTCCGAGATGGAAGATGCTTTATACGGGATTACTGTAGTTTCTTGTACGGGCATCGTATCATCCTCGTAGCTGCCTCCTGCAAACATATCAGAAGTGGGGAGAGGAATGGTCTTTATTTCCCCGCCATTCAGGTAGCGGTACTGAGATAAATGAAGAGTCTGGCAAGCGGCTCTCATGGCAGCCAGCGATGTACTGTAGGTCACGTTTCCCCCAGAACGGATTTATTTTTTGTCCCGTCTAAAGATATGAGAGCTTCATCGATCTTTTTCTGATCCAATACATTCATTCCTCTGAGCATAGGAGCTACTACACGTTTTACTGTGTCTACCGCTTTGAAGACGCCCTGTCCGTCATACCAGTTCTTGTCACCGTCACGGAGAACAAGAGCTTCATGTTCTCAGGCAGAAATACCGGAAGGCGACGCTCCGCATCCCATTATTCCGTCTTCTGTAATAACATTTACTTCCAGCAGAGGCTTGCCCTTGCAGTCTATCAAAGCCCGTGCATGGATATCTTTTATTATCGTATTCACTTTGTCTGACTCCTTTCTTCTTGCGTGTCTATATAAAGGACGTTGAAATCGCACAAGTTAGTACCGGTGTTTCCCGTGATCACCACATCTCCCATAGATAAGAGAGCCTCATAGGAGGCATGATCCATCAGAGAACTATTGAGATTAAGCTCCTTTTTTTCGGCGACTTTGAGACTGGCGCCGTCTGATATAGCGCCGGCGTCCGGAGTAGTACCGTCGGTGCCTTCGCTGTCTATAGATAATAAACATGCCTCTTTTAGATCTTTGGAAGCCATAGCAAAAGACAGGACCATCTCTTGAGACGGACCTCCGTGACCCTTGATATGATCATTATTGTTTATATAGGTAGTAGTTTCTCCGGCTGAAATGACAAAGCAAGGCGCCGAAAACGGCCTGTTATTTTTAACGACTTCTCTTGCAAGGGAGGCCATGGAGATACCGAAATCCTTACTTTCACCTTCTGCGTATGTAGTCATGATGTGGGCCTCTATGCCCATTTCCGATGTTACATCTAAGGCGATGCTGCATGAATCGGGGAGAGTGTTGACTATGTAATAATCTGCATCACATGTGGGATGTTTGGGAGTCTCCTCAGACGGATCATAATCGAGGAGATAGGAGGAAATGTTTTTAGGCAGTTTTTCTGCTATATGATATTTCTCTATTATTTTCTTTATATCTTCAAACGAAACAGTATCGTAACCTACGGGCATGCCCATTATAGGTACCGGTTTGGAATAATCTGTGATATCGTCAAGGCCTACCGCGTCCCATATTTCAAAATATGAAATAAGATGATACAAACGAAGAAGTCTGCAAAGCAATTTTTACAGACTTTTTCTTATTTTTGAACCGTTGTAAGAAAATTTTTACATTGATAGCCGGTGAAAAACAGAAAAGTCTTGATTTTGATGTGTTTTGCCTCTGAAACAGGAGGTTTCTTTTATTGACATGATAATTGCGATTTAGCTGTATAAATTCTATAAAGCGCTTCAAGAATTAAAAACATCACTGTAACAGTGAGGAAAGGAAAGTGTATGGACATTTATACAACTTTATTGGCTGTCGTGCCGCCGCTGCTTGCAATAATACTGGCGATAGCTACAAGACAAGTGATTCTTTCACTATTTGCCGCTGTATATGTGGGCGCCACTATGCTCTGTGATGGCAACCCATGGGAAGGCCTCTATTCTACGTTCTTCGATTATATCCTTCCGGGATTTGAAGACACAGACCACCAGCGTATACTGGCGCTTACTACATTTTGCAGAGGCTTTTCTCTTCTGCTGGAAAAGAGCGGAGGTGCAAAGGCCTTTGCCGACAGAGTCCATAAAGGCATAGGAAAGACCAGGCGTGGAGCTCAGATACTGACATGGTTTGGGGGAATGTTTATCTGGTTTTCAGATTCCACTAATCCTGTGCTTTTAGGCCCTATCTGCAGAACCATAACAGATAAAGTAAAGGTCTCCAGAGAGAAGTTAGCCTATATGGTAGACTCCACTACAGCTGCTGTACCTACCTTGTTCCCTGTTTCAGCATGGGGCGCATACATAATAGGACTTATAGCCACTTTTTATACAGATTATGGATATGATGGGGATCCGCAGTCGGACTTCATCTCTGGAATTCCGTATCAGTACTATACCATAGGCTGCGTACTCATGGTGCTCATTATCGCAGTGACCGGCTGGGACTATGGCCCTATGAAAAAAGCCGAAGACAGAGCCCGCCTCACAGGGCAGCTCTACAGACCGGGAGCAGATATAAAGAGAAAAGTAGAAGAGCTGGATCTGCCTGAGGGAGCAAAACCAAGCATATGGAATATGCTTCTGCCTATCATCGTTCTTCTTACCTTCATATTTGTGGGATTATTTTATACAGGAGATATCAAAACAAATGGTATCCTTGGATCTCTTGCTAACGGAAGCTCTCTGAAGGCCCTCGATACTGCATTTATCCTGGCTTCTATCACTGCTATGATCATGGGTATGGCTACTAAAGTTTTCAGCTTTAAGAAAGCAGTCAACACATTTATAGAAGGATGCACCAACATGATGGAAGTTCTGATTATACTCATGCTGGCCTGGGGAATAGGCAGTATATGCGCTGCGTGCGGAACGTCAGACTGGATAGTTAATACTTGCCAGGGATTCCTGACACCTACCAGTATGTGCGCAATAATATTCATAGCTGCGTGCCTGACATCTTTTGCTACAGGAAGCTCATGGAGCGTCTTTGCAATATTTACACCTATAGCTTGCTCTCTTACCATCTCTATAGGAGCCCCTGTGGGAATGGCCATAGGCGTGGTTCTTTCCGGAGGAATCTTCGGAGACCATTGCTCGCCTGTATCTGATACTACAGTAATGTCTTCGATGGGTTCATCATGCGATCATATAGATCATGTAAATACTCAGCTGCCGTATGCCCTTACAGTTGCGGTATCAGCTCTGATAGGATACATAGTATGCGGACTCATGCAGGGAGGAGCCTTTATAGGCCTTGCGATAACTATAATATTGATATGTGCCTCATCTTTCTTACTCAACTGGCACTTCGGAAGGGGAAAGGATAAAAGATAAGGGAAAGATGTTCCGGCATAAGATTTGAACAGGAGGTTATTATGAAAATAATTGATGCTAAACTTCAGATAGTGGAAGTGTTCCTTGAAACACCGTTTCCATCCACATGGAACCCGGCAAATCCGGAGACTAAACTCTTTGTGACCATCGCTGAAGTGATAACAGACGACGGAATTCACGGATACGGAGCCGCCTGCGACTCTTCACAGCTATTGGCAGGGATATGGGATACTCATATAAAGCCCCTAATGATAGGAAAGGAAATCACAGAAGTAGAGGCGATAAATACAGGGCTTGTGAACGCTTCTCTATATGCTTACAGGCCGTGGTGCGTTGAGGTGGCGGTATGGGACGCCCTCGGAAAATACGCCAATCTTCCGATATATAAGATGCTGGGAGGAAGCAAGGGCAAAGTACTGGCCTACGCCAGCACAGGATCCCTTAAATATGTCGAAGAACGCATCGAAGATGCTGACAGATTTATAGAAGAAGGCTTTAAGATGATGAAACTGCGCGCGCACCATGACGACCCTTTTGAGGATGTAAAGATCATAGGAGCTATCAAGGCGCATGTGGGAGATAAGCTGAAAATTTCGGTGGATGCAAATCAGGGATGGTTTTTCACGGGAAAGAGAACGGTGGCCAAATGGGATCTGAAAAAGGCCGTCAACGTGAGCAAGGCCTTTGAGGATATCGGCATAGAGTGGCTTGAAGAACCCATGTACGGATATGATTTCGAAGGGCTGGCAGAACTGAGAAAGAGTACTACTCTTAACATAGCCGGAGGAGAATTAAACGCCCAGGTACACGAATACAGAGAGCTTTTAAAGCATAATTGCTTTGATATCTATCAGATGGACGTAGTTCTGTCGGGAGGATTTGTTCAGAACAGGAAGGTAGCCGCAATGGCAGAGGCGGAAAACAAGATATATACTCCTCACACGTGGACTCACGGCATGGGTTTGGCAGCGGCTTTTCACATGGCGGGAGCAGTGAATAACTGTCCATTCATTGAATATTGCTACGACCCTCCGTATTGGCCTTATGAGGTCAGAGACTTGATGCTGACCGAACCTCTGACCGTAGATAAGGATGGATACATAGATGTGCCAAAGGCCCCGGGACTGGGAGTGGAAATAAACCATGAACTGATGGATAAGTATACCGTCCTGCGCAAGTAAAGATTTTGCCCTCTTGCCGGTTTGAAAAAGGAAGGGTCTGAATTATTGAACATCGCAGAGGTTGCCGTGAAATACGAATACCGAGAAGAACCATGAAGAGTTTTTCTCGGTATTTTTCTGTAATAAAAGGTCTAAAGACTGAAGAGCAAGTCTTGCAGGAGGGAGATGTGAATAAAGAAAATGTTGATGAAAATATAGCATCGTGCGCCAATATATGATAAAATATTGTCAAATAATGACGAATTTGATTGAGATGTAAGAGAAACTACTTATGACCACAATAAAAAACTCGCTTTCGCGAGTTTATCCACACCTTGTGGAGCCCAAATGGGCGATTAGAAAAATTCTTTATTTGAACTTTGTAGTGTAATCTCATATGGTAGTCATTTGAGATACTTTTAGTCTAATGCAAATGCGAAGATATGTCAATAGCGAGGAGAAAAAATGAAAAACGCAAATAAGGTGACAGGCAAGTACTATTTAGGGTTTGACATAGGCACAAATTCTGTTGGTTGGGCTGTAACGGATGAGAACTATAACTTATGTAAATTTAAAAAGAAATCCATGTGGGGAATCAGGCTTTTTGAAGATGCTAAAACTGCTGAAGAACGCAGAGGACAAAGAGCCTCCAGGAGGCGTCTGCAGCGCAGAAAACAGCGTATCGATTTACTTCAGGAAATATTTGCAGAAGAAATCAACAAAGTAGATGAAACCTTTTTTATACGCCTGAATGAAAGCAGATTGCATTTAGACGATAAGACGGTTTCCGAAAAACATCCGCTTTTTATCGGCAGCGAATATTCAGAGAAAGAGTATTACAGAGAATATCCTACTATATTCCACCTGAGAAAAGAACTGATGGAGAGCAGCGAGCCCCACGATATTAGATTAGTGTATCTGGCGATTCACCATATTTTAAAGAACAGGGGTCATTTTCTCATCGACGGCGAATTAAGCAAAGCCAATAGCTTTGATGCCGCTTTTTATCAGATGAAAGAAGTGCTGTGCAATGAACTGGACCTTGAAATAGACGGTGAAAATACGACAGAAGTAGAGCGTACATTGAGGGACAGAAATATTTCTAAAAGCGACAAGGTAAAGCTCCTTGCTGCTCTTTTAGCTATGAATCAAAATGAAACTGAGAGCAAAGAAACTAAGAAGAAAATTGAAAACATATGTAAACTTTTAGCCGGTAATAAAGGAGATATCTCCAAAATATTCGGCCAAACACCGGAAGGCGTTGAAAAGACATCTTTTTCATTCGGTGAGGCAGACTATGATGAGAGCATAAGGCCTAACCTTGAAGAAAGCATCCCGGATCAATGTTTTGTAATAGACAGCATTAAAGCCTTGTATGACTGGAATGTTCTTGCAGACATCCTCAATGGACAGACATACTTATCTTGTGCAAAAGTAAATCAGTATGAGACTCATAAGAATAACCTAAAAGAATTGAAACTCCTCGTAAATAGATATTGTTCGAGAGAAGAATACAAGAGATTCTTCAAATCAGCTGTCGAGAAAGCGAATTACTCCAATTACATAGGCAGCGCCAAACAAGGAAATAAAATCATCGATGTAAAACGATGCGCAGAAGAAGATTTTTATAAGGAACTAAAGATATTGCTAAGTAAAATTGAACCGGAGGAAGCTGATCGAGAGCTTTATGAGCGAATTAAGAGAGAGGCGGAAGAGGGAAGCCTGCTTCCTCTTCAGAGAAACAAGGACAACAGCGTGGTGCCTAATCAGATGCATAAGGCGGAACTTGCGCTGATACTTGAGAACGCAGGCTCTTATCTCGGCTTTCTTAATGAGAAAGATGAAGACGGCCTGTCACCGGCAGAAAAAATCATTGAGTTATTTTCTTTCAGAATACCGTACTATGTAGGACCTTTGAGCGACCGCCATAAAGACAGAGGATCCAATGCCTGGATTGTCAGAAAAGCAGAGGGAAGAATACTTCCGTGGAATTTTGACGAGAAGGTGGACAGGGAAAAATCAAATGAGGCATTTATAGAGAGAATGACAAATAAATGTACATATTTACTGGGCAAAGATGTCGTTGCGAAGAACTCTCTGATTTACAGCCACTTTATGGTACTTAACGAGTTAAACAATCTTAGCGTATGCGGCAATAAAATAAGCGTACAGGTCAAACAGGATATCTATCGGGAGCTTTTTCAAAGACATACAAAAGTCAGCAAAAAAATGCTCCTGCAATATTGCCGGGAAAAAATGATGAACAAAGACCTTGAAGAGGAAGACCTCAGCGGATTCGACGGAGATTTTAAGGCTAAGCTTTCTTCCTATCTGGACTTTGAAAAAAAGGTCTTCGGCGCAAAGATGGAAGAAGATCGTATACGAAAGATAACAGAGGATATAATCAGATGGAAGACTATCTATGGCGACGACGGCAAGATGCTGCAGGCCGTCGTTGAAAAGGAATATCCGGGCGAGCTTGACAGTGATCAGCTAAAAGCCGTTAAACAATTCAGATACAGTGGATGGGGCAATTTTTCCGAGGAGTTCTTAAACGGTATTGTGGGAACAGAAAAGCCCACCGGCCAGATGTTTACAATTATAGAAGCACTCTGGCAGACTAACTGTAACCTGATGCAGCTTTTGAGCAAAAACTTCACCTTCATGGAAGAAATAGAAAAGCATAATAGGGAGCTTGCAGGACAGATAACTGATATCAGTTATGATAAGTTGGTAAAAGACCTGTACATTTCACCTGCTAACAAAAGAGCCGTTTGGCAGACTGTAAGAATCGCAGAGGAAGTTAAAAAAATCATGGGCTGCGAGCCTGCTAAGATCTTTGTGGAGATGGCCCGCGGAGGTGAAAAGGAAAAGAAGAGAACTATATCAAGAAAGAAAAAACTGCTTGAGCTTTATGCCGCTTGCAAAAAAGATGCAAGAGACTGGAACAGAGAAATAGAAGACCGCGATGAACGTGAATTTAACAGCGATAAGCTGTATCTCTATTATACTCAGATGGGGCGCTGCATGTACAGCGGTGAACGCATAGATCTGCATGAACTGATGTCGGCCAATTCCAAGTGGGATATAGATCATATTTATCCTCAATCAAAGGTTAAGGACGACAGTTTGGACAATCGCGTGCTGTCGCTAAAAAAGATTAACAATGAGAAAGGCAATAAGCCTTTGAGCAGAGATATCCAGCAGAGTCAGCAGAAGTGGTGGACAGAGTTATTGCAGCTTGAATTTATCACCAAGAAAAAATATGACAGGCTGATGCATAGAGGCGAATTATCGGAAGAAGAATTGAGCGGATTCATAAATCGCCAGCTTGTGGAGACGCGGCAGTCTACGAAGGCAGCTGCAGAACTGCTTGGCAGGATGTATAACAACAGCAAAGTTGTATATGTTAAGGCTCCCCTGGTATCACAATTCAGGAAAGATGATTTGAACATACTCAAGTCAAGGCTTGCCAATGATTATCATCACGCGAAAGACGCCTATCTCAATATAGCAGTCGGAAATGTCTATAATGAAAAATTTACAGATAATCCGCTTAGATGGATTGAAAAACACGCCGGAGAAAATTACAGCATCAATCGTGTATTCGATTATGATATCGTCGCCGGAGACGGCGCGCCGGTATGGGCAGCTCCGTTGCGGGATGAAAAAAATAAGCTGAGGAAAAATGAAGTGGGAGAAAAGTACGGCGGAACTATAGATGTCATAAGAAAAACGGTCAAGAGAAACGATGTGCTGTATACAGAACATACATACTGCGGAAAAGGCGAATTGTTCAATGCTACTATCGCAAAGAAAGACGGCGGAGCAGAGATTCCTCTGAAGGCGGGTCTTCAGACGGGCAAATACGGAGGCTATAAAAGTCCTAACACCTCCTATTTTGCCGCAATCGAGTTCGACGGGAAAAAAGGAGAGCGGGTAAAGAATATTATGGAGGTGCCTGTTTATATTGCTAACATACTCCTGCATGACATCGATGCTTATATTCGATACTGCGAAACCGTCAAAGGCCTAAAGAATGTAAAAATCCTGCGGCCATGTATAAAAAAAAACGCCCTTATAAGCGTCGACGGTTACCCGATGAGGATAAGAGGGGCAAATGAGAAAAACATCCTTTTGAAAAACAACTTACAGCCGATTTTTGGACGACATGAGGAAACCGTAAGGCGAATAGAAAAATATGTGGAAAAGAATCAGGAATTTGAGGTGGACGAAAAATTCGACGGTCTTAACGAGGCTAATCTCACGGACCTCTATGATGATATAACGGAAAAATTATGCGGCCCTTATGTTGAACGTCCGTCGAACCAAGGAGAATACTTGATGGAGAATAGGGAAAAGTTTTTGAATATATCGTTAAAAGAAAAGGCAAAATTATTGGCTCAGATGATAAAGCTGGTAAGATGCGATACAGAAACTAAAGCAGATTTAAGAAGTATAGGAGCAAGTAAAAACGCAGGAGTCATTTCAGTTAATAAAAATACGTTGGGCGGAAAACGACTGATATTGATAAACCAGTCAGTTACCGGCCTGTTTGAAAACAGAATCGAGTTGTGATATGAGCTGGCGTACCGTAGTGATTACAGGCTGCGCAAAGCTGGATTTCAGGATGGATTACCTGACAGTGCGCAAGCAGGATGGAACCAATCGTATTCATCTGAGCGAGATTGGGATTTTGATAATTGAATCAACAGCAATTTCGTTGACGGCGGTGTTGATACGCGAATTGGCGAGACATAAGATTAAAGTGATATTTTGCGATGAACAGCACAATCCCCATTCAGAATTGATGTCTTATTACGGCAGTCATGATACCAGTGCTAAGATAAAGAAACAGATAGTTTGGGACAAGCATATTAAAGAGGCGACATGGACAGAAATAGTGGCTGAGAAAATAAGAAAACAGGCTCAGCTCCTCGCAGAAGAAGGGTGCGTGTCGCAGGCTCAGCTTCTTCGCCAATATATCAGCGAACTGGAATTTGCAGACGTTACAAACCGCGAAGGCCATGCGGCAAAGGTATATTTTAACGCGCTGTTTGGAATGGATTTTACCAGGAGTGAGGACAATGCCATAAATGCAGCGCTGAATTACGCATATGGCATATTATTATCCTGCTTTAACCGGGAGATCGTGGCGAACGGATATTTGACGCAGATTGGCCTTTTTCATGATAACATGTTTAATCAATTCAACTTGGCTTCGGATTTTATGGAACCGTTTCGCATATTGGCGGATAGGAGGGTAAAAGAGATGAACCCGATTAAGTTCACTCACGATGAAAAAATGCAGCTTGTGTATTTACTAAGCGATAGCGTAGTAATTGACGGAAAGCAAAATTATGTGAGCAATGCGATAAAAATATACTGCAGGAGCCTTTTTGACGCATTAAACGAAAACGATACTTCTTTGATCAGATTTTATAAATATGAGCTATAGATATATGAGAATCATTGTTTTTTTCGACCTTCCCACGGAGACCGCTGAGAACAAAAGACATTATAGGGAGTTTCGCAAATTTTTGATAAAGAGAGGCTTTCTGATGATACAGGAAAGCGTATATTGCAAATTGGCGTTGAATACGACAGTGGCTAATTCAGTCGTTCAGGCGATAAAGAGCAACAAACCTCCCGAAGGTCTGGTACAGATGTTGGTAATTACCGAAAAACAATATGCGAGGATGGAGTTTGTAGTGGGAAATGCCAATCATTCCATAATAGATTCAGATGAAAGGGTGGTGATATTATGAAGGTCACATGCTTGGAGCCGCCTGTAATTATTGAAATATTGCAGGGCAAAACGGCGTCTCTTGTTATTGAATGCCCTGAAACACTGGAACGGTTTCTTATGAATTTGCAAGCGAGTATGAGCAAAAAAGCCCAATATTTTTCGCTATCGGATGAAATGAGTGAAATGGATTTGTCCAAGACGTGTGAACTTGTAACCACGCCGTTTGATTTGACCTATGACCGACGAGAAATAAAAAAACGTTTATATGATGAGCTATGTGATTTCATAATTAACACTGATTTTTCTGAAAGGTTGTCGGAAATACACGGCTTAGCCCTCTCCCTGCTGGACGATCTTAAAATTGCCGCTGATTATGAGACGGAGTATGAAGAGGAACTTACTTTTACGGACTTTCTGAAAAAGTACGATGTGCGCTTGAAAGATCCTGAAGGTAAATTTGGAGAGAAGCTGATAGAATACATGACGACAATGTATACTCTTCAAAATATTTCTGTATTTTTTATTGCGAATTGTGACGCATATCTGTCAGTCTCTGACTATGAATACATAGAGAAAACAGCGGAATATTACGATATATATGTTATTTATGTACGGAATAAGCAGAGATTCTTGAAAGAAGATAAGAATGAATATATAATAGACATTGATATGTGTGAAATACACTGATTTGCCATATGAAATTCAGGCGTGTAGTGACGTTTACTCGAAAATTGAGGTTTGAGAGTAGTGTAATTTCATATGGTAGTCAAACATCAGTGCGGTATTGAACGTTTTTTTAGCCGTTTGAGAGTAGTGTAATTTCATATGGTAGTCAAACAGAAGGATACTCCACATCATACAACTTATCGTTTGAGAGTAGTGTAATTTCATATGGTAGTCAAACAATATAAATCCAAACTATGTAACCCTTCAGGTTTGAGAGTAGTGTAATTTCATATGGTAGTCAAACGTTCACCAATGTTCGCAAGCGACGGAAAATGTTTGAGAGTAGTGTAATTTCATATGGTAGTCAAACCATTGCTTCGGCCGCTGGAAATAATTGAGGGTTTGAGAGTAGTGTAATTTCATATGGTAGTCAAACTATTGCTTCTGCTACTCAGATTAATGCTGCGTTTGAGAGTAGTGTAATCCCATATGACAGCTTAATCAGTTGTTGTGAGATTAAAAGATATCTAATCGTGGTTATAGGATGAGTTCTCCATAAGTAATTTTTGACGGCTTATAATTCTATACATAACTAAAAGAAATATTAATTTTATGGCTGAAACACAGCTGTATGTATTTGCAGAGTCCTTGCCGAGATGAGAGAAGGGAGCGCCCGATTCAGGTGCCGCTCCTTTTTTATGTCTTCAAATCAGTCATACGGTACAAGTTGTTTTGCGTATGCTGAAACAGAAGCGACGATAAGGAGGAAAGACCATGAGGAGACTTAGACTGGCAGCGGCTTCCATTTTTCTTGTCAGTATACTGTTTTGCAGCGCAGCCATGTGGAGCGCAGACATAAAAGCAGGAGATGGAGAGTCCCGGATAGTGTCGGGAAAAGCCGTTTCAGAGACAGAAAACGAGGGAACCGATAAAAGGCCGGTCATCGTAATAGATGCCGGACACGGAGGGATAGATGCGGGAGCCTCAGGAGAAGACGGCACATCGGAAAAAGATATAAATCTGGCGATTGCTCTGAAATTAAAAGAGGCCATCGAAAAATATCCGGTAGATGTAGTGCTTACCAGGGAAGATGGCGAAGAACTCTTAGAAGGATATGACGGAAACGGCGGCAGAAAACGATACGATATGGAAAACAGAAAGAAGATCATAGATGAAAATGAACCGGTGCTTACCGTCTCTATTCATCTTAACAGTTTTCCATCTGATGGATCTGTCTGCGGCGCTCAGGTTTTTTATCCGAAGAATCATGATAAAAGAACAGAAGAACAAACAGGAGAACAAACATCAAAAGTATTTGCTGACAGCGTCCAGAGATCTCTTGCGGAGGCCGTGTCAGGCAGCGAAACCAAGGAGGCTCTCACCAAGAACGATATATTTTTATTTCAGCAGATAGACAGTCCGATCATATTAGTAGAATGTGGATTCCTGTCAAACGCAGAAGAAAGAGAAAACTTGGAAACTGCAGAATATCAAGAAAAACTGGCCGAGGCTATATGGGACGGAATAAATGAAATTTTATGCCTTAAAAAGCAGAAAGAAAATCAGATCGTTGACAGTGCGAACAACGGCTAAAAAAGACAAAAAAATCTGTGGATAACTTGCTATTGACAAATTGATGGCTTGCCTTCAAATATTGAAAAATACAGATTTAATGCGGGTTGAGTTATCCACAGGCTGATGTTGAGAAAATTGTATACGATTTCCCCTGCCCTTGTGGATAAAAGCTGAAAACATTGGAAATTAAGGCTCTTTCTGATGTTGAAAAATGTTTGTCTTACTGCGAACAGCGGTTGACATAAAACGACAAGATGTTACAATATATTCGTAGAAAAATAAATTCGTATTAAAGGGGGAAATAAGATGTCTTATCCATATGTTTACAATTATAGCTACAGTTACGGAATGGGTCAAGCCACAGGATTGATTATAGCTTTGCTTGTAGCAATTATTTTAGCTATCGTTCTTAACTTTACATTTTTGTCTAAGAAAAATGAGGGGAAATATACCGGAGCGTTAGGCAAGATTTATAATTTTTTGTGTTTCAACAAGTTCTATGCTGAGAGTATTCTGAAGCTGGTGTATATTGTGACGGCAGTGATAATTACGGTGATGGGTATCGCCGCGATGTTCTCGGTAGAATTCTTCAGCGGGCTTCTCACCGTCGTGATAGGAAACGTGGCTCTTCGAGTGGCTTATGAGCTCATCATGATGTTCATAATATTATGCAAGAAAACCGTTTCTATAGACAAGAAACTCGATAAGGTAGCTAAATTCTACGGAGATGATTTTGACGCAGAAGAAGAGTTTGAACAAGTACAGCCTTGCAGCGGAGGATGCGCTTCGTGCGAAGGCTGTACAGACGAAAACTGTGACGGAGACGGACAGCAAAATGATGAAGAAAAAGATGATCCGCATAAAGAAGACGACTTTGACCAGGCAGAGGCTAAGATAAACACTTCAGACAGATGACATTTTTCACTGAACTTTGTTGCAGATCCTTGATAACGTAAACAGAGAATTCTCAAGAGTGCGGTTATTCCCGGTATAGAAGCTTTTTGGCTTCTTACCGGGAATTTTTTCTTTATGGATACAGGCAAGAGCTCCCAGCCGGCTTCCTATAGGATCGTAACGTGCAGCAGTTTAACTGATTGCTTTGAATATAGTTTGCAGACGATAATATCTCGAAACGTAAGTCCCCTGGAGTATGCAGTTATATCATGTACCGTGATACATACAGACGGAGCTGCCAATGTCATTCCTACTAATGTGACCATATCGGGAGACGTGAGGACATATTCGCTCGAGCTTCAAGACATGATAGAGAGCAAGATGAAAGAGATTTGCTGGCACATATGCCAGATGAACGGTATCGAGATGGAGTTTGAATATAACAGAGCTTTTATACCTCTGATAAATTCCGCAGAATGTGTGGAGGCCGTCAGAGAGGCCGCCTCGGGTGTTGAGAAGATCACAGGGATAGACTGCGAAGCTCTTCCGGGAACAGGATCTGAAGATTTTGCCCATTATGTGAAATATGTTAAAGGCTGTTACTTCAGAATAGGCGGAAGGAAAACAGAAAATCTGGATGAGGTTGCGCCTCCTCATAATCCCCAGTTCGATTACAACGATGATATATTGATGACGGGAGCAGAATTATTTGCGAGAATAATAAGAACAAGGCTCAGAGAATGATCATGCAGTATATTATTTGTATCTGATACGATCACGGCAGAAAGGCGGAATAGTTTTCATGACTATTCCGCCGGGGGTTTTGTTATAGTAGCTACGAAATCTTCGAAATCGTCAAAAGAACTGTTTATGAAATCAAAGAGAACGGGATCTTTAAATTCGTATTTTGATACGGGGACTATATACGGAGCCATGGACGACTCTGCCAGATCAAGCTCCATGCGGCGTATATCCGACAAGTTATAAGACGCCAGAATCAGCTGATTATCTTCTATAAGATAATAGACGCCAAGGACATCGTCGTTGAGAAGATAGGTGGCGTTTTTGACATGATCGTTATGAGGCTGAAAGATCATGAACAGCTGTCCGTTTTCGTAGTCTGTGACCATGGATTTTGAAGTCAGCTTAGTCGTGTGCCGATCAAATTCGGGAGCAGAGGGGACGAGATCCGTCACGGTGATGAACTCCGGTCTTGAAGTCATCATAGAAGCTTCTGCGGCTGAAACCTGAAATTCCGATATCTTTTCATATTTTACTATTTTGAGATGATCCAAGGTAATCTGAGTGATGAGAAGAAAAAATTTTCCGCTGTATTCTATTAAAGATTCGCACATATACGATTTGAAAGTATTGAAAGTTCCGAAATCTTTGTCGTCATCAGTAACGTGATAGTCCGTATTTGAGCCGCTTACGGCGTCAGGAGAATCTTCGATGACGTTTCTCAGAAGGGTGGCTCCCTTGTGATTAGGGAACAGATTGGTACGCACATACCCTTTGGTGAGAAATTTGGCGGCGCCGAAATCTTTCCCCACACATCTCATGAGAAAATAATTTATGACTTGATATGGTGAGTCCAGACCGGGACATTGCTTGCACATCAGAACGTATTCTTCCGAATCGGTGAGTCTTATCCTAGGAGACAACATGAATTCATATTCATCCTTATCCTCGGGGAGGGGAAGACCGCTCCTCAGATTCAGGTCCACGTAGCTTTGAAGCATATATCTGACTTCTCTCTCTGTCAGTATGACCCGCTTTCCCCCAAGACCTCCCATGAGATAGTCCTCTATATCGTTGATCTCCTGAACCTCACTGGGACCGCCGTTTCCTAAAACGCTTCTGTAAGTTTCAAAACCAGATTCTTCGGCGTCGAAATAAAAAAACTGGTGCAGGTCTGTGAGATGAGAATTCTCAGAAAGTCTCCAGTGGACGCACATACTGACTACGCCCATCAGCCTGGTATCTGTTATTGAGGCCGATACGAATTCCTTGGGACTGTCGTCTATAGTTTCAGACAATCCTCCGCTAATCAGTTTAAAAGTTGATCTTATATCTTGATATGACAAATTTATTACCTCGTAGAGTTTTTTATATAATCATAGTATACATTATTTTGCTGAAAAAACAACAAAATCTTGGGTTAACAGTTGACTTTAAGGGTAAAAGATATATAATAAAATGAGTAATAAAATTGAAAAATCCTTATTGAGAGCGGCTGAGGGACTAGGCCCAGAGAAGCCCGGCAACCTGTATGTTTTGTCAGAGAAACGTGAAAGGTGCTAAATCCTACAGAAATATTATTTCTGAAAGATGAGGAAAGATACCGACAAATATCAGCCTCTCTTTTCGGAAGAGAGGCTTTTTTCGAGATAAGGATATGAGATCAAAGGAGGTACAAAAATGAAAAAATTATTCACATCAGAATCAGTTACAGAAGGCCATCCGGATAAAGTGTGCGATCAGATTTCTGACGCTATACTGGATGCCATCCTCGAGCAGGACCCTTATGGAAGAGTGGCTGCCGAGACTACTACCACCACAGGATACGCGATGGTCATGGGGGAGATAAGCACCAGGTGTTACGTAGACATCCCCAAGATAGTCAGAAAAGTGATTCTCGATATCGGGTATGACAGGAGCGATTACGGATTTGACGGAAATACGTGCGCAGTACTTTCAGCTATAGACGAACAGTCAGGCGACATAGCCATGGGAGTAGATAAGGCTCTTGAGTATAAAGAGGGAACTCTCGACGATAAGATAGACACCATAGGCGCCGGAGATCAGGGCCTCATGTTCGGATATGCCTGCAACGAAACGCCTGAGCTTATGCCTATGCCTATAGCTCTGGCCCATAAGCTTGCAAGAAAATTGACTCAGGTGAGAAAAAACGGAGAACTGAAATATCTCAGACCTGACGGAAAAACGCAGGTGACCGTTGAATACGACGAAAACAGGGTGAAGAGGATAGACACAGTTCTGATTTCCACTCAGCATGATCCGGATGTTACTCAGGAACAGATAAGACAAGACATAATAGAAAAAGTCATAAAGCCTATAGTCCCTGCGGAACTTTTGGATGATGAAACGAAATATTACGTGAACCCTACAGGCAGGTTCGTAATAGGCGGCCCTCACGGCGATTCCGGCCTTACGGGCAGAAAGATCATAGTAGACAGTTACGGCGGATATGCCCGTCACGGCGGCGGAGCCTTCTCCGGAAAAGACCCTACAAAAGTAGACCGCAGCGCTTCTTACGCTGCAAGATATGCGGCCAAAAACGTGGTTGCGGCAGGTATTGCAGACAAGTGCGAAATTCAGCTGGCTTACGCCATAGGCGTCGCCAAGCCTGTATCCATCATGGCAGACACTTTCGGAACAGGCAAGATCACAGATGATGAGATAGCGAATCTGATAGAAAAGAACTTTGATCTGAGACCTGCCGCCATCATCAGAGATCTGGATCTGAGGAGACCTATATACAGACAGGTCGCCGCTTACGGCCACTTCGGAAGAACGGATATAGATCTGCCGTGGGAACACACTGATAAGGCAGAAACACTGAAGAAACAGGCCGGCATATAGAGAGTTAGATATATTTTAAAACCTGTTTTATAAAAAAATAAGAGATGCCGTCATGATTATCATGACGGCATCTTGTCTTTTCAGAATATAATGGCGTTATCTTACGAGTATTCAGCGCCTTACATCGAGGGCCTGCTTTATATAAGCTACAGTTACGATGGTGCATATCAACACCGCCGCATAAGGCCAGTTGGCCTGAGTATCTCCTAAGACCTTGGCGCCCAGACAGCAAATACCTATAAATCCTGATATCCCTGCCTTTAAAAAGTTCATAGCTCTGTCTGACATATGTAAACACACCTCCTATCCGCGGGTCTTGCTGTCTTCCATGACAGCGACAGATGCGCTGGCGCCGATTCTGTCTGCGCCTGCATTTATCATAGCCATTACAGTATCATAATCTCTTATGCCGCCGCTGGCTTTGACCTGCAGTCTGTCGCCGACGACTCTGCGCATAAGGGCTATATCTTCTTCAGTAGCCCCGCCCGTCGAAAATCCCGTAGAAGTCTTTACAAACGCCGCTTTTGCTTCTTCTGCCAGACGGCAGGCGGTTTCCTTCTCCTCATCGCTCAGAAGGCAAGTCTCTATGATGACTTTCACGATGGCGTCATATTTGGCAGCCGCGTCGACTACAGCCTTTATATCTTCGTATACGAACTCATCGCCGCCTTCTTTGAGGGCTCCTATGTTGATCACCATATCTATCTCGCTGGCGCCGTCACGGCAGGCTTCTTCGGTCTCGAACACTTTAGTGGCCGAAGTACATGCTCCTAAAGGGAAGCCGACTACTGCTGCTATCTTTACATCTGTATTCTCTAACATGTCCCGGCACTGAGCCACATTGGAAGAGTTTACGCAGACCGAATAAAAGTCGTATTCCATGGCCTCGCGACAGAGATTATCTATCTGGTCGGCGGTAGCATCAGCCTTCAGCAGAGTGTGATCGAAATATTTATTCAAAGGTTTAGCCAGATTCATCCTTCTACCTCCTCAGGTGTCTTTATCGTATTTTCAATTATACCATGATGTAATTTATATTGCAATGGCGGCCTTGGGTGCATATAATATAAGAGTAAAAGCATGAAAGAGGTAATTATGGAAAAAGCAGAAAGAGATAGTTTAAAACTGGGGAGGCTCAGGTGGCTGTGGTTCCTCCCCGCCATATGTATGTTTTTGGGAACCAGGACATCTTTTGGGACTGCTGCGGCCCTAACGCTGGCGGCAGTATTCGGCTTTGCTTTCAATAAGATATGCAGAAAGGGAAGCCGGATCATTATATGCGAAGAGATAATCAAGGACATGAGAGAAGGACTTGACAGAGCCGGTTTTGGCGATACAGTCTTTGAAATAAAGAGTCTTAATATAGGCCTTGTGGTCAGAGTGTATCTGATACAGGCCAGGAATAGAGCCGAGATATATTCCAAAGTCATTTCCGACAGGCTGGAGGCCAGCTGGTATAAGAAGCATATCTGGCTGACTCAGGTGGTAGACGTAGAAAGAGCAGAAGCTATAGGAGACGCCAGAAGAGTTCTCAACGACGCCTTGATAGAGGACATAAAAGAAAAAACGGAAGGCAGAGGAAAAGAATAGATGAAAAAAGTTTTGATAATAGACGGACAAGGGGGCCTTTTGGGAAAACAGATGGTGGAGGCTGTGAGAAAATTGATTCCTGAGGCCGAGATTACGGCTGTCGGAACCAACCCCATGGCTACTACCAGCATGCTGAAAGCCGGAGCCACAAATGGAGCCACGGGAGAAAACGCAGTCATAGTCGGCGTGAGAAATGCCGATATAATAGTAGGGCCTATAGGCATCGCGATAGCGGATTCTCTTCTGGGAGAGATCACGCCGGCTATGGCGGTGGCTGTCGGCCAGAGCAGAGCAAAAAAGGTCTTGATTCCTGTTAATAAATGTAATAATATAGTCGTAGGCACGGAAGGAAAATCCACATCGGATTTGATTTCTGAAGCTATACTTAAGATCAAAGAGATCAGCAGAAGCTGATAGTCCTGATACCAGAAGGTACAGAATCTCCAGAAGGAGACCTGTATCTTTTATTTTTTGTAAAAGAACCTGAAGGAGAATCCAAGAGGGAACTTTTAAGAAAAGAGGAGAAAATGACCAATCAACAAAATCACATCAAGAATCTTGTATTATCCGCCCTGTGTCTGGCTATCGCCATGTACCTGCCGTTTTTGACGGGACAGATACAGACCATAGGAAATATGCTGTGCCCTATGCATATACCTGTATTTTTGTGCGCTTATATGTGCGGATGGAAATGGGCCGCAGCAGTCGGCTTTGTCTCGCCGTTCATCAGATATTCCGCCTTCGGTATGCCTCCTATAATGCCGGTAGGAATAGGTATGGCTTTTGAAATGCTCACTTACGGACTGGTGGCGGGGATACTTTATAAAGTACTGCCTAAAAAAACTGTGAACATTTATGTCTCCCTGATCATATCAATGATAGCAGGAAGGATAGTCTGGGGTATAACGCGGCTTGTCATCGCCGGAGTTGTAGCAGATCAGTTCACCTGGCAGATGTTTGTGAGCGGCGCGGTGCTTACGGCAGTTCCGGGGATCATCTTACATATCATACTGATTCCAATCATCGTAATTGCGCTCAAAAAGGCGAAACTCATAGACTGACAAGTCTGAAAACTGCCTCGAAATGGGGCGCATACACGAAAACATAAATGGCTCAGCGATATGCTGGCCATTTTTTGTTTGAACGCACAATGGAAGGTATTGAAAAAGCAAGAGTTTTGTACTATAATAATATGTCAAATACATAAGATTTTTTGAGAGGAAGGAACACCTAAGATGGGTATTAAAGTGGCAAAGTTTGGAGGATCGTCGGTTGCGGACGGAATCCAGCTGACTAAGACCAAACAGATTATAGACAGGGACCCGGACAGACGCTATATAGTCGTGTCGGCTCCCGGCAAAAGATTTGAAGGAGACAACAAGATCACTGACCTTTTATATTTATGCAAAACTCATATAGAACACAATCTGCCTTATGATCAGATCTTTCAGGTAGTGGTCGACAGATATATGGCAGTAGAAATAAATTTAGGCGTAGACGTAGATCTGGCCATGCACCTGGATAAGATAAGGGAAAATCTGAAGAAAAATCCCAGCGCCGATTATATAGCTTCCAGAGGCGAATATCTCAATGCTATATTAGTGGCGGCTTTTCTCGGATATGACTTTGTAGATACCGCTGACCTGATAAAATTCGATAATAAGGGAAAAATCCTTATCGAGGAGACCGACCGCCTTCTCAGAGAGGAACTGACAAAACATGAAAGGGCCGTTCTTCCCGGCTTTTACGGTTCCAGCACGGAGGGAGAAATCAGAACTTTCTCGAGGGGAGGCTCCGATATAACGGGAGCTCTAGTAGCCAGGGCCATCAAAGCCGACGTGTATGAGAACTGGACAGATGTTTCGGGATTTCTGATGGCAGATCCGAGGATCGTCAAAAATCCAAGGCAGATCAAGACCATCTCGTATAAAGAACTCAGGGAGCTGTCATATATGGGCGCCAGCGTCCTCCACGAAGATGCCATCTACCCGGCAAGAATGGCCAACGTGCCTATAAATATCAGAAACACCAACATACCGCAGGACCCGGGGACTATGATAACCGCAGAGGTCAATCAGGCAGAAGAGGACGGAGGCATCATAACAGGTATCGCCGGAAGCAAAGATTTCACCGTGGTGGCGCTGTACAAAAATATGATGAGCAGCGAACGCGGATTCGTCAGAAGAATTCTCGGAATCTTAGACGACTACGATATAAACTTTGAGCACCTGCCCAGCGGAATAGATACGGTGTCGGTGGTGATGTCCAATAAGGCTGTAGGCGACAGGCTGGACGAGATACTCGAAGCTTTTCGCCAGAGGCTGCAGCCTGACAGCATAGACGTATTTGAAAATATGGCATTGATAGCGACCGTGGGACATAGGATGTCTTACAGACCGGGCGTATCGGCTAAGCTTTTTAATGCGCTGGGGGAGGCCAGGGTCAATATCAGGATGATAGACCAGGGCTCCAGCGAGATGAATATTATAGTCGGAGTAGAAAACAAAGATTTTGAAAAAGCCATAAAAGCAATTTATAATGCGTTCGTGGAGGAGGAATAGCTTATGAAAAAACTGGTGACTATCAGCCGTGAGTACGGAAGCGGCGGAAGAATAATAGGAAAGATACTGGCAGAGAAATTGGGAGTGCCGTTCTATGACAAGGAGATCATAGATATGGCCGTGCAGGAGAGCGGGTTTTCCAGAGAGATGATAGAAAGCGCCGAGCTGAAGGCCAAGAGCAGCTTCGCATATAATCTGGCTTCCGCCCTGAACTTCAGCGAAGGAATGAGTTCAAGCCCGCTGTCTGTCAACGAAAAACTCTTTTTAGCTCAGTTTCAGGTCATCGCCGAGATAGGAAATAAGGAAGAGGGCGTCATAGTAGGACGGTGCGCCGATTATGTGCTCAAAGATGTTCCCGGGGTGACCAACGTATTCGTTCACGCCGAGATAGAAGACAGGATAAAGAGATCTATCGAAGTCTACGGAGACGAAAAAGATAAGATAGAGCACGTCATAAATACTTACGATAAAGCCAGGCAAAATTATTATAACTATCACACATGTCAGAAGTGGGGGGAGTATAAGAACTACAACCTGGCTATCAACAGCAGCTATATCACTGAAGAAGAAGCCGCCATGCTGATAAAAGATTACGTAGAAAGAAGGACCTACAGATGAAAATCGGAATGATAAAGGCAAAGAATCCTGCGCCGGAAAGCAAGATAAATTCAAATGCTGTGCTGAAAGGCATAGGCATAGGCCTGGCCGCCGCTGTGGCAATAACGGCAGCAACGACAGCCGCTGTAAAAATGGTTACCTCCCAGAACGGAGAAAAAGACCAATAGCGCCGCTTTCGGATGCTGAAAGAATGAAAGGACAAGAGAAATGTCAAAAGACAAAGGAACTTATTATATAACTACACCGATATATTATCCCAGTTCAAATCTGCACGTAGGCCATACTTACTGCACCGTGATGGCTGACGCCATGGCAAGATTCAAAAGGCTGTGCGGATATGACGTTCGATTTCTGACGGGAACAGACGAACACGGTCAGAAGATAGAGACCCTGGCCAAAGCTAAGGGAGTAACGCCTCAGGCTTATGTGGACGAAGTGGTAGACGGCATAAAGAAGCTGTGGAAGACCATGGAGATATCCTATGATGATTTTATCAGGACCACGGAACCTCGCCACGTGAAGCGAGTACAGAAAATATTCATGAAGATGTACGAAAACGGCGATATATACAAAAGCGAATACGAGGGGCTTTACTGCACCCCGTGCGAGTCTTTCTGGACGGAGAGCCAGCTTGTAAACGGCTGCTGTCCGGACTGCGGAAGACCGGTACAGGCCGCAAAAGAAGAAGCGTATTTCTTTAAGCTTTCAAAATATGCGGACAAGCTTTTAGACCTCTTTGAAAAGGATCCTAAGTTCCTGCAGCCCGAAAGCAGACGCAATGAGATGACTTCTTTTATAAAGCAGGGACTCGACGACCTGTGCATATCACGGTCTACTTTTGACTGGGGTATTCCGGTGCCTATAGACGAAAAACATGTTATCTATGTCTGGCTTGATGCCCTGACTAACTATATAACGGCGCTGGGATATCCGGACGAGCCCGAGCTCTATGAAAAATACTGGCCTGCCAATGTTCATCTGGTCGGAAAGGAAATAGTGAGATTCCATTCCATAATATGGCCTGCCATGCTCATGAGCGCCGGCCTCCCTCTGCCTAAACAGGTACTGGGTCACGGCTGGCTTCTTCTGGGAGGAGAGAAGGTCTCAAAGTCCAAGGCTGCCAAAGCGGCCGATGTAGTGGATCCCGTTATTCTGATAGACAGATACGGAATCGACGCTCTCAAATACTTCCTGCTGAGAGAATATACCTTCGGACAAGACGGAGTCTTTACTAACGAAGTGATGCTCAAGAGGATGAATTACGACTTGGCCAACGACCTTGGCAATCTGGTGTCAAGAACAGTATCCATGATAGAAAAATACTGCGGAGGATATGTTCCTGAGGCTAATACATCCGATTCGACAGATGAGGATCTTAAAGCTGTAGCTATAGGAGCTGCATCTAAAGTAGAAGAGCAGATGGATAAGTTTTCATTCAACATGGCTTTGGAAGAGATATGGATATTAGTCAGACGGGCTAACAAGTATATAGACGAGAAGATGCCGTGGGTTTTGGCAAAGGAGCCTGAACGCAAAGCGGAGCTGGATACGGTGATGCACAATCTGGCGGAGGCCATCAGAATAATATCTATCCTCATAGAGCCGTTTATGCATACCACCTCCAAAGAGATAAGAAAACAGATGGGATTATGGTATTCGGAGGCAGTCTGGGAGGACTCATTCGTGTTCGACATGATGAACGGAGAACAGGTAAAGAAAGGCAACGCCATCTTCCCTAGACTCGATATAGAAAAAGAACTCTCGGAACTTGCGAAGCTCAGTACCGCAGGCGAAGCAGAAAACATTCCGCTCAAGCTCAAACCGGAAATAACTTACGATGATTTTGACAAAATCGACTTCAGAGTAGGTACCATAGTAAAGGCAGAGAAGCATCCCAAGGCCGATAAGCTTTTGGTGTTCCAAATCAAGATGGGTACGGAGATGAGACAGGTGATAAGCGGAGTAGCGGAAGATTTTACTCCTCAGGAGATGGAGGGACAAAAAGTCATAGTAGTGGCTAATTTAAAGCCGCGCCAGCTCAGGGGAATGGAATCTGCAGGAATGTTGTTATTTGCCGAAAACGGAAAGCGCTGCGAAATAGTTACTACTAAAGCTCCGGACGGAGAATCTGTAAACTGACGTCAGAAAGGTAGAGAGATGTTATTTGACTCACATGCTCATATAAACAACGATACCTATACAAGAGAAGACAGAGAAGCCTTGATAAGAGATATCGAGGCTTCTGATTTATCTTATGTGATGGATATAGGCTTCGATTTGAAAAGTTCAAGACTGGCCGCAGAACATGCGCGGACATACCCATGGTGCTATGCTGCGGCAGGGGTTCATCCTCATGACGCCGATACTATGACGGAAGAGGTGTTATCTGAGATCAGGACTCTTGCAGGCGAAGAAAAGGTAAAAGCTATAGGAGAGATCGGCCTTGATTTTCACTATGACCGCAGCGAAAGAGATGCGCAGGAATATTGGTTTCGGAGACAGATACGGCTTGCCAATGAAATGAGGATACCCATAGTCATACATTCGCGGGACGCCGATAAGAAGACTATGGACATACTGAAAGAGGAGGGAGCATTTTCTGAAGAAAGATGCGGATGGTTCCCTGCCAGAGGAGGAGCGGGGGATGCCAGAGTGCTCCTCCACTGCTTCAGCGGCAGCAGAGAGCTGGGAAGAGAATATGTGAAATTAGGGGCTACTCTGTCCATCGCAGGGCCTATAACTTATAAGAATAATCGCAAGACGGTGGAGATGGCAGAAGATATCCCTATAGAATACCTTCTGGTGGAAACGGATTCGCCTTATCTCACTCCGGTACCTTTCAGGGGACGTCCCAACAAATCGCCTTATGTTGAGCACACGGTCAGAAGGCTTGCTCTGATAAAAGGAGTGACATACGAGGAAGCGGCAAGACGCACCATGGAAAATGCCAAAGTGTTTTTTGACATTAAGTAGTTTCTGCGCCGTGTTTCGACATATTGCGTCAGTGCGTATGTGATAAAATCGTTCTCATGGAAAGCAGAAACAACGACAGAATAGAAAAAATAAGCAAGGGCAGATTCATGATCTCCGCCGCCGCAGCAAGCGGCGATGCCGCAGTATGCTGCGAACTGCCGGGAGGAAGCATAGCTTTCATACTGTCTGACGGAATGGGAAAAGGCGACAGGGCAGCAGAGGAGAGCCGTATCGTCATAACCAGGCTCAGAAAAATGCTCAAAGACGGGGCGAAAGCGGCGGCGGCCATCAAGACTTTGAACCGCTATATGATAGAGAAGAACGGCAGAGAGGAAAACTTCGCTACAGTAGATCTCACGATAATAGACAAGACTACGGGGAAAGCTAAGTTTTATAAGATGGGGGCTGCCACTTCATTCATAGTCAGAGGCGGCCAGGTGCGCAGAATACAGCAGCCTGCTCTGCCCATAGGCATAATACCCAAAGTCAAGCTCTCGCACGTGTCGGTAGCTTTGAGACCGGGAGATATAGTAGTGATGGTTTCAGACGGCATAACCGAGGCAGACAGAGAAGATCTTTCGGCCCTGTGGCTTACGGAGTTTCTCCGGGAGGTCTGCGCCAGGGATGATATTGGACCTAAGATATTGGCCGCAGAGATAGCGGCTCTGGCGCGCGGCAAATACGGTCTCAGAGAAAGAGACGACTTGACAGCGGTGGTGGCGGTGATAGAATAAGCATCAAATCAGATGAAGCAGTTTAAGACTATTTATTACGAAAATCAATAGCAGATGAAGAAAAAGATAATACAGACTATAGACAGAAAGAGGATGTTAAAAAAAGGTATGCACATTATAATCGGCCTTTCCGGAGGTCCGGATTCGGTGTGCCTTTTTGATGTGCTCACTCAAATGGCCGGCGATATGGATTGGAATATATGCGCCGTGCATGTCAATCACGGACTCAGGCCTGTGGCAGCAGACGATGATCAAAGATATGTGGAAGAGCTCTGCGCAAGAAAAAATATACCGTGTCACGTATATAAAGCAGATTGTTCCGCCATAGCCAGAGAGCTTGGCATGACGTCAGAAGAGGCCGGCAGAAAAGTCAGATATGACGCTTTCTCAGATACGGCGGAGAAAATCTGCGCCGGGGGTGTGGCGAGAGAAGATATAGCCATAGCGCTTGCCCACAACGCCAACGATCAGGCAGAGACCATCCTTTTCAGGATAATGCGGGGCACGGGAACAGACGGGCTGTATGGAATTCCATATGTACGCTGTGATGAAAACGGATTTAAAATAGTCAGGCCTATACTGGATATCAGCAGAGAAGAGATCGAAAGATACTGCTGCCAAAGAAACCTTTCTCCCAGGACAGATCATACTAACGCTCAGAATATTTATACGAGAAATAAGATCAGAAATATGCTTATACCGTATATTAAGGAGAATTTTAACGAAAATATAATAGAAACCCTGAACAGATTAGGCAAAGTAGCTGCAGAAGACAGAGACTATCTTCGAGGAGAAGCACAGAGAGCCTATGATGAAGCTCTATGCGAGAAGCCTTCAGCAGATCCGAGCCGCATATATGAGAATAAAGTGACGCTTGAGATCAAACCTTTGCTTAAGCTTCACAGAGCTGTCAGAATGAGAGTATATACTATTGCGCTGGGAAAAGTAGGCATGACGAAGAATATGACTTATGCTCAGGCAGAAGGAATAGACAGTATTCTCAGATCAAAAAGCCCATCGGCAATGTACGATCTTTCTGACGATACCGGCGTTTCAAGAGAATATGACAAACTTTCATTCTTTAGAGGCTCCGCGTTTTCAGGTGAGAATTGGGAAACGGAATGGGCGCTGAGTTCGATGTCGGAGAAAGAATTCGACTTTTTCAGACAGAATTGCGGCGGCCGTATCTACGGGGCTTTTAGAGGCGTATCCATAGATCAGCTGACTGTAAGAACGAGAAGAAAGGGAGACTGGATATCCGTAGGCGGCGGATCTAAAAAGATCAAGGATTTCTTCATCGATGAGAAAGTCCCTAAGATGTACAGGGACGATATGCTTCTTTTGGCCAGAGGAAGCGAGATCCTTTGGGTACTCCCTTCTGAGCATTTTGAGAGAAAATCTCTGACTTTCAGAGGCAGGTTTTCTGATAAATACAGAGCTTCTGAAACGACATTTGAAAACCGCGCAGATACCATAATTGTCCTTGAAAAATTGTGATATATGTGATAAAATACATCAATATATTTGTAGAATAAAACAAAGTTATAAGGGGGAAAATCGTGAAGCGATTTACAAAGAACATAATCGTATATGTAGTTCTCTTTGCAATCGTGCTTGGGGTAGCAAGCGTATATAAGGGAATGGACGGCGATAAAGTAGAAGTCAAAAAAGTGACTTTATCCACGTTTGTCCAATATCTCGAAGATGAAAAGATAAAAGAGATAAACGTTACAGATACTAAACTTACAGGAAAACTGAGCGATACCGAAGTGGTTTACACTTATGTAAATTCTCTGGTAGAGTTGACGCTGATAAATGAACAGTATTTATTCCCTCAGATGCAGGAGGGAAACCTTAAATACGAAAGCGACGCGCCTAATAACGCCGGGTCGGTTATATTGAGTATTCTGCCGACGCTGTTTGCCGCAGGCGCAATCATCTTCCTGATCTATTTCATGATGAATCAGGGCGGCAACGGAAAGGCATTTCAGTTTGCCAAGTCCAGAGCCAAAATGGTCAAGGGAAATGAAAAGAAAGTTACTTTTGCTGACGTAGCAGGTCTGGATGAAGAAAAACAGGAACTGGAAGAAGTCGTAGACTTCCTCAAATATCCGAGAAAATATAAAGACCTTGGGGCCAGAATACCGAAGGGTATTTTGCTTGTAGGCCCTCCGGGAACAGGTAAGACTTATGTTTCAAAAGCCGCTGCCGGCGAAGCAGGCGTTCCGTTCTTTACGATAAGTGGTTCTGATTTCGTCGAGATGTTTGTCGGAGTCGGAGCTTCCAGGGTGAGAGACCTGTTCGATCAGGCGAAGAAAAACTCGCCTTGCATAGTGTTTATCGATGAGATTGACGCAGTTGGCCGTAAGAGAGGAGCCGGTATCGGAGGAGGCCACGATGAGCGTGAGCAGACTCTCAATCAGCTTTTGGTGGAGATGGACGGATTCGCAGAGAATTCGGGTATCATAATACTGGCGGCGACCAACAGACCCGACATCCTGGATCCGGCGCTTTTGAGGCCGGGACGTTTTGACAGACAGATAGTCATCGGAGTTCCGGACATAAAAGGACGTGAGGAGATCTTCAAGATTCACAGCAAGAACAAGCCTCTTGCCGACGACGTGACTCCTGCGGTACTGGCCAGGAGAACTCCGGGATTTACTCCGGCGGATATAGAGAATCTGCTCAATGAGGCCGCGCTGATAACAGCCAGAAGAAACGGACGTTTCATAAGGATGGAGGAGATAGAAGAGGCTATCACCAAAGTTATCGCAGGACCTGAAAAGAAGAGCAGAGTAATAAGCCCTAAAGAAAGAAAACTCACGGCATACCACGAGGCCGGCCACGCTGTGGTAGCAAGATGTATTCCGGAGAGCGATCCTGTTCATCAGGTGACTATAATACCGAGGGGAAGAGCCGGAGGCTTTACGATGACCCTTCCTAAAGAAGACAGAAGCTATGAGACCAGAAGCAGCATGAAAAACGCCATAGTCCACCTGCTGGGAGGACGAGTGGCAGAGGCTCTGACGCTGGACGACATAAGCACCGGCGCCAGCAACGATATAATGCGGGCGACAGAAGTGGCGCGGGATATGGTCACTAAATACGGCTTCAGTGAAAAGCTGGGAACTGTCAATTACAGCAGTTCAGAAGAAGTATTCCTCGGAAACGATTTCACCACTCACAAGAATTATTCTGACGAGGTGGCTCGAGAGATAGACGAGGAGATAAAGGATATCATCGCAGAAGCTTATGCGCAGGCCGAGAAACTTCTCACAGAAAACATGGATGTTCTGAAGAGAGTTGCAGAAGCTCTGCTGCTGGTGGAGACTATCGACGGTCAGCAGTTCGAAGACCTTTTCACCGGCAAGTACAGCGCTCAGCAGCTGGCTGAAAACGTCAAGGTCTCAGAAGAGGCCAAGAAGGTCAGGGATAAAGAAGAGGCCGAAGAAAACGAGAGACTGCGCAGAGAAGAAGAAGAGCGTCTCAAAGCCGAACTGGAAAAATACGATACGGATTATATGGATAGCGATGATGATCCCGATCCTCAGGCTGACGAAACGGATGACTCAGAAGACGGCAGTGCCGGCACAGAAGATGAAGCCGGAGAATCCGATGAAGCAGCAGATGAGACTGAGGAGAGAGCATCAGCTGACGAGGAAGTGAAAAAAGATGAAAGTAACATTTAGAGACTGTCTTCAGCTAAAAGCGCTGAGCCGGGGAGTTGTAGTCGCCGGCGAAAAGAATCTGGACAACAGGATAAAGAATATTTCAGTCCTTGATGCCGGCAGCGCTGAAGAGGCAGTTCTATATAATGCGAGACCGGAAGAACTCATTCTGACTACCTTTTCAGGAATGAGAAACGACGCCTCCGCCCAGATAGATACTATACGCGAACTGTCTAAGGCAGGGGTGTCGGGCATGGTGATCCTTCAGCGCGAGAATGCGGCCGATCATCACTATTACAAGGAGGTCATCAGAACCGCGGAGGAAGCCGGCCTGCCTCTGGTTATACTGGCGGAAGGAACGGGAACGGGCTACTCTCAGATCATTTCTCAGGTCATGGAGAAAGTGCTGTACAGCAGCAATTTTAAGAACAGCCTGATAAATAATACGATCTTTCACCTGCTGAATTTTGAAAAGCACAGCAGCTTTCAGCAGGCTCTGAGAGAAGCTGCTGTCAGCAATGAGTTTCAGGTGGTTTTGCTCAGCGAGGATTTCAATCCTGTCTTTGCGGTGGAGACCAGACATAAGATAGCCATAGACGCAGCTATAAGAAGAGGAAGAGAGTTTGCTCTTAATTTCAGCCATGTGTACAGCCTCATCGACATAGACGGAGTTCTTACTTACTGGGGAAAGATAGAAAACGACGGAGAAAAATATTATCTCCTCATAGTAGATAACGAGGATAATTATTCGGCGGGAGAGATAACTAAACTGGCCGAGATCATAGAACTGGCTATGGGCATGTGGAAATTTACTCCCGAAAGAGACGCCAAGGCGGAGTTTGTAAAGGCTCTGATAAGAGGCAACAGAAGTCTGGCCTACTCTCTGAGAGAAGAGGCTGGCTGCAAGCCGCCGGATCTCATTTCCGTCTTTTACGCCAGAGGCGTCGACAATATCAGATATGAGAGCATAATCGATTCTTACGAGGAAAGAGGCCTGCTGAAGGTTATCAGGCTCAACGAGGACGGCGAGATCTACGGCGTAATATTTAAAGGCGATTGCCTCTCATCAGGCGAGGAAGCCGGTGAAAAGTCCATATGTATCAGGATGTTCGACGAGATGAAAGAGGATAAGTCCTCCAGGATATTTCATGTGACGGGAGTGGACGCAGTGGAAGGCGCCGGAGACGGTTTTCACATAATAAATGAGACTTGGTCCTTTGTAGAATATATATTCCCTTATAAGAGGGTATTTACTAAGTATGAACTGGCGCTGGTAAGCAACTGCATGAACATTCAGATGCAGGGCGGCTATCTCAAGAAGAATTATACGGATCTCTTGGGACCTTTCCGCAAAGACGGCGACAATAAATCCAAACAATTGCTGGAGACACTTGAGACTTTTGTTCTGGACGCCGGAATGAACAGCGGCAAGACTGCCGAGTTCATGGGAATACACACCAACACTGTTCAATACAGATTAAAAAAGATAAACGAAGTGCTTGGAGCGGAGATAACCGGGAACAGGGTTATACCGGGGCTGACCATAGCTCTTGCTCTTCAGAGGATAGAGGCCGCGTCTAAATAGACCGAGGTCTTGACAAAACTAATCATAAAAATGAAGGGGAGGACCATGAGAGAATTGCGAATAGGCAGCTTGACACTGGATAATCCCTTTTTTCTTGCGCCTCTTGCAGGCATAACAGACGCGCCTATGAGGAGACTGTGCAGGGAACAGGGAGCTTCGCTGGTTTTCAGCGAGATGGTAAGCGGCAAAGGATTGTGGTACAAAGATAAGAATACGGCCAGGCTTCTTGAGACTTATGAAGAGGAGAGACCGGTGGCCTTTCAGATCTTCGGCCATGAGCCGCAGATCATGGCATTTACGGCAAGGGAATTGACTAAACTTCCCTGTGCGGCCATAGATATAAATATGGGATGTCCCGTACCTAAAATAGTAAAAAACGGGGAAGGTTCGGCATTGCTTAAAGATCCGGATCTCGTATATGACATCGTTTCGGCCGTGGTTAAAAATACGGATAAGCCCGTGACGGTGAAGATAAGAATAGGCTGGGACAAGGATACTATAAATGCTGTGGAGACGGCTCACGCCATATCTGCCGCCGGAGCTTCAGCCATAACGGTTCACGGCAGAACCAGAGAGCAGTATTACAGCGGAAAAGCCGACTGGTCAGTTATCGCAGCTGTAAAAAGAGCGGTGGATATACCGGTGGTGGGTAACGGAGATGTGACCTGCGGAGAGGCTGCCATGGATATGATGGAACAGACCGGCTGCGATTTCATCATGATAGGCAGGGCAGCACTGGGAAACCCCTGGATTTTCAGGGAAGTGACGGCTGCCTGGAAGGGAGAAGAGATACCCTCTCCGCCTACGGCAGAAGAAAAGAAAGCTATGATGATCCGCCATCTTGACGATTTAGCGTCTTTCAAGGGAGAATACGCTGCGGTGAGAGAAATGCGAAAACATGTGGGCTGGTACATAAAGGGCCTTGCCGGAGCCGCCTCTTTCAGAGGAAAGGTCAATCAGATAACCGATATAGATGAGCTGAGAAATGCCATAAAAAATATATAGGAGGAATATTCATCATGAAGTATAACTTTGACGAGATTATTGAAAGAAGACATACTAACGCTCTTAATACCGACGGATTCCGAGGCTATATCTTTCATGCGGGTCCTGAAAAGGTGTTTCCTTTTAAGGACGAAGAATTTATACGCATGTGGGTGGCGGATATGGAATTTGCAACTCCGCCGGAGATATGTCAGGCCATGAAAGATCGTATAGATAAGAGGATATTCGGATACAGCGGAGTATATAACTCGGAGTATTACGATATATTTTCAAAGTGGTGCAAAGATATGTACGATTTTGAATTTCCGCAGGAACAGCTGAAATTTTCGGCAGGTATAATCCCTGCCCTCTACCAGTTTGTAGAGGACTTTTGCCTTCCTGATAAGAAGATGCTGACGCTGGCTCCCGCATACGGATATTTTCTCCACGCGGCTGAATATAACGGAATAGAACTGGTAACTTCAAATTTAAAGAATGATAATGGTTATTTCACCATAGATTTTGATGATCTGGAAGCTAAGGCTAAAGACCCGGACGTCGCCATGTTGATGTGGTGCAATCCTCACAACCCTACGGGCAGAGTCTGGACTGAAGATGAGCTTAAAAGAGTGGCTGAAATAGTCAAAAAGTACGATCTGTGGATCGTATCCGACGAGATCCACTGCGACCTTTTGAGACAGGGAAATCGCCACACCCCTATGGCTAAGATCATGCCTGATTATAAAAAGCTCATAACTTGTATGTCAGCCAGCAAGACTTTCAATATGGCGGGACTCATGCATTCAAATATCATAATCAGAGACGCTGATTACAGAGAGCATTTTTCGGCCAGAGATAAGCTCATAGGATCTATAAACCCTGTTTCTCTGGAGGCTCACAAGGCGGCCTATCAGAAGGGAGGAGAGTGGCTCTGCCAGCTCAAAGAGTATCTGGACGGCAATTTTGCGTTTATGAAGGAGTATTTCTCCCAAAATGCCAAGGCAGTAGGCTGCTACATACCGGAAGCGACTTACCTCGCATGGGTGGATATGAACAAGGCTCTGCCTGAAGTTGAGGATCTCTGCGACTTTTTTGCCAATGAAGCAGGAGTTCTTCTGGAAGGCGGAGACGGTCTGTTTGTAGGAAATGCCAAAGGATTTGTACGCCTTAATCTGGCTATGCCAAGATCTATACTGGCCGAAGGTTTCAAGAGGATGGCCGAGGCCATTAAAAGGCAAAACGCTAAGTAGACCGGCTAAGCCGGCGTGCAGACGATATAGGCGCGTGCTGTATTTTTTGGCCGCCATGCCATATTCTACAACATTCCGCTGTGAAACATAGCATAATCGGGCCGCCGAGGCGGCTCATGCTGTAACTGTTGATTTTTCGTCCGGATTCTACAACCGTTTTCCCATAACTGGTTGTAGAATCCGCCTTTTTTTGTGCCAAATACATCATCGGAGGGTTTTGAACCGCCGAAGTGGCTTTCCAGCACATCTCTTGTTGTATTTTTTATACTTCACCTCTCGTTTATACAGCGGGCCCTGCCTCGAGAGGTGTCAATCGCTGAGACACGAAAAGATGAGCCAAAACTTCCTCAAACGCTCTATAATTTAAGAAGACCGAGACATGACAAAAAAATTCTCGGGAAAGAGCTAAAAAAAGACTATGTACCAGGAATAACAAGTCACTTGTAAGGTTTCCATCAGTGTGAATTCTCTGTATCGATACTCATTGCGTCACAAGAGGAACACTGTCAACCAAGCTTGCGCATACCGCCGGTTTGAGCGGCAGTCTTGATTTACCAAGGTTTTCTGCTGTTTCATAGATTACAAATAGGTGCTTTTAGACTGGGGGTATCAATAAAATATGATTTGGCCAGACATATTAACTAGGATATCGCTGCCGAATTCTTGCACGCAAGGGATATGAGGTCACGAAAATGTAGATTATATCTACTCGGCTTGAGTCCATGCAATCCTCAATCCGTAAACCGCAGCTGCATATCTACCCAGCTTTTCTGCTTTGCCTGATGTATCACATCATCCGGCAGTACATTGCCTATGAGTAAAGGTGAATACGGGTCATGAAGCTTCATGTTTCGTCTTACGGCAGACTCGTCAGAATTAGCATAGCAATAGCGGCACAGATGACCGCAAGTATCGTATTGGCCTATATCGCTGCTTAAAATACAGGCACATTCGCTTCTGGCCGTCTTATAGCCCGAAGGTATATTCAGATGGGAACCTATCGCATCTTCAAAAGTCTTTAGCGACATACAGCCGCTGCAGTCGGCTCCCAGCTCAGCGAGATCGTTTCCTTCTGCGCAGGTTTTGACAGTGATGCCGTATTTTTTCCCGATATCAACAAAAGCCTTTCCCAGATAAAGACGATGATGTGAGGAAACTTCTCTCGCTTGGGGAAAATTTCTTTTTACCTTTTGGTACAGGTCTATAAAACTGATGACGCAGGTCCCGGTATAACCGCTGAGCTCTCTGGCCATGCGCTCAAAAGCTTCCACATGGCGGTCGGCGGTATATGTATCATCTATGAAGATGGGGTCGTATCTCCACGCCATATGATTTTTCCCTGTAGATTCAGACAGCCGCTTAAAGTCATCCATCACCTGAGCTTTGTCGCCTATACCCGGCTCTATCTCCCTTCCGTAAGGCGTTACAGTCACGAACCAGTATTGATTATATTGATGAAGCAAATTCATATGAGAGAGCATGGGACCGGGATTTTTAGTGCAAAATACGATCAGATCAACTACCTCGGGATTTATATCGTAGCGAGTGACACGGCGAGGATCGTACGGATTGCGAACCAGAGCGTAACCGGCGCGGAGCCTTTCTGAAAACCACATAGAATAAAAGGCCGGTATATCTGTTCTGTTGCCTGTATGTAAAATCATGATCCACCTCCCAAACGTCAATATATCACGGGTAGACATCAAATTCAATGATAAAAGCAGTTTATCAGAAATAAGAAATTATGCAGCATTATAAAAAGCAAAGAGAACCCCGGTGAGGCTCTCTAAACTTTTATAAGTATTGAACTTTCAACAGAATTTCTAACCGAAGTATCTCTTTAAAAGACCTTCAAAGGCAGCTCCGTGTCTTGCTTCATCCTTACACATTTCGTGAACTGTATCGTGGATAGCGTCAAGATTCAGCTGTTTTGCCTTTGTAGCCAGAGCTTTCTTGCCTGCGCAGGCTCCTGCTTCCGCTTCAACTCTCATCTCTAAATTCTTCTTTGTGGAATCAGTGAGAACTTCGCCGAGAAGTTCAGCGAATTTAGCAGCGTGTTCTGCTTCTTCCCAGGCAGCTTTTTCCCAGTACAGGCCGATTTCAGGATAACCCTCTCTGTGAGCTACTCTTGCCATAGCCAAATACATGCCTACTTCTGAGCACTCGCCTTCAAAGTTAGCTCTCAGGCCTTCAACGATTTCAGGATCGACCCCTTTGGCAACGCCTACAACGTGCTTGTCAGCCCATTCTACATTGCCTTCTTCCTGCTTGATAAATTTGTCGGCGCCTACATGGCATACCGGACATTCTGCAGGAGGTTCCGCTCCCTCATGAACATAACCACATACTGTGCAAACCCATTTCATACGTAAAATCCTCCTCTTTTTTATCTAATTTTTGTGACAAATATATATTACCACAAAATTCCCGGTTAAGCACACAATTTTAATTTATACTTTTAAATCAGAGAAAAGCTTTTTTGCAAGCTTATCCACCGGGCATAAGTCCGGCGATTGATATCTGCTGAAGGGTCGCAAGGGCGGAGTGCCGTAAAAGTCGCAGAGCATGAAGACGCAAGCCCATAAGAGCCGAGGCATCATATATATGAGAAAAAAATATTGCAATAACAAGTACTAAAGGGTATAATTTTTGTATAAGATGTCGGCATGAGGTTTTCAAGATGAGAATTCTCTCATAAAAAGGCAGTCTTATTATATAGAAAAAATTTAATTAAAAAACACAAAAATAACACAAAACCTGCGGCAGCAGCACGGTAAAATATAGAGAACGCGATCAACAAGATAATTTGGAGAAATAATATGAAGAAGAAACTTGGTGTTGTGATCTGTTTACTGCTTACATTGAGCCTTGTAACGGGATGCACCACTTTCAACAATTTTAAAAACGCCTTTTTTTCGGATAATTCGGCCGATACCGGAGCCGAAGAGAGGACCATAAAGATAGGAGTGTACGAGCCTCTGACAGGCCAATATAAGGCGCAAGGCAATGAAGAAAGAATAGGTATAGAGCTGGCTAACGAGTTGTATCCCGAAGTTGCCGGAAAGAAGGTCGAACTCATATACGCCGACAACCAGTCCGAGATGAATGCGGCGGAGACAGCTATTCAGGAACTGGTAGCTCAGAAACCTTCCGTAATACTGGGAAGTTACGGCGAAACAGTCACTCTGGTAGCAGGCGATGCGGTAAAGGCAAATAATATACCTGCCATTTCCATAACCAGCACCAACCCTCTCATAACGATAAACAACGACTATTATTTCTGCGCGACTTTTTCAGAGACGAAACAGGGAGACGCGCTGGCCGATTTTGTATACACTTCTCAGCAAAAGAAGACAGCTGCCACAGTTAAAGTCGCAGGTGATGATACGGCCACGGCCACGATAAAAAGATTTACGAATAGAATAAAGACTTTGTCGGAAAATAATGATAGCGTGGTGGGAGAGTTTGAAATCACGGCCACGTCTACTGATTATTCCGAGACTATTCAGGGTATAAAAGATTCAGGAGCCAGAGCTGTTTTTCTGGCGGTATCTCCTGCCTCGGCTCAAGAATTCCTCAAGCAGGCTGAAGAAGCGAATCTGACCAATATACTTTACGTCGGTACCAAGAACTGGAATGACGAAAAGTTTTTAGAGTTCGTCAGATCCAGGGATAAGCTCAATGTGGCTTATTCTTCGGATTTCAGCAGCAAAGTACAGACTACGGAGATGTCAAAGGAATTTCTTGAAGCGTACAAAGCGAAATACGGCGAAGATACGGAGCCTTCAGAAGCTACTGCGGTGGCCTTTGACGCTTATCTGATGGCTTTAGAAGCTATACAGACCGCCTATGACGATACCATGGCCCAGGACGCCGAATCTGTTTCGGCAGGTTACAGCACTGAAGCCGCGTCAAGAGGCGCTCTGACAGAATGGGAAGAAGCTCAGGAGACAGGTATCCCCAGCGGAAAGGCCATAAGAGACGCTCTTTCAAATATGACGGGATTTGAAGGCGCATCAGGAGATATAAGTTTTGGAGGAACCAACGAAGCTACAAAGAATATAATCGTCAATCTGATTCAAAAAGGCGGGGATCTGGGCGGCTATGATATAGCTGTCGAAGAAACCGCAGATGAAGATACACAAGGACAATCAGGAGAATAAAAGTATAAAGGAGATAAAAATGGAAGAGAAAATCAAAGACGCTATAGGTCAGATAAGGCCTTTTCTGCAGAGGGACGGCGGAGACATCGAGTTTGTTGAACTTACAGAAGACAATATTGTAAAAGTAAAACTTCAGGGACACTGCGCAGGCTGCCCAGGCGCGCAGATGACTATCAAGGGCGTAGTTGAAAGAATCATCAAAGAGAGCTACCCGCAGATCAAAGGTGTAGAGGCCGTTTAAAGATGGAATACGAAAAATTCCTGAAGCAAAATAAGGAAGAAATGATTTCCGCCCTCCAAGAAGTTGTTAGAATCAACAGCGAGGAGGGCGAAAGTTTTGTTTGCCAGGACGAGACTGTATATCCGTTTGGGCAGGGTATACAGAAGGCTTTCGAAGCCACCCTTGATATAGGGCGGCGCCTTGGATTCCAGATAAAGAATGTGGACAACTACGGAGGGCACATAGATTTCCCGGGTACCGGCGATAAGATAATGGCCATATTGGGTCATATAGATGTAGTACCGGCGGGGAAGGGATGGAAATACGATCCCTACGGAGGAGAAATAGCCGACGGCAAGATATACGGAAGAGGAACCAGCGACGACAAGGGACCGGTGATTTCCTGCCTTTACGCGATGAAAGCTCTCAAAGATGCCGGATATAAGCCGTCTGCAACCATAAGAGTAATTCTCGGACTGGACGAAGAGTCAGAGTGGACCGGTATGGATTATTATTTCTCTAAAGAGAGACGTCCCGACTTCGGCTTCACTCCCGACGCAGACTTTCCTCTTATAAACAGAGAAAAGGGCATCCTCGTATTTGAGCTTGCCAAGAAATTCAGCAAGGCTAAATCTGAAGGGCTGGATTTGCGCTCGGTGAAAGGCGGAAACGCGCCTAACAGCGTAGCCGATTCCTGCCGTGCTGTTCTCAGCAGCAAGGACAGCGGCCGATATGAACAGGTCAAAGAAAAACTGGCCGAGTACAGAGATGAGACAGGATACAAGATCTCATGCAGAGGACTGGGAAAATCTCTGGAAATAACGACTTCCGGAATCTCTGCTCACGGCGCAAAGCCCGAAGCGGGCCTGAACGCCATCTCCATAATGATGGATTTTCTGGGAAGGCTGAACTTTGCAAGCGACGATCAGAATGACTTTATAAACTTCTATAATCAATATATAGGGTTCGATCTCAATGGAAGAAAATTAGGCGTGGATTTTGAAGACGAGCAGTCAGGCCGGCTGATATTCAACGTGGGTATAACAGAGATAAACACGGAGGCAGGCAAGTTCACTATCAATATAAGGTATCCGGTGACATATGAGGACAATCAGATATATGAGCCTATGGAGCCGGTACTCACAAAATATGATATAGGGCTTGTAAAACTTAACAGTAAGGCTCCTCTGTATATAGACGAAAATGATCCTCTGATCACGACTCTCCTTGAGATATATAAGAAACATACGGGAGATGAGGGCGCAGAGCCTCTCGTCACGGGAGGCGGAACATACGCCAGAGCCACCGGCGGCATAGTAGCTTATGGAGCCCTGTTTCCGGGCGATGAGGACGTGATGCACCAGAAGGATGAATATATAGAGATAGAAAAGTTGGAACTGATGACAAAAATCTATGCGGAAGCTATTTACAAATTGTCATCGGAAGACTATAATGGTTAACGTAAATATGCAATCTGTTTCAGGGCGAGGTGAAATTCCTCACCGGCGGTATAGTCCGCGAGCGAAGAAGATAAGATTTTTTCGCTGATCAGGTGAAATTCCTGAACCGACGGTATAGTCCGGATGGGAGAAACACAAACTGACATAAGTTATTTCAAGTAACCGGTATGCAATTTGTAGAGCCTTGATATTTTGTTTGTATCAAGGCTTTCCTTATTCCTGACAGATTCCTTTTAAATCATTTGTACGCTTAAGAAAGGAATATGTTATGAACAATCAGAAAACACAAAGTGTAAAAATAGCTAAGATGGCTATGTTGGTGGCAGTATCTATAGTATTGGTGATGATCATTCACTTCCCGATCTTTCCGGCGGTGGCGTTCCTGGAATACGATCCGGCAGATATTCCTATCCTCATAGGAACTTTTGCCTTCGGACCTGTGGCAGGTATTACTCTGACCATCGTAACTTCTCTCATACAGGGGCTTACGGTCAGCTCAGTCAGCGGCCTGTACGGCATAATAATGCACATACTGGCTACGTCTGCGTTGGTTCTCGTGGCGGGGACTATATACAGGAGAAATAAAACTAAGAAATCGGCAGTGATAGGCCTATCGGCGGCAACAGCAGCTATGACTGTCGTGATGTTTTTCGCAAATATGGCTATAACACCCGCATTTACCGGATTTCCATTATCGGCAGTGATGGATCTCATGCCTTTTATACTGCTCTTCAACATAGTGAAAGCAGGCATAAACAGCGTGGTCACATTCCTGCTGTATAAGAGGATATCGCCGTTCTTACATAAATGACCATGGAGATAAAGAGAACTTTAAAAATAAAAGATGAAGATGAGGCAAGAGACTTCGGCCTCGAGCTGGGACGATGCGCAAAGGCCGGCCAGGTGATCGCACTCTGCGGCGACCTGGGGACCGGAAAGACGACTCTCGCCAAGTATATCGCCTGCGGCCTTGAGGTTACAGAGACAGTAAACAGCCCTACTTTTACTATAGTAAAGGAGTATCACAGCGGCAGACTGCCCTTGTATCACTTTGACGTATACAGAGTTCAGGATCCGGATGAACTATTTAACATCGGCGCTGACGAATACTTTGACGGAAACGGCCTATGTGTGGTAGAATGGGCTGATATGATAAAAGAAGAACTTCCGCCGGATTCGCTGTATGTATATATAGAATACGGTGACAAAGAAGGAGAAAGAGTATATAAATGTACATTTTAGCTGTAGATACTACGGGACCCTTGTGTTCCGTAGCTCTTTTAGAGAAAAACAAAATATTAGCCGTGAGAAGCTCAAAAGAGCAGAAGAATCATTTAAAGGATCTGATGCCTCTGATAAAAGACCTTCTGGATTCTGTTCAAATCCATAAGTCTAAGCTAAATTACATAGCGGCGTCTATAGGACCGGGGTCCTTTACGGGAATAAGGATAGGAGTGGCTACAGCTAGGGCTCTGGCTCAGGTTCTGGATATTCCGGCGGTAGCAGTTCCGACTTTAGACGCGTTTTGCTGTAAGCCTCAGGCCAGAGGGGGAGACTATGTCGCCTGTGGTATAATCAATGCCAGAAGGGGACAAGTATACGGCATTATCGACGGATTTATGCAGGGACAGGCATGTATGCTGACAGACGTCATAGACGTGATAAAAAAAGAGATCATCCCCAGAGGACTTAAGGTTAAATTTTTCGGAGACGGGATAGACGCCTACGAAAGACAGATATGTGATGAACTTGAGGAAGGCGTATTTTGCTTCGCCGACGAGACTTCAAGATATCAGGACGCCGTATCCGTAGGTTATCTGGCTTTTGAAAGGATAAAAGAAGGAGCGACGGTAACGGCCTCAGAGCTCCTGCCGGACTACATGAGAAAGGCTGAGGCTCAGCAGAAGCTTGAAGCCGGGCAGTTGAAGATATGATAATACGCAAAGCAGAAGAAAAGGATGTACCAAAGATAGCTGAACTTGAAAAGATCTGTTTCAGCGATCCGTGGTCAGAAGAATCCGTGAGATATGACGTATCGGAAAATAAATTGTCTTTTTATCTGGTGGCCGAAATCGACGGGTATGTAGCCGGCTATATGGGTATATGGAACATATTGGACGAGGGACATATAACCAATGTGGCGGTGGATCCGAGATACAGGAGGCAGCACATAGCCTCCGCGATGATAGAGATAATGCTTGAGGTCACCGGCGAATCCGGAATAAAAAGACATACGCTGGAAGTAAGGACCGGCAACGATAAGGCAATAGCCCTGTACAAAAAACACGGATTCGATATAACGGCCGTAAGACCGGGCTATTATGAGGATAACGGTGAGAACGCCTTCATCATGTGGAGAGAAGAAGGCGCCAAAGCATGAGATAAATTTGCGAAACGGAGAACAAAATGAAAGAAGGAAAATTCCTGACCATGGCGTTTGAATCCAGCTGCGATGAGACCGCTGTGGCAGTCGTGGCAGACGGAAGAGAAGTATTATCTAACGTCATTTCGTCGCAGATAGATATTTTTAAGAATTACGGAGGAGTAGTCCCGGAGATAGCCGCAAGACACCACCTGGAGAATATAAATAAAGTCATGGAGAAGGCCCTCTCAGATGCAGATCTCACCCTTAAGGACATAGACCTGATAGGAGTTACACATGGACCGGGATTGGTAGGGGCGCTGCTGATAGGTATAGCTACTGCTAAGGCCGTAGCATATGCGGCGGACATTCCGATAATCGGAGTACATCATATAATGGGGCACATCTGCGCTAACTTTATAGAACATAGAGAACTGAAACCTCCTTTTGCCGCTCTGATAGTCAGCGGAGGCCACACTAATATCGCCAGAATGAACAGCTATACAGAGTGCGAAGTGGTCGGAGCCACCAGAGACGACGCCGCAGGCGAGGCATATGACAAAGTAGCCAGAGTACTGGGTCTTGGGTACCCGGGAGGACCTAAGATAGACGCTTTGGCTAAAGAGGGCGATCCAAAGGCGATACATTTCAAGAGAGTGATGCTCGAAAAAGACAGTTATGATTTCAGCTTCAGCGGTCTTAAGACTGCCGTGCTCAATTACATGAATACAGAAAGACAAGCGGGAAGGTCTGTGAAAAATGCTGACGTAGCGGCGGGATTTCAGCAGGCCGTCATAGACGTGATCACGGCCAAGGCCGTATCTGCGGTAAAGAATCTGAATTACGATAAGTTGGCGCTGGCCGGCGGCGTAGCTGCAAATTCGGCATTAAGAGCAGCGCTGAAAGAGGCCTGCGCTAAATCGGGCATACAGCTGTATGTTCCATCTGCCGGCTTATGTACTGACAATGCGGCTATGATCGGATGCGCAGCTTATTACAAATATATGAATCAATCGAGAAAAGAAGCGGAGAACGAAGGTGAAGAGGGACTTGCCATGGACGCCTTTGCCGGTCTGCCGCTTTAGGAGAAAAACATGATAGTTTTATCTGCAAGCAATCTTACAAAGATATACGGAACCGACGTCATAGTAAAAGGTGTGGACTTTCATATAAACAGCGGCGACCGAGTAGGCCTCATAGGCAGAAACGGAGCCGGAAAGACTACTCTTCTCAATATGATCACAGGCCAGCTGAGGCCCGATGAGGGGCAGATATTCGTATCTGCCGGCGCCAGAATAGGGTACCTGAAACAAAGAGACAGCTTTGACCCGGAAAATACCGTAATGGGAGAAATCGAAAATGTATTCGGCCAGATACGCAAGCTGGAGGAAGATATAAATAAAACCGCAGATGAGATCTCCAAGAATCCGGGGGACGAAAGCCTTCTCAATAGACTTTACAGGCTTCAGCATGAATTTGAAGCAAGGGGAGGCTATACTTACAGATCCGAAGCCACGGGTATTCTTACATCTATGGCTTTTGGCCCTGAAAGCTATGACAAGAAGATCAAGACTTTGTCCGGCGGAGAAAGGACCAGGCTGTCTCTGGCAGCGCTGCTTCTTGAAAAGCCGGACGTTTTAGTGCTGGACGAGCCTACGAATCATCTCGACATAGGCATGCTTAAATGGCTGGAGCAATATTTGTCTTCATATAAGGGAAGCATGATCATAGTTTCCCATGACAGATATTTTCTGAATCGAAGCGTCAACAGGGTGTTCGAAATAGAGCATCACAGGCTGAAGACATACGAGGGAAACTACGATGAGTTTGCCCAAAAGAAGAGACAGCTCAGAGAGGCTGAACTGAGGGCTTATGACAATCAGCAGAGAGAAATAAAAAGGCAGGAAGACATCATACGCCATATGAAAGAGCGGGGCACGGAACACCTGGCTAAGAGAGCCAGATCTCGTGAGAAGCGACTGGATATGATAGAGAGACTGGACAAGCCCATGAGCGCCGAAGAAAAGATGCGTATCGAGTTCAGACAGGATTTTCAGTCAGGAACCGATGTGCTGATGACCGAGGAACTGCGAAAATCTTTTAAAAACAGCGGTGGAAAGAGAATACTATTCGACCATGTGAATATGGATATAAAAAAAGGAGAGAAGATCTGCATAGTAGGTCAAAACGGAATAGGCAAGACGACTCTCCTGAAGCTGATCATGCAGGAGGCTATGCCTGACTCGGGAAGAATCAGGATAGGTCATAACGTTACTTTCGGTTATTATGATCAGGGACAGATGCTTCTAAACCCTCAGAACACAGTCCTAGAAGAAATGAAAGAAACGTACCGCCTCTATTCGGATACTCAGATGAGATCGCTTTTGGGCAGGTTTTTGTTCCGCGGAGACGATGTGTTTCTCAGAGTAGGAGATCTCAGCGGAGGAGAGAAGGCCAGACTATCGCTTCTGAAGCTGATGCTTGGAGGAGCCAATACTCTGCTCCTTGACGAACCTACAAACCACATGGATATAGAGTCTAAAGAAGTTTTCGAAGACGCTCTGACTGATTTTCCTGGAACTGCGCTGATAGTGTCTCATGACAGATATTTTCTTCAGAAGATCCCTGACAGGATATTGGAGCTGACTCCCTCGGGAATAGTCGAATATATGGGAAAATACGATTATTACATGGAGAAGAAGTCTCAGGTAGAGTCGGGGAAAAAATATCTGGAGAGTATGAGACAGGAGGAAAGCGGCGCTGCGCCAGTTTCTTCGGAAGAACTCAGGAGAAAGAAAAAAGCAGAGGAGGCCGCCATCAGGAGAAGAGTTAGGCTCAGAGAAGGCATAGAGGGGGAGATAAGCCAGCTGGAATACAAGATATCCCATATAGAGAAACAGATGTGCCTTCCTGAGAACATATCGGACTACGAGTATCTGGAAAGACTTGGAGAAGAACTTGCCGAAGCCAAGAAACAGTACGAAGAAAAACTGGAAGAATGGATGAATTTAGAGGAAAATTCTTGAAGAAATTTTCACAAAGAATACAAAAAATATCCTTGCAAATAATGAAAAAAGTAATTATAATAAACCATAGTTTAATGATAAGCAAACAGAACGGAGGCTTAATATGATTTTTGAAAAAGTAAAAGATATCATTATAGAACAGTTACAGGTTGATGAATCTGAGGTGACGATGGATACTAACCTGATGAAAGACTTATCGGCGGATTCGTTGGATGCTGTAGAGATCATCATGGCTATCGAAGACGAATACGGCATCGAGATACCTGATGAAGAGGCTGAGAAGTTCCAGACGGTAAGAGATCTGGTTAAATACGTCGAAGAAGTAAAGTAATTGACGAGAATATCACTGACGTAAATCAAGCCCGCGCAAGACAACGCGGGTTTTCCATTCGAACCGGCTCCGTGCCGGATATCAAGACAGCGGAGGTAGATATAAAAATAATAGAAAGCAGAGGAGAGACAGACATGAAAGACAGACAGATTTCTAAGGCAGTAATCAAGAGACTGCCAAGGTACAGAAGATACTTGAAAGAACTTGAGAAAAAAGGGGTGGAGAAGATCTCATCCAAGGATCTGAGCGTACTTATCGGATATACGGCTTCGCAGATACGTCAGGATCTGAATAACTTCGGGGGATTTGGACAGCAGGGATACGGCTACAGCGTCACTAACCTGCATGAGCAGATAGGCAGCATATTAGGGCTGGACAAGACTTATAAGATGGTAATTGTCGGTTACGGCCGTCTCGGACAGGCTATGGCCAGTTATATTTCAAATAACGAACCTAATTTTCATATCGTGGGAATATTCGATGTAAAGCAGATCATTCAGGACGTGCAGTTTAAAGATGCGCAGATCATGACCTGCGGTTCCCTGAGAGACTTTGTAGAAAAAGAGAATGTAGATATAGCAGTGATAACAGTACCGTCAGCAAAAGCTCAGTTGGTGGCCGACACTGTGGTAGACGCCGGCATAAAGGGAATATGGAACCTGACTGCGGTAGATCTGGATCTGCCGGAGAATATAGCAGTAGAGAACGTGCATATGAGCGACAGCCTCCATGCTCTCGTATATTACATGGGAGATACAGATACGGAATAACGAAAAAAACGGCCGCAGGCCGTTTTTTCTTATGTAGGGTGTAATTATATTATTTATGTAATTAACCTTCTACCGGTGCATCTACAGGACAAGCGTCCGCACATGAACCACAATCGATGCAAGCATCAGCATCGATTACATAGATGTTTTCGCCTTCGCTGATAGCTTCAACAGGACATTCTGCTGCGCAAGCTCCGCAAGCGATACATGCGTCTGTAATTTTGTAAGCCATATTTATTTTCCTCCTGTGAAAAGATATATCTTTTATGGTACAATTATAGCAGAAGGCGTTATAATAGTAAAGTGAATTCTTTGAGGAGTTTTGATATGGACGTATATACATTAGTCGGAAAGAGCGGAACAGGGAAGAGCTTTCATGCCATGAATCTCTGCAAAAAGCTAAGGGTCGAAGCTATCATCGACGACGGCCTCTTTATATACAAGAACAGCGTTATCGCAGGAGTATCCGCAAAACGGCAGGACACTAAGATAGGCGCAGTAAAGACGGCGCTGTTCCTAAACGACGAGATGCAAAGGCAAGTATCGGAGGCGATAAAGAGGGAGAAGCCTGCCAGCATATTAGTCCTGGGCACCAGCGAAGAAATGGTGGATAAGATAATAGAAAGGCTCGGTCTTCCTGCTGTGCCGCCAGAAAGCCCGAGACGAATACGGATAGAAGAGATAACTACAGAAGATGAGCGCATAGCTGCCCATCGGCAGCGCAACGAGTATGGAAAACACGTGATACCTGCGCCGTCTTTGCAGCTCAAGAGAACTTTTGCCGGATATTTTATGGATCCTCTTAGATTCTTCAGGGGAAAAGACCAGGGAGCGTCGTCAGAGAGAACTGTAGTCAGACCGGCCTACAGCTATCTGGGAGAATACTTTGTAGCCGAGAGAGTCATCGACGATATAATAATGTGTCTGGCTCATAAGACTCCGTCGATAGGGCGTGTCATAAATGTGATACAAAAGCCAAAGCCCGATACTTACAGGCTCAAAGTAGCCATAAAGATAAGGAGCGGGTATCCTGTGTGGCCGTCAGCTATGGATTTTCAAAAATCTGTAGAAGAAGCTATAGAAAAGATGACTGCTTTTAACGTAACCGAAATAGAAATAGAGATAAGGGGAATAAATTAGGAAAAAATTATGCAGTATATTGTTGAAAACGTAAAAGATTTTAATTTAGATCATATATTTGACTGCGGACAGTGTTTCAGGTGGGAAAGACAAGACGACGGCAGCTATATAGGACCGGCCATGGGCAAGATAGCAAGGATGAGCTTTAAAGACGGTACTCTTACTATAGATAACTGCTGTGAAGCAGATTTTACAGACATATGGAAGGGATATCTGGATCTTGAGACGGACTACGGAGCCATAAAGAAAGAACTGACTGCATCCGACAGCACCATAAAGCAGGCGTCTGATTACGGATATGGCATAAGGATATTGAAGCAGGATTTCTGGGAGACTGTAGTATCATTTATAATTTCTCAAAATAACAATATCCCCAGGATAAAGGGCTGTATAGAGGGACTTTGCAAAAATTTCGGAGATAAGATAGGAGAATACGAAGGAAAGGAATACTTCGGCCTGCCTCGCCCGGAGGTGATGGCAGCTTTATCACAGGAAGACCTTGCGCCTATAAGACTGGGATACAGAGCCTCTTATCTTGTAAAGATGGCAGACCAGATGCTGGATCAGGGCGGACCGGAGGCCGTGAAAAGGAAATTGTACATATCGGAAGATCCCATAATGCAGTTGCAGGAGTTCTGTGGAATAGGGCCTAAGGTGGCTGCGTGTATATCATTGTTCGGCCTGTCCAGGACTGACGCTTTTCCCGTTGACGTCTGGATGCGCAGAGTGATGAACAGGTTGTACGGCATAGATGAAAAGGATATGAAATCCATGCAGCAGTACGCTTCTTCCCATTTTGGAAAATACGGAGGAATAGCTCAGCAATATCTCTTTTATTATATAAAAAACTTATAGCGATTTTAAAAAATATCTTTGATGTGGATTGTGTGAATTTTTACGTATTCCCTATTGACAATGAAAGAAAGGCGAGTATAATAAAATATGTTAGCACTCAATAATGGCGAGTGCCAATCAAACGAAGACGAGATGGCGCCGCTTCCGGCGAATGTCTCGATTGAGACGTACAATATTTTTACGGAGGTAAATGTAATGATAGGAATCAGACCTTTAGGAGACAGAGTTGTCATCAAGAAAGTAGAAGCAGAGGAAAAGACTCAAGGTGGCTTGATCTTGACCAGCTCAGCTAAAGAACAGCCTCAGGTGGCTGAAGTGGTAGCCGTAGGCCCTGGAACTAAGGACGAGGCTATGGAACTTAAAGAAGGCGATAAAGTGGTATTCTCCAAATATGGCGGTACAGAAATTAAATATCACGGAGAAGAGTATACGATCATGCACCAGGGAGAAATCCTGGCAGTTATAGAGTAATCAGGGAAGGGGTTTAGAAAATGGCAAAAGAAATATTTTACGGAGAAGACGCAAGACGCAAACTACAGTCGGGAGTAGACCAGCTTGCAAACACGGTTAAGATCACGCTGGGTCCAAAGGGTCGCAACGTACTTATAAACAAGAGCTTTGGCTCGCCTCTCATAACTAACGACGGCGTGACTATAGCAAAAGAAATCGAGCTGGAAGACGCAGTGGAAAATATGGGAGCTCAGATAGTCAAAGAGGTAGCTTCAAAGACCAACGACGTGGCAGGAGACGGTACTACTACAGCTACTCTTCTGACTCAGATAATCATCAAAGAAGGATTTAAAAACGTAGCCGCAGGCGCCAATCCTATGGAACTCAAAAAGGGAATTCAGGGCGCTGTGGATGTAGCGGTGGAGGAAATAGGCAAGATCGCAAAGCCTGTTGAAACTAAAGAGTCCATCGCCCAGGTAGCGGCAGTTTCTGCAGCTGATGAAAAGATCGGAGAACTGATCGCAGAGGCCATGGAAAAAGTCGGAAAGGACGGAGTCATAACTGTAGAAGAATCCAAGAGCCTTGGAACTACTCTCGAAGTGGTAGAGGGCATGCAGTTTGACAGAGGATATCTGTCGGCATATATGGTCTCCGACACGGAGAAGATGGAAGCAAACATCGAGAATCCTCTGATTCTCATCACAGATAAGAAGATAACCAATATTCAGGAATTAGTTCCTATTTTAGAGCAGATCATGCAGCAGGGCCGCAAGCTTCTGATAATAGCAGAAGATGTTGAAGGCGACGCGCTGGCCAATTTGGTGGTGAATAAGCTGAGAGGCGTCATCGATGTAGTGGCAGTCAAAGCTCCGGGATACGGTGAAAGAAGAAAAGCTATGCTGGAAGATATAGCGATCCTGACAGGAGGCACAGTAATCGCCAGCGACCTGGGATACGAGCTCAAAGAAGTGACCGTAGATATGCTGGGTAACGCGTCGACGGTAAAAGTAGATAAGGACAACACCGTCATCGTAGGCGGAAGCGGAGATAAAGCAGAAGTAAAAGCCAGAGTAAACAGCATAAAATCTCAGATCGAGGAGACTACATCTGAATTCGATAAGGAAAAGCTTCAGGAGAGACTGGCTAAACTTGCAGGCGGAGTAGCAGTCATAAAGGTTGGAGCAGCTACCGAGACTGAACTCAAAGAGCGCAAGCTGAGAATAGAAGACGCTCTCAACGCTACAAAGGCCGCCGTAGAGGAAGGCATAGTGGCGGGAGGCGGAGCCGCATTGGTGAACGCTATTCCTGCTGTAAAAGATTATGTTTCAACTCTTGCAGGGGATGTAAAGACAGGAGCTGCTATAATAATCAGAGCTCTAGAAGAACCTGTACGTCAGATTGCCGAGAACGCAGGTATGGAAGGCAGCGTAGTAGTTGCGGAGGTCAAGAAGAGCCAGGCAGGCGTCGGATTTAACGCCGCTACTGAAGAATATGTAGACATGATCGACGCCGGCATAGTGGATCCTGCTAAGGTTACGAGATCTGCGCTTCAGAATGCAGCGTCAGCGTCGGCTATGCTCCTGACTACAGAAGCAGGCGTAGTGGATATAAAAGAAGAAACCCCTGCGATGCCTCCTATGGGCGGACAGATGGGTGGTATGGGCGGCATGATGTAAGAAGCCGTTTCATCTATAAAAATTAAGACACAGTAAAAATGCCAACAGAAGTTTAAATTTTGTTGGCATTTTTTTACTATTTATGATATAGTCATCGTAAAAGGAGGTGGGATCGTGACAGATGAAAGAGGAGTACAGTCCATAGACAGAGCTCTGGATATAATAGAAGTTCTGGCTGTAGAGGAGTCGGGTCTGGGGGTGACGGAGATAGCAAGCCGCGTGGGACTCCACAAGAGTACGGCTTACAGGATAATCGAGACGCTGTATAATCGCGGCTACCTGAATAAGACGCAGGATAATAATTATAAGATAGGGCTCAAACTCATAGAGGCTGTCAGCTGTTATATCAACAGCCTGGAGCTTGAGACACAGGCCAGGCCTTATGTAGCTCAGATAACGGCTGAACTGGGCCTGACATCTCATCTGGGGGTGCTGGAGGGGGATAAGGTTGTTTACATAGAAAAGATGGACGTGTTCTCTTCTGTGAGAATGTATTCGCAGATAGGACTTAGGATGCACGCCTACTGTTCATCTCTGGGCAAATGTATGCTTTCCGGCTACTCTAGGAAAGAACTCGGAGAAATCATGAAAGACTGCAGTTTCATAAAATTTACGCCTAACACGATATCCAATATAGAGGAACTGCACAAGGAGATGCTCAAGGTGAGAAAACAGGGATGGGCTATGGATGATGAAGAGTACGAGATAGGACATCGCTGCATAGGAGCGCCTATCTATGACTACCGGGGAGAAATAATCGCCGCTATAAGCGCCAGCGGCGACAAGCATATGCTCACAGACGACAGGATAGAACCGGTAGCTGAGTACGTCACTAAAGTGGCTCTTGAGATCTCAAGGGGACTGGGATACATAGAATAAGAATATTTTTATAACAAACCCCCGGCATTAAGATGCCGGGGGTTTGTTATAAATGTGTGATATATATATTTAAACCTCTAATGAGGAGGGCCGACTTAAAGTATATTTTTCAATACTATAGTCTTCACTCTCGTCATCTCGTCGAAGGTGGACATGACGCCCTCTGTTCCTATGCCGCTGTGCTTCCAGCCGCCGAAAGGCATTTCAAAAGATCTGAAGAAGCTGGCGCCGTTGATGACCGCTCCCCCTGCTTCCATGGCAGAAGCGACTTTGAAGGCGCGCTTCTGATCTCTTGAGAATACACAGCTGGAGAGACCGAATTTTGAAGCGTTAGCTATTTCAATGGCCTCTTCGTCGGTATCAAAGCCTATGATGGAAACTACAGGGCCGAAGATCTCCATGTCCTTTGCAACGTCGGCAGTCTTAGGAATATCGGTGATCACGGTAGGCTCATAGAAAGCGCCGTTTCTCTTGCCGCCCATGAGAAGTTTGCCGCCCTGCTTTAAAGTAAGCTCGACTTCTTTTTCGACTTTTACAGCCGCTTTCTCACTGATGAGGCAGCCTATCTGGGTGTCTTCTCTCGAAGGATCGCCGCATTTGAGCTGTTTGATTCTGACCATGGCTTTCTGAGCGAACTCATCCTTCAGCGAATTATGAATCAGGAATCGCTTGCTTGCGCAGCAGACCTGTCCCGTATTATACATGCGGCCCCATACCATTTCTTCTACAGCCAAATCAACATCTCCGTCATCCAGAACGATGAAAGCGTCGTTTCCTCCAAGTTCCAGAGCGGTATGAGTGAGATTGGCCGCCGCCAGCTTGGCAGTTCCAATGCCTACTTCTGTGCTTCCGGTGAGAGTAACAAGATGTACTCTTGGGTCGGTAACGGCTGCGTCCTTTACGGCTCCGGGAGCGGTCAGACACTGTATGACTCCATTAGGGACGCCGGCTTCCACCAGCATTTCTGTCAGCTTCATCAACGTCAGAGGATTATCAGAAGAAGGAAGCACTATGGCCGCGTTTCCCATCATCAGAGCTGGCGCCACCTTTTGATCATATAGATCGCAAGGGAAGTTGAACGGGATTATGCAGGCTACTACGCCTATAGGCTCTCTCGTCACCAGCTGCATGGTAGACTGCTGTCCGGCTTCTGTTCCCGGAGGAATGATGGTTCCGTAGTAGTGCTTGGCCTGTTCGGCAAAAGCGGCGAAAGCGATGCTTATATTGCCTATTTCAGCTCTGGCCTCGTTGATGGGCTTTCCGTTTTCTGCCGAAAGAGTCTGAGCCAGCATTTCTTTATTTTCTTCTACTATATGTATGAACTTGTAAATCACCTGCGCTCGCTGGCTGACAGGTATCTTAGCCCATTCTTTCTGACCTTTGACAGCAGCCGTAACTGCAAGATCTATGTCCTCAGCAGTGGCTTTTGGAACGCTCTCTATCACTTTGCCTGTTGCAGGAGCAGTCACATCGAATGTAGCGCCGCTTAAACTGTCAACTTTTTTTCCGTCTATTATCATCTTCATTTTAATTTCTCCTCTCTATTTGCCGAAAGCCGTAAAAGATAACATTAGTCCGCCGCAGGTATTGTTGCCGTCATCTTCATAGCCGTATTCACCGAAGGTGAATTCCATGATGAACGGGATGTCGCCGACGGCTTTTTTGACTTGCGCCGTCACTTCGTCTATTCTCGAGTCGATGCCGGCCCGCCTTCCTCCGCAGTGAACAAGGTGAAGTCCCGCGATAGGTCCGCCTATTTTGTCCTTCAGATCTTTCAGAGTAGTTCCCACTGCTTCGATGAGTTCATCTACCGTGGCTTCCATCTGTATTACGGCAGTTCCCACCGCCAGATTATTTCCGATATTCATAGTGCCGTCATCGTTTCCGTTCATAGGGTGCCTGATGGCGGTGAGATCGCCGAGCCTGTCTTTTACGCCCAGAGGCTTGCATATGGCGTAAGAAAGGAGATTGCCCCCTCTTATGTCATCCTCCGAGGCTCCGGTCCATCTGCGGTACTGCTCCATGGCCGGGATTCCGTTTATTTCCGCTAAAGTACGGTCGCCTGTCACCTTGGTTATGATGCCCGCATTTTTAGTCTCGTGATATGCTCCCGTAAACTTGTTGGCGAAAGGCTTATCCGTATAGAAGAAAGCTACGGAGACTCCGTCTGCCGTCACCATTTCATCGGTATAGAGGAGCCATTCTCCGGCTATGGCGTTGTCTGCTGCGCTGCCCCCGAAGAAAGGAACTCTTCCGATAACTTCAGTGATGCCCTTCAGATAATACTCTTCTTCTCCGGACGGAGCCGACATATAGAAGAAATCAGGAGCTTTATCTTTGCCGGACCTTCTTAGAGCCTCTGCGGCTACTTTATGACCTGTCTCTCTGGCGGTGCCTTCCTTTGGCATCCCCGCAACGCTTACTTTGAGTTCAGGATCCGACAGAGCCATGACGCCTACGAACCCGTCGCTGCTGCTGACAAAGCCTTCCTGAGTAATTACTCCCGTAAAAGAAGTATTTCCGATGAGCGGTACGCCGGGCAGTTCTTCGGATACGGCGTCCAGCAGCTCCTTCTGATCGTATTGCACGCCGCTGTAAACAAAGGCCATCTTCATATCCTGCAGATTCTCTTTTACCTGAGCTGCAGCCTCTTTGCCGGCCATAGAAGCCTGACTGTTTGTACTTGTACCTGTCTTGATCTTTAACATGATATTTCCCTCCTCATGCAGATTTTTTTGTACATATTGTAAGTCTGTTTGTGCGGTCTTGCTTTATGGTTTCATAATACCCCTATATTAAAATGTGTCAACAGGGCCTGTTCTGCAATATAGAAAGGGCGTTTCATAATGCGGGACAGACATCTCGATGAGAAAATTCATGTGACATACCAACATTCCTATGGTATCTTATATGTAAGAAGTAAGGGGGATGAAATATGATGGCAAGGATGAGAAAGAGCAGACAAAACACGATGATACTGATTTTAGCTGCAGCGATTATCATAGCGGTGATTTTAGCAGTCACTCAGATGAACAGGACTTTAAAACTTAACGGCCTGCAGGAGACGGTGATAAACATAGGCTGCGAGTATGAGGACGAGGGTGTAAATATAAGGGATGCGGAGGTATCGGGAGAGGTAGATACGGCAAAGACAGGCGATTACACGGTGACGTACACTTATGAAGATCAGAAGGTGTCAAGGACGGTGCATGTGGTAGACCCGCAGAGTCTTATCGCAGGTCTTAGAGGAAGTGAAAAGACTGTAGTTCGTCAAGGCGATCCTTATATAGAATCAGGCGCATTTGCGGTGGATAAGGATAAAGGAGCGGTGACAGATTGCGAGATATCCGGCCAGGTAGATACTTCTGCTCCGGGAACTTATCAGATCAGATATAAATTTGTGTCAGGTTATGTGGAAAAGGAGATAACTCGCAATGTAGAAGTCATAAGTAAGGAAAAATTTCGTGAAAACGAGTCGGGTATACCTGTACTCATGTATCATTATGTTTATACTGAAGATGACAAGCCTGAGAAACTGAATTCTAATTATATATCGGACAAAGATCTCGAGAGCCAGCTTAAATATTTGAAAGAAGAAGGATACTATTTTCCAAGTTTTAAAGAGCTGAGAGCTTACGCAGACGGAGAAATAGCTCTTCCACAAAAAAGCGTCATCCTCACTTTTGACGACGGACAGATGGGCTTTCTTTCTTACGGTATTCCTCTGCTGAACGAATACAGGGTACCGGCTACATCGTTTTTGATAGGAGTAAATGACGGGGAAAACAAAGTGAGAAACAATGCTTCTGCTTATGTCGCTTTTGAATCTCATTCTTATAATATGCACCGGCCCGGAGGAAACATAGGACACGGCGGAGTTATAAGCGCTCTTTCTAAAGAGGAGATAGAAGACGATCTGCTGCGCCAGCAAGAGATAGTGGGAAGCAATCAGGCCTTTGCATATCCTTACGGAGACGTTACGGAAGTCGCTAAGGAAGCGGTCAGCCAGGTCGGTATCCAATGTGCTTTTACGACTCAATACGGAAAAGTACACAGAGGCAATGATTACAGGGCTCTGCCCAGGGTAAGGGTACTGGGCGGCGCAGGACTCGAATCATATAAAGCCGGTCTGTAATTATAAGCCTTCAGGCTTGAAGAAAATTCGAGTATCCTCTTGTCAAAACATCAAAAATATTATAAAATATACGGAAAATAAAATTGGACGGAGGAGTATATTCTCCGGCCGTCCGTTGCTATAAATCGCTATGTAACGAAGAGGAGGAGAATAATGGCTCATTATTTTGAAGAACCGTCGAGAACATTTAACGAATATCTTTTGGTACCGGGTTATTCCAGCAAAGAGTGCCGCGTAGAAAATGTTTCCTTAAAGACGCCGATAACTAAATTCAAGAAAGGGGAAGAACCTAAGATCACGATGAATATTCCATTGGTTTCTGCGGTAATGCAGGCTGTCTCTGACGATAAGATGGCAGTAGCGCTTGCCAAAGAAGGTGGAATTTCTTTTATTTTTGGTTCTCAGCCTATAGAGAGCCAGGCAGCTATGATCCGCAGGGTAAAGACCCACAAGGCAGGTTTTGTGACCAGCGATTCAAATTTAAGACCGGATCAGACTCTCAAAGACGTGCTTGAGCTGAAGGCGCTCAAGGGACACAGCACCATCGCCATCACTGACGACGGTACTGCCGAAGGCAAAATCCTGGGACTTGTGACCAGCAGGGACTACAGGGTGAGCCGCATGTCTCCTGACACTAAGATCAGCGAATTCATGACTCCTTTTGATAAACTCATATATGGAAGATCCGGCATAACACTGAGCGAGGCCAATGATATCCTTTGGGATCACAAGCTCAATGCGCTGCCGATCATAGACGATAATCAGAGACTCACCCATTTCGTGTTCAGAAAAGACTACGACTCGCATAAGTCGAACCCCAACGAACTCTTAGACGAACAGAAAAGATACATGGTGGGAGCAGGCATCAACACAAGAGACCACGAACAGAGAGTTCCTGCGCTGATAGACGCGGGAGTGGATATTCTCTGCATCGACAGCTCTGAGGGCTACAGCCAGTGGCAGGCAGACACCATCGCATGGATCAGAGAAAGATACGGAGACGATATAAAGATAGGAGCCGGAAACGTAGTCGACGGAGAGGGTTTCAGATATCTGGCCGAAGCGGGAGCCGACTTTGTCAAGATAGGAATCGGAGGAGGATCCATCTGCATAACAAGAGAGCAGAAGGGCATAGGACGAGGACAGGCTACGGCTGTCATAGAAGTCGCCGCCGCAAGAGATGAATATTTTAAAGAGACAGGCATATATGTGCCTATCTGTTCTGACGGAGGCATAGTATACGATCACCATCTTACATTGGCGCTGGCCATGGGAGCCGACTTTATAATGCTGGGAAGATATTTCGCCCGCTTCGATGAGTCTCCGACCAACAAGCTCAACGTCAACGGCAACTACGTCAAAGAATACTGGGGAGAAGGCTCCAGCCGCGCGCGCAACTGGCAGCGCTACGACCTCGGAGGAGATCCTCGCATGAAGTTTGAAGAGGGAGTGGACTCATATGTCCCTTATGCCGGCCCGCTTCACGATAACGTGAATCTCTCTCTGACCAAGGTTAAATCTACCATGTGCAACTGCGGCGCTCTCAGCATCAAGGAACTTCAGGAGAGAGCCAAGCTGACGCTGGTATCTGCGACATCGATAGTAGAAGGCGGAGCCCACGACGTAATACTTAAGGACACTTCAAACAACGTGATAAAATAGGACGACAGGACGGCTCTTTTGGAAGCGGCGTCCAGTCCCGGATATAAAGTTATAAGGAGAAAATCATATGGATAACAACAAGAGGCCGGAGAATATGGCCCGGATAAATAATGAAGAACTTGCAAGCCGGTTCATAGACCAGCAGGTCGAAGAGATAAGGGAGCAAGTGGGAGATAAGAAAGTGCTGCTGGCCCTGTCGGGGGGAGTGGATTCGTCAGTGGTTGCAGCCCTTCTGATAAAAGCGATAGGAAAACAGCTGGTGTGTGTCCACGTAAACCACGGGCTCCTGCGTAAGGGAGAGCCGGAACAGGTAGTGGAGGTCTTTCGCGGTCAGATGAACGCTAATCTGGTATATGTGGACGCTGTGGACAGGTTTCTCGATAAGCTTGCCGCAGTGGCAGAGCCGGAGAAAAAGCGGAAGATCATAGGAGCTGAGTTCATAAGAGTCTTCGAGGAAGAGGCCAGAAAACAGGACGGAATAGAGTTCTTGGCTCAGGGGACTATATATCCGGATATTCTCGAGAGCGACGGCGTAAAGGCTCACCATAATGTAGGAGGACTTCCGGAAGACTTGCAGTTTGAACTGGTAGAGCCGGTAAAGCTCCTGTTCAAAGACGAGGTTAGAGTGGTAGGAAAAGCATTGGGGCTGCCTGACAGCATGGTGTACCGCCAGCCGTTCCCGGGACCGGGACTTGGAGTCCGCTGTCTGGGGGCCATAACCCGCGATCGTCTTGAAGCAGTCCGCGAATCCGACGCTATCCTTCGTGAAGAATTTGCAAATAACGGCCTTGAGGGCAAAGTCTGGCAGTATTTTACGGCGGTGCCTGATTTCAAGTCTGTAGGCGTGAAAGACGGAAAACGGACATTCGCGTATCCGGTGATAATACGCGCTGTCAACACCGTGGATGCTATGACGGCTACTGTAGAAGATGTGCCGTTTGCTCTGCTGCAGCACATAACCCACCGCATAACCCATGAGGTGGAAGGCGTCAACAGGGTAGTATTCGACCTGACGCCAAAGCCGGTAGGTACGATAGAGTGGGAATGATTTCACACCACTGAAAAAGCCCGTAAATAAAAGGTTTTCGGTTACAAGGAAGTATATTTTTCAATTAGGCGGTATAGCCCCGTTCAAGGGCTATGCCGTCTTTTCCTGTTTATTGGTTTCTTTCTGTTCCGTCTGCGGGTCAGTCGGCAAATGGATTTCTCCAACAAAGTTAAAGACAATATCCACTTTCTGAAAACGCTTGCCGTCTATCTTCTCCGGCGCATGGACAACGATTTTCTTTATAAACTCATTGACGATAGTGGGCGTTAATTCTGTTATTCCCACATACTTGCGGATAATGGCGGCGAAGCTGTCAAAATCGCTTTTATTCTGTTCGTAGGTATCGACTTCCTGTTGTTCTGCCTTTACCTTTTCTGTAAGTTCTTTCTGCTCTGCTTCATATTCTGCGGACAGTTTCAAAAACCGCTCATGGCTGATAGTTCCGTTGATGTCGTCCTCATAAATCCGCTTGAAAATCCGGTCAAGTTCTGCAATTCGTTTTCTTGCCTGTCCGACCTCACGCCGCTTGCGTTTCATGTCCTTTTCTGCTTCATCAAATCGCTGTTTCTGTATCAATTCCATAAAAGCAGTGATGTCCTCATAGAACATGGCAGTTACGGCAAATATCCGGTTGAGAACGATTTGACGCAGAACATCTTCTCTGATAAAGTGTGCCGTACAATCTCCTGTATTGCTTTTATATCTTGCACAGCGGTAATGGTCTTGTGAGCCGTCAAAACTTTTGCAGGTAGCAAAGTGCAGTTTACTTCCACAATCCGCACAGAATACCAAGCCGGAAAACATTCCCTGTCGCTCTGCCTTTGTGGGGCGGCGTTTATTTGCCCTTAGTTCCTGTACCCGTTCAAAGACAGCCTCCTCAACGATTGCTTCATGTGTATTGCGGAAAATCGCCTGCTGTTCCTTGGTGGTAGGAATACGCTTTTTCAGCTTGTGGGATTTGGAATAGCTTTTGAAGTTTACCGTATGCCCGCAGTAGTCCATACGTTCTAAAACCGCTACAATCGTGCTTTCATTCCAACTATACGGGTTTTCCGGAAGCACCTTGCCTTTTTGCTTTGCATAGTGGGCTTTGGTAGTAAGTACCTTGTCAGCAGTCAGAATTTTTGCTATCTGCATAGGTCCTTTTCCGGCAACACATAAATCAAAAATCTTCTTTACCACAACGGCGGCTTCTTCGTCCACAATCCATTTCTTTCTGTCGGCGGGGTCAACCTTGTAGCCATAAGGCGGCTTTGTCAGATGTTCCCCTGCCATGCCTTGCGCTTTCTTGATTGCCCGTACCTTTTTGCTTGTGTCCTTTGCGTAAAAATCGTTAAACAGATTTCGGAAAGGGGTAAAATCATTGTCGCCCTTTGCGCTGTCCACGCCGTCATTGATTGCGATATAGCGCACATCTCTTTCCACGAAAAAGATTTCCGTATAGTAGCCGACTTTCAGATAATCACGCCCCAAGCGGGACATATCCTTGACAATGACTGTCGCCACATTTCCGGCTTCAATCTCTGCTATCATGCGGTTAAAATTCGGTCTGTCAAAAGTCACACCGGAAACGCCGTCATCAATGAAAAATACTGGATTAGAAAAGCCGTTGTCTGCGGCATATTTGGATAATAACGCTTTCTGATTAACGATACTGTTGCTGTCCCCGTCCAATGCGTCCTCTTGACTTAAACGGGCGTATAATGCTGTTATCTGTTCGGGCATATATGTATTTGCTGTCATGTGTTCATTCCTCCTGTAATGAACGCCCGACAAACAGGTTGCTATCTTCATTATAGCGGACTTCTTTTTCTTTGTCAGCAGGCGTTTTGACGGTTTCTGATTTTATGAGCCGCTTCATCTTGTCATAGAGCAGCTCCGAGCCGCCGCAAGAGGTAGATACCTTATAGAATGTGCCGCCGATTTTGTAAGTGACTGTTTCTTGTGTGGGATTGCCCTTTTGTGGCATAAATCCGCTGTTTTCAATACTTTGTTTCTTTTCCATTCCTTTCCCGTCCTTTCGTAGTTTGATAGAAGAAAAGTTTCTCAGCAAGCATAGGAAAGGGGTACCCTTTCCGTAAAATCGTCCGTTTTCTGTCTGCCGACAGCGGATGATTTTTGCTTGTTGGGAAGTTTCCCAAACCCTCTGATTTTCCTCTCACTACCTACAACACCGCATAGTGCGATTTTGACGAAGATTTGAGAGGGTTTTTTCAAAAATGTTTAAGATTTCCCGTTTCACTCCCTACTACGGACAAAGTTCCAAAATGCCAAAAAAAACGCTGCAATCTGCAAAGATTACAACACTTTCTAACTTACTATTTCGTTGTGCATAAACTATTTGCCCTCTGTTCCCATTGCTTTTCTTGCCGCTTTAATATAATGGCTACCCAAAAGACTTGAAATCGAATTTTTCTTTACTCTGTTTCATAATTATTTTACCCGACTACATTGTATATTTCATATTCTTTTCAAGATGTGATTACACACATCATAGTATGGATAGAAATAGAGCATATTATTCGCCTTGTGAATGAACATTATTCATTGACATTCTCATTTTACAGTGCTATGATAAGTATCGGAAAGGAGGGTTGAATATGGCTAACGTGAAAGAAAATTCAAAAACAGCTTTCAATCAACAAGCAGATACTTATGATAACGATATAAAAGGACAACACGCGCGTTCCTTATATCCTGTCATGCTTAAAAAACTTTCTGAACTCCCTTACCATACAGCTTTAGATTTAGGCTGCGGGACAGGCGAAATGATGAAACGTATTTTGCAGCAAAAAGGGGACAAATCTTTATATGGAATTGACCTATCAGAAAAAATGTTAGAAGTAGCAAGAGAGAAACTTGGAAATGAAGTTAATCTTGTATTAGGGGACAGCGAAAATCTCCCCTTTAGCGACAATTTTTTTGATGTTGTTTATTGCAACGATTCCTTTCATCATTACCCCCTGCCAGATAAAGTGCTTTCAGAAGTGTGCAGAGTTTTAAAGCCCGGTGGAACATTTATCATGTGTGACTGCTGGCAACCTGCAATCGGACGGGCAATTATGAATTTCTACATGAAACATAGCAAGGAGGGAGATGTAAAAATTTATTCAGAACGTGAAATACGGGGACTGTTTTCCGGTCACTTTTCAAAAGTTTTCTGGGAGCATATCGGAAATACGTCCTGTATAGCTTGGGGAATAAAATAATCCTTTTAAATGACTGATATTCAGTCATTGACTTTGTAAGCAAGGACTGATATTATCAAGTAGAAAGGAAGTGCAATATGCGTATTACGAAAGAACCCGAAGAACGTAAGCAGGAAATATTAGACACCGCTATGCGGTTATTCTACGAAAAAGGTTATGAAAAAACCTCTATTACTGATATTGCAAAAGCCATAGGTGTTGCACAGGGATTGTGTTACCGATATTTTCCGTCAAAAGAAGCCCTTTTCGACAGTGCCATAGACCAGTATGCAGAGGAACTTGTGCGCCGTTTTTCTATTCCGGCGGATAGTGATAAACGAACATTAAGGGAAATTGTGGAAACAATGTCCGTTATGGTAGAAACAGAAAATAGCGATTATTATAAGACTCTTCATGTCGGGGAAAATAAAAAATTTCACGACCAACTGATGTTAAAAGTCTGCGAAAAACTTTCAAAAATAGTTACTAAGCTACTTGAACGAGCAAAAGAAAAAGACGAAATCAGCATAAATGATATTCAAACAACAGCCTCTTTTTGCGTTTACGGGCAAATCGGTATTTTACTTGACGGAAGTTATACCGCAGAAGAAAAAGAAAAACGTATTCGTGATTTTCTGATATATGCGCTAAGGCTGTAAGGTGGCTCCCTGCTCTGATAGGGAGCAATCTTTCGGCATTTAATTGAATGATATTCATTCAAAGCGGAGGAAAAAGGAATGAATGACCCGTCACGGTTTACAAGCATACAGGAATATTATTATTTCATCTATGCTATCAGCTACATGATGTTAGCAGAACTCTGTATATGGATTTATAATTTCAAAGGTTGGTTGAAGAAACAAGATAAGAAAAATAGTGATTATGGAACAATTCTAATAGTCATGTTGGGGTGTTGGGGAAGTTTCTATTTCAGCACCTATTTCAGAAGTCAACCTTTTATCCAGATAGCGGGAGATATACTTCTTCCCCATGCTTTTTATTATGTGGGACTGGCTGCTATCCTCATAGGAACAACACTACGCATTTATGCTGTCTGGAGCCTAAGACACGCTTTTACTCTATCTGTCAAAACGGGAAGTAATCAACAATTAGTTACGACTGGGGTTTACCGATACATCAGAAATCCCGCTTATGCCGGAACAATTTTAAATATGCTTGGAAATGCCTTTTGTTTCCGTTCCGTCTTTGCACCGTTGGTTGTCCTGCTACTTTTAGCTATATGCTACGGGATAAGAATTAAGGTTGAAGAAAAAGCACTGTATGAACGCTTCGGAGAAGATTTTAAAAACTATTGCTTCCGTACATGGAGGTTAATACCATTGATTTGGTAATCGGCTACCTCATAGGTAGCCCTTAAATAAAGCATAAATATGAATGTTATTCATTCATTTAAAGAAAGGAAGTTTTAACTATGCCAACAAAGATTGATTTTATTGGAGGAAATACAAGACGCTGTTTAATGACTATGGCTCTGCCTATGATTGCTGCTATGTTTCTTAACATGGCTTACAACCTTGTTGATAGTTTATGGATTGGAAATCTTTTAGGAGAAACCGCCTATGCAGCATTAACTAATTCAACCCCCATTATTCTGATACTCACGTCCGTTGCTATGGGAGCTACTAACGGTGTATCAATTTTACTTTCGCAAGCGATTGGAGCGAAAGATAAGCGAAAAACAGAAAGTCTTATAGCAACTTCTCTTATCGTTGCTATTGCCTTTTCCCTTTTGATTACATTAGTCCTTGAACTGACCTTGCCTTTTATCCTAAATGCTCTGAACACGCCGACGGAAACTTATGACATGGCATACGGTTATCTGGCAATTTATGTTCTTGGATATGTTGCTGTTTACTTGTATCTATACTTTACGGCAGTTTTGAGAAGTTTTGGAAATTCTATGTTTCAAGCCGCCGCTATGTTAGTATCTACGATTTTAAATGCAATTCTTGACCCTATTTTTATTCACTTTATAGGCTTTCACGGAGCTGCGATTGCAACGCTGCTTTCACAGGCTGTTTGCTTGATTTTTATGGTTGCTTATCTGAAAAAGAAAAAATTGTTTGCTTTGCATATCACATGGTTTGAAAAAAAGGATATTTTACCCCTCATTCAGAAAGCTGTACCGTCTATCATTCAACAAAGTATTCCGGCGGTAAGCACAACATTTTTGACTGCATTGGTAAGTACATACAGTATTACTGCGATTGCGGCGTATGGAATTACTGGGAAATTGGAAACTATCCTTTTTTATCCGGCTATGGCACTAAATATGGTCTTAACTACAATCGTTGGACAGTGCATTGGAGGGCAACGCCCCGACCGCGCCAGAGATTATTTAAAATGCGCTTTGAAATATGGGTGTGCGCTGCTCCTAATTCTTTCCATTATCATTGTAGCATTTTCAAAACAGCTTTCCTGCTTATTCGTAAAAAGCTCTGATGTTGCCGCTATTGTTGGCGTTTACTTCTTAATCGTAGGAGTAGGGTATGTTTTAAATACCGTCACAAACAGCTTTCTTGGTGTGTTGAATGGATTTGGCAAGCCTGCAAAAAGCATGATGTTGATGATTTTTTACTACATCGTTGTTCGTATGCCTTTAGCATATTTGCTCTCCCTTTTAGGGTTTGGGCTGAATGGAATATGGATTGCTGTACTTATAAGCCATATTTGCGCGGCAGCAGCTTCTACTATTGTATCGACGTTGCAATTTAAAATGTCAAAATAATTTGAAAAATTTAGCCGCCGTTTTCCTGTTTCAAAAATGGAAATGCGGAGGGTGTATTAAAGTCGCCCTTTTTTAAGGATATGGCGGTATCAAGGAGGTATCGTCATGTCCTTTTTCTGTACCATTGATATTCTTCAATCATCAAAAAAAGACTATTCCATGTAACGGGATATTCCGGCTGTCAGTATGAACACACATATCATTATAGACACTTAAATAACTCATATTACCAAACGCCTATGTGGTTTTGCGACCACATGGGCGTTTGCCGTAATAGCCCCCTACTGGGAAGAAAGGGGGTGAGTTAGATGATTTACTCGGAAGAATACAAGTAGCATATCGAGTACACTTTCGCTGCCTTTTGCAAAGTCGTTCTTCGCAATACCGCATTTACCGCATACCGTGATTTCGGGCGGAAACAGAAACGGGAAGTATCACTTGAATATATAATATCCGAAACGCCGCTTGAACCGTTCACAACAGATACTTATTTTGAGCAGTATGACCAACCGACAGTCTTTGTTGTAAAAGGGCAGGCGTTTGTTGTCGCAAATAAGCGGTTAGCCGACGCACTATTGAAATTGACCGACCATAGACGCAATGTTTTATTTCTGTACTATTTCTTCGGTTATACCGACGCTCAAATCGGAAAAAAGTATGGAAGAAGCAGAAGTACAGCGAATTACTGGAAATTAGCAGCATTAAAACAGTTACGAAAAGAAATGGAGAGATTAGAACATGAGGAACAAGAAACTGATACCCTTTGAAATCATTGAAAAGGCAGTCGCCGGAGAGCCGGAAGCCATAAATGCTGTTTTACAGCATTACAGCCCACACATTAAGTATCTGTCCAAATACCGGGGACATATCAACGACGATATTCAAGACCGTTTGAAGGCACAACTTATCAAAGCTATCCTGCAATTCCGTTTTGACAGGTAGCAAGTAGCAAAGCCAGAGAAAGCCGTCAAGGATAAACTTCGCGCTTCGCGTCCTTGACGGTTTTCTCTGTCCTTGCTATATGGCAGCCAAGAGCGCAATCGGATAGACCGCTTGCGCTCTCTACGAATTATGAATTTTTGAATGGATAATTGTTTCTGTATTGTCGTTTCCTTTCACTTCCGTTCCGAGATTTTATGGGTAGAGAAAAATTAGGGGACGGAAAGGAATGGGTAATTGATTAAATCCGTAATTATTTAATCTTTACTTTATATATCTTTATTTAATTGCGTTGGATTTTCCAACGTAGGTTTTTCCAACATAGGTTTATCCAACGTTGGAAAATCCAATGTAGGTAATTCAATGTCGGAAGCACACATAGACTTTGTTTCGTGTAAACAGCCACATGAATTGCCCGTAGTAATGTTACGCAATAGAGGGCAAAATAGCCTTGATTTAAGCAGCTTACAGACACGAAAACACCAAGAGTAAGGGATTTATACCTTTTCCCTTAAAAAGGGGATTCTACTGCGTAACAATGTAAAGATAGAAAAACAGAGAGTAAACCACTTTTGAAAGTGACTAACTCTCTGTTTCCATTTGCAAACCTGTCTGTCAGCGTTAGTGATAATTTGGTTAAATACTTCCTTATCACTGTAAAACTAAGGCTTTTTGCCGTTTGAAAGCCTTCCGTGGCAACAAAATGGCAACATTATTTGAATTATTGCATAAGTAAAGAGCTATCTGATTTCAAGTTGAAGTCAGATAGCTCTTTTGTTTTTTCCGCTCAATCTTTCAGCTGGTCTTTGAATGCTTCGACTATTGCGTCGCTGAGTTCTTGCGACGGAACTTTTACATAGCCGGAGGCTTCATCATATTTCGGATAATTGTAACGCCACCTGTCGTAGTCCTCACGGGTGATTTCTCCACTATGATACTTCTCCGCCTGCTCCGCCCATGCGGAAACCATCTTGCAAAGCTCGGCTGCGTCTTTACCCTTTCGGGGATCAATACGCATGAAAACGCCGCTCTCGTTCTTTTCAACCGTCAGACCGTAGCGGTCTTCCAATGTAAACAGGGTGTGCATCAAGCCAAGATAGCTGTCAATATCGGGCACGGACAGGGCGAGCGGCGAAACGCCTAGGACTTCTGCAAGGCTGTTTGTCAAATCAGCCTTCGGAGTTCTGGAACTGGATTCATACTGCGCCATACGGATATCCGCCGTTTTTTCAGGGAAGCCGACTACCGTTCCCAAATACTTTTGTGTCATTCCTCGTAGATTGCGGAAAAAGCGAATTCTCTCGCCGATTGCCATAACCATTACGCTCCTTATGTATGGATTGTGCAATCAGTATAGCATATAAATTTAACGCCTGTCAATATAACCATAGCAAATAAATTTAATACTTTTTCAAAAACCGCTTGACTTTACGGAATTTGCTTAGTATAATAACAATACAAACTTAAACCAATAGCGTTAAGTTTCGAAGATGAATAACCGTCGTGCGTCACGGTAATGGCGTACCCGCCCGGGCAAATCGGAAGGCGGCAAGAAAGTATTCCGACACGAAAGAATCAATCATAAAAACAATCCGAAGGAGGTGAACAGAGTGTCTGAAACAACTTTTATGAAAGTGGATGAAGTCGCTGAACAACTCGGCGTTTCCAAATCATACGCCTATAAAATCGTGCAGAAGCTAAATACCGAACTGAAAGAACAGGGATTCCTGACAATTTCAGGGCGTGTGAATAAGCAATATTTTATGGAACGCACCTGTTACGGTGCAATCAGGAAAGAGAGGTTATGAAATGGCAGTTTATAAAGACGAAAAGACAAACACTTGGCGTGTACTGTACCGCTACACCGGCTGGAACGGTGAGCGTAAGCAGTCGCAAAAGCGTGGCTTTAAGACCAAGCGTGAGGCACAGGCTTGGGAAAGAGAGCAGATCAATCGCCTCGGCGGAGATCTGGATATGACCTTCCAGAGCTTCGTGCAGCATTATGCTGAAGATATACAGACTCGCATAAAGGAAAACACATGGGCAACCAAAGATCACATCATAAAGACCAAGCTGCTTCCGTATTTCGGAAAGCTGAGAATGAGCAGTATCACACCGCAGCAGATCATCAAGTGGCAGAACGAGCTTCTGAATTACAAGGATGAAAACGGAAAGCCATTTTCTCCCGTATATCTGAAAACAATTCAAAATCAGCTTTCCGCCATCTTTAACCATGCTGCACGCTTCTATAACCTGAAAGAAAATCCGTGCAAAAAAGCCGGAAGCATGGGCAAAAAGAAAAGCCGTGAAATGCTGTTCTGGACGAAAGCGGAATACCTTAAATTTGCAGATGCAATGATGGATAAGCCCGTTTCCTTTTACGCCTTTGAAATGCTCTACTGGTGCGGTATCCGTGAGGGGGAGCTGCTGGCGCTGACACCTGCGGACTTTGATTTTGAAAAGCAGACGGTTACGATCAGTAAATCATTCCAGCACCTGAACGGCAGGGATATCATTACCACTCCCAAAACAGAAAAAAGCAACCGCACCATTCAGATGCCGAAATTCCTTTGTGGGGAAATACAGGACTATCTGAGTATGCTGTACGATGTAAAGCCTGACAACAGGATATTTCCCATAACAAAAAGCTATCTGTACAGAGAAATGCTGAGAGGCGTCAGGCAATCAGGCGTGAAGCGCATCCGTATTCACGATTTGCGGCACAGCCATATCAGTTTGCTGATTGATATGGGATTTTCAGCGGTGGCGATTGCCGACCGTGTAGGACATGAAAGTATTGAAATCACTTATCAGTACGCTCATTTATTTCCGTCCAAGCAGACAGAGATGGCGGATAAGCTGGATATGGAGAGGGGTGAAGATTATGTCAGCTAAAAACTGTGATAATCACAACCGGTGGAGAAGCAAAACCATAGCGTTTCGTGTATCGCCCGAAGAAAATGAACAAATCGAACGCTATGTACAGCTTTCAGGACTGAGCAAGCAGGCCTATATCACAAGGCGGCTTACGCACCGAGATATCGTTGTGCAGGGAAGCCCGAGGGTTTTCAAAGCCTTGCGGAATCAGCTTGCCGATGTGCTTGCAGAATTGCAACGCATTGAAACGGCAAGCTGTATTGATGACGAGCTGCTTGATGTTATTGAGATGATTGCCATTATTCTCGGCGGCTTGAAAGGAGAGGAACAGAATGAATAAGCAAAAAGAAATGACCGCCTGTAACACATCTGTTGGCGCAGATGAAAGGCAGTCACTCCATGTAACTAATTACAGTATAACCAATCAAAACGGAAATATCAATGCTTTTCTTTTGAAAGGCGGTGGCATAAATGACTGACCTGAAAATCATCAGTATGGACGAAGTACAGAGCAAACAAGTAAACTGGCTCTGGTATCCGTATATCCCATACGGAAAGATTACAATCATTCAGGGTGATACCGGCGAGGGAAAAACAACTTTGGCGTTAAGGCTGGCGGCGCTTCTCTCCAAAGGAGAAGCGCTGCCCTATGACGATACCGAGCGTGAGCCTGTAAAGATCATCTATCAAACTGCCGAGGATGGACTGGAAGATACCATCAAGCCGAGATTGGAAGAGGCTGAGGCGGACTGCACGCAAATCAAAGTGATAGACGAATCGGAAGCGGCGCTCAGTATGCTGGACGAACGCATTGAAAAAGCAATCATAGAGGTCGGTGCAAGGGTGGTAATCCTTGATCCGATTCAGGCATATGTGGGAGCGAATATCAATATGAACAACGCAAATGAAGTCCGTAATGTGATGGCACAGCTCGGACGGGTAGCGGAGAAATATGACTGTGCCATTCTGCTGGTCGGTCATATGAACAAAGGAAGCGGGAACAAGTCGTCTTACCGTGGGCTGGGCTCAATCGACTTTCAGGCTTCGGCAAGAAGCGTTCTGATTGTCGGGAGAATCAAAGACAATCCACAGGTCAGGGTGATGGTGCAGGACAAGTCCTCCCTTGCTCCAGAGGGTGAAGCGATTGCTTTTGAGCTGGACAGGGAAAACGGTTTTCGATGGCTCGGTCATTATGATATCTCGGTTGACGATCTGTTAAGCGGCATTCCGAAAGAAAAGAAATCTGAACAGGCGGAAAACTTAATACTCGAATATCTTTCCAAGGGCAAATATCCGCAGCAGGCGTTACTGAAAAAAGCACAGGCGGTGGGTATCTCCAAGCGTGTGCTGGACGAGGCGAAGAAAGCGCTGAATGTCCAATCGGTTAAGGAAGGCAGTCAGTGGTACTGGCAGCTTCCTGAAAAAACAGAATGAGGTTTTTCAAGGTTGCAACATTGCAAAGACAGGCACATCTGCAACCTTGCAATGTTCCTTTTTCGGGAAGTGATAAAGTTTGGTGGAGAGTGCAGAAAGCACCTTTTCAAAGGTGTTCTTTGCCCCTCGGAGAGCGCAAAACCTGCTTGCAGGTTGCATTTTTGACGGGCTTGCCTGTCAAAAGTGCTTTTGCGTTACTCTTGGCAAGAGTAACAGAACCGAGGAAGCACGATTTTTAAGAGATTGGAGGTGTAACTTATGCAAAGAACAATCAGCGCAATGGTCGGAAAAGGCTCGGTCAACCACAACAGCCGCAAATTCAAAGCGGAAAATGTGGACGGTGATCGTGCACATCTCAATATAGATTATTGCAACGAGCCGATAAAAAAAGTGTATCACGAGCTATTCGATGAAGCGCTGAAAAGATACAACGACAGGCAGACGAGAGCTGATAGGAAAATAGAAAACTACTATGAAAAAATCCGCAGTTCCAAACAGGAAAAACCATTTCACGAACTGATTTTGCAAATTGGCGATAAGGAAAATATGAGCGCCGAAAGCGAAAACGGGACGCTCGCAAGGGAGATTCTGGACGAGTATTATCGTGGGTTTCAGGAACGAAATCCGCAGCTGAAAGTGTTCTCAGCTCATCTGCATATGGACGAAGCAACGCCGCATTTGCATATTGATTTTGTTCCCTTTACCATCGGCAGCAAGCGTGGACTGGATACCCGTGTATCGCTGAAACAGGCGCTTGCGGCGCAGGGATTTAAGGGTGGCTCTCGTGGGGATACCGAATGGAATCAATGGGTGCAGTCCGAAAAAGAACAGCTTGCCGCTGTAATGGAACGCTACGGAATCGAGTGGGAGCACAAGGGTACGCACGAAAAACATCTCTCTGTTCTGGACTACAAAAAGCAGGAACGGGAGAAGGAAATCAACGCTCTTGAAGATAAGCTTGCCGAGAAAAAAGATGAGTTTCGTGTGATGGCTGACCGTATCGAAAACTTTGATAACGGCGAAAGAGCGTTGAAGAAGCTGGATGAAAGTATCATGAACGAGCCTGAATATCAGCTCCCCGAGCCATCTGCAGTGATGTCGACAAGAAGCTATAAGACAAAGTTTGTCGAGCCGCTTATAGCCAAATTGAAATCGCTGATCAAAACCTTATTTGCCCGGTATTTCAAGGCGATAGACAGCTATAACAGGCTGAATGTGACGAATAGGAATTTGTATCGGGAGAACGAAAAGCTCTCAAAAATCAACGGAAAACTTACCGAAGAAAACACAAGACTGAGGGCTGAAAACAAAGATTATTCGCTGCTCCGCAGAGTATTCGGGCACAAACAGATAGACAGCCTGCTTGAACAGGCAAGGAATCTCAAAGGGCAAAAGCGTGATCACACACGCTCAAGATAAATCAATTTTCAGGAGGTAAACAAAATGGCAAAGACGATTTTTGAAGAAATGGGCGGCACTTATGTACGGCAGGGAGATTATCTTCTCCCCTGTCTGTCCTTACTTGCCAAAAAAGAAAACAAGCCTGTTGGCGTATGGGGACATCGACACCTGCGCTATCTCAAACAGCACCGCAAAGTACTTTATACCAATCTGCTTACAAGCTGCAAGCTGAACAGTTACCTTGCCAACATTGACGCACAGGCGGAAGACATGTTTCTTCGGCTGGTAGAGCAGATAGCAAATCGTGAGGGTGTGACCGAGCAGCTAAAGGCGGAAAATCAGATAGAGTGGATTGGCAGGATGAATAACATTCGCAGTAGAGCGATGGAGATTGTAAATGCGGAGTTGATTTACCAGAGATAAGCAGGGCGTGCCGCAGGTAAAATCAATTTATCTGCGGCACTTTGTTTTCTGGGAACAAACAGGTATCTTTTTTTACCCATGCCATTGCGTTTCTGTCATGATCGTGCTATAATGGGGATAAATCAGGTATTATTTATTTCCCAGGAGGGATTTGCATGGCAAAACAGATTCATATAAGAATTGATGATGATACATATGAAGAGTTAAACAATTATTCTACTGTGAGCAGTCAGACCATTCAGGATTGTATGCTGGTTGCTATCAGGCAGCTTTTGATTAAAGCGAAAGAAGAACCCGGCAGAAATCCTGATGGTTATACTTTTATAGATTTATTTGCCGGTATTGGAGGTATGCGCATCGCTTTTGAGGCTGCCGGGGCTCAATGTGTGTATTCCAATGAATGGAACAAATACAGCCAGCAGACTTATTATGCAAACTTTGGCGTTCAGCCTGATGGTGATATTACGAAAGTTCCCGCAGAAAATATTCCTGATCATGATATACTTGTTGCCGGTTTTCCCTGTCAGCCTTTTTCAATCGCCGGGGTATCCAAGAAGAACAGCCTTGGTCGTGCAACTGGCTTTGAAGATAAAACACAGGGCACTCTTTTCTTTGATATATGTCGTATTCTGAAAGCAAAACGACCTAAAGCGTTTATGCTGGAAAATGTCAAAAATCTTTGCAGTCACGACAGGGGAAGAACATTTAAAGTCATACAGGAGTCCCTTGCGGAGTTAAATTATAAAATTTTTTATCAGGTTGTCGATGGACAGGGTTATGTTCCTCAGCACAGGGAACGAATCGTGATTGTCGGTTTCGATATGTTGCGCTATGGAAATAATATTGATTTTAATTTCGATCTTCATCCGTTGAAAAGGCAACCTGTATTAAGGGATATTCTTGAATCGAAAGTTGACAGCAAGTATACCCTGTCTGATAAATTGTGGGTTTATCTGCAAAACTACGCTGCAAAACACAGGGAGGCAGGAAATGGCTTCGGTTACGGTATTGCGCCGCCTGATGGGATTACCCGGACGATGAGTGCCCGTTATTATAAAGACGGATCGGAAATTCTGATTGAACAGAAAGGAAAAAATCCACGCCGACTGACACCGAGAGAGTGCGCAAGGCTTCAGGGATTCCCAGATACTTTCAAAATCCCTGTTTCGGACACACAGGCATATAAACAGTTTGGAAATTCTGTTGTTGTTCCATTGATGACAGAAGTTGCAAAACTGGTTGTTACACGATTGGTGCAGCTTGATGATGCACAGAAGACCATGAAGAACTTTGAAGGAATACCGCAAAGGCAGGTGATATGAAGTGCAGAACAGTTATGCCGTACAGGCAATTCAGTCTGTACTCAACAGTCGGAAAGCATATTGTAAATTTCTCTCTGCTAATGATACCGGGTTGACCGGTGGGCATCAGGCTGGTATTTATATTGCCAAGCCGTCTGTTCCCATCCTGTTTGATGAGCCGGGAATCAAGGGAGAAAACAAGGAGAAATGGGTAAAGGTCAAATGGCAGGATGATATTGAAACGGACACTCGCTTTATTTATTACGGACAGGGAACAAGAAATGAATACAGAATCACCAATTTTGGCCGGGGATTTCCTTTTCTGCGGCCGGAATATACCGGTGCCCTGTTCGTCTTTGCAAAATGCAGCGATGAGTATTATCAGGCTTATATCCTGAATTCCGAAGATGATATTGACCAGTTTCTCGATGCTTTTGGCATCGGACCAACCGAAACAAACAGGCTGATTGATACTGCTCAGGTGCAGACTGAAACACGGGAGCAACTGGCAATTCAGGAGTTTATTTCAGGCCTGACTGTTGACTTTCCGTTGTCCGAAGAAATGTCGGCAGCAGCACGCAACATTCAGAACAGCGTCTATAACCATCTGGAATATATCAGAACGAATCCAGATCGAAAAATCATTGAATGGACGAATACGGAATATGCCCTGTTCAGGGCGATTGAACACGCCCGTTATGGAGAGACAATTTCCCGTGGCTTTGATTCTGTTGATTCCTTTATTACGATGGCAAACATGGTTTTGAATCGTCGGAAAAGCCGTGCCGGAAAAAGCCTTGAACATCATCTGTCTGCCATCTTTGACGGAAACAGCATTGCGTATTCCGCACAGGCAGTAACGGAAGGAAACAAAAAGCCGGATTTTATCTTTCCTTCGCAGGAGGCGTACCACAATGCGACCTTTCCAACAGACAGATTGATTTCTCTTGCAGCAAAAACAACCTGTAAGGATCGATGGAGGCAGGTCATTAACGAAGCTGACCGGCTGCGGGACAGGCCTAAATATCTCTGCACTCTTCAACAGGGGATTTCTCCTGCACAGATGGACGAAATGCAGAGCGAAAATGTAATTCTTGTTGTTCCGAAACCGTACATCTCATCCTATCCGGCAGATCGTCAAAATAGGATATGGACGCTTTCCCAATTTGTGAACTATGTGCGGGAAGTGGAGGCTCTCTGATGGCAGATATTCTTTCACCCGAACAACGAAGCAGAAACATGTCGGCAATCCGATCCAAAAACACGAAGCCGGAAATATATTTTCGGAAGCTTCTGTTTGCAAGAGGATACCGTTACCGCATATCGGAAAAAAGCGTCCCGGGACATCCCGATATCTTTTTGAACAAATATAATACGGCTATCTTTGTTCATGGATGTTTCTGGCATCGTCATCAGGGGTGCAAATATGCATATATGCCAAAGTCAAGGCAGGAGTTCTGGCAAAGGAAATTTGACGATAATGTCAGACGGGATAAAATCGTAAAAGATGAATTACAGAAGCGAAATATCAAATGCCTGATTGTGTGGGAGTGTACGATCAGGCAGATGATGAAAAAGCAGGAAACAGAAAATTGTGTCATTAAAAAATGCATTGATTTTATGCTTTCGGATGAAAAAATACTTGAAATATAGAATGTGACTGGGGCAGGAAACATAAGCCTTTGAGATTTTTAAATATTTTCACACTTGCTTGGGAAACATGGACTTGGACTACAGATGTGCAAGGTTATATGTAAACAGATAACGAGGGATAAGTTTTTAGGGCGAGAGGATAAAAGGATAGTTAGAGATATGAGTTTTGATTTTACCATTGCAATTGTACCCAATAATACAAGTTTAGAGCATGAACTTAATTACATCAAATCTACATTATTGTATGCGAGTAAAATATGTGAATGATAGAAATATAGATAGGTTTTATTTTCGAGACTATAATGTATTTGAAAAATAAAGGAGGAATCCAGTATGACAGATTATCCATATATGATTAGCAATAATAAGATAGCTCCCATCATAAATAAAATTCAACAAGCGGCTCGTCCAGCAAAATTTACCCAAGAAGTTCTTAAAAACTTGGGCTTTACTAGTACGAATGACAGGGCATTCATTCCACTCGCAAAACGATTAGGCTTTTTGGCTGATGATGGGACTCCAACAGCGCTTTACGATCAACTTAAAGATAAAACAACGACTAAGACTATTTTAGCTTCGCAAATAAAGGCATTGTATTCTGAGCTGTATGCAATAAATGTTGAAATCCATAAAGCGCCTGAGACTGAAATTAAAGGGGCAATTAGCAGAGTAACTGGTAAGGACGAAGATGGTGTTAATCGTATATACAACACATTCAAGACATTGTGCAATAATGCAGACTTTAGTGGCAATGTCGCAGTTGAAGAGACGGTAAAAGAAGACTGCCCCGAAAATGATGTTCCATTAACTTCGTCTTTACCTATAACTACACCACAATTCCATTATAATATCCAGATCCATTTGCCAGCAACCACAGACATATCTGTTTACAATGCTATTTTCAAGAGTTTGAAAGATAATCTTCTTATTTAGCGAGGTTAGGTTATGAACGAACAATCACTTAGGCAGTTTGTTTTCAACGGGCTTCTTCTTTATGATTCTCTGGAGGCTTTGGAAAAACAGAAGGGAATTTCAGTTTTTGAATCCGGAGATTTAACCCAAGTTAGCAGAGTTGTAGAAGCTGACTTTAGCCCGATCGTATGGAATAATGCAACAAATATGAGTTCGGTATACCAAGCAATATTCTGCATTGAAAACACACTGCGCAACTTTATTGTTGAACGGATGTCAGAACGACACGGATTGAATTGGTGGGAAGAAAAAGTTCCGAGCAATATCAAAAAAGCCGTTGAAAAGCTGAAAAAAGAAGAACAGAAAAACAAGTTCTTCTCCAGTCGCTCAGACTCGGAAATAGGCTATACGATGCTCGGCAACCTTGGCCAAATAATAATTAACAACTGGGATGACTTCTCGGATATTATTCCAAGTCAAGCATGGCTGACTTCCCGTATGGATGATCTCGAGATGGCAAGAAACATTGTGATGCACACAGGAGTATTGCCGCAAATTGAAATTGATCGCATCGCAAGTATAGTACGAGATTTGTTGCGACAAATTGGATAGATCTGTATTTCTACAACATATAATGACAACGGGAATTATTTTGATACACTGTAATTCTTGGATAATCTAAATAATCTCGATATCCAAAACCAAATCATCTATACAAAATCGTTTAGGCTGCGGTTTCGGGAAGCGAGAAAACACAATGTCGGGGTTAACAATAGATGGGGCAGCGCTCCTAAACTGTGGCAACAGAATGGCAACAAAAAATCGGATAGCGTATGCTTTACCGATAATACAAGTAATGTAGATACTCTCTGCTAAACATCATAAACAAAGTTGTTTAGAATTGATTTGCAGGGAGCGAGTGGGAATAAACTGAGCGGTCGTAAAAAGCCAGTAGCTGTGCGGGTTTGCGGTGTTCAGACAAGTTTTTTGATAACAATTTGATAACAGCCATACAAGAGCTATTATTCTTACAGCCCAGTGGTTTATGGGTTGAAGAATGATAAAAAGCGGCTTACGTGGCAGAAGAAATCCATATTAGAAAGCCCTTAGCTGTGGGTAACACGGCTAAGGGCGTTTTGTCGTTACTTTTTGGAGTCGTTTTTCTTTTTCTTCGGTGCAGGAAGTTCATCATACATAGAAAGAAACAGATTGCAGAGAAATTCTTTGTTGTCAACATCATCGACTAAGAGCATTTCTTTTGCTCCCTCATAGGGCAATTCATAAGTAACTGTGGGCATGAGGGCGATTGCGGATGGAACAGGCTTTACAAGCAAGCGGTTATCATAAATACCGCCTACAATCTTGTCACGGAAATAGAGGATATATTCGCCCATCATTGCACGACAGGTAACTCCCCCTAAACTTGATAACTGTTCTAATACAAAGGTTAAATAATCTTTACTTGAAGCCATACTACACCTGCTTTCAATCTTCTGTTTTGAGCTGGTCTTTGAATTGTTCTACCAAAGTATTGCTGAGCTCCTGTGACGGCACTTTCGTCCATCGCTGTGTGATGGCTTTTTTCGGGATAGGTATAACGCCATTCATCATATTGCTCTTTGGAAATCTCGCCGCTTCTGTATTTTTGAGCTTGCTCTGCCCAAACAGCAAGCATTCGGAAAACAGAGCGGTCAACATTCGGCTTATTACCGTCAAAGACGATATGTACTTCGTTTTCGTTTTTTTCACTCTTACGCCGTGCAAATCCTCAACGGCAAAAAGAGTATGTATAAAGCCAAGCTCACTGTCAATATCGGGAATTCTGAGTGTCAAAGGCGAAACCTCAAGTACTCCTGCAAGGGCTTTTACCAAATCTTCTTTCGGTGTTCTTGATCCTGATTCATACTGTGCCATGCGAATATCAGTACTTTTTTGCGGAAAACCAACAGCCTGTCCGAGCCATTTTTGAGTCATACCTCTTAAATTTCTAAAGAAACGGATTCTTTCCATTTCATTATTTTATTGGGATCATCATCGTAATCAATGGAAGGTAAACCAATGGAATCATAACTGTATTTATAGGTGTGACAGCTTTTTCCTTTAGCTTCCTTTTCTATAATTTCTATTATTTTAGGCATTGATTACACTCCTTTCTTCCATTGGCTTTCAGCAGCGATCCATTGTTGAGAAAATTCTGTTTTTGATAAAACCGCTATAAAAAGCTTTGTCAAAAACACCTTAATCGTTCTAAGAACTATGCTGAAATCATCAGTTTGAGTGTCAATCTTCCGACAGAATGCTTTCCACTTTTTCTGCATAGCAGAATCGTCTGCAAAGCTCATAACCTGTTCAAACTGTTCAATCGTAAAGGTGTGTCCACGATTTTCAAAAGTTTTCTTCAGTGCTTCGGTGAGCACCTTGCCGTCAAAATCAAATTTATTGGCAAGATAGTAGATATCGTAGTAATCCTTCATTCGGCTGGAAAATTCCATCAGACTGAGGATGGCGTCTATTTTCTCAGCAATCGTCGTTTCAAGAGAATATGTACTTACTACTGGCGCAGTGAAATCGTCAAGCTGTGTCGGGATTTTTCGCTTTTCCTGTTTCGGCACGATAACATCGCCCACACCGAAGTCTATGCTAAACGGAGTTCGTGTGTTTTTAATACGAGCCACAATAGAAGCTCCGATACCGGCGTATTTCTTTGCAACTGCAATGGGTGCAATATCTTTAATTTCGAAGGTAATGAAATCATTGCCGGTGGGCGTGGATATGATTTCTTCCAGTACAGGTTTTAACTGTTCTGGAGTATTTGATACTCTCCGAAGAAGAAAATCAACATCTACCGTTACTCTACTGTCAAAATCAGTAACCGAGTAAATAAACAAACCACCTTTAAGGACAAGATTTTCTGCATATTTGGATTTTCCCAAACGGCGTAAAAATTCTTCCTGACAAAAGAGCTGCAAACAAAGTTGATAACTTCTTCCGCTTTCGGCGGCCTTGTTTTTCAGCCGTGCAAGCACGGATGCAGCAACATCAGCCATTGAGCAGCACCTCCATTACATCCATCAATTTTTTATAAACCCGCATTTTCTTTGCGTAACTTGAAAGATTGCTCAGGTTTTTCCTTTTATCGGCAGCATAGGCATTGAGTGCTTTATTAAACATTTCGTTGTCCAACTTCGTGCGATATTTGAAACAGTCGCAAATGGTACGTTCCCGATCATAGACAGCAAGCTGCACTCCATTAAAATCCCCGCTTGTTTTTCCGATTTCAAACAAGGTAGGCTGTACAAAATACACCTTTGTCGCCAGAGAATCAATATGCAGCCTTGTCCGTGAGAAGGTACGGGGAATGGCAATTGACCATTGTCGGGGCGAAAAATCGCTATAGCCGTAATAAAATAGCGCCGATTCCACGCACACTATGCTTTCGGGAAGGAGAGTGGCAAGCACCTGTTCTTCCTTTATATCTTCCTGCTCAGCAAGCTGGTAATAGCCATGCTTTACACGCTCAAGATAACCTTCTTTGCATAGATTGGCTACATCATAGTTGGTAAGCCCTTCGGTAACAAAATCAGCGGTCTTTGCAATACCGTCTTTGTTTTTTATTATGTTTTTTACGGTTTCCTTTTTGTTCATTGTTCACCAACTTTCAAATCACAGCTTATTGATACTGTGTTCGAAAAATATTATACCATAGAAACACCCCTATATCAACAATTTTTAAAACACAGATATAAGATATTGTGAAACTAAAATTGAATTTTTTTTGCAAAATGGTTTGGAATCTGTTACAATATCTTCGGACGAGATGATATTGCTCCATGCTAAGAGAGGCTAGTACTGGTTCGCTGTCACTGTCTCCATATTTGTCAGACATAAGTGTATATCCGTTGCGAAGACTCTCCCAGCGAAGCAGATTCTGCAAAATGGGTTTACTCTGTAATACAACACTGAGGTTGTCCAACCGGATGGCCTCTTATTTTTTTGACTGGCCGCAGGAGAGCGCCAGATAAGTCCGGAAAAGCGCATGGGATTTTTGTCGTTAGTCGTTTTTTTCTTCTGTGCTGGCAACAAGACGGTCAAAATCACTTTGATACAGACGATCTTGAATGACACGGTACTGTTCAAATTTACTTTCCGCAAAGGCTTCTGCGATTACGGCTGTTACTTTACCCTTGTTTTGCAAGACTTACGCATCGTTGAATCGCGGGAACGCATCCAGTTTGGAAGCCCAATCTGCCATCGTCATGAGAATATGCCGCCATGCCTGTCTTGTAGCGTAGTCCAGATACATCATGACAATCTCGTTAAGCTCCTGTATTTCATCTTTGGATAAGTAATTCTTTGCAATCGACATATCTGCTTTCACGCTTTTTCCGTCGGGGTGGCAAGCGGCTTCTTTCGTTTTTTTTGAGCGTCGTGCAAGGGCACAAGACAAATAAATCACTCGTTATGCGGGCGGCGCCGATTACAAGATATATATGATCAAAGCAAATTTTAATAATTCTCTAACAAAAAATAAAACATTTGAAAACATAAGGAAGATAAAATGCAAAGTATCAAATCAAGAAAAGAGGTATTCAAATATGAACAAAAAGGAACAAGAATTTCTCGTCCAAAAAATCCGTACACAGTATACTGAAAGAGAGCATACTCAGCTTGATGAACTGAAAAAACTTGATACTAAAGTTAAAAAACCTGCAAAAATATTCACTTATTTATTTGGCTCGGCAGGCGCTCTCATCATGGGAGGTGAAATGAGTCTGATAATGACTGATGTCGGTTCTGCGATAGGCATAGAGAATACATTGACGCCGGGAATCGTGATCGGATTGGCAGGGATCTTTATGGCAGCTATAAACTATCCGGTCTACAAATCTATGCTCAATAGCAGACGAAAGAAATATGCCGATAAGATCATAGCTATCAGCGACAGCATAATTGAAGGATAGAGCAGAAGATGTTAGAGAAAAGATCAGCTGAAACAAATGGATATAATAATTGAGAAGTCCTAAGACGGTTAGAAGATGATGGGGAGGACGGGATTACAGAGGCTATGAAAAACAGAAAACGGTATTGTCAGTAAATGTACAGAAATTGTAAGACATGTCCGGCGATCATTTCGGAAGCGAGCCCCTTTTGTCAGATAAAATCTGACAAAAGGGGTTTTGCTATGTCAAAAAAGTATTCAGACGAGTTCAGATTTTAGGAGATAGAAGACTATCTTTTCGATAAATCCAAAGGATTTGTGATATAATAATTTCACAGCGTTAGCGAAATCAAAGATTTCGACACCTGAGAGAACATTGTATCATAAACTCCGTATTTCTTTAGAAATACGGCCGGCTGCTGCCGCGTCCGCTGCGGCACAGGGCGCCCGCGATTATGATATAATACAAAGATGATACAGAGAGGAGAGGGAAGGCGGTTTTTATTTGCACCGGTATTTTAAGCGGTCTTAGAGTCGGCCGATGAGCTGATGAAGATGTAGAAAAGGGCAGAGCAAGTTATCACAGAAAAAATATATGAGACTGTCTTGAATTATATGGCTTTTGGACGGCCGGGACAGTATCGTATATTTTTTAGATTATTGCTATATTTAAACAAAATATTTTTTCGTTTTTTGTTTAATAAACCAGAAAATCCCACAAAATTGACAGATTTGGTTAAAAAAGTACAAGGATTGTTTAAATAAGTACATTGAATAAACCCGTCATAAAAACTAATATTATTGTATAGGAGCCGGAGCAGATTATGAAGACAAGAAATAGAGACCTGATTATCAGGGCGGCTGAAATAAGACACAAACCTTTTCACCTGAGCAAGAACCTGAGGATAGTGTATATTCTTAAAGGCCAGATAACTCTGGAGTTTGTGGCAGGCAAAGCTGAGGTCAGGGAAGGTGAAATCGAGATCATAAATATAAATGAACCTGTAGCTTTCTCCGGAGGGAGCCCGGGGAATGTGATTCTTATCTTTGAATTTGATTCAAACGCTGCGAAGATATCCCAGCCTCGCATAGACAAAGCGCTTTATAACTGTAATACGACTCTGTTTTATCCATGCAAAACCAAGCATAAATATCAGGAACAGCTGATATCCAAACTTCTACTTATATACAATTTATATGTGCATACTGAGGATCACTCTCTGATAAGAAAGACGTCCCAGGAGATCGAAGATCTCATAGTGGACAAGTTTCACGATCTGAAAAATATGCTGATGGAGACAGAAGTTTCAGAGGTGAACCTGAACAGATTTCTGCGGATATACGATTCCATATATCTGAACTCGGCGGGAAAGCTCAATCTTAAGGAAATCGCTGAAAAGGAGTATGTGAGCGTACAGTATCTGTCAAAAGAATTCAACGAGAAACTCAATATAAATTTTAAAGCCACAGTGGAGTATTACAAGGTGATACAGGCGGCCAGGTATCTGATAACCACTAATATGTCAGTCACCCTCGTATCAGAAAACAGCGGATTTTCCGCTCCGAGGTATTTTTACAAACAGTTTTCCAATTACCTGAAATGTACTCCAATGGAATTCAGAGCAAAGATAAGAAGAGAAGAAGAACAGATATGGGAGTTCCCCGTAGATCATGATCCGGTGATGGATATGATCAAGAGGAGGATGAATGTCAACCTGACGTCTTTCGGCGGCAGCGCGGGGAAAGATGAAGCGCCTTATCTTTACGGCGGAGAGGACTCGCAGGCGTATATAACGGATATAAAAGAGGATACGGAGATAATAAAAGATATCTTTAAGGAAGCGTGCCAGATAAAGGGGAGAAAACCTGAGGCCAGATTTGAGCTTCTTGCAGGAGATGAGACTGCTAAACTGAAGCGATTTCTCTTAAGGTATGATCTGAGGCCTGCCACGATGCTCATCTCTGTTGACGGTGATAAAAAGACTCCGGGGGAACTGGCCTATGATGTCCAGGAGGCTCTGAGTTATATGAGTATTCTCATGAACATCGCTTCCGGCAGGGGAATTCGCAGCGAGTTCAGCTGGGAGATCAGCGCTATGTCCGAAAGCGTCGATTCTATTTTAGGATATGAACCTACGGAAGTGATAGTGGGGTTACTGACATTTACATTTTACTGAGCGAGTAGGAACATATATATTGAAAACAATATTGGAGGTATTGAAATGAAATTTAAACGTGCTATTGCTTTGATCATGATCTTTGCCGTAGTCTTTTCACTTTCAGCCTGCGGAAGCAAAAAAGAGAGCGATTCAAAGACTCTCGTCATAGCTATCCAGGACGAAATTGAAGGAACAGACATACAGCAGATCGGTTGGGACAACGTGGTTCACCAGTTGCTCTACAGCCCGCTCGTAACATTCAGCGACGATCTGAGCACAATCAATCCGTGCTTCGCAGAATCATACAGCGAATCAGAGGATGGCAAAGAAATAACTTTTGTTCTGCCTGAAGGCGCTAAGTTCTCCAACGGAGATACCCTCGACGCCGAGGCTGTAAAAGCTTCTTTCGAGAGAATGAAAGAGATAAGCCAGTATTCAGGGGACATCGACGCAGTAACCGATATTCAGGTAGTTGACGAGAGGACAGTTAAGTTCATACTTTCAGAGCCTGCTCCTTATATGTGGGCAAGCCTTGGAAGCAGCTTCAGCGGCATCGTCAATACTGCGGTAGCCGAAGAAGTAGGTGATGATGAGTTCAACAGAAATGCAGTCAGCAACGGACCTTTCATGGTAAAAGAATGGAAGGCAGGATCTGAGATCGTTCTCGAGAAAAACCCTAACTATGTGACTGCGAATCCTTCCGTAGAAAACAAAGGCGTTATGAATTTTGACCAGGTGATCGTAAGATTTATACCTGACGAATTCACAAGAGTCAGCGAATTGGAATCCGGAAACGTAGATATCGCATATGATATTCCTACTTCCAGCGTAAAATCTATAACAGACAACGACGATCTGCAGTCATACTTCTATGAGCAGGCAGGCGCAACATATATGATGACTCAGACCGATGATCCTCCTCTCAACGATAAGAACGTCAGAGACGCTATCAATGTGGGCATTGACAGAGATGCCCTGGCAGAAGCCCTTGATGATCAGGTGAGCCCGCTGTATGGATTCATTTCCAAGGCTCAGGCAGGATACAGCGAGGATAAGGAGGCAGAATATGCCGAGAAGTTCGCTTACAATCCTGACAAGGCTAAAGAACTGCTGGCAGCGGCAGGATACACAGACAGTGACGGAGACGGAATCGTTGATAAGGACGGTACTCCTCTTACTATAGAATACTGCTCGCCTACAGATAAGGCTTCCAACAAGGCGGCAGCTCCTGTTATTCAGGCTCAGCTTAAAGAAATCGGCATAGATTTACAGATTACAGAGTATGAAGCAGCTTACATAAAACAGCTCCAGAAGGATAATAATTTCCAGATGATGGCCAGAAGCTATGTATGGAACGATGCAGACATCCTGTACTATGTATTTACTGAAGAATCCGGCTACCCATGGCATGAACAGACGGTAACGGACGCTTTGGTAGCTGCCAGATACGAGACTGATCCTGCGCAGAGAGTAGTTAAATACGAAGAAGCTCAGGACGCTATATTCCAGTATACTCCTGCGATTTCGATGTTCGCAGATAAGTATTGCATCGCGTCAACTTCCGGAATCAAAGGATTCAAGGTTACCAATGACGGAAGATCTATATTTAACGATGTGACTAAGGAGTAGACCTGATGGATCTTGCGACATTAGAAAAAAGACTCGACAGAGTAATCGGCCTGGACATGAGGGAAGACACTCCCGGCATGTCGCTGCTGATAACCAAGGGAGAAGATATCCTGATCAGAAAGTCTTACGGACTGGCGGATATTGAAGCCGGAAAGAAGATAAAGTGCGACGACGCTTTCGTCATAGCTTCCAACACTAAGCAGTTCACATGCGCGGCGATAATGATGCTCAAAGAGCAGGGCCTCATCGACTACGACGAACCTGTAGAGAGGTTTTTCCCTGACTTTCCGGATTACGTAAAGTACGTCACAGTCAGAGATCTGATGACTCACGTTTCCGGGATCAAGGAATACTTCGAAGACAACGTGTGGCTGGATATTCCGGATTCGGCGACTGCCGATACCGCCAGAATGATAGAGATAATAAAAGAGTTCGGCGGCCTGACTTTTGAGCCAAGAACACAGTATTCTTACTGCAACTCCGCTTATGTCATGCTGGGAGCTATAGTTGAGCAGCTGTCCGGAATGAAATTCGGCCAGTTCCTCAAAACGAGAATATTTGAACCGCTGGGAATGAAGGATACTATAGCGCCGGATTACTTCGATGTGAGAGCTGAGAGGCTGACGGAAGGCTATGCCAAAGACGAAGACGGAAATTTTGTCAGACAGGACTATAACATGGCTCTGGTAGGATATGCAGATGGAAATATGCAGTCTACTACAGATGATCTTTTCATCTGGCACAAATATCTTTATATGAGCGACTCGGAGCTTCTCATGAAGAGGGATACTCTGGCAGAAGCTTTTAAAGATAATTATCTGACCGACGGAAGCGCCACGGGTTACGGCTTTGGTTTCTTTCTGGGAGAGTATAAAGGACACCGGGAGATATGGCATACGGGAGGAACCACAGGATTCATATCCAGAGCTTCTCGTTTTCCCGACGACGATATTTCTCTCATAATGCTGACTAACTATGAGGGTCTTCCGAAGAACGAAATGTACGAAAGAATCGCTGCAGAAATATTTCAAGTTTAGAATCTGAGAGGGAGGGGAGTTCTCTCCCTCTCATCTGTTAAATACGAAGGAGGACGGAACGTGAATGATGTAATTCACTTTGCGGTAAAACGACTGATAATGGGCATAGCCATCGTGCTTTTCGTTTCGGTCATAGTTTTTGCAATAATGCAGGCCATGCCGGGTGACCCCATAGACCTTATGGTGGACACAAGAGTATCCGAGGAGAGAGTAGCGGAGCTTAAGGCAGAGTGGGGCCTTGATAAACCGGCCATAGTCCAGTATTTCTATTGGCTGGGAAACATATTACAGGGAGATTTCGGCATGTCCGTATCCATGAAACAAAATGTAGGCGATCTGATAATGCAGAGACTGCCTTACACTTTGATGCTTACGGGCGCGGCTTTACTTATAGAATACCTCATAGCCATACCTTTGGGTCTCCTGGCCGCGGTGAAAAAGGACAGGCTGACAGATAAGGCGCTCACCGTCGGAACCATCGTCTTATGGTCGATGCCTCAGTTCTGGCTGGGCGTATTGCTGATGTTTATCTTCAGCATAACCTTAGGCGTGCTGCCTCTGTCGGGGTACAGCGGGTTTACTTCGCTCATCCTCCCGGCCTTTACTCTGGCGCTGCCGACGCTGGCGCAGATATTCAGACTGACCCGTTCCGAAGTGCTGGACGTCATGCGCGAAAGATACGTGATGACGGCCAACGCCAAGGGACTGGCCGGCAAAAAAGTGCTGATAAAGCACATACTCAGAAATGCGCTGATACCCGTTACGGTAATGTTTTTCTTATCGCTTCCGTGGCTCATAGGCGGAGCCGTAGTCGTGGAAAACGTATTTGCATGGCCGGGAATGGGACAGCTTCTCTGGAAAGCAATTTCAAAGCAGGATTTTATGGTAGTGCAGGGAATAATCTTTGTTATAACAATTTTGACAGTAATCTGTAATCTGATAGGCGACATAATATCGGGAATACTTGATCCGAGAATACGCTTAGAATAGAGGTATACAATGAAGAAGAAATTTAAAGGAATGTTAAAAAACAAGATGTTTGTCATCGGCATGATCCTTTTCGGAAGCATGCTGCTGGTGGCGATCTTTGCTCCTCTCATTGCGCCTCACACTTATGACGAACAGAACATGGCTATGAAATTAACCGCTCCGTGCGCCGAATATCCGCTGGGTACGGATCAGTACGGCAGATGTATTTTCAGCAGAGTGGTATACGGTTCCAGGATCGCTCTCAGCGTAGGAATCGTAGCCGTCATAATAGAAACGGTTATAGGCGTTACTTTAGGGATGTTAGCCGGATATTACGGAAAGAAGATAGACAAGGCCATTACTTTCGTCACAGATTCGGCATGGGCCATACCGCCGATCATACTGGCCATGGCCATAGTGCTGATGCTGGGTTCCAGCGCCATGAACGTGGCCATAGCGGTGGCCGTAGTAAGCTGGGCGCAGTTTACCAAGATAGTAAGGGCCAAGGTTCAGTCCCTCAAGGACTTGTCCTACATAGAGGCGGCCAGAATATACGGCGAAAGCGATTTCAGCATTTTGATGAGGTATATTTTGCCGAACCTCACATCTACCATAATAATATTGGCTACGCTGGCCCTGCCTGCGGCTATCTTATCCACCACTTCGATGGGCTTCTTGGGACTGGGCGCGCAGCAGCCTCAGCCTGACTGGGGAATGATACTTTCCGAGGGAATTCAGTATCTTACAAACGCCCCTTGGATTGCAATGGTTCCGGGTGTCGCCATAGTATGGACGGTGCTCGGATTTAACCTGGTGGGAGAGGGAGTCAAGGAACTCCTGGATCCTAGACTCAAAGTGTAAGGGAGGAAGAGATGGACAATACTATTTTAAAAGTAAAAGACCTGTCGATCAATTTCGAGACTAAACACGGAGTCGTTAAGGCTGTGGATCAAGTCAGCTTCGATATAGAAAGAGGACAGGTATTCGCTCTCGTGGGAGAGTCGGGCTGCGGCAAGTCCACCACGGCGCTGGGAATCATGAGATTGCTTCAGGAGCCGGGAAAGATCGCAGGAGGCGAGATAGTCTTCGAGGACAGAAATCTGGCAGATTTGGATGAAAAAGAAATGACTCATGTCAGGGGAAAAGAGATAGGAATGATATTCCAGAACCCTCTCGATTCCCTCAACCCTGTATACAGCGTCGGATATCAGGTGTCTGAGGGCCTCATGGAAGAGGGAATTCCCAAGGAGGAAGCATACAAGATTGCATTCAACACGCTGAAAGATGTAAAAATATCGGACGTAGAATCGAGGATGAAGTCTTATCCTCACGAGATCAGCGGCGGAATGAGGCAGAGAGTCATGATAGCCATGATGCTTTGCAGAAATCCCAAGCTGCTCATAGCAGACGAGCCTACCACGGCTCTGGACGTTACCATACAGGCAGGCATAATAGAGCTGATGAATGAGCTGAGAAGCAAATACAACTCTTCCATATTGATGATAACCCATGACTTCGGCATAGTTGCCGACATGGCGGATCGAGTAGGCGTCATGTATGCCGGCAACATAGTGGAGGTGGCCGACGTTTTCGACATATTCGACAACGCTACCCATCCATATACCAAGCTTCTGATGAAGGCTCTGCCTACCATAACCAAGGAAGAGGGCAGGCTGGAGACCATCAAGGGCACGGTGCCGGATCTGTCTGCGCCTATAGAAGGCTGTAAATTTGCCGACAGATGCCCTTCATGCAAGGAAATCTGCCGCAAGGAAAGACCGAAAATGAAAGAGATAGGCAAGGGTCACTTTGTGGCATGTCACTGCTGTGAAGGAGGAAATGCCCATGAATAAGAAGACTGTAGTAGAAATCAACGATATAAAGAAATACTTTCCCCTCAGAGGCGGAAGCAGAAAGAACAAGAGGTTCGTAAAAGCCGTTGACGGAATTTCTCTGGAGGTCTACGAGGGCGAAACTCTGGGACTGGTAGGCGAAAGCGGAAGCGGCAAGACCACCCTCGCCAAAATGATTCTGGGGCTGCTGCCTCCTACAGATAACACTGTAGTCATAGACGGCAAGGACATATGGGCGGACAAAAAAGTGAAGGGAAGAGGAAAAGAAGTCAGCGCTGTTTTTCAGGATCCGGCGTCTTCCCTCAACCCGAGATCGACCATATACAAGACTCTCGAAAGACCGCTGCTTATAAACGGCTATTCAAAAGAAGAAGCGAAGGCGCGGATTCTTGAAACCGCAGAAAAGGTCAACCTGAGAGAAGAGCTGCTGGACAGATTCCCGGGAGAGCTTTCCGGCGGTCAGCAGCAGAGAGTCAGCATAGCCAGAGCCATCTCGCTGATGCCGAGACTGCTGGTGCTGGACGAACCTACCAGCGCCCTCGACGTTTCGGTTCAGGCCCAGACTCTCAACGAATTGCTCAGGCTGCAAAAAGAGCTGAACATGACCTACATATTCATAACCCACAACCTTTCTGTTGTAAGGTATATGAGCGACAGAATATGCGTCATGTACGGAGGCAAGGTCATGGAGATAGGTAAGACGGAGGACATATACGACAACTGTCTTCACCCGTATACTCTGGGACTCATGTCTTCCGTGCCTCCGCTACACCCTAAAGAAAGAGACAGAAAGAAGTATCTCCTCAGCGGAGATATGCCGAGTCTCATAGATGTGGGCGAGGGTTGTAGATTTTGCAGCAGATGCAGCTTCCGCAAGGATGTATGCGAAAACACCCAGCCGCCGCTTAAAGACATGGGAGACGGCCATTACGTCGCATGCCATTTCGCGGGAGAAATAGATTTCTGAATATAAAAAGGAATAGAAAATGAAAGATCTTAAGATAGTTAACGGTAAGTTTCCCGATTTTGAAAACGAATCGTGGATAGAGGCGGACATACTCATTCACGACGGAAAGATAGAAAAGATAGGAACCGTGACAGAGGAGTGCGCGCAGGTCATAGACGCTTCCGGCAAGGTTGTTTCGCCGGGGTTCATCGACATACACGCCCACGAGGACGAGTTCAAGGGAAGCAGAGAGGACGATTTCTTTACGGCAGGCCGCGGCCTGTTGATGGGAGTCACCACCCAGATAGTGGGAAACTGCGGAGACATGTACAATTCCATGGAGACCCTTGCGAGCCGGATAGATAAGGAAGGCGCGCCGGTGAACTTCATGACTTTTATAGGCCAGAATTATCTGCGGGAGCAGGTAGGAGCCGATGACCGCTATAAGGCCAGCACCGGCGAGCAGCTGGAGAAAATGAAGAAACTCCTTAAAGATACGAAAAAGTATGCCCCTGTAGGCTTGTCCTGCGGCTTTGAGTATGTTCCGGGAGTAACTGCCGAAGAAACGATAGAGCTGGCAAGAGTTCTGGACGACGAGGGGTATCTTATCTCCGTTCACTTCAGGGAGGACGGACCTAAGGCCATAGATTCCACCAGAGAGCTGGTGGACATATCAAAGGCCACAGGCTATGGAATCGAGATGTCCCACATAGGCAGCTGCAGCGCGGTGGGCTATATGGAAGAAACTCTTAAAGTAATAGAAGAGGCCAAGCTGGCGGGAGTGGATATATCCACCGATTGCTACCCTTACAACGCTTTTTGCACAGGCATAGGCACCGCCGTGTTTGACGACGGCTGCTTTGAGCGATGGGGCAAGTCCTACAGCGATATACTGGTGCTGGACGGACCTTATGTAAACCGGAGATGTGACAAGGAGCTGTTTGAAAAGCTGAGAAGAGAAGACCCGAATCTTCACGTGGCGGTTTTCGCCATGAATCAGGAGGAAGTCGACAAGGCTCTCGCCACACCTTACGTAATGGTGGGAAGCGATTGCGGATTTGTCAACAGACACGGCCACCCAAGAGGCGCCGGCGCTTTCCCTAAGGTCATAAGAGAATATGTAAGAGAAAAGAAGCTTCTCACTCTTATGGAAGCCCTCAAAAAGATGACTGTACTGACGGCCGACAGAGTAAATCTGGTTCAAAAAGGCGAGATAAAAGAGGGTCAAGACGCCGACATAGTAATCTTTGACGAGAACACCATAGCCGACGGAGCGACTTTTGAGAATCCGACTATGAAACCTGTCGGTATAGATTATGTGATAGTCGGCGGAAAGATAGCGGCTGATCACGGCGTCATAAAAGACGACAGCTGCGGCAGATATATCAGGTATAAGAACCGCTGATGTCAGTATAAAAAGCAGAACAAATTCCAAAAGCTTTAGCTGCGGTTTAAATGAAAAAGGTTTCCGCCGAATCATCGGCAGAGACCTTTTTTATATCTCTCAATTATCCTCAAACATACCTATTCCTGCGACCTCGCTGGCAGGTAGGGAGAATACTATGGTGCCGGCTTCAGTGTCCGGGCCGGCTTTTTCCAGTATGGAACGCATAATTTCAGCCTTCTCCGAGGTTTTCGCCACTATGAGAATAACCTCTTTTTCTTGCGCGATGGACACGTTGAAAAACTTTTCGTCCGTTTCGCCGTACAAATGCTTCCCGTGGAGGACGGTGCCTCCGTGGGCCCCTGCGGAGTTGGCGGCATTCATCACCGCGTCGGTCTGCCCCTCGTTGGCGATGGCTACTATTAGTTCATATTTGTAATCAATCTTAGGGGTGTATTTTGCGCTTTGCTTCTCTTTTTCTCCGTTAAGATATTTCACGGTCTTTCCTCATCCGATGCTCTTTATTGGAACGGTGATGACCACGCCTCTTCCCGGTACGCCTATAAACATCTGCTGCTTTTGCTTCTGTATGAATTTTTTTGTTTTCTTCTCGTTGGCCACCGTCACCAGAACTCTTTTTTCGTTGCTTTCTATTCCGAGAATGTCCAACATTCCCCGTGAGGCGGTTCCCTCGCCCAGCAGAACGACGCTGAGAGGAAGCTCAAGCTCCCGGCATATGCCGGTAAGGGTGCTCATGCTTTCGGGCGAACATATTGAAATCACATAATTCATATCGTATCCTCCTCCCAAAGTTCTACTATATCGTAATCTCCGTAAACTGCCTCCGGCTGTTGCGAAACCTTTTCTTCTCTAATCCTATAGATAAAGCCTACGGCCTGAATGGAAATCAGCGGCATCATGGCTACCATGGCCACCACTCCGAACGCATCCTGAAGCACGTTTCCGCCCATGGCCATGCTGGCGCCTATGACAAGCTGGAGCATAAAGGTGGCGGTCATAGGTCCCGAGGCCACGCCGCCGGAGTCGAAGGCGATGGCCGTGTATATTTCAGGTACAAAGAAAGACAGGATGATAGCGATGGCGTAGCCCGGTATCAGGAACCACAGAATAGGTATGCCTGTCATGACCCTGAGCATTGAGATACCCATGGCGATGGCGATGGCTATAGACAAGCTGAGCTTTATCGCCTTGCCCGGAATGGCCCCCGCGCTGACCTCTTCTATCTGATTTTCTAACACTGCTACGGCAGGCTCGGTGGATATTATGAACCAGCCAAGGAGCATGGAAAGAGGTATCATTATGATTCTGGTCCAGCCTGTGGCCATCTCCTCGCCCAGCACTGCGCCGAGGGACGAAAAGCCGATGTTGACTCCCGTAAGGAACAGCACCAGACCGATATATGTGTATAAAAGGCCGAAGCAGATTCTTGCCAGCCCCAGCTTTGTCATCTTTAGAGAAAAGATCTGAAAGAGAAAGAAGATTGCGATTATAGGGAAGAGGGAAAGGGCTATCTCTCCCATAAATTTAGGAAGAGCAGCTACATATGCCTGCCCTATTTCTGCGGTTGTATCGAATGAAGACCGGCTGACCTCGGCGACGGCCTCGTTGTCCGAATAGAAGAAGTCCAGAATCAGGACGGCCAATATGGGTCCTATGGAGCAGAGGGACACCAGACCGAAGCTGTCTGCCTCCGCCTTCTTGTCGCTTCGTATGTTGGAAATACCCACTCCGAAGGCCAAAATGAAAGGCACCGTCATAGGACCGGTTGTAACTCCTCCCGAGTCGAAAGCTATGCTCAGGAAGTCGGCGTCTGTGAAAGACGCTAAGACGAAAAGGAGCGCATAAAAAACGATGAGCAGCCATCGGAGCTTTATACCCGTAAGGATTCTCACCATACATATGGTAAGGAAGAGCCCTACGCCTATGCCTACCGTTATGAGAAGAGCGCCGTTGCTTATGTGGGGCACCGTTTCCGCGAGGACCTGAAGATCGGGTTCTGCGACCGTTACGGCGAAGCCCAGAGCGAAGCTGAATATGAGAATCATGGACAGCTTTTTGCTCTTCGTAAGCGCAGTACCTATCTTGTTTCCGATAGGTATCATGGAAGCCTCGGCTCCCAGAGAAAAAATCCCATGCCGAACACGACCATGACGGTGCCGATTAGAAAGTTCAGCATCAGGTCTGTCTGAATGGGACTTATACTGAAGCACAGCAGAGTAACGATTAGGATAATCGGGAGTACCGAAACAGCCGATTCCTTCACCTTTTCTGCGACCGCAGTCCTGTTTCTTGATAAAATGTCTTTATCCATATGTTGTCGTGGTCACCTTTCTCTGCTTATTCATGTGAACAGACGGATAGTTATATTTTGAGATTGCGGTGCCTTTTGTCGCCGGGCTTGACGGCGTCCTTGGGTATAAGCCATGTGTTGCCAAGCTTCATGGCGCCGGTTATGCGGCCCGCGTTGCAATATTGCAAGACACGGCGGTCAGAAATATGCCATTTTGAAGCAGTTTCCTTTGTGGTACTGTATTCCATCGTTTGCGCCTCTCAAAAAATACTTTTTATAATTATACTTCGGATGAACGAAGGATACAACTGAAGAGAAAGAAAATTTACAGAAAATTTACCGGATAAAGAGCCTGAAGCTGAAAACCCCACGAAGATTCAGATGTAACTCTGAAATCCCGTGGAGTCTTCGATGTTGACATATTTTAGACTGAGAAGCACAAAGCGCCGCCTGCTTTAAAGACAGGATTTATTTTTTATATCCACATTTAGGGCATACGCCATTTTCGTTTAGAACAATGCCGCAAAGTGGGCAACGGTCGATTTTATTCTTAGTTTCGAATTCCGATGTAGCAGCGTTGACTCCGCTGGTGAAAGTGAGCTTAGCGATATTCAACTTGTCTTTCAACAGGTCGTAAACGATTTTAATCATACCTTCAACGGTCATGGTTTCCTTTGTAACAACCAGACGGCAGTCGGGATATGCTGTAGCAAGCTCTGTTTTGAAAGCTTCACCCTTCATCTTGTTCTGAGGCGCGCCGTTTTTAATATCCTGTTTTTCGTATACGTCTAAAATAGCCGGCAATAATGGGTCATCTTCTCTGAGAATCAAAGCGTGGTCAAAGTTTTTCAATACATCCCAAGCTGTTTTTTGTATTTCATTGCAAGGGAAAACCATATTTACCCCCGGCTCAACTGAATCTTAAACTTCTATTGTCAGAACTCCCGTATGTCCGTGCAAGTACTGAGCTTCTCCTTTAAAGCCATAAAACCTGTGTGCATACTGTAAATCTAATGTAGTGATACTTCTCATTTTTTTCCTCCTCAAGTTTTTAAATATAAATATAATAAGATGATTCCATTAATATGAGGAACAGACTTTTACAGAATTCCTCCTGTCATTTCGATGCAAGTCTCCGGGAAAAGTTATTTTGTATGCCAGATGTTCCGTTGACACAGATATCAGTTCAAAAGATATATGCCAAAATTGAGATATCCCGCAAAGGCGACCCACAGTATATAAGGAATCAGAAGCAAAGCGGCCGCTTTCGATATTTTTTTGAACTGAATGGTTGTGACGATGATGAGGATCCACATCGCTGACAGCCATATAAATGCCAGCAGATAAGCTTCCATGTTAAAGAAGATGATAGGCCAGACAAAGTTGAAAAACAGCTGTATTCCGTAAACTGTAAGAGCCGGGCCCCGGTTGTTTTCGTTTACAAGCACGAGGTACGAAGCTATACCCATGAGGACATAGAGAATAGTCCACGCCACAGGAAACAGCCATGCCGGAGGGGAAAGAGGCGGTTTATTTATCCATTCAAAAACCTGGATGCCGTCTTTTGTGAGAAAGGCAGAGGCTCCGCCTACTGCAAGCGGGATGATTATGCAGATGATCAATTTTTTCCATTGTATTTTCATATGGACTCCTTTCTGTTTACAAATAGAAGATGAGGACAGCTTTCGCGTTGCGGCAAGGCCGGGTCTAATGTAGTTATTTTATGCTTAAAACTTATTATTATGTTTGGCAGAATAAAATAATTGAAGAGCGATAAAAGATGATCGAAAAGCAGGAAACCGCCGGATGCGAAAGGCCCTTGAGGCAGATCACACCGTCTGCTGCAGTCTTAATATTTGCGCCGGCTGAAAAAATAGTTTATAATTCTGATATGGGACAGGCTTCGGGGATTTCCTTTTATGCTTTTAAACGTCCGAACAAACCGTGATCCTATGAATAAAACCCTGAGAGGATCAAAAGCCGGCGCAGCCTGCCGCCATGGTTTGGTTTGCCTGAGATGAGCGAGGCAGAGCCATCGGCTTAACTTTGCTTTAATATAATATGATTGCTTTGCCGCTTTCCGATCTGAATACAAGTGTAAAGCAGCAGAATGGAGAATAATATGAGAGAAACTATTTTAGTCTTGGACTTCGGCGGACAGTATAATCAACTGATAGCAAGGCGTGTCAGAGAATGCGGTGTTTACTGCGAAGTACGGCCCTTTACTATGACGGCGGAGGAAATACGCCGAATGGCGCCTAAGGGTATCATCCTGACGGGCGGGCCTAACAGCGTATATGATATGACTTCGCCTCACGGTGATCCGGCGATATTCGACATGGGAATACCTGTACTGGGGATCTGTTACGGCGCTCAGCTGATGGCCTTTACCCTGGGCGGAAAAGTGGCCACCGCTCCTGTCAGCGAATACGGCAGGACTGAAGTGACGATTCTGAAAAAAACAGGGCTTCTTGCAGATATGGCAGACGAGACTGTCACATGGATGAGCCATACTGATTACATAGAGAAGATGCCGGATGGATTTGAAGCGACGGCTTGTACGCCGGTATGCCCTGTAGCTGCGATGGAGAACGAGGAGAGGAAACTTTACGGTCTTCAATTTCATCCTGAAGTAACACATTCTGAAGAAGGGATGAAAATGCTGTCCGCCTTTGTCTACAGGTCTTGCGGATGTTCGGGAGACTGGAAGATGAACAGCTTTGTAGAGGAGATGATCTCGGCAGTGCGTTCTAAGGTAGGAAGCGGAAGAGTCCTCTGCGCCCTCAGCGGAGGCGTCGATTCGTCGGTAGCGGCGGTACTCATGTCAAAAGCAGTAGGCAGGCAGCTGACCTGCGTATTTGTAGATCACGGACTTCTGAGAAAGGATGAGGGGGATCAGGTGGAGGCCGTATTCGGTCCGGCAGGATCTTATGATTTGAATTTTATCCGGGTCGACGCCCGGCAGAGATTTTATGACAGACTGGCAGGCGTCACTGAACCGGAAGCAAAGAGGAAGATAATAGGCGAAGAGTTTATCCGGGTCTTTGAAGAGGAGGCGAAGAAGATAGGCGCCGTCGATTATCTCGTTCAGGGAACCATATACCCGGACGTCATAGAGAGCGGTCTTGGAAAATCAGCAGTCATCAAGTCTCACCACAATGTGGGAGGCCTTCCGGATCACGTCGATTTTAAAGAGATCATAGAACCTCTGAAGATGCTGTTTAAAGACGAGGTCCGAAAAGCTGGCCTGGAGCTGGGCATACCTGAATATCTCGTTTACCGTCAGCCGTTTCCCGGACCCGGCCTGGGCGTGAGGATAATAGGCGAGGTCACAGCCGAAAAGGTGAAAATGGTACAGGAGGCCGATGCTATATTTCGGGAGGAAATAGCAAGGGCCGGTCTGGACAGGAGGATAGGCCAGTATTTTGCGGCGCTGACGGATATGAGGTCGGTAGGGGTGATGGGCGATTTCAGGACGTACGACTACGCCGTAGCCCTCCGGGCGGTCACCACCAGCGATTTTATGACGGCCGAACCCGCCAGACTCCCGTGGGAACTCCTCGAGAAAGTGACTACGCGCATAGTAAACGAAGTCGAACATGTGAATCGTGTACTGTACGACTGCACGGGCAAGCCTCCGGCAACGATAGAGCTTGAATAACCCTCTGATCTCAGACCAAACAATTAAACACAGATGGCTGAATCATAATCGCACTTACAATTCAGCCGTCTTTTTATTAGTAAGTTAAAATAGTTATTCAACGGCTATACCGCCGCTACTTGCTAACTTAGCGGCATTATGGCATAGCCGGTGATTTCCTTATATGATAAGAACATCTTTTTCGGTTTCAGGGACAATTAAACCACAAATGTAAAAAGAAGTGGCTTGCAGAAGAAAAACATTATATAATTGAAAAGAATTGAACGCAGACATAATACCACACACAGCAAAGGACACAGCATGGATAAGAAACTCCAACAGATGCAAGCAGGATTTCATACGGCATTCATAGACTACAGCCAAAATTCGGAGCCGGGCTACAGGCCTCAGTTCATATCCAACGATTACAAGGAAGGACGAAAAGTCATCGCTTCCATCGAACAGGAACTGAAGCGGTGCGACGAGTTTTTCATAAGCGTTGCTTTCATCACCGAGGGAGGCGTAGTGCCGCTTCTTCAGACTCTCAAAGAGCTGGAGGAGAGGAACGTGAGAGGACGGATACTTACTACCAATTATCTGAATTTCAGCGAACCTGAGGCTCTAATGAGGCTCAGCCGATTCAGCAACATAGACGTGAGGATGTATTTTGTAGAAGAAGGCGGCGCAGGTTTTCATACTAAAGGATATATGTTCAGGGAAGACGAGATATATAAGATAATCGTCGGAAGCTCAAATATGACTATGCACGCTTTGGCAGTCAACAAGGAATGGAACACTAAGATCATCGCCACAGAAAAAGGCCAGTATGTCAGAGAGATGAGGGGCGAGTTCGATAGGTTATGGGATAAATCCAGACCTCTTGACGATTGTATTCAGATATATAAAGGCGCTTATGACAACCACAGAAGGGCCAGAGAGACTTTCCAAAAGTCGCCTCAGCGGCAGGATTCCCTAAAGCCTAATTCCATGCAGGTCTCCTTCATGGAGAATCTGAAGGATCTCTTAACAAAGGGAGAAAAAAGGGCGCTCCTCATATCCGCCACCGGTACGGGAAAGACTTATGCGTCGGCTTTTGCGCTTCGCAGCATGAAACCGGAGAGAGCGCTTTTTCTTGTACACAGAGAACAGATCGCAAAGCAGGCTAAGAGAAGTTATGAAGCAGTCTTTGGACAGAGTAAATCTTTCGGAATACTTTCAGCGGCACATAAGGACTATGAAAAAGATCTGCTGTTTTCTACCGTTCAGACCTTGTCTAAAGATGAAGTTCTGACAAAATTTAAAAGAGACGCTTTTGGCGTTATCGTGGTAGACGAGGTTCACAGAGCGGGAGCCGAGATGCACCGGAAAGTGATGGAATATTTTACTCCTGAACTTTATCTGGGAATGACGGCCAGCCCGGAGAGGACAGACGGCTTTGATATATTCAGTCTGTTCGATCACAATATAGCATACGAGATCAGGCTGAAGCAGGCCCTCGAAGAAGATATGCTGTGCCCGTTTCACTATTTTGGTATCAGCGAACTGGAGATTGACGGAGAGACCTTCGACGATGAGACAGGGCTGAAAAATTTCAGCAGGCTCGTCTCGGATGTGAGGGTAGAACATATAATCGAGAAGATAAAGTATTACGGTTACAGTGGAAACCGCGTTAAGGGTCTTATATTTTGCAGCACAAGAGAAGAATCAAAGATACTTTCGGAAAAATTTAACAGTAGAGGATATAAGACTTTGGATCTGTCGGGGGAGGACAGCCAGGACGCCCGGGAGAGAGCCATAGACAGGCTTGTGAGAGATGACATTGATGATCGGCTTGATTACATATTCACCGTCGATATTTTCAATGAGGGAGTAGATATACCTGAGATAAATCAGGTGGTGATGCTAAGACCTACTAAATCTCCCGTAGTATTTGTGCAGCAGCTGGGGAGAGGACTGCGAAAGAGCCGGGGAAAAGACTTCGTGGTGATCCTGGACTTTATCGGAAACTATAAGAATAACTTCATGATACCTGTGGCGCTGTCGGGGGACAGGAGCTATAATAAAGATACCATCAGGAGATACGTGTCTTCGGGTACCAGAATAATACCGGGAAGCTCCAGCATACATTTTGACCGGGTAGCGAGAAAGAGGATATACGAATCCATCGACGCGGCTAAGACCAACGATATCAGATTGATAAGGGAAGCGTACAAAAGCCTGAAATACCGTCTCGGACGTGTTCCGTCCCTGATGGACTTTGACCAGTACGGGGCTATCGACGTTACTAAGATTTTCGAGAATAAGTCATTCGGCACGTACCACACTTTTCTGAAAAAATGTGACGGGGACAACTATAAGACGGAGCTTTCGCAGGAACAGGTGTCGGCCCTTGAGTATATTTCAAAGAAATTTGCCAAGGGAAAACGCCCTCACGAGATGGAACTTCTCTTATGCTTTTTAAAACAGCCGAAAGATCCGGCGGCTGAATTCAGAAGGCGGATGAAAGAGAATTATAAAATTGAAGTTTCAGAAGCAGAAGAGATCTCTGTCATAAACAATCTAAGTTTCGACTTTCTGATGCCAAAGGACAGAGAGACGCTGGGGGAGCCGTTCATGGAACTGTCTTCCGGAGGCCGGTGGTGCGGGTCACCGTCTTTCAAAGAAATGACTGAAAATGAGGATTTTTGTCAAATGGTGAGAGAACTGGCTCAATTTGCTGTTTCAAGATATGTAAATAATTATTCTGCCAGATATAAAGATACAAACTTTTGCCTCTACCAGAAGTACACTTATGAGGATATCTGCCGGCTCCTCAACTGGGAAAAGCAGATGAATCCGCTGAATGTAGGGGGATACTTCTATGAAAAAAAGACAAAGACCATGCCGGTCTTTATAAGCTACGACAGAAAAAATGCTTCATATGACCATTGTTTTGTGTCCAACAAGGAGCTGATAGCCTTTTCTAAGCATCCCAGAGATGTGAACTCGCCTGACGCAGATCACATATATAAGCGCAAAGAAAGCGAGAAAGACAACAGGATATATTTGTTCGTCAGGAAAAATAAGAACGATAGAGAAGCCAAGGAATTTTATTTCTTAGGCGAAATAAACGCCGTAGGCCGTCCTAAGCCTGTCATTTTGGAAAAGACTAAGGATGAGGCGTTTGAAATAACTTATGTGCTGGACGAACCGGTGAGAGAAGACATTTACGAATATATAACAGGAGAATGAGATGAAAAAAATCCGCGTGGCTGCGGCTATAATAAAAAAAGGTGAAAATATTTTTGCTGCTCGGAGAGGATACGGAGAGTTTAAAGACGGATGGGAATTCCCGGGAGGAAAAGTCGAGCCCGGAGAGACTCCTTGCAGCGCTCTGATACGTGAGATCAGAGAAGAACTGGATGTAGAGATTAAAATAGGGGAGCTGTTTGACGTAGTAGAATATGATTATCCTACTTTCCATCTTGAAATGCACTGCTATATATGCGATCTGATGTCTGAAAAGATCACCCTGAGAGAACACGAGGATGCCAGATGGCTTAAAAGAGACGAGCTGGATTCGGTAGAATGGCTGCCGGCAGACAGGGGACTCATAGAAAAACTGAAACAATTTCTTTAAAAAATCGACGTATAATTACTTTCAAAATACAGGACATAGTTTAAGTGTCTTGTATTTTTTATTTCTGGTTTATAAATGACTTAAGTATAGTTTATATATAGCTGATAGACTTATACTAAAAAATGATGGGAGACGAAAAGATGTTGATTTCTATGCTGCAGGGACTGTCCATGTCTTTAGCAGACAGTGTGCCGGGCGTGTCCGGAGGCACAGTAGCTTTTATTTTAGGCTTTTATGAGAAGTTTTTGGGAGCGCTTCATGATCTTATAGGCAAAGATCGCAATCTGAGAAGATCTGCTTTTTTGTATCTTCTCAAGTTTTCGGCAGGCCTTGGATTTGCCAGGTATAAAATCAAGAGGATCAAAGACAGATCTGAAATAGAAAATGCGCCGTCACCGTCGGAATCTGAAGAAAGTCAAAGCGAAAAATGTGATATAAGTGGCGGTCAGGATGACGCTAAACCAGATAATTCCTGCGAAACAGAAAATAATGACGCAAATCAGGGGGAAGAATAAAGTCTTATAAGACTCCGGCCGGATTTGAGCCGGAATATCGAGGGGGAAAATCAGAATGAGGACCGCAGACCACAGAAGACTTGGGCAATATCTTCTTCGAGAGATAGAAGAGTATAAAAACCTGCCGCTGCTGCACAAGATATCTTTCATTTGGGGGAATATAGAACCAGATATCAACTATGTCACATATCTTAAAGGCTTTTCTGAGAATAAAAAGTTTCAGGGTCATAATTCCCAAAACGGTATGAAGCATATAAAAAAACTGACTGAAAAAATCGAAGGAAAGCCTCTGAATGTGATCACCTGCTATCGAGCCGGAAAGATTACTCATTATATAGCAGACGCCTTTACTTTTCCGCATAATGACGGCTTTACGGGAAATATAAAGAACCACATGTCTTATGAACGTAGACTTCACTGCAAGTTTTCTCAATATCTTGATAAGGCCTCATTTCCTTTTCGAGTGAAAATTCAGGAACCGGATCCATGGGTTGTTTTCGCCTGCATGCACGCCCGATACATCTTATGGAGAAAGACACAGACAGACGATATAGAATATATGCTGCAAGCCGCAGGACAAGTCTTGATATCTATTGCGCAGAGAAGCGTTCAAAGGAAAGGAGTTTACGGCCCATTTATGGTTCAGCAAAATAATTGTCCGATTTCTGAAAAAATTTCTTTCTGAAAGAAAATATGGTGGTATAATTTGTCTGTAGGATAAACTAACTGAAGTTGGAACCCTTAGGCCTCTATAGGGGTCGGGACTCGTTTCGGAATTTTGGCAGCGAAGAATTGCAATCTCCGGCCAGAGCTCTAAGAGTGTTATATTCCAATTTAGATCACAAAAGGAAGGTAATAAAGATGAATCAGATGAAACTGCACAAGTACAGCGCTATAGTCATGCTCGCCTCGGCTCTTGTCTGCATATATTCGGGACATAAGATGGTAAAGCCGAAAAAGAAATAATCACAACGAGACTGTGATACTAAAATGGGAGTAAGTAAACCCTTGATAATGTAAATAGAAAACTCCCAAGAGCGCCGTCATTCCCGGTATTGAAGCTTTTTTGGCTCCTTTCCGGGAATTTTTTCTTGGCAAGTCTCGGTCACCTTGAAATAATGGTCTTTACGGGAGTTTTTGACCGCCTTGTGGTGACAGGCGCCGCGTTTCAGCCGCTTCCTGATGATTTTTCCTCTAAAAATTCCCGTAAACAGCCTTAATATTTGCTTTACCGGGAATAAACCGTGAAAAATTCTCGCAACACCTCGGATTTTTAAAAAGATTGTCTTGACAAGACTATATGACTCAGAGTAAAATATAACAGTGTTATATAACGCTGTTATAACAGAGGACAGACGTTCCCGCTACAGGAGAGCAGAGAAGATGACTAAAGAATCCATGACTACTTTAGAAAATATTCATAAAGCAGCTAAAGAAGAATTTCTTGAAAAGGGATTTAAAGGAGCTTCTCTTCGCAATATCGTAAAGACAGCGGGGATGACTACGGGAGCTTTTTACGGCTATTACGGCAGCAAAGAAGAACTGTTCAGCGCCCTTGTAGGCAGCCAGTACGATACTATCATGGGAGAATATATAAAGGCTCAGACAGATTTCAGACAGCTGGATCCGTCGGAGCAGAACAAGCATATGGGAGATATTTCAGGCCAGTGCATGGAATGGATGGTGGAATATGTCTATGATAACTTCGACGCCGTAAAACTCATCATATGCAGCTCAGAGGGGACCAGATACTGCAATATGATTCATGAGATGGTAGAGATAGAGGTGGAGGCTACCAACGCTTTTATGGAGACTTTAAGAAACCTCGGCAAGGATGTGCCTATCATAGACCCTTGCCTTGAGCATATTCTGATAAGCGGCATGTTCACAGGTTTTTTTGAGATGGTCGTTCACGATATGCCCAGAGAAAAGGCCAGAGAGTTCGTAAGAGAACTTAAAGATTTTCATATGGCCGGCTGGCAGAAGATCATGAATATGTAAATCAGACAGCAAGTGATAAAGGCGGAGAGGGGATTCACGCTCCGCCTTAAATTCAGCCGTTGAGTTAGTAAAAACTAACCCGACTTAACGACAACGAGTTAGTTAAGACTAATAAAGGGGTTTTATTGAATGCAGGATATAAAGAGGCGACATTAACGCCTTTATATCATAAATATTTTCAAGTTAAAGGAGGAATCAAAATTGAAAAAACAGTCCAATTTATCGCGGCTCATGGAGTATGCGGGCGGGCACAGATATCTGACCTACGCTTCGTGGATATTATCCGCAGTCAGCGCTCTGCTGGCGCTGGTGCCGTATTATTACATATGGCTTGTAATGAAAGAAGTCCTGGATGTAAATCCCGATTTTGATAAAGCCCAGAATTTGGCTCACAACGGATGGATGGCCGTGATATTCGCAGTAATCGCCGTGTTGATCTATATAGCGGGGCTCATGTGCTCACATATGGGAGCTTTCAGGGTCGCTACGAATATGAGGATAGATACGATGGAACATATAGTCAGGCTCCCGCTGGGGTTTGCGGAGTCTTTCGGCAGCGGAAAGCTCAGGAAGATAGTTAACGAGGCCAGTGCGGCGACCGAGACTTATCTGGCGCATCAGCTTCCCGATAAAGCGGGAGCCATAGCCACACCCCTTGGCCTGATAGTATTACTCTTTGTATTTGACTGGAGGCTGGGTATTCTGAGCCTTGTGCCTGTGATACTGGGATTCTTGATAATGATGAAGATGACAGGGCCGAGGATGGAACAGAAGATGAAAGAATATCAGAATGCCCTTGACGATATGTCCAACGAGGCTGTGGAGTATATCAGGGGTATACCTGTAGTAAAAACTTTCGGACAGACTATATTTTCATTTAAAAAATTCAAGGATTCCATAGACAGATACAGAGTATGGGTTATCGCATATACGAAAGAACTCAGGGCTCCCATGATGTTCTATACGGCCGCCATAAACGGGGTGTTCGCTTTTCTTATAGCGGGCGGACTGTTATTTACAAGTCAGGGCGTGACCGATGAATTTCTGCTGAACCTGATCTTTTATATAATTATCACGCCGATCATATCCGTGACGCTGACCAAGATAATGTTCCAAAGCGAGAATGCGATGATAGTAGCCGATTCTCTGAGCAGGATTGACAGCGTATTAAATCTCGATCCTCTCTCCGAGCCTCGGGAACCTAAATCGCCAAAGGACAGCTCTGTGGAACTTAAGAATATCAGCTTCAGTTATGACGGAAAAAAAGACGTGCTAAAGGATATTTCTCTAACTATACCTGCAGGCGCGACGGTAGCCTTTGTAGGCCCTTCCGGAGGAGGGAAAACCACGCTGGCCAATATCATATCAAGATTTTTCGATCCTAAGAGCGGAAGCGTTTCGATAGGCGGAGTAGACGTAAAAGATATTTCCAAAGAAGAGCTGATGAATACAGTTTCCTTCGTATTTCAAAACAGCCATCTGGTCAAGGATTCTGTCTTTGAGAATGTGCGTATGGGAAAACAGGACGCCACCAGAGAAGAAGTCATGGACGCGCTGGAAAAAGCTCAGTGCATGGATATAATCGAAAAACTTCCGCAAGGGGTAGATACCGTCATAGGTACTAAAGGCGTGTATCTTTCAGGTGGAGAACAGCAGAGAATAGCCATAGCCAGAGTCATGCTGAAAAATTCGCCGGTGATAATACTCGACGAGGCCACAGCTTTTGCCGATCCTGACAACGAGAGCCGTGTTCAGGCCGCTTTCTCTAACCTCTCAAAGAACAAGACGGTGATAATGATAGCCCACAGGCTGTCGACGGTAGCAGACGTAGACAAGATCTATGTACTTGCGGACGGCCGCATAGCAGAAAGCGGAAGCGGAGCCAGTCTCATAGAAGAGAAAGGCCTGTTCAGCAAGATGTGGAACGACTATCAGACTTCCGTAAAATGGAAAGTAGAAAAGGAGGCGTAGAGCGATGATCAAAAAACTTCAAAGAAAATATGCCCTGTCTGAACAGGGCGCCAAAGATCTGATAAAGGGATGCGCCGCGTGCGTTTTGCAGAATCTGTCATTCATGTTTCCCGTCGGACTCTTATATTATTTTGTAAGCGACATGCTGGCAGGAGGCGTTCCCAACGGAAGAGGAATCGCATACATTGCCGGATGTATCATCTGCATAGGGCTCATACTTCTGACCACCTGGTTTCAGTATAATGCCACGTATTTCGCCACTTATGTGGAGAGCGGAGTCAGACGTATCACTCTTGCAGAAAAGCTCAGAAAGATTCCTCTGTCATTCTTCGGCAAAAAAGACCTGGCAGACCTGACCAGCACTATCATGGCGGACTGTACGTTTTTGGAGCAGAGCTTTTCGCACTTTATTCCGGAACTTTTCGGATCAATAATATCTACCACCCTTGTGTCGATAGGAATGTTCTTCTTCGATTGGCGCATGGCTCTTGCAGCATTATGGGTACTGCCTGTATCCTTCGCCATAGTGGCCCTGTCGGCAAAAGTACAGGAAAGAATGAACCAGAAAGCCATGGATGTCAAAATGGCATGCGCAGACGGCATACAGGAATGTATCGAAACTGTCAGAGACCTGAAGTCAAATAATGCGGAAGGCAAGTATATGAAGGGTCTCGAGAAAAAGATAAGAGACGTAGAAAAGAGATCGATAATAAATGAATTCGGCACAGCAGCTTTTGTAGTGTCCGCCTCCCTGATCTTAAAACTGGGCATAGCTACTGTCGCCCTGGCAGGATCCATACTCTTGATACAGGGAAGCCTTGATATCACAGTATTCTTCATGTTTTTACTGGTAGTCTCAAGATTATATGACCCGCTTCAGAGCGCTCTTCAGAATCTGGCGGCAGTGATAAGTACCAGAGTCAACATCTCCCGCATGAACGAGGTTTTGGACCATCCGGTTCAGGAAGGGGAAAACCGCCTTACCAACGAGGGCTATGATATATCTTTCGACCATGTGGGATTCGCTTATAACACGGGAGAGACCATATTGGAAGACGTTACCTTTACTGCAAAGCAGGGAGAAGTCACCGCTCTGGTAGGACCTTCCGGCGGAGGAAAGACTACTGTGTCCAGGCTCGCTTCCAGGTTCTGGGACGTAAACAAAGGCAGGATAACGGTGGGAGGAATGGATATATCCGCAGTGGATCCCGAAAGCCTCATGTCCCTGTATTCTATAGTTTTTCAGGATGTGACGCTCTTTGACAACAGCATAATGGAGAATATCAGGATAGGAAATAAGGACGCCACCGACGAGGAAGTTCTGGCGGCTGCCAAACTTGCCAACTGCGACGAATTCGCAGAAAAATTACCGGATAAATGGAACAGCAATATCGGAGAAAACGGATGCGAACTTTCAGGGGGAGAAAGACAGAGAATCTCTATCGCCAGGGCATTTTTAAAGGACGCTCCCATCATACTCTTAGACGAAGCGACAGCCTCCTTGGATGTGGAGAACGAGACTCTTATACAGACAGCACTGTCAAGGCTGATAAAGGATAAGACAGTAATGATAATAGCGCATCGCATGCGTACTGTAGCCGGGGCAGATAAAATAGTCGTGCTGAACAAAGGTACTGTGGCAGAAGAAGGATCCCCTGACGTTTTGCTCTCCAGAGGCGGCATATATTCTAAAATGGTATTCCTTCAGTCTGAAAGCCAAAACTGGACTTTATAGACGTACAGATGAGAGCATTTCAGACATTATCAGACATAAAATGCGACTTAGTCACTGAATTTTTCCGAAGAAAGGGGTAAAATAAATAAAAACACTTGATAAGGGAGAAGAGAACATGGGATTATTCAGCATCTTTACAGGAACAAACATAAATGACGGCGTAAAGAAATATATGGAGACCGAGGGCGCGTCTCTCCTGGATGTTCGTACTGAAGATGAATACAGGAGCGGCCATATACCGGGAAGCATAAATCTGCCGGTTCAGAATATAGGAAAAATTAAGAAGGTTATACCTGATAAGACTTCTGACATTTTCGTATACTGTCTGAGCGGGGCCAGGAGCAGTCAGGCCGTTGAGGCCCTGAAAAGAGAAGGCTACGAGAAAGTCACCAACATAGGAGGAATAAGCAGATATAAGGGAGAGCTAAAAAGATGATAAGCTTTTAATGTCCCAATATATAAAGAGGCTGATTCTAATAAGAAGGGATCTTGCGGCAGGCGCCTGCCGCAAGATCCCTTCTTGATTTTACCTATGCAGTATATAAATCAAATAAAGAGGCATTTTTCTGATGAAAACGATCTCGGTTATCATATACTTATATCTGTGTCCTGCTCGAGGAACTTTTGGATACGTACTTGAAGCTGAGTGATATATTCCCTTTCATCCGATGTGTCGTGATTATCTATGATATAGAGTTCAATGGCTTTTCCCACGGGAACAAGGTGCTTCTCTTTGGCAAAGCTCAGAATTTCCTGCCACATATCAGCTATCTGAGAATAACTGCCTCTGACGGTCATGGACAAGTATGCTCCTTCAGGAAGAGTCGAATCGTATTCTTCATGGGCGTCGACGATATAAAAGGCTGAATCGAAGTGGCCGTATAGGCCTTTCTCGAGACAGTTTAGCGGTATAGTGGCGCCGATGTCTCCGTTGCCTATTATATAGAGCTGGTCTTCGTATTCTGACTGTAATTTTTTGATGACAAAGTCCAGATCATCGTCCCTGATGACGTTTTCGCTAAGCTTAAGTATGCGGCGTTTTGGAAGCTGCAGTACTTTTATATCTCTGTCAGTAAAACTTTCACGAGTATGACTCTCTATCTCATCTATCCGTTCAGAGAGCTGCGCTTTCAGCTTATTCATCTCTTCAGTCTTCTTGTCTATAGCCGATATGGCCTCTTTGAAGAGATCTACGGTCTTGTTCAGATCAAAGTCCTTCAGATGTTCTTTGATCTGGCTCATGGAAAAACCGATAGATCTGAGTTCTCTGAGAATGTTCAGAGTGCGTATGTCGTTAATGCTGTACATTCTGTAGCCGTTGCTGTCTCTTTGAGGCTTGAGTATCCCGAGCTGTTCATAATATCTCAGGGAATCGGCTCCTATGTTGTACAGGGAAGATATTTCGCCGATCTTGTAATATTCTTTCATTTTTTCACCTCTCATAAAGACAGTATACCATGAAATATTAAGAAATTGATAAAAAACTATTGACCTTAGTATTATACCAAGGTTTAAACTTAATATTGAGAAAGGGTGGATTCAAAATGACTAAGAATAAAAAATCGTATATAAAATCAAAATTTTTAAATTATGTTCTCCCGTCAGTGGCCGCCATGTGGGTCTATACCATATACACCATGGTAGATGGAATATTTGTGGCCAGAGGAGTAGGAAAAGAAGCTCTGGCTGCGGTCAATATATCGATGCCGCTGATAAACGTAGCTTTCGCACTAGGCATACTCTTTGCCGTGGGAGCCAGCACAAAGGCTTCTATTTACAAAGGACAAAACAACGGGAAGAAAGCAGACAGAGTATTTACTCTCAGCACTGTTACTGTGGCCTGCGTAGGGCTCATCGTAGCGGCGGTAGTCATGTTAAACCTTACAAATGTGGCAAAACTCTTAGGAGCGACAGAAGAAACCATGGGATATGTCAAGAGCTATCTGGGCGTAATAATCATGTTTGTACCGTTTTATATGACGTCGTACAATCTCGAAGTCCTCATCAAGGCCGACGGTTTTCCTAAAAAGGCCATAAAGACGAGTTTGGCGGGGGCTGCCACCAATATAATATTAGACGCTTTATTCGTGCTGGTATTTCACTGGGGTATCACAGGAGCCGCCGTGGCTACAGGTCTTTCTCAGGTCCTGACCTTTACGGTGTATCTGAGACATTTCTTGTCGGACAGATCGGGATTTTCTTTCGTGAAGATCAGATGGTCGGCAAAGGCCGCGGCCGGCCTTGCAAAATTAGGTACGGCTGATTGCGTGACGGAACTTTCTGTAGGAGTATGTATATTCGTATTTAACCAGACGCTGCTTAGAGTCTCGGGAAATGACGGAGTAGTGATATACACAGTGATTTCTTATTTCGCTCAGCTGATACTGATGACCATGATGGGAATAAATCAGGGAACGCAGCCTCTGATAAGTTACTATCACGGCCGGGAAAAGAGAGATTTCTGCAGCTATATCTTCAGGATAGCTCTGTTGTGCGCCGGAGTCTGCTCTGTATTAGCCTTTGCCATCGGGATGATATATCCGGCTCCTATAGTGGGAGTGTATATAGACAGGACGCTGGACCCTGAATTGTTTGAAAGAGGGATCGAAGCTTTCAGACTTTATTCGCCGGCCTTTATTCCTCTGGGGGCGGTGATAATCCTTATGGGATACTTTACGTCCATAGAACTGCCTAAGTCAGCCATGAGCATATCCATAGGACGAGGTTTAGTCTTTACCAGCGCATTTGTCATTATCCTGTCTTATGTTTTAGGCGAAGTCGGAGTATGGATGTCGGCAGCCGTGTCGGAAATGTGCGCGCTGATATTGGCTTTGGCGCTGTACAGAAAACAGAAGAGATCCTCATCTGTCTAGTGCAGGTTGATGAGAGCCTGCCTCCTTCCATGATATTTTCTGTGGTGAGGTGTAATGCTTTGTGATAAAATAACGTCATAGCGTAGCCTCAAGAAGAGGGGCAGCCATGCCAAGAAAAACAGATTTAAAACCGGAGGAGAAGAATATATGATTCTTGAACAGTACGATAGAGAACCATGGGGTATATTGAGGCCCGACCATGTCGTAAAAAGGAGAGACGGTTTTCCTGAGACTGTGGTATTTGAATTCTCTGAAGCCGTGATAAGAGAGACCGCGCGGCTTGCCGGCGGAGAAATCGCCGGAAAACTTATCAGCACCGCAGGGACTACCCCCGTATATAAGATAAATTATAAGGGACGCGAGCTGGGAATATGCCAGGCCTTTATAGGAGCCGCCGCATGCGTCAGCAATATGGAGGAAATAACAGCTATGGGGGCGAAGAAGATCTTTGTATGCGGCGAGTGCGGCGTGCTGGACGCATCCATAGAAGATGCTAAGATCATAATACCTACTTGTGCCGTCAGAGATGAGGGAACCAGCTATCACTATCTGCCTGCGGAAGATGAGATCGCTATGGATGAAGATGTGATACAGATCATACGCCGAGTGCTGGAGCAGAGAAATATAAAATATATTTCAGGCAAGATCTGGACCACCGACGCTCCCTACAGGGAGACGAGGGAGAAGATGAAGAGACGAAGAGAGGCAGGATGCATAGCAGTTGATATGGAATGTTCCGCTCTCGCCGCGTTTTCCAGGATGAGAGGAATAAGATACGGGCAGTTTGTCTATGCCGCCGATAACCTGGACGCCGATGAGTGGCAACAGAGAGGGCTTACGGTACGCCCGGCGTCGCAGAAAGCCGAGATCTTCCAAATCGCTTTAGAATGTGCCTGTTTATTGTAAAAAATACAAAGATGAATTGAAATATTTGGAACAAAAAATAAAGAAAAATGAGAAGTATTTGAATATAATGAGGTTGTAAACGAAAAGATCACAGATCAAAGAAGGAGGCCCATTATGTTGAGCAGAAAAGATTTGCTGAGAACTGCTTTTGATGAAGCAGTGAGAGTAGTTAGCATCAGCTGGACGGAAGAAAAAGTGGCCAGGGCGGCTATAGAAAACAGAATGAACGATTACGCCCGACGGGAGGGAGTAACGTTTTCTGATCACGAGATCTGCCAGGCCGTTGAAGACGGATTAGATTCGCTTAAAAAAGCAGGAGACGATTTCAAATATCAGATGAAGATGATGAACTAAGCTCAACCGCTGCCGAAAGCTTGAACCGATTTTAATGATAAAAAACAGCTACCCGGAAAGATCGACAAGACAGAAGGCAGCTGTTTTTTGATATCTTCATTTTGATTTCTCCTATAAATAAAATAAGACGCATAAGGTCCATGTCCGGACTTACGTGTCTTGCTGCTCGACGATATAAATATTTTACCACCGATGAAAATAAATTTTCAAATGTTTTTTGAAAAATTTCTAAATAGTGATAAAATATAAAAAAGGAGGTCGACGAGATGAAAAACTTTTATGTGACATATAAATTTAAAAATGCGAAAGACAGAAGCGAATTTCTCAGAGAAGTAAAGCCATATGCGCAGATCAGCAGACAAGAAGAGGGCTGCGTCAGATATGACTATTATTATCCGGCAGAGTCGGATCTTGAACTTATGTTATGGGAACAGTGGGAGACTGCAGGCTGCCAGGAAGAACATATGAGAAGGCCGCATTTTGCCAAGATCGGCGAACTTAAAGAAAAATATGAAGCAGAAACAGAATTGATGACTGAAGAAACAGTATAGAGAGGGTAAAGAAAATTTATGAAGGTCAAACAGGCTGACCGTCTCATAGGCGTACCTATGTCAAAGACGAGAATAATATTTGCCGAATGTGCCAGGCTTGCAGGCGAAGGCGTAGACGTAACGGCGCTTACTCTTGGAGAACCGGATTTTGACACCCCTGAATTTATAAAGGAGTCATGCAAGAAAGCCCTTGACGAGGGACATACAAAGTATACCGACAATATCGGAATACTTCCTCTGCGCATAGCTATATGCGATAAGCTCAAGAGAGAAAACGGTCTCGATTATGATCCGCAAGAGATAATCGCAACTACAGGAGTAGCTCAGGGAATGTTCGCCGCAATGCTGTCATTTCTGAATCCGGGAGACGAAGTGTTAATACCCGATCCCGTGTATCTGACGTATTCTGCTATTCCCAAGATAGCGGGAGCCGAAGTGAAAAGATATAAACTTCTGGAAGAAAATAATTTTAACATCGATGTCAAGCAGATTGAGTCTCTCATAAGTGAAAAGACCAGGATGATCGCAATAGTATCTCCGAACAATCCCACGGGAAGCGTGTTGAAAAGAGCTGATGTTGAGGCGCTGGCAGATATAGCAAAAAAACATGATCTTTTAGTGCTTTCTGATGAGATATACGAAAGACTGACTTACAGCGAAGAAAATCCTCATATAAGCATAGCCTCCCTGCCGGGAATGAAAGAGAGGACCATCTTGCTTAACGGGCTTTCTAAGAGTATGGCAATGACGGGCTGGAGGCTGGGATATATAGCCGCAGATGAGAAATTGATAGATCCCCTTAACAGAATGTGCTTTTATATGACAGCCGGCGCCACATCTTTTGTTCAGGAGGCGGCCGTAACAGCCCTGTCACATGATGAGGGATCTGTTGAGAAGATGAGAAGCGAATTCAAAAAACGCAGAGATTTTCTGTTTTCGTACATAGACAGTACGAAAAATTTCAGCTGCGTCATGCCCGAAGGAGCGTTTTACGTTTTTATGAATATCAAAAGAACCGGCATGTCGTCAGATGAATTTTGCGAATATGCACTTGAAAAACATCAGTTAGCATTTATACCGGGAGACGCATTCGGAGAATGTGGACAGGGGTACGTAAGGATATCTTACGCCGCATCTATGGATAAGCTTAGGCAGGCTATGGACAAGCTTGCAAAGATAGACAGAGAAATTTCTGAGGATAGGATATCTGTGCGGAAATAAATATAAAGGCGCCGAGAACTCTTCTCATATTAAAAAACATTACCCTGCGCTCCTTGAATTCGCGCCAAAAAAGCGTTAAAATATATGGCAGTACAAGAGGGAGGCCTTAAGTGGAAAGCGAAAATATGGAACACATGGACAAGACGGAACATGAGGAAGACTGCGGCAAAAACGATGGTTTGAGAGCTGACGAAAGACGGGACATATTAGAAGAACGTCTTGAGGCAGACGCTTGCATAGAATCGACGTCGGAGGAGGATGCAAGGACGGCGGAAGAAGAGGAAGAATATTATCTGGCTTGCGAGAGGAGATGGGTATTTCTCATGCTCATGCTGGTGGCAGGGTTTTACGGAGTATTCACCTTTTTGTTGCGGGGAGGAGTGTTCTGCAACGCGCAGACCGGAAATTTTGTATTTTTGGCCATTGCCATAGGAACCTTTCAATGGAAGCAGGCCGTCTATTATCTGCTGCCTATGAGCGCTTATCTGCTGGGTACTATGGTCTCCGAAATCATACCAAGGCCTGTAAAGCGGACGCATATCATAAGATGGGATACGCTTTTAGTTCTCATAGAAATGATAGCTGTAATAATACTGGGGTGGCTGCCCGAAACTGCGCCCCATCAGATATCGCAGATAACTATCAATTTTATCTGCGCCATGCAGTATAATACTTTCAGGCAGGCGCAGGGCATACCTATGGCTACGACTTTCTGCACCAATCACGTCCGGCAGATAGGTCTTACGATAGTAAAAAAGCTGCGAAAGAAATCCGGCGGCGATGTGGATATAAAGATGTGGACGCATATACGGATGCTTCTTTTCTTCGTCATAGGCGGAGCGGCTTCGGCCGTTCTCTGCGGAATTTTCAAGGGAAAAGCCATATGGTTCACCCTTATTCCCCTCACCATAGTGTTTACGGGACTCCTCTATGCAGACAGAGTTACAGAACATGACAAGATAGAGGAGACGCCAAGGGGACATTAGAAGAATTCACTTGACAATAACAGCTTATTAAATTATGATATAAGTATAAATTGAATATTACAGAAGTGGCATCTCGGAAGTCCTGTCAAAATCAGGCGCTGTGTCTCAGCAACCGTGGTATCAACGAAAGGATCGGCGTTCTTCGCGCAGTCACTGAGGGTTTAAACCTCGGGAAGACATCTAAGTAGGTTTGTAAAGATTAAGTCGGTAGACCTGTCACTTTTTAAGCATAGTCTTCTGAGATAGGACTGCGATAGATCTTTTAAACAGCCTTTTTCTGTGTTTGAGATATCATTGTGATATTTACGCAGCAGAGAGAAAGTCTTGGCGAAGTTACCTTTCTTACATTGGTTGTATTAGAGAAAAATCAGCGGACACTCAGAAACGAGTGTCTTTTTTATATATCGGAGGCGGGAGATATGCTCCCCGCAAATGGAGGTATGAGATATGAGACTTGCCTGGCTCAAGAACCCTGATAACGTAGTATATGCAGATATAAATGAATTTGCCGACAATTTCGGCAAAGAGACAGGCATAAGCGGCCTGAGAAAAAAGCTGGATGAGTTTAGGAATAATCCTGAGAAAGATGGAATATACCTGAAAGGAACCAAGCGGACGACTCTCAAAGTCTTCATTCCGGACCTGTATTTCGAAGGTGAAGAAAAGCTGAATATGGGAGACAGCGTGTGGATATTTATGGGAGAATACTACCCATGTTACTGCCTGTACTGGCCGGAAGAAAATTCCGAAGACCAATAGCAGTATACAGCCATTATATGGCAAGATCAAAGTTGACAGCATAGTTTAAAAACTTTTCATCCTTTGCGGGAGCGGGCAAGCGATTGCCCGCTTTCGCTGTGTCAAGATATAAATTGACGCAGGTTTTACCTTGGACCTCTTATCTGCGCAGGCGTAAGGCTAAAGTCTGCAATGAAATCTTCGTTCAGATTCGGTCAGGCAGGCATAAAACAGTATCTTCCTGATTGTCGATTTATGAAATTGGTGGTATAATATATCGGCTGGAATATATGTTCTTAAAACGGAGGAGGTAAGATTGACAATGAATAATCTTAAAGATATATGCAAAATCGCAGTAGTGCAGGCTTCACCGGTGATGTTCGACGCCGGAGCATGTACAGACAAGGCTGTGGAGCTGATCGAAAGAGCCTCCCGCAAAGAGAAGGACGGCAGTCATGCAGAACTGATAGTCTTTCCGGAGCTATTCATACCTGGTTACCCTTACGGTATGACTTTCGGCTTTACGGTAGGAAGCCGCAAAGAAGAAGGCAGAAAAGACTGGAAGATATATTACGACAACTCTATAGTAATTCCCGGACCTGAGACGAAGAAGATAGGAGAGGCGGCCCTGGCCGCAGGAGCCTATGTCAGCATAGGAGTTTCAGAAAGAGATGAAAAGACAGCAACTCTTTATAATACGAATTTATTCTTCTCTCCTGAGGGAGAGCTCGTCGCTGTCCACAGGAAGCTTAAGCCTACGGGGGCGGAGAGAGTAGTATGGGGAGACGCCGACAAAGGATATTTTCCTGTGGCAGAAACGCCGTGGGGACCTATGGGTAGTCTGATTTGCTGGGAGAGCTATATGCCTCTGGCAAGAGTAGCCCTTTATCAGAAGGGAATCACCATTTACATATCGCCTAACACCAATGATAACCAGGAGTGGCAGTCCACCATAAGGCATATAGCCATAGAAGGACACTGTTACTTCATAAATTGCGACATGTATTTTACGAGAGATATGTACCCTGACAATATCTGCTGCAGGGATGAAATAGAAAGACTGGACGACGTCGTATGCCGGGGAGGAAGTTGTATCGTTGACCCTTATGGCCACTATGTGACTCAGCCCGTATGGGACAGAGAAGAGATAATATATGCGGAGCTTGATATGCAGAAAGTTCCCGCAAGCCGGATGGAATTTGACTGCTGCGGCCATTATTCGAGAAACGATGTTCTTGCTCTCAGCATAGATGATAAGTAGGAGGATGTCATGAAGTTTGCTTATATAAACGGAATTATCCTAAACGGATCTGAGGATATGAGGCCGCAAAAGGGAATGATGATCCTCACCGACGGAGAAAAAATTGAATCTGTGGTACCGCAGACGGCAAAAGTCCCCGAGGGCTATCAGCAGGTAGACCTAAACGGCAGATACATAATGCCAGGCTTAATAAATATGCACCTGCACCTTCCGGCCAGCGGCAGACCTAAGAAGAAAGAAGAAGACAACGTTAAAAAAGTCAGACTTTTGACCGGCAATGCGCTTTTCAGGCGAATTATCAGATCGATGTGCGAAAGATATGCAAAGACTCAGCTCATGAGCGGGGTGACAACTATAAGGACTATGGGAGGCGTACTTGACATCGATTCTCAGATCAGAGACAGGATCGATCAGGGAAAGATCACTGGTCCAAGAATATTGGCCGCCGATATGGCGGTATCGGTAGAAGGAGGCCATATGGCTCATTCTCTTGCATATGCCGCCCACAGCCAAGATGAAGCCCGGAGCCTGGTGAGAAAGATTCTCAAGGGCAGGCCTGATGTGATAAAACTTATGATTACAGGAGGCGTACTCGACGCTAAAGCCAAGGGGGAACCGGGAGAACTGAAGATGCCGGCAGAGTATGTAAAGGCCGCGTGTGACGAAGCCCACAGAGCCGGGCTCAAGGTTGCAGCCCACGTTGAAAGCACCGAAGGCGTCAGATGCGCCCTTAAAAACGGCGTCGATACCATAGAGCACGGAGCCGTGCCGGATCAGGAGATAATAGAGCTCTTCAAAGAGAGGGGCGCATGCCAGATAGCTACCATTTCGCCGGCTCTGCCGTTTGCTCTGTTCGACAGGAGTATAAGCGGAGTCAGCGAAGTCGCGCAATACAACGGAAAGATAGTGTTTGACGGTATCATCGAGTGCGCCAGGACGTGTCTTGAAAATGGCATACCGGTCGGACTGGGAACAGATACAGGCTGTCCGTATATAACGCATTACGACATGTGGAGGGAACTGAATTATTATCATAAATACTGCGGTGTTTCCAGATCTTTCGCACTTTATACGGCTACTAAGCTCAATGCCCGTCTCGCAGGAATAGGAGATGTGACGGGGTCTATAGAGGAAGGAAAATGCGCCGATTTCGTGGTGACGAAAGAAAACCCTCTTAAAGATCTTCAGGCGCTGAGAAATATAGATATGGTGGTTGCCAGAGGCCATATCATAAGACATCCTAAAGTGAAGAAGATGCCGGAAGTCGAAAGACAGCTGGATAAGTTTCTGTAGAAGTTTAAAGCATACGGATTAAAAGAGACGGAGGCTTTTTGAAGAAAGGACTTTAAATGGAGTTATTCATAGCGTTTGGCATATTCATCGCATCCATGCTTACGGCAGTGATAACCGGATACTCGATGATACTGCCTCTACTGGTGGGGCTGGCAGCTTTTATGGCGGTAGGAAAGATAAGGGGATTTTCCCTTGGAAGCATGGCCGAGATGAGCAAAAAAGGCATCCTGGATTCCATCGTAGTCATAAAAGTGATGTTGGTGATAGGGATTCTCACGGCTGTCTGGAGAGTATCGGGGACTATAACCGTGTTCGTATATTATGGCATGAAAGTTATAATGCCGCCGATATTTCTTATAGTTACGTTTGCGCTGTGCTGTCTTTTGAGTTACGCCATAGGAACTTCTTTTGGAATAGCCGGCACGGTAGGCGTAATATTCATAGCCCTGGCCCGCAGCGGCGGAGTTGATCCGGTGATTGCCGCAGGGGTGATAATGTCAGGAGTATATTTTGGAGACAGATGTTCTCCCGTGTCCTCCAGCGCCAACATGGTGGCCGGAATAACCGATACGAAGATATACGACAATGTAAAGATAATGTTCAGGACGGCGATGCTGCCGCTGGTGATCGCATTTATGGCATATGCCGTACTATCGGTGACTAATCCCATAAGTCATGTTGACGAGCAGATGATAAGGGACTTTCAAAATGAGTTCAATATCTCTGTTTGGGCGTTTATCCCGGCCGTGATAATGATAGCGCTGCCGCTTTTAAAGGTGGGAGTGATAAAAGCCATGACGGCCAGTATAATAAGCGGCGTTCTGGTGGCCTGCCTTGTTCAGAAGACAGCGGTGATAAAAGTCGCCGAGATATGTATCCTCGGATATGAATCAGAAAGTCAGGGCATAGGAGCCATCTTAAACGGAGGCGGCCTAATTTCGATGATAGAGATAGTAGTGATACTGATTATCTCAAGTACATATTCGGGCATATTCAATGGCACAGGCATCTTGCTGAGCCTTCAGGATAAGCTTGCCAAGGCGTGTACTAAGATAGGAAGATTCGCAGTCATGGTCTGCATGAGCATAGGTATTTCGGCGATTTTCTGCAATCAGACCATAGGAACTCTCATGTGCTGCGACTTGATGAAGCAGCCTTACATAGACGGAGGAGGAACTTTAGAAGAGCTGGCCATAGATATGGAGAATTCAGTAATACTGATAGCCTGTTTCATTCCGTGGTCTATAGGATGCAGCGTTCCGCTTGCTCTTCTGGGTGCGGACTTTACATCGCTTCCGTTCGCGATATATATGTATGCAGTGCCGATCTGCTACCTTTTTACAAAGAAAAAATGGTTTAAAAATTGATTAGGGGGAAGACATAATTGAAGTTATTTGACAACAAAGTTCAGGAAACCAAATATAAAGTGCTGAGGGAGGTCGCTTATCAGACGTGGAAAGGAAACGACGCTTTTACAGAGTTCAACGAGATAGCAAACAACGTCATTCCTAAAGGTGAGCCGCCTCAGACTTGCTGTATATATAAGGACAGAGCCGTAGTAGCCGAGAGAATAAGGCTGGCTCTTGGAGGAAGTAAAAACAACGATAATATCGTACAGGTGATAGATATAGCTTGCGACGAATGTCCGGAGGCAGGCTATGTGGTGACGGACCTTTGCAGAGGATGTCTTGCTCACAGCTGCGTGGCTTCCTGCAAGAGGAACGCCATAGTTATCGACGAACATCAGCATGCACATATCGATAAGAGCAAATGTGTGGAATGCGGAAGATGCGCTAAGGCCTGCCAGTACAGTGCCATACATAACTTTCAGAGACCGTGCGAGAGGGCGTGCAAGGTAAATGCCATATCCATGGCGCCCGGCGGAGAAGCCGCTATAGACTATGAGAAGTGCATAAACTGCGGGGCCTGCGTCTATCACTGCCCTTTCGGAGCTACGGTAGACGTCTCGAGCATAGTAAGTGTAATAAGGGAGATAATGGCCGCTGAGGAAAAGGGTGAGGACGAGAAAGTCATAGCTATCGTAGCGCCTTCTATCGCAAGCCAGTTCCTCTATGCGTCTTTGGGACAAGTGATAACCGGAATAAAAGAACTGGGATTTGATGAGGTGCTGGAGGTGGCCGTAGGAGCAGAGATGGTAGCCTACAAAGAAGGCCTTGAGCTGAAGGAAAAGGGATTTCTTACTTCTTCTTGCTGCCCGGCGTTCGTCAAGTATATAGAGACTAAACACCCGACCATGGTGGAGCATATATCTCACAACTTATCGCCGATGGCCGAACTTGCAAAGCATGTGAAGAAGCATAAACCTGACTCCAAGATAGTATTTATAGGGCCATGTATCGCCAAGAAAGCGGAGGTCAAAAAAGATACTGTCAGCCAGTATGTCGATTATGCCATAACTTTTGAAGAACTTCAGGCTCTGTTTGACAGTAAAAATATAGAGCTCAAGAAACTGAAATGGACTGACTGGAATCAGGCCTCATATTACGGAAGAATATTCGCTACCACAGGAGGCGTGTCGGCCGCAGTTGAGCAGATGCTCAAGGAACTTAAAGTCAAAGACTTTGAATTCAATCCGATAGTATGCGATGGTATTGATAAATGCCGTACGGCCCTGCTCAGGGCGTCAAAAGGGCTGCTTCCCAATAACTTTATAGAAGGCATGGCCTGCGTGGGAGGATGTATAGGAGGAAGCGGAAATCTGGTTCGCTATGAAGACGCTCCGGAAGAGATGGAAGACCATATAGAGGACGCTGTCTCAATGGAAATGCTCCCTAATGTGAAAAAGAATATAAACATATTTTAGAAGCGAAGAGCCCGGTCTTTAATAAGACCGGGCTCGATTTGTCTCTTGAGAGCCAGTTCCAAGAGCAAAGCGAGCGGAACAAACAACCGCTGGCTATTCCGGCGATCGTGATTTTATAGGGAAAAACTTAAACTTCTTTTTTGCTTGATACCAGCCGCGATCAGTTTCTCACCTGCGCCGGAAGAGCTGATTGTGGCGATGTCAGTCCGCTGCAGGGCTTTTTTTTGATTTTTTCTCTGAAAACTCCCACAAACAGTTTTAGAAACTGTTTTACCGAGAATTTTTAGCTCAAAATTCTTGCAAACGTTCCTATTTTTGAAAGAACCGGGAATTCTGCGGCAGCGGCGTCCGTTCAGCTATGACTTGCCTTATAGGCAGTCAGCCGCAATATTATAGGTACTCATCCGGGAGATCGCCTGTTGCCGGATTGTCCAGGAGCTTTCCTTCTTTTGTGAACCTGGAACCGTGGCAGGGGCAGTCCCATGAATGTTCCTGCGGATTCCATGTCAGGGCGCATCCCATGTGAGGACATCGTTTTTCTGCGGGCCTGATAAGGTGGGCCGCAGCATTAAAGCCGTTTACTAAAAGCTGAGGACGAAGAATGGACCTTGATGGCGAAAAGACAGGAGCGAATTGATTGTCTTTACCCATGATCATATCAGCCAGAATACAAGCTGCGGCCATGGAAGATGTCATTCCCCACTTATTGAATCCGGTGGCCACAAACAGATTAGGTGTGTTTTTCGAGTACCTGCCTACGTATGGTATATCATCCAGGGTCATACAATCCTGAGCAGCCCACCGAAATTTCTCCCGGGACTGGGGATAGTATCTTTCGGTTGCTTTTTTTAATTCATCAAAGCCGCCGCCGGCTTTGCCTGTCTTATGACCGCCTCCGCCCATTAGGAGCAAATCTCCGAAGTTACGGAAAGACAGCCCTTCATCTGACTCTCCGATATACATGCCTTTTACGTCCGGGGCCGATTCTAAGGCGATTACATATGATCTTTGCTGATACATCTTGATGAAATAACTTCCGTGTTTATTGAGAAAAGGAAAGTGTGTGGCTACTATTATATTATCCGCATCTATCTTATGGCCGTTGGCGTGGGCCGTATTGCCTTCTATCTCCGCTATTTTGGTATGCTCAAATATGTTGAGATCTCTGCATATATGGCCTATAAAGCGGAGAGGATCGAATTGAGCCTGCCTGCTGAATTTTATTGAGGCCGATATCTGGAAGGGCAGAGGGAGCCAATCGTCAGGCTCAGCCTTAAAACCTATCTTCTCGAGAGCTGAAAACTCTCTTTCTATCTTGGCGGGCGAGCCGATGGTATATACGAAAGAAGGTTTTTCTTCAAAGCAGCAGTCTATAGGCGGGGCGCCGCCATTTGTACTTCCTTGGCCGCATAATGCCTTGTATTTATTTATGGCGTCTTCATTGGCATCCAGATACATCTTCGCTTTTTCAGCGCCGAAACGGCGAAGAATTTTATTGTATATAAGGCCATGCTGGGACGTAATCTTAGCGGTGGTGTTTTTAGTTATGCCTGAACATATGCACTCTGACTCTGCCAGGATATAATTTACCCCGGCCTGGTGCAGCATATAAGCGCATAAAATGCCGGCTATACCGCCGCCGATTATGAGTACGTCTGTCTTTTTATCTTCTTTCAGACTCTCAAACGAAGGTAAATTTGTATTATGAGAACAAACAGATTCCATGTTTTCACTCTCCCAATCTATTATTATATATATTGTTTCCACGGCAGCGGATTCCTATGCGGAATCGGGATGTTAGAGATCTGTTGAACGTCTTATATTTTAAGATTAGCAGGTGATCATGTATTTTTAATAATTTTTCTTTGACTTTTGGTAGTTGTTTGTGTATAATATTAATCTGTAGACTGAATATGCGCCATTAGCTCAATTGGATAGAGTCGCGCACTACGAATGCGAAGGTTGGGGGTTCGAGTCCCTCATGGCGCACCAAAAAAGTCCTGTGATCATTAAAATCACAGGACTTTTGTTTTTTGCTGACAAGAATTTTTGATAATATCCATCAAATTTGTTCGATATGTCATCATCTGTGTGCTTAAATGACCTGATCTTTTAGAAATATCTATTATTTCAATACTCGGGCTCAATACCTGATACATTTAGAGAAACTCCTCCTGGGCAGTTTGTAACCGCCTATTATGATACCGCACTGGTACTACAGGCTAAGCCTGTTTTTGATTTAGTTAAGAAACAATTTTATTTCTGCTAATCTTATGGACAGAATTGTCCATTTACTTTTTATTATTATTCATGTATCTTAAACTAGAGAGCAAAAGGAGGTGTTTTATATGAAAACTATCGGACAAAAAATTAAGTCCCTTCGTATTGCGCTTGGTTTAAGCCGAGAACAGTTGAGCGAGATTATTGAGGTTACGCATAAGTCGATTTACCGTTACGAAACAGGGAAATCCTTACCTGATACGACTGCCTTGGTAAAATTAGCAACCTATTTTGATGTTTCAACAGACTATCTGCTGGGATTATCCGGTTTAAAAAATCAGAGAAAAGAAGAGTATGGCAAAATTCGTCAATCTGGAAAGTATAACGAAATATATAAACGCTACCTTCAAAGCAGAGAATCACATGATTTTCAAAAAAAGATACATACTTTTGGATCTTTACAACATGGCAAGATGGGGAAATTATGTACGGCGGTCAGACTGAATGGTGTGGTTGGGCAGATGAAAATAAGACAATTGAGATCAGGAAGCTGAGGCCGGTTATTCCTGAGGCTGCGTATAAATGGTGTTGTCAGATCTATTCCAAACCAATGATTATTTCGAGTGAATATGATGCAGCAGTTTTTCGCATTTTTGGAGGACAGGCTATCATCAGCCGGGAAATCTGCGACAAATTTTTTCCGGAATTTGCAGAGTTTCAAGGTCCTAACCCTGAAGATAAGCTCGATCTCCTGAAACCCCCTTTTTAAAGGTGACAGGGCTATAAAATCTGAACAGTGTGTCATTATTACATGAGAATAGTTCTAACGTCAACGGTCAACTTATATTGCAATTATGAGTAATGATGCTATACTGTATGTAAAACTATGAGGGATTTCAATTCAAAAGAGAGCTTGCTATGAACAGAGAACAGCAGAGAAAATTAAGGGAACTAAAGAAAGCGCTGCCGAAGATGCTGGCTGAGAAGATAAGACCATATAAATTCAAAAAAGGGACGAGCGCGTTTGGCACGTGACGGGAGACATGTTTTTGAAATGTACGTTTTGCGTTAATGAGACAGTGGACGGCGGCTGCAAGTGCAGCATGCATATAGAGGCAAAGCCATTGTGGATAGACGATTTATTGTGGGACTGCCTCTGCATGGAGGGCAATAAAAAAGAGCCTCTCAGTCTGAGAGCAACCGGCGCATTCACGGTAAGCGGCGTCGAGATCCACCAGGAATACGATTCCCTCAAAGAATGGACGCCGGAAGAGCTGGAGAGATACGTGGATGAGTACTTGGAAGAGTTCAGCCGGATCGTTCAGACCATTACAATAGAAGACTTTTATAACAAAATAAAGGCTTCTGTTTACCATGAAGAGTTACGCGTGTCGCTGACGCTTGTTCATGACGGTAAGTATCGAGAAGCTTTAGAGTATCTCAGTGATAAAGACAAGGGCATACTTTGCAATAAGGGACTTTGGATTCACGATGGAATAAGAGCATACTGCCGGAAAAGATTAGACGATTGATACAGGGGCTGCCCTTACAGCCCGTACATTTCTTTTAGAATGGCTCTTCCGGTAGAAGTTCTGAAAAATTTATCGTACATCGCCGTTATGCTTTTCTTGTTGAAATTCATCTCATAAGCGTTTACAAGATAGTCTGCTTCTATTAAAATCTGATAATCTATTCCGTCTATGCCATCCGGAGTGTGATGATGGCCGATGAGAAAGGCTATTCTGTCGATAAAATCCTGCGAGCAGCCGAAATCTTTCAAAAACTCTCTGACGAGGGCGGGGCTCTCTATTTCTTGGTGCTTGCCGTTTACATCGCCGTATTTTTCACGGCAGAGCGGGCAGGCGATATCGTGTATGACAGCTGCCGTTTCTATGATATCCATAGTCTCCTTATCCACTTTTTCACCTTTTGCAATGATGACGGAAAAGGCATATACTCCCATAAAATGATGTATATCTGCGACTTTGCCTTCATAGTATCGGATCATTTTTTCAGTAAGTTTTGCAATTTCCACCGTAATTCTCCCTGATCAAAAGTTTGAATTGTGTTCCTTTTGGATTAAACAATATCCTACCATAAATTGATACAGGTCGCAAGTAAACTATATCTTTTTCAAGAATAGTAATTTAAAGGACGATAGTATGAAAGTAGCGAATATTGTAATTATCGTTGAATTGTGATAAACTTTTTATCTATCTGATTTGACGAAGGGGGAAAACGAAATTGAGATTTTATGATATGCTTCAGCTGGATCCGGCAGTCATAAAAAATAATATATCCGAAGCCGAGTCAAAAAAAGAAAAAAGAAGATGGGTAGCCTCGCTGCTTGTAAGAGACGTTCTGATAGTATCGTTCGCCGTGATATTCATATCGGCTATGACGGTGATCTTCGGCGAAGAAAACAGCAGCATGGCTGTCGTAATTTTCTGTATACTGCTAAGTATTCGTTTTATTGACTTTGGCTATAATGTACGCCACTCACTGTTTAGCCTGGCGGTATTATTTGCCATATTGCTGTTTTCACCTCAGGCGATACAAATGGTTTCACCTTCCATAGGATTCCTGATAAACTTTTTCTCTATATTGGTGATGACAGTGCTTGCTTGTGAAAATCCTGAGATGGGAAACGGTGGTCTGTACTTATTTGGATATATTTTTTTAACAGGAAATTTTGCAAAAACCGATGTGTTTTACGACAGAGCGCTTCTAACTCTGACAGGGTATATCATTTGTGGAGCGATATTGATAATAAAACACCGCAATAAAAATAGAGACGTTTCACTTGGACATGTGGTCGGTGGCTTTGATATCAGAGATCCTAAGTCTCAGTGGCAGCTTCAGCTTGCTCTTGGAATAAGTTTGCTTTTCTTTCTTAATCGTCTTCTGGGGCTGGATCGCTTTATATGGGTCGGTTTTGCCTGCTCGTCCCTTCTGTCTTCATATCCTCTCAATGTGAAGGAACGTTTGCCTCAGAGGGCTGCCGGAGTAGTTCTCGGATCCATAGCTTTTGGATTAGTGACAATTTTTCTTCCGGAGAAGTATTTCTTTGTTCTGGGACCTGTGTCAGGTTTGTGCTTGGGACTTTGCGCTACATATAAGTATAAGACATTATTCAATTGTTTTGGAGCGCTTTCTTTGGCTATGACAATTTATGGCATAGAAGGGTCTGTGCTACTGAGAATACTCAACAATATGATCGGAATATTTTTCGGAGCTTTATTTTTTCACTTCTTTCAGAAAGTATTTATACCTCTTCTTCCGGAAACTGACAAAGAAAAGCAGAGCGGAGACTGAGGCGGCAAACTTGACAATGCCGGCCCCATCTGTTATGGTAATCTAATCAAGAAAAAAATCTACAAGGGACATACCAAGGAGGACTGTTTTGGACAGCAAAATTCTTTTTAAAAATGAGACTACTTATACGCCGGAAATAGCCATGGAAGCGGGAGATGCGTTTTGGGAGATACAGCCTGCTTACAGAAAGAGGGCGAAGAGATTTAGGCTGGGAGCGGGAATCCTGGCGGTTACCTTTGCGCTGCTGGCCATTTTAGTGGCCAGAGAAAACGGGTTCGGCATAGTTTCCGTAGGAGCCCTTGTCATGGCAGCAATAGCCCTTGTAGGCTTTATAAAGGGCGAGCAATTGGTCAAAGGCTCGGCTAAGAATTTGCAGGCCATGAATACCAGAGTAAATTACGGGATAAGTGAAAACTTTTTTTTCGTTTTAAACAGAGAATATCTGCGAAAACAAAAAAATGATGAACAGGCTGCTATAGAGAGTCCCGATCTAAAGGATCCTGATGAGGAAATCCCTGAACTCCCGCAGGAAGAAGACTTCGCCGAACCGGAAGAACCTTCTGATGAAAATGAAGAGCCGGAAACAGAAGATGAAGAAGAATATTCCGACAACGAATATGCCGACGAATTTCTTTCTCTTGAAGATCTGCTGGTATGCGTAGTGACTGAGAATCTGTACATACTCATATGGGAGAAGCCTTATTACATATTGGACCGACATGGCTTCGAAGATGAAAAAGACGGCGAGTTCAGACAGTTCATCGAAGAAAAAGCGAGAATCATAGAGGCGTAGATACTGGTTGTGTAAAAAAACAAGTAATAAAAAATTATTACTTGTACAAAACGACTTGACAAAACGTCTTTTCAAAAGTATAATTGACACGCAGTTAAAAATTGACTGCGATTTGCGGCTGTGCTGGAATTGGCAGACAGGCAAGCTTGAGGTGCTTGTGTCCGAACGGGTGTACGGGTTCGAGTCCCGTTGGCCGCACCAATAAAAAGAAAAAAGACATCCTTAATCGGGATGTCTTTTTTATGTATATAACGCATAGGAGTTTATCATAGCAGAGACGTTGACTTATTTGCTCCTCCCGATCTTTTACAGCAGCCGGAATTGACCGGCTCTTTTTTACGTTAAAAGTACTTATTGCGGATAGACGCTCGGAAAAAGAGATAAAATAAAGTCAGCATTTTATTATGGAGGTAAACATGGAAGAAAAGATCATCAGCGAAAGCCTTACAAAGGACTTTAGGCATCATTTGGCGAGAGAGGAACGAAGCGATTCGACCATAGAAAAATATGTAAAGGAAATCTTGAGATTTGCGCAGTGGATGAAAGGACTGCCGGTTACGAAAGAAGAGGTGTCTAGGTGGAAGGAACATCTCCTAAAAGAAAAATTTGCTCCGGCGACCGCAAACGTGAGATTGGCCGCCCTCAATTCATTCTTTGATTTCTGCGGCTGGCAAGACTGCAGAGTGAAGAGCCTGAAACTGCAGAAGAAAATGTTTCGCGATTCGTCAAGAGAACTGAGCAGAGAAGAATATGAACGGCTTTTGAAAGCAGCCCGCGATACGGGAAAAGACAATCTGATGCTCATCATAGAGACTATCTGTTCTACGGGGATAAGAGTGTCGGAGATAAAGTATATAACGGTGGAGTCTGTAGGAGACGGCAACGCCAGGACTATAAACATTAAAAACGAGGGAGCGAATAATAATCATGGAGCATTTCAGATAAATAAAGGCGCAAAGCTTACGATAGCCACCAGTCAGTCTGATAGGGACGATCTCCTGATCATTGACGGAAGCGCTGCCGCCTGCGCGTCTTCAATGGCTGTAGAGAATTGCGATTATGGCGATCTGATCACCTGCAGAGGAACGCTGATCTTTAGCGGAGGAACTCTGCAAAACAGTCATTGCACTCAGCCCGGCGGAGGGGCTGTCGTAGTCAGCGGAAACGACGCTGAATTCGATATGACTGGAGGAACTATAAGAGACAATACTTTCAATAATCAATATGGAGGAACCGTAAGGATAGCTTTCGGAGCAAAATTTGAAATGAATGGCGGCGCCATCTGCGAAAATGAAACTAAACTTCCTTCTGGCGGAGCTATCAATAATGCGGCGGTATATGTGGAAGCTGCAGGAAATTCGAGCTTTTATATGAAAGGAGGCCAGATTACGGGAAATTACGGAGACAGCGGAGGTGTGTTCATAGGGGAACCTGCGCCCTCGGACTTCAGTTCTGTGGCCACCATGGAGATGAACGGAGGAAGTATCTCCGGGGACACGGCTGACAAATATGGCGGCGGCATAATGGTATGCGGCCAGGCCAGAGTAACAGTCAACAAAGGGGAAATAAGCGGTAATACAGCCATAATCGGCGGCGGCGTCGCAGTCTACGACCTGTATACCGATAGGGGAATGGGACAAGATTATGATCAGTGGAAGAACTTTTTCCCTGCCGAATTCACTATGAATTACGGAGTTGTAAACGGCAATAAAGCCGTCTACAGAGCAAGCGAAGGGGACGGAGGATGCGGCGGAGGAATCTACGTAGGCTCTGTGCCTTATACCCTTCATATGTATGACGCCGTCATAACGGAGAATACAGCTGAACTTTTAGGCGGCGGCCTTTAGTTCTGCCCTACGGGAGACGCTACCAATACCGTTACCAACGGCGGCGCCATCTATGGAAATAAAGCCGGGGAAAACGGTGCGGGAGACGATTTTGTATCAGTTCTGCGAGAGGGAAAAGGCCATTACGTCACGCTGGCCGACAGGATGCTTGGCGGCGGAGAAATAAAATGGTATAAAGACGGAGGCGTATTGGATGGAGCCGCATCGGGAACAAACGTACTCGGTCTGCCGGACGGCTCTGCAAGATATGATAAGGACAAACCCGGAGAACGAATTCAACATATAAATATGAAAGAAGAAGGATTCGCGCTGAAGGCAGAAGTTACAGAAGCGAGGATCAAGCTGGCGTAGTCTCAGGCAAAGCTTACGGTCACCGGCAACAGTTCTGCCAGAGGAGGAGGCATAGGATCAAATGGGGGAATAGTCATAGGAACTCCCGACGAATGGACTTTAAATATCAAAAAAGTATGGGATATCGAAGATGAAAAAGATGACGAGCCTGTAAACATATATTTGAAGATAGGGGAACATCTGTTAGACCACGTCTCTTTAAATGAAGGTAATGGCTGGCAGGTGTCATTTACCCAGCTTCCGAACCCCGAAAGCCTGAGCAATGTTTCCATAGCAGTGGTGGAAGAAAACGGCCAGCAGTATCAGGTTTCTTACAGCGACATGCAAATCGACAAAGACAATAAGACGATGTTCATAACGGTGACCAACAAGTCTCCTCTCAAATTGGGGAACCTCAAGGTGACAAAAACCGTGACGGGAGATTTATCCGACAGCCAGGACAGATTCCCCATACAGATAAAGCTGTCGGACGACAGCATTGAGGGAACGTTTGGAGATATGGTCTTCGAAAAGGGCGTGGCGCTCATTGAACTGTCTCATGGGGAGTCTGCCCTAGCCGAAGGGCTGCCGGCTGGCATCGAATATACGGTGACTGAAATCGATACGCTGGGATATAAGGCCACATATAAGAATGCCGAGGGTGTTATAATTGAGGATGAAACGGTATCGGCCGAAGTCATAAACGAAAAGACCTCCGTGAAAAAGGATGATGAAGACAAGACTCCGGGAGAACCGGAAGATACAGCGCCTAAAACAGGAGATTCCGGCAACCTGAATTTATATATCGCGATAATGGCCGGTACCGGCGCCGGCGCAGCGATGTTTCACAGAAAAGAACGAAAAACGCAGATGAGGTAAAGATGAAAAGAGAAATCATAGAGGGACAAAGCTTTGGAGAATGGGAGGTCATAAGTTATGCGGGATGCCGCGGCAACAAGAAGACCTACTATAACTGCAGGTGCCGGGGATGCGGAGAGATATATCAAGTCAGAAAAGATAAGATGAAAAGCGGAGAGAGCACCAGGTGTTTTCAGTGCGCAAAAAAAATCAAAAGACAGACCCATGGTGAGACTGTGCAAGAGGGCTGACGACCCCTCTGTGATGATCAGTAGAGAAAACTGGCGTGTCAGATTAGACCTGATACGCCGGTTTTTTATTTTTAAAGTATTGCGCATAAATCTCTGTGAATGATACAATAAAAGAAAAAGGAGGCGCTTGATGCACATACCCGTTCTTATTTCTGATCTGGCAGTCATGCTCATAACGGCAGGGCTGATAACCATTCTCTTCAAGAAAATCAAACAACCGTTGGTTCTGGGATATATATTGGCAGGGTTTTTGATAAGTTCGTACTTTCCATTCTTTCCGACGGTAGTCGATACCGACAGCATAACGACATGGAGCGAGATCGGGATCATATTCCTGATGTTTCATTTGGGGCTTGAGTTTAATCTGCATAAGCTGGCCCGCGTAGGAAGCACGGCCATAATCACCGCCATAGTTGAGGTCATAGGCATTTTGGCAGTTGGATTTTTAGCCGGCCGCCTGCTGGGATTTGGAGTGATGGACAGCGTGTTCCTGGGAGGAATGCTTTCCATGAGTTCCACGACCATTATAATAAAGGCATTTGATGAACTGCAGCTCAGAGGAAAGAAGTTTACGGAACTTGTATTCGGCACTCTGGTGATAGAAGATATAGTAGGGATTTTTATGATGGTCATCCTCTCTACTATATCGGTAAGTAAAAATGTTACGGGTGGTCAAGTTGCCGGAAGCCTGTCTCTGATGATACTCTATCTCATCATATGGCTGATCTTGGGCATATACTTTCTTCCTACTTTTCTCAACAGAACCATAAAACTGATGAACGACGAGATGCTTCTCATCGTCTCCTTGGGAGTATGTTTCGGAATGGTCATATTGGCAAATGCTCTGGGATTTTCATCGGCGCTTGGGGCTTTCCTCTCAGGTTCTCTGCTGGCGGGAACAGTTCATGTAGAGAGAATAGAACACCTGACTAAAGGCGTAAAAGACCTGTTCGGAGCAGTATTCTTCTTATCGGTAGGCATGCTGGTAAACCCTCAGACTCTGGTGGAATATGCAACGCCTATAATCGTGATAACTGCCGTTACTATATTCGGCAAGCTCATATTTTCTTCTCTGGGCATGCTATTGTCAGGCCAGACTCTGGATAACGCCTTAAGATGCGGTTTCTCTCTTGCGCAGATAGGAGAGTTCGCCTTTATCATAGCTTCGCTTGGAATGAGCCTGGGCGTGACGGGAGACTATCTTTATCCTATCGTCGTATCTGTATCGGTCATAACGACTTTTACCACTCCTTTCTGCATAAAGACAGCTCCGAAATTTATCTCTGTCATAGAAAAACATCTGCCTGACAGTTTAGTGGCTAAACTCAATAAGTATACTTCTGAAGATCAGGCCGAAAAAGAGAAGGATAATGACTGGTATTTGTACATAAAGAAATATTTCAGGAGAGTGGTGGTCTTCGGAGGTCTGATGCTGGTCATAGCGATATTCGGCATTCATGTGGCGGAACCGGCTCTATCGGGATATATGGGAAAGACGGCCGCAGACACTATCACATGTGTCTTGATATATGTGTTTATGGCTCCTTTTGTAGGCCCTATGATGAACCTGCACAACAATTTGTTTACATCTTTATGGTTAAAGAGAAAATCTTTCAGGCTTCCGCTGATAGTCCTCAATCTGATTAAAGTGGCTATCGCCGTATCCATAGCGATGATTCCTCTGGCAGTCCTCTTCAACGTCAAAGCCATATGGCTGTTTTTCATAATCGTAGGTATAATGGTCATTCTGGGAAGATCCGACGGCATGACGGGCTGGTATCTTCAGCTGGAGACCAGATTCCTGAGAAATTTCAACGAAAGAATAATAAAAAGAGAAGAAGCTCTGGGGATGAAAGAGACCTGGCTTGACAACAAACTGCATATAATATCTTTCTTCGCGCCGAAGGAAGGAGAGTTTCTTGGAACTCCCTTAAGAGAACTGGACTGGGGATACAGATATAACGTGTATGTGGTCAAGATACAGCGGGGGACTCATACTTACATACTGCCGAAAGAAAACGTCTCTATCCAGGCCGGCGATAAAGTCTATGTAGTAGGCGAGGAGATGGCCATAATGAATTTCTATAAGATAATAGACTCCGAGCCTTGCAAGAGGATGAGAACCGTCAGACAGTTCATGGACAGCGGATATCCCGACGTGGATAAAGCTCTGGCCATATGCGCCGTGAAAATAACGGGACAGGAGGATTTCGCAGGCAAGAGCATAAAGAACGGAAATGTCAGAAGCCACTGGAACTGCATGATCCTGGGGCTTCAGAGAAAGGGTCTGACCGTAATAATGCCCAACGCAAGTATGATAATTTCAAAAGGGGACATAATGTGGGTAATGGGATCCAATAATAATGTAGGAAGATTGGCCTCCGAGTACGATGAATATTCGGAGGAATAAAAAAATAAATAAAATTTAAAAAAACTATTGACAATTGAGCGCGTATTCAACTATAATAAGAACAGTTGAAGAAACGCTCAATTATTTTTAAATATTTCGGAGGTATAAAATGAAAAAGACTTATTTATTAAACGGACTGGACTGTGCTCACTGTGCGGCCAAGATAGAAAAGGGAGTCGCAGATATCGACGGAGTGACTAATGCTTCTGTAAGCTTCCTCACTACAAAGCTGACGTTTGAAGCGCAAGATGATAAGATAGACGAGATCGTCAAGAAGGCGAAAAAGGTAATAAAAAAAGTAGAACCTGACGTAGAGATCAAGGAACTGTAGAAACTGCAAGAGGGGATAGGGAGGCAGAATATGAAAAAACGTATAACGAGAATAGCTATAGGCGCAGTGATATATGTAGCCGCCTTATTGCTGCCTGACAGTCCGCAGGGGCTCAAGCTGGGAGTCTTCATTGCAGCTTATGCAGTCATAGGATACAGAGTGGTCTGGAACGCTTTGCGGGGCATATTAAGGGGACAGATGCTGGATGAGAATTTTCTCATGTCCATAGCCTCAATCGGTGCCTTCTTTGTAGGAGAATACCCGGAGGCAGTGGCGGTAATGCTGTTTTATCAGGTGGGAGAAACATTTGAAGATTACGCCGTAGGCAAATCGCGCAGATCCATCACTCAGCTCATGGATATAAGACCCGACAGTGCGAATCTTAAAACACCTGAAGGCATAAAAGAAGTAGACCCTAACGAAGTCAAGCCGGGGGATATAATAATAGTCAGGCCCGGAGAAAAAGTTCCTCTCGACGGCAAGATCATAGAAGGGGTGTCGTCGCTGAACACAGCCGCGCTGACAGGGGAATCTCTGCCTAAAGATGTAGGCCGGGGAGATGAGATCCTCAGCGGATGCGTCAATATGAGAGGAGTGCTCACGGTAGAAGTAACTAAGCATTTCGGGGAATCCACCGTAAGCAAGATACTGGATCTGGTGGAAAACGCCGCCAACAAGAAATCCAAGACTGAAAGCTTTATAAGCAGGTTTGCCGTAGTATATACGCCGCTTGTAGTAGGAGCAGCAGTTCTGCTGGCAGTTCTTCCGCCTCTCCTTATAGAAGGAGCTCTCTGGAACGATTGGATATACAGAGCTTTAAACTTCCTCGTAGTATCCTGCCCATGCGCCTTGGTCATATCGGTGCCCCTGAGCTTTTTCGGAGGCATAGGCGGCGCTTCGAAGGCAGGCGTGCTGGTCAAGGGAAGCAACTACTTGGAAGCCATGTCCCAGGTACAATGGGTAGTCATGGATAAGACGGGAACTCTTACGGAAGGAGTTTTCCATGTAGAAGATATCTTCCCTGAAGAGGGTTTCAGCGAGAAAGAACTCATCGAATATGCTGCTATGGCCGAAAATTATTCTAACCACCCTATCTCTCAGTCTCTGAAAGAGGCTTATGGCAAGGATATAGACGAAAGTCTCATAAGCGGTGTGGAAGAATTAGCGGGAAAAGGCGTGACGGCGGAGGTTAAGGGGCATAAAGTGGCCGCCGGAAACAAAAAGCTGATGGCTGATAAGACCGATTTTGAAGGTCAGCTAAAGGAACACAGCGGAGGAACACAGGTCTACGTGGCAGTAGACGGAAAGTATGCCGGTTGTATTTTGCTGGCCGATAAGATAAAAGAAGACGCATATAAAGCAGTTGCGGCGCTTAAACGTGAAGGTATACAGACAGTCATGCTGACAGGGGACAGCAGAGAAGTAGGGGAAGCTGTAGCGGAACGCCTGGGTATCGACAAGGTTCACGCCGGCCTGATGCCTTCCGATAAGGTCAGAATAGTAGAGGATATACTTCATGCTAAACCTGAAAAGAAAAAAGTCGCTTTCGTGGGAGACGGAATAAACGACGCGCCTGTATTGGCCAGGGTAGACGTAGGTATCGCCATGGGGGCCCTCGGATCCGACGCAGCTATTGAGGCTGCCGACATGGTCATCATGGAGGATCAGCCGTCCAAGATATCCAGCATGATTCACCTGTCTAAAAAGACTATGAGGATAGTGTATGAGAACATCGTCTTCGCTCTGGGCATAAAGGCTGCAGTTTTAGCGCTCAGCGCCCTCGGCATCGTAGGTCTGTGGGCGGCAGTCTTCGCAGATGTTGGAGTTTCAATGCTTGCAGTGCTCAACGCTTTGCGCTGCCTCAGCTCGAAGGTTGAGTAAAAATTAACGAAAAAAGTTCATCGAAACGTCATAAAAACCCTCTTGACTAAGAGGGTTTTTGCTACTATAATAAGTTTCATGTCAAACAGTTTGATGTATGACAAATGTTAAACGAAGGTGAGGAAATGAAGAATAGCGATATCGGCAAACAGCTTGCTACTTTAAACCATGTCATAAAGAAAAATGTGGAGGGACAGATGCAGGGAGATCTGATGAAGATTTCTATGGCCAACGGTTATATTTTGTCCTTTCTTCATGAAAACAGAAACAGAGACGTCTTTCAGAAGGATTTTGAGGATGCATTCGGCATAACCAGATCCACCGCTTCAAAAGTATGTTCGCTGATGGAGACAAAAGGACTCATACACAGACAGCCGGTGAGCGATGACGCCAGGCTCAAAAAAATCACTCTGACAGACAGAGGAGAGACCATGCGCCGTGAAATGATAGAAGGCAGAAAACGTATGGAAGCCAAACTGACCGCCGGGTTCAGCAGCGAAGAACTTCAAAACCTGCGGGATTATCTGCGGCGTATGAAAGAGAACATGAAGAGATAGAATAGAAAAGGGGGAGTGTATAAGTATGATCAAAAAATTAGCTTCACAGATAAAGGAGTATAAAAAGACGGCTGCCGTTACGCCTGTCCTTGTACTCCTGGAAGTCGTTATGGAAATATTGATCCCGCTCATAATGGCTGAACTCATAGATAACGGTATAGACGGCGGTTCTATGCCTCAGATAATAAAATACGGGATAATGCTCATCGTTGCAGCAGTCTTAGCCCTGATCTTCGGCATAGCTGCGGGAAGGACGGCTGCCGTAGCCTCCGCAGGATTTGCTAAAAACCTCAGAGGCGCCATGTACGATCATGTACAGGATTTTTCTTTTGCCAGCATAGATAAATTCTCCACGGCCAGCATAGTGACGAGACTTACCACTGACGTAACCAACGTTCAGATGGCCTTTCAGATGTGCATAAGAATAGCCGCCAGAGCGCCGGGAATGTTGATCTTTGCGCTGATAGCCTCTTTTGGAATAGACGCACAGCTGTCTCTGGTGTTCCTCGGAGTGCTGCCTATACTGGGAATAGGTCTGTATATTTTGATAAGAGCCGTATACCCAATATTCAACAGAGTCTTCAAGACGTATGACAAACTTAACAATGTCGTTCAGGAGAATCTCTACGGAATAAGAGTAGTCAAATCCTATAACCGCCAGGACCACGAAGTCGAGAAGTTCAAGAAGACTTCCGGAAAAATATATCAGGATTTCTCAAAAGCTGAAAAGATAATGGCGTTCAACATGCCGCTCATGCAGTTTTGCATGTATCTGAGCATGATCCTCATATCCTGGTTCGGAGCCAGAGCCATAGTGGCCAGCGGAAACGATGCGGCTATAGGCCTCTCCACAGGAGAGCTGATCAGTCTGATAACTTACATCATGCAGATACTTATGAGCCTTCTGATGATCTCCATGATATTCGTCATGCTGACCATGGCCAGAGCCTCGGGAGATCGTATTGCTGAACTTCTGGATGAAGAGAGCAATCTCCACGATCCCGAAAATCCTGTCTATGATGTGAAAGACGGATCTATAGATTTTGACAACGTGCATTTCAGCTATGGAAAATCCAAAAATAAAGAAGTATTAAACGATATAAATCTCCACATCGAGAGCGGTCAGACCGTCGGCATCATAGGGGCTACAGGCTCGGCCAAATCCAGTCTGGTACAGCTTATTCCAAGGCTCTATGACGTCACATCAGGTTCCCTTAAGGTAGGAGGAACAGATGTTAAGGACTATCACATCGAGAGCCTGAGAAATCAGGTATCTATGGTGCTTCAGAAAAATACTTTGTTTTCAGGTACTATAGCCGAGAACCTCAGATGGGGAAACGAAAACGCTACAGACGAAGAACTGCGCCATGCGTGCAAGCTGGCCTGCGCCGATGAATTTATCGATAAATTTGAGGACGGCTATGAGACATATATAGAGCAGGGAGGAAGCAACGTCTCCGGGGGTCAGAAACAGAGACTGTGTATAGCCAGAGCGCTTTTGAAAAAGCCAAAGATACTCATCCTCGACGATTCTACCAGCGCAGTGGATATGAAGACCGACGCCATGATACGCCAGGCTTTCAGCACCGAAATACCGGACACCACTAAGATCATAATCGCTCAGCGTATCGCATCCGTACAGGACGCAGATCAGATAGTAGTGCTGGATGACGGAAAGATCGCAGATGTGGGCAATCATCAGCAGCTTATGAAAAACAGCGAGATCTACAGAGAGGTCTATGAGTCACAGAACAAAGGAGGTGGTCTCAGTGAGCAGTAGAGAAACTCGTAAGATGCCTATGGGAGGGAACAAGGGCTTTGGGGCAGTTCCCAAGGGACAGAAGTTCAAGCCCGGAACCATCAAAAGGCTGATGTCATATTTGAAAGAATATAAAGTAAGATTAACGGTAGTAGTGATCTGCATACTGATAAGCGCAGGGGCCAGCGTGGCCGCGTCCCTGTTCCTGCAGACACTCATAGATGACTATATAGGACCGCTTCTGCTGGAGGCCCCTCCTAATTTTGGCGGCCTGCTGCAGGCCATACTGGGAATTTCCGTAGTATTTCTTGCCGGTATCCTGGCTTCTCTCTTCTACGCCAGGACTATGGCGGTTATCGCCCAGAGTACTCTGAAGAACATCAGAGATGAGATGTTTACCAAGATGCAGACTCTTCCCATAAGATACTTCGATACCAGGACTCACGGGGATATAATGAGCTACTACACTAACGACGCTGATACACTGAGGCAGATGATCTCTCAGAGCCTGCCAAATCTGTTCTCGTCGGTAGTATCCATGATAGCGGTGCTAATATCCATGATACATCTGAGCATATGGCTGACGCTGATCGTGCTGGTATTTACAGCGGTGATCCTGATGGTGATAAAGGCCATAGCCGGAAGGAGCGGAAACTTCTTCATGAAACAGCAGAGGAGTATCGCCGACGTAAACGGTTATATAGAAGAGATGGTAAACGGCCAGAAGGTAGTAAAAGTTTTCTGTTATGAGGAAAAAGCCAAAGAGAGATTCAAAGAAAAGAACGAGAACCTTGGAAACACTACCGCTATGGCTAACACCCTGGCCAACATCCTGATGCCTGTGACCGGAGGTCTCGGTTATGTGCTCTACGTGCTGATTGCAGTTGCAGGAGGCGCCATGGGAATCGCAGGTGTAACTAATTTATCCATAGGAGGAGAAGAGTTCCTGACTCTTGGAACTATAGCATCTTTCCTAACGCTGTCAAGAAACTTCGTCAACCCTATAGCGCAGGTATCGCAGCAGCTCAACTCTGTGATAATGGCCATGGCCGGCGCGTCGAGAATATTTGAGCTTCTGGATCAGGAGCCTGAAGAAGACAGGGGAACCGTCACTTTAGTCAACGCATATGAAGACGAGTCGGGACAGCTTAAAGAATGTGAGAAGAGAACGGGAACGTGGGCCTGGAAAGACGGCGACAAGCTGATTCCTATGAGAGGAAAGATCAACCTCAAAGAAGTCGATTTCGGATATAATGAAGACGAACTGGTGCTCCATGATATAACAATATATGCCGAACCGGGACAGAAGGTTGCCCTGGTGGGAGCGACAGGAGCAGGAAAGACCACCATAACCAATCTCATAAATAGGTTCTACGATATTGATGACGGAAAGATACAGTACGACGGCATCAATATAAACAGGATCAGGAAGTACGACCTGCGCCGTTCCCTTGGAGTGGTTCTTCAGGAAGTTAATCTGTTCACCGGAACGGTGATGGATAATATACGTTACGGCAAGCTGGACGCTACGGACGAGGAATGTATCGCCGCCGCTAAACTGGCCAATGCCGACGGCTTCATACGCATGCTTCCCGACGGCTATGATACGGTGCTTTCCGGAGACGGAAGCGGTCTTTCGCAGGGTCAGAGACAGCTCATATCTATAGCCAGAGCAGCCGTTGCAGACCCGCCTGTCATGATACTCGACGAGGCCACGTCTTCTATAGACACCAGGACTGAGTCTATAGTACAGAGAGGTATGGATAATCTGATGCATGGAAGAACAGTATTCGTCATAGCTCACAGACTGTCTACCATTCAAAATGCTGATGTGATAATGGTGATGGATCAGGGACGCATAATAGAAAGAGGAAATCACGAGCATCTCATCGAAGAAAAGGGAAGATACTATCAGCTGTATACCGGCGCTTTTGAACTGGAATAGAAGCGCCTTGCAAAAAGCAGAGACCACCGGGGCCTCTGCTTTTTTGTGTAGAAGAGCAGAAGCGAAGTTGACATATAATTGTTAATTTTTTAATGAATAGAATTGACTTTTTAAGCCATCACTGTATAATAATATTGATAGATAGATATTTTAAAAAGATGAAAATACGTTAAATATGCCGGAGAGGAGATTCCGGCGCGGAGCGTTTCACCGCAGCTTTAGTTGAAACGATATCCGGCAGCAGAAGATTGGCGCCTATAAACAGAATCGATGTTTCAAATAAGCTTATGCACAGCCTTTGAAAGGAGAGTATCTATAATGTTAGGATATTATGTAACAACTGCTGTGATATTTTTTATAATGTCTGTTCTAAAGACATATGATTTAGTTATATACGGAGATATATTGGAGGCGTATAAAGGCGAAAGCAACTATATTTTAAGATTGATTACCATTGCTTTGATGTATATTGTGACCGCAGTTTTTACGGTAAAAAGCGTAAAAACTTATAGATCAAATAAATTGAACAAGAAGAAGTAAGCATACTTTTGCCGAAAGATTGCAGATTAAACTAATCTGCAATCTTTTTCGATATAGAATGACGTCAGAGTCGCATCAAAAAACTGACGTCATTTTTAATGCCTCAAAGGCTGAGATCATAGGATACAATAGAAAATAAACACATGCCGGGTTCGATGGTGATTCGCCCCGAAAAAATTTATTGACACACCTGTGTTGGAGGGGTTATACTGACTGTGATGACAACTTTACTTGTCATAATGTAAAGTAAAATTGGCAAAAATGCTGCGGGGGGGGGTAATACCTTCTCGCTATGGAGAGGAGCAGCGAGAATGCCACTGAAAAACAGATTGAAAGAATATCGCGCAAAGATCGATGCTAACCAATCCGACTTTGGCAGAATGGTGGGAGTCTCAAGGCAGACTATAAGCCAGATAGAGAGAGGCGATTATTCTCCGTCAGTGACGTTGGCTTTAAAGATAGCTAAAGCGTGCGGCGCAAACGTAGAAGATATTTTTTCCTATGAGGAGGAAGAACGCGGATGAACAATGATAAAAATAAGAGAGAAAACAGAAAAGCTCTCAGATCATTCATACCGATTTTGCTTCTCATGGCTGTAATAGGAGGAATAATAGGAGCTTTTTCCACTACCGGAACGGCGGCTTTCTGGACCGGATCCGCAAGAGTCATCTTGAGAGAAATCATGTATGTAATATCTCCCATAGGAGTGATAGTGATGACGCTGGCCGGCGCAGTCATAACACTGATATATTACAGAAAGGGAAAAAAGTACTACAAAGAGAGTCTGAGCGCAGGCGACGAAGAAACAGAAGATCTGCTGCTGGCAAACGCCGATACTAATATTGCAAAAGCGCTGATGTATATAAGCGTGTGCGAAATATTGTCCCTCATATTTTTTGCCGCAGTGGCATCGTATATATCGGATTATATAGAAAAAGACAGTAAGATATATATGATAGCCCTGATCGTATTTATAGCAGGCAACTTTCTGAGGATAAAGATGCAGCAGATGACGGTAGATTTTCAGAAGATAATGAATCCGGAAAAGCAGGGAAGCGTATACGACCTGCGCTTTCAGAAGAAATGGGAAGAAAGCTGTGATGAACTTGAAAAGTTCACCATATACAGATCGGCCTATAAAGCCTACAACACGGGAACTAAAGTATGTGTCATAATGTTTACATCGCTGCTTTTACTCAGCTTTTTCTTCGATTACGGGCCGCTTCCGGCCGCAGCGGTAGGAGTCGTCTGGCTGGTCAACACCGTAACTTACTGCAGAGAAGCTATAAGACTTGAAAAGGAAAAAATAAATTTATAATTTATAAGAGAGGAATCAAAATGAGCTTAATTGTAAAAAATCTGAAAAAATCTTACGGGGATAAAGTGGTGGTAGACGATCTCAGCTTCCAGATGCAGGGGCCGGGAGTATACGCTCTCTTGGGAACCAACGGGGCGGGTAAGACTACTACCATAAGAATGATGCTCAATATGCTTGCAAGGGACGGCGGAGAAGTGCTGTGGAACGGAGATCCGCTCACCACAGATAACTGCAACGTAGGTTATCTTGCAGAAGAGAGAGGCCTTTATCCTAAATATTCGCTGATGGATCAGCTCATGTACTTTGCGTCCTTAAGAGGCGTGCCAAAGGCAGAGGCTAAGGAGAGAATCAAGTATTGGGCCCACAGACTGGAAGCAGAAGAATACTTATACCCTAAGGCAGAAAAAGCCCCGGCTCTGGGGGAAGGCAAAAAGGTCAGGGCAGTAAAAAAGAAGAAGGCATTTAAGCCTAAGCTGGCGGATCAGCTTTCTAAAGGTAATCAGCAGAAGATTCAATTTATGATAGCTCTTATCTCCGACCCAGAACTGATAATTCTTGACGAGCCCCTGTCGGGACTTGATCCGGTCAATACAGACCTGTTCAAAGGAATCATAAGAGAGCAGATCGCAGCGGGAAAATATCTGATAATGTCCAGCCATCAGATGGCTACAGTGGAAGAATTCTGTACAGATATAACCATATTGGACCGTTCCAAGCCTGTTCTGCAGGGTAATCTCAACGAGATAAAAAAGAGCTACGGCAGAGTCAATCTGCACCTTAAGACTGAGCAGGAAGTCAGGCCCATGATAGAGGCGGCAGGCATTACTGTAGTGACAGAAAAAGAGTGCGAATATCAGCTAAAAGTGTCAGGAGACCAGCAAGCCAATAAACTTCTCAGAGACCTGACAGAAAGCGGAGTCACAGTGGTGACTTTCGACTTGAGAGAACCGTCTCTTCACGAGATATTCGTAGAAAAAGTAGGTGAAGTACATGAATAAGAGAGGAGCCTTTCAAGGGTTGAACAAGGTTTACAAGTTCACTCTTTATCAGTTGTATAAGAATAAAGCGAATCTTGCGACCTTTGGCATATTTATCGCTGTAGCGCTGTTTGCCATACCGGTCATGTCCTTTTTCATGGGAAGCGGCAGTACGGAAGGCGCCAGCTTCTATACTCAAGTGATGACCATGGACGAATTCATGGGGCGTGATGTCGTGGACACAGACTCGAGATATTCCATACAATACGCATATTCCATATTGGTGATGATAGTATGTATATTTGCGGCAACTTACATCGTAAGAGCAATACTGGAAGAAAAATCTTCAAAGTTAGTTGAGACCCTGCTGGTGAGTATAAAATCAGAAGACATGATACTGGGAAAAATTCTGGCGGTCATAACTTTTATATTTTCCATGGTTATTTCTATAATAGCCGCATTTGTACTGTCATATTTCGTCACAGGTATGTTCAGAGATACGTCTTTTATAGGCGATAAACTGGCGGACATGGGTATAACTTCGGAAATACTCAATATCGGTCCTGACATAATAGTGATAGCGCTTGTTTCGGCGCTGCTGGCCTGCGTCACACTATCTCTGATCGCCGCCCTGAGCGGAGCAGGATGCTCCAGCATGGAGGATATGGAGTCGGCTAATATGACATCAACTATGGTAATCCTGGTCTGTTATATGGCTACAGTGATCGCAGCGCCTTTTGGAAGCGGCCCGGCTCTGTTCATGTCGCTGTGTCCGTTTATTTCCGCTTTTGCGGCGCCGGCGTATTATATAACAGGAGACATCGGTATCGGAATAGTGATAGCCTCGTGGCTGATACAGTTCATATGTATATTTTTAATATACAAAGCCTCCGGAAAGATATATGACCGGCTGATAATGTATAAGGGAAGCAGAATGAAGATGACTAGGATATTAGGTATGGCCATGCACGGAAAGGAGGGAAAATAAATGAAAAATCAGTTGAGAGGATTTTCCAAAGTTTTTTCCTTTACCTTTAAAGAGCATGTCAAGAGCAAGGGATATAAGAACAGTACTATCCTGATAGCGCTGCTGTGCCTTCTCTTGCCTGCGGCTGTAATGACGGGACTTGAGATGACCTCCGGCGATGAGCCGCAGGCAGAACAGGCCCAGGTACAACAGCAGGAAGCGCCTTTGGATCTTTCTCAGGTGAAGAATATTTATCTGGTGGATATGAGCGAGGATAAGAAGGCAGATATGACGGGACTGCCAGTTCTGCTTGAGCAGGCAGGTATAGAAGTTCAGATCAAAGACTACGGCAGCGACTTTGACAGCGCAGCCGGAGATTGTGACGGCAGCGGAGATACTCTTATGATAGTTACTCAGCAAAAGGGGAGCGAGTACACTATGAACATAGTGCTTCCGGACGGCAGCAGCCTTGCAGAAGAGACTGCTCAGGGATTTGACAGTCTGCTGATGGCTTATGCTGATAGTCTGAGCGTTGCTTCGGGAGGACAGCCGCAGTATTATGGCGACGCAGATCAGGACGATGCCGACCCTATGGAATCTTTTAAACAAATAGTGATAATAATATTTACGTTCCTGAATCTGATGGTACTGTATTTCTTTGTTCTGGCATACGGACAGGGAGTGGCCAACAGCGTAGTCACAGAAAAGAGCTCAAAGCTCATGGAAAGTATGCTTGTGGCAGTAAAGCCTGCGGCTATAATTCTGGGCAAACTGCTGGCCATAACGCTCACCGGTATCATACAGCTGTTCAGCTGGATCTTTGGTCTGGTCATCAGTTTCTTTATAGGATCTAAGATCGTTCTCTCCATAAATCCCGATACGGACATGATGATAATACAGGGATTCAAAATGCTGGGGAACATGGCTGAAGGGATATTGAGTCCTGCAAACTGCATCATGGCGCTTCTCATGATTATGACGGGAATGCTTCTGTACTGCGCTCTGGCCGGCGCCGGCGGAGCGATGGCCAGCAAGGCGGAAGACCTGTCTTCGGCTAACGCAATATTTTCTCTGGTGCTGGTGGCAAGTTTCCTCGTCAGCATATATGCAGGAGGCGTCATGGAAGGAGATATGACAGATTCCATCTTGGACTGGATACCGTTTACATCTGTCATGATCACTCCTGCAAAGGTGCTCATGGGAGTGATTCCTCTGTGGAAGACTCTCTCGTGCTTTGCCATCACAGTAGTCACAGCAGTACTGGTGACTTTAATAGCAGGAAAGATATACAAATCTCTGGTGCTTTATAAAGGAGAGCCTTTAAAACTGAACAAGCTCATAAAGATGATGAGAGGTTGATTATGAACGAGACGTTAAAAACTATTCTTACCAGAAGAAGCGTCAGGAGCTTTCAGAGCAGAAAGATAGAGCGTCCTGATCTTGAACTCATCCTGAAAGCGGCGACCTATGCCCCGTCAGGCATGAACCGTCAGACGTGGCAGTTTACGGCCGTCACTGACAAGGATGAGATTCGAAAACTTGCAAAGCTCATAGAGGTAGAGATGGACAGAGAAGGATATGATTTTTACGATCCGGCTGTGCTGATAATACCTTCCAACGAAAGAGACAGCAGATGGGGTCCTGAAGATAATGCCTGCGCTCTTGAGAATATTTTTCTCGCCGCATGGTCTTTGGGGATAGGCTCCGTATGGACCAACCAGGTCCGCGAAGTATGCGACCGGCCGGAAGTCAGGGATTTGCTGAGAAAATGGGGGATACCGGACACTCATGTGGTTTACGGGACTGCCGCTTTGGGTTATCCGACTGAAAGCTGCCTTAAAGAAGTAGAAAAAAGGGGTATTATAAGAATAATATGAATAAAGAGGCCGCATATAAATGCGGCCTCTTCACTTTGTCAGCGCCTTGGAGAAGGCGGGTGGTTATGATTTTGAGGTACAATTTTCGCAGCTGCAATCTGCTCCGTGACTCTTGTGCTCTATATGGATAAAAGCTATATCTATTATATCGACTACGTGCTGGTCGTCCAGACTGTAATAGATATTCTTCCCGTTACGGCGGGATTTTACAAGGCCTTCATCTTTCAATATCTTCAGTTGGTGAGAAACGGCGGATTTAGTCATCTGTACATTTTCCGCAATATCGTCTACGCAGACTTCGTCATGAGCTATGGTGCATAGGATTTTCATTCTCGTTTCATTGCCTACTACCCTGAAAAAAGATGCGGCTCTCGTGATGAGTTCAGGTGCAAGTTGTTTCATCTTTGACTTCCTCTTTCGTAGTAAAGTTTCATTTCTGCGTCCGGCACCATGCTTCCTCCCGTAGCCCACAGTAAATGAGAAGCGTTCTTCATCTTATCGGCAAGACCGAAAGCCTCTATATATTCAGAAGATGCAGCGGCCAGCGAAGGTCCCGTAAAAGAAGCGCAGGCAGACGGCTCTATATATATCTTTTCCTTGTCGGCAAGCTGAGATAGGAAAGGGTAGAGCCTGCTGTCGTCTATGGTATAGCAGCAATCCAAAAGGGTCTTCATTATATTGCTTACGAGCATAGAAGGCCGGCCTACGGCCAGACCGTCTGCGTCCGTGATACCGTCAAGACCTATGTCCTTGACAGATATACCGTCACCCAGGCCCGTTATCAGTCCGAGGGTCATACATGGAGCATGAGTAGGTTCGGCGAAAAGTATGTGGACGTTATCTTTGAAGATCTCCTTGAGACCAAAAGCTACTCCGCCGGGAGCCCCGCCTACTCCGCATGGAAGGTAGACAAACAGTGGATGATCCTCATCCACTGTTATACCTGCTTCTCTGAGCTGAGGCACAAGCCTCTTGGCGGCGACAGAGTATCCCAAGAACAGGTCCTGTGATCCTTCGTCATCGACAAAGTGGCACATAGGATCTGAAGCAGCTTCTCTGCGGCCTTCTGCCACAGCTTTCTGATAATCGTCGGGGTATTCTATCACGACAGCGCCCTTTGAACGCAGAAGATCTTTTTTCCACTGCCTGGCGTCGGCAGACATATGGACCGTTACGTTAAAGCCCAGCTTAGCGCTTATTATTCCTATGGAAAGCCCTAAGTTGCCTGTTGAACCTACGGCTACCGAATATTGACTGAATAGTTTTTTGAATTCGTCTCCTGTAAGCTTAGAATAGTCGTCCTCCAAAGATAAAAGACCGCTTTTTACGGCTATCGACTCGGCCAGCTTGAGGACTTCATATATACCGCCTCTGGCCTTTATAGACCCCGATATGGGAAGGTGACTGTCGCATTTAAGGAAAAGCTTTCCGCCGAACTCGCCCAGCGATTTCTCCAGAGACTCCTTCATCTTGGGTATCGGAATCAGCTTGGATTCTATTATTCCTCCCATCTTGGCTGTTTCGGGAAAAGCGGCGGCGATATAAGGAGCGAATCGCAAGAGACGAGCCTCAGCGTCGTCTATATCATCCATACTAAAAGGCAGATCTGCCTCTTTTCCGCTCTGCGGATTTATCCAGAAAATTTCTTCATAATTTGCTATGCGCCCGATAACAGGCTTGGAAACCATCATCTTTTTAATATCCATAGTTTACCTCCGAATCAAAATCTGTCGCTGTAATTGAGCATCCTGCTCAGACGGCCTGAAGCAGGCTTTTGAGCCTTTTTGCCCGATCCGCCCGGCCCGCCGGAGCCTTTGTCCGACATGAAGTCTTCATATCTGTATATCTTGCCAAACACGCTTCCCTGTCCGGTTTCTAGGATACCGAAAGTGCCGCCTGAGCCGTCTCTGGGTCTTTGCAGACTTCCCGGATTCATCAGATACATATCTTCGGCCAACACGTAGGCGCTGCGGTGAGTATGTCCGAAAATTGCACCGATGCAGCCTGCTTCTTCAGCTTTGTAACACAGCTTTTGCAGATCGTGGCCGACATTTTCCATGTGGCCGTGAGTCACGAAAAAATCGCCGGCTTCAGTTTCAAGGATGACATAACTCTCTCCGGAGAAGTCGCCGTCGCAGTTGCCGCGGACAGCGGTCACCGGTACACCGGCTCTCATCCTTATGGCCGAAGCGTCCTCATAATAATCGCCGCAGTGAACTATTATCTGCACGGGATTTTCTCTTTTTAATTTTTCAAATACGTCCCAGAATCTGTTGAGATTTTTGTGGGTATCACTGACGACAAGAATTCTCATAAAATAATCCTTTCTATTCTTTTAGTATAACATAGAAATCGGAAATATTGTATGTTAAAATAAAAGAAGTTAAGGAGGTGCCCCGATGCAGACAGGCTTTCACACAGAGACGGTGGTTTCCATAAAGAAGAAGTTAGTTATGATAAAAAACAGGATGCCGTTTTCTGCAGATATGAAGAGATATTTTGCAGATATAGAAAGACGGGAATGGATACTTCGAAACATGCGGATCGACGGAAGCCCGCTGACTGACGGCCAGATAGAAGCTGTAGCAGAGGGGGACATATGCCTGAACGTTCCCATATCTGAACATGTGAGAGCCGAGAGAATAACTTCGCTCCTTGCGAAGCTGTGGGAATTTGCGGAGATGAAGAGGAGCCTGGATCTTAACCTCATAGATGAAATGCACCGCTTTCTTATCAAAGATTCTTCGAGATATCTGTTCAGAAAGAGAAACGTGATGATACAGGAACTGGGCTACACGCCGCCCCTGCCTGCGGAGGTTCCCCAAGAGATGGAAAAGCTGGCGGCCGAACTCATAAAAGCTGCACAAGTAAAGGCCGTTTCCCATGACCTTTTTAGATATGCGGCGTTTATACATAATAAAATAGTGGAAATATATCCTTATGGAGAAGATGACAAACTTCTGGCCAGGTGTGCTACAGCATACTATATTATGACAAAAGATTTTCCGGCAGTGGCTCTTTCCATCAGCGAACAGAAATACAACAGTATGATATCAGATCACATAAAGAGGGGAGATCTGTCTGATATGGCTGAGGCCTGGCAGAGCGAAGTCCTCAAAAGACTGCAGCTGATGCTTCAGCTTACGCGATATTGAAAAGACGGGCGTCGAAGCAAATGCCGGGCGTCTCTTTGGGCAGCAAGGCGAGGGCAAGCTTGTCTGAAGCTGTGTTCAGATTTAAAAAACAGGAGAGGGAGATCATGCAACAACAGAAGAAAAAAATTCACAGCAGATATGTCAAGCTGGGTCTCACAATATTTCTGGCCGGCGCAGGACTTTTGATGTGCTATTATCTGCTTTATAATACTGCTGATGTAAAAGGAGTTTTCAGCAAGATAAACGGCATACTTACTCCCTTCTATCTGGGTATAATCATGGCCTATCTGCTGTGTCCCATATACAATGGCACCCTGAGAATAGTGTACAGGCGCAGCCGGGGAAGACTCGGAAGCTATACGAAAGACTACCGTCTTGCAAGAGTCATAGCCACCATCGTCTCTTTTGCGGTGCTGATGGTGGTGCTGATAGGGTTCTTTATGCTGGTTATTCCCGAACTGATGAGAAGTATCGTAGGGCTTGTCAGCGATGTTCCCATCTATGTGGAGAACGCCATAGACTGGATAGAGAAGATGGAGGTAGAAAATCCGGATCTTGCCAATCTCTTGGAGGGACGCCTCGAGAGTGCCTCGCAGTCTTTCCTCGAATGGGGACAGAATAATGTACTTCCGGGAGCTGAGGCCATATTGACTAAAGTTTCCATGGGCATATTGGGAACCTTCGGAGTGATGATAGATTTTCTCGTATCCCTCATAATATGCATATATGTGCTCAACAGCAAAGAGATATTTCTGGCTCAGGCAAAGAAATTTATCTTAGCTGCTTTTTCTAAGGACAGGGCGGCTAAGATCTTCGAGTTCGGAGAGCTGTGCAACAATACTTTCGGAGGTTTTATCAACGGGAAGATCATAGATTCCATAATCATAGGAATAATATGTTTTATAGCCATGACCGTTTTAGGATTGCCCCTTACGGTTCTGATAAGTGTAGTGGTAGGAATAACCAACGTGATTCCTTTCTTCGGTCCGTTCATAGGAGCGATACCGTCCATAATACTTCTCTTGTTCATAGACCCTTGGGCGGCGGTGAAATTTGCTGTCATGATACTGGTGCTTCAGCAGCTTGACGGAAATGTGATCGGACCTAAGATTCTCGGAAAGACCACTAAGCTGGCCAGCTTCTGGGTGATGTTTGCCATAATCGTGGGCGGCGGACTGTTCGGATTTGCAGGCATGATACTGGGAGTCCCTACCATGGCGATATTATACATATACATTTCAAGGATAGTTAATAACAGGCTGGCAGGCAAAGACCTGAGCAACAAGACGCAGGTATATGAGAATTTTGAGAAATATAAGATAGATAAGGAGGACATCTTTGGAAAAGATTCGTGCGGACCTATTACAAAAATTGAAGAGAGAAATGGAGAGGGCTGATATCACATTCGCAGAAAACGTTCCCATGAGCAGATATACGTCTTTTAAGGCAGGAGGAAACGCAGCTGTTTTAGCGGAAGTGCGGGATACGGACAGACTCAGGGCTCTCCTTGCTTTAACGTCTCAGGAAGGAGTTCCCCATATTCTGCTGGGCAACGGTTCCAACACGTTGTTTAAAGACAGCGGATATGAGGGAGTAGTAATAAAGCTTTCACAGGATTTTGCAAAAGTGTCTGTCGACCCGGACAGCTGTACGGCAGCGGCAGGAACGGCTGTCTTGCTTTCTTCTCTGACCAGGACGCTTCTCGAGGAAAGCATTACGGGATTCGAGTTTGCCAGCGGCATACCCGGCAGCCTGGGAGGCGCGTTGTTTATGAACGCCGGCGCGTACGGAGGAGAGATGAAGCAGGTGGTCAAGTCGGTTAGGGCTATAGCGCCGGACGGCGGCGCCGAGAGAGTTTTTTCAGCTGAAGAGATGGATTTCGGATACAGGCACAGCGTGCTTGCAGAGAACGGCTATATAGCTGTGGAAGCGGTGCTTTCCCTTGAAAAAGGAGATAAAGAAAAGATAGCGGCAAAAATGAAAGACCTTACGGCAAGGCGTAACAGCAAACAGCCGGTGAATTATCCCTCCGCCGGAAGCACTTTCAAGAGACCTGAAGGATATTTCGCAGGAAAGCTCATCGAAGATGCCGGACTTAAGGGTGTTTCGGTAGGAGGCGCTCAGGTATCCGTTCTTCACAGCGGATTTATAATAAACAAGGGGAACGCTTCCGCATCTGACATTCTCGATCTGATAACTTTAGTGCAGAACAGAGTGTACGATCAGAGCGGCGTCATGCTTTCTCCGGAGGTGAGAATAATAGGATAAAAGAAGAGGTAAGGATTTGAAAAAATACGAGGAAACAGTAAATAAATACAGGATGATATACGATCACCACACTCATACGGTATATTCGCATGGGAAAGGAACGATAGAGGATAACGTCAGAGTAGCTTCAGAGAAAGGTCTTTCTTCCATCGCCATAACAGACCATGGACCCGGCCATCTGACTTACGGAATCAAGATGGAAAAACTCCCTGAGATGAGAGCGAAGATAGACAGGCTCAAATCGGTATACCCCGACATAGAGGTGCTGCTGGGGGTTGAGGCCAACACTCTGAGAGTGCCGCCTTATCTGGACGTAGAGGATACGGACCTCTTCGATATATTGCTTGCCGGATATCATTTCGGAATATTGAAGGCCGGCATGATACCCAATTATATAAGCAATCATACGGGAGTATTCAGAGGCGATTCGTCCACCCTGATGGTAAAAAATACAGATATGATCCTGAACGCTTTATATAACAATAAGATAGATATATTGACTCATCCGGGTGATAAGGGGCCGTTTGACATCAGCGACATATGCAGAGCCTGTGAAGACACAAAGACCATGGTAGAGATAAACGCCAAACACGACCATCTTACGGTAGATGAGATAAAGATAGCAGCTAAGTTTGACATCAAATTTATAATCGGAAGCGACGCTCATGTACCGGAGAAAGTAGGCGAGTTCAGACAGCCGCTTATGAGAGCTCTCGAAGCGGGGCTGGATCCTGAACGTATAGTCAACATTGAAAAGAAAGGATAAGAGATGGAAGTTGTTATTATAACCGGGCTTTCAGGGGCAGGAAAGACCAAGGCGGCAGACTGGTTTGAGGATAAGGGCTATTACTGCATAGACAATATGCCTCCTGCTCTGATCAAAAATTTTATAGATCTTGCGATGACGGGCAAGAGGAAGATACAGAAGGCCGCCTTTGTGGTGGATATAAGAGGCGGACAATTTTTCGGAGATCTGAAAGAAGTGGTGACGGCCCTTACAGACGATATAAACGTAGACTTTAAGATCCTCTTTATAGAAGCTTCTGACGAGGCTCTGATTCGCCGTTACAACGAGTCAAGAAGGAGCCATCCTCTCTCTGACAGCGTGATAACCAGATCTACCATAGAAGCGGAAAGAGAGCGTCTGGCTGAACTTCGCAGCCTGGCCAACTATGTCATAGACACGTCTTCGCTGAAAGTAGCGGAGATGAACTCGGAGCTGGACAAGCTTTTCGAAAGTAAGACTAAGAAGGATACTTTTGTGATAAATTTTATGTCCTTCGGATATAAACACGGTATGCCTACAGAGGCGGACTGGGTAATAGATGTGAGATTCATCCCAAACCCCTATTATGTGTCCAGCCTCAAGAGACTGACGGGCAACAATAAGAAGGTGGCCCAGTACGTGATGAAGCAGGACGTCACAAAGGAATTTGTCAACAGGATACAGGAGATCATAACCAGATTGGTGCCGTGTTACGTTAAAGAGGGAAAATACAGCCTTACCGTGGCTTTCGGATGTACGGGAGGACAGCACCGTTCTGTAACTTTGGCCAATGAATTCTATAAGATTTTTACTTCCCAAGGGTGGCGCGTAACACTTGAACATCGCGAATTATAGTGCTATAATAATCTGAGTCTGATAATTCTTTTATGAATAAAGGAGATAAATATGGAAAAATTGATCATCAGTGCTTGTATTTGCGGCGCAGAAGTAACGAAGGAACAAAACCCCAACGTACCTTACACGGTAGAAGAGATCGTGAGAGAAGCAAAATCGGCTTATGATGCGGGAGCTTCCCTTATTCATCTTCATGTAAGATGGGACGACGGTACTCCTACTCAGGACAAGGGCAGATTCCAAGAATGTATCGACGCTATCAGAAAGGAATGTCCTGATGCCATAATTCAGCCGTCCACAGGCGGCGCAGTAGGCATGACCGACCTCGAGAGATTACAGTCCACAGAAGTAGTTCCTACTCCTGAAATGGCGACTTTAGACTGTGGTACTTGCAACTTCGGAGGAGATGAGATCTTCATCAACACCGACAATACTATAATAAACTTCGCAAAGATCATGCAGGAAAGAGGCATCAAGCCTGAATGTGAAGTGTTCGATAAAGGCATGATAGACACAGCCATGAAGACTGCATACAAAAAAGGTTTCCTGACTAAGCCTATTCACTGGGATTTCGTTCTGGGAGTTCAGATGACTGCAACTATCAGAGACCTGGTATACATGGTAGAATCCATCCCTGAAGGTTCCACATGGACGGCTACGGGCCTTGGCAAGAACGCATGGCACATCGCAGCCGCCACCATCAGCTTAGGCGGTCACGTGAGAGTGGGCTTCGAAGATAACCTGTACATGGAAAAGGGCGTTCTGGCAGAATCCAACGGCCAGATGGTAGCTAAAGTCGTAGAGCTGGCTAAGATGCTGGGCAGAGAGGTAGCAACCCCTGCCGAAGCCAGAGAGATCTTAGGACTTGCTCCGCTCAAATAGTACTTAATGAAAAGGGTATTCAAGATTATCGTATGGGTACCCGGATAGAAAACAAGAGCACTTGAAACTTGATTTACAGTGGACAGTGCTCTTTTTGTATGGCTTGATTTCTTACATTTCTGCCGAACACTTTTGCCACTGTGTAATATTGAAGTAAGTTTGTAATATATATTGGAGGCAGATGAATAGGTATACAATATACTTAATTTTAAAGTGTAGAAAAAGATTGAATTGTAAAAAAGTAATATTATACTAATAGTAAATTGGATTAAAGATCAATCGAGCATAAATGGAAAAATAAATTCAGTATATGTGAAGGGATCTTTATCTGCTGAATTTTTTGATGATGGAGGTAGAGAAATGAAAGGGAAAAGAAAATTGTTAATAAGTCTATTACTTAGTAGCCGTCATGTTATTTAGCAGTATGTCAGTTGCTTTTGGAGCCTCCGGAGTAACAATAGAAAGCGGAGGAAAAATTATGACTTTTTCTCAGCTTAGTGATAATAAGGTCATGATCAATGATGGGGGAAGTATCATTTTTATTGAAGCTGAGAAAATGGGTGATAATAATATAAAGCTAAAAAAAATGGACCGGAAAACGATGGATATTTGCTTATAGATCAAAAACGGAAAACCATATATTCTTCTTATACAGGGGAGACGGTGAATGTCGGCGACACATTGGATGACAATGAGACTGCTGTAATTAAACCTGCGGGAGTCACTAAAATAATTGATGAGTACGAACATAAGATAAGTTATAAAACCTTGGCAAGCTTGGTGGGAAAAGGAGCAACAGCGTACGATATTGCTTATGCTATGGCGGGTATTTTTCTGGCTTACCATGGAGTGGCGATAGCTTCTATAGTTACTCTGATATATAGCGCACTTAAGTCAGATTTGTACTCAAAAATTATAAATGGTATAGCAAATAACCTTTCTGGTGGTGTCAAGATAACGATATATAAATGTGAGATAACAAAACATCAAGGCAGCCGAATAGTCAAAGGCGTTGGATATAAGATAGGTTCTATCGGATTGTATGGATGAAATATATGAGAAAATAATTTTAAAATGAGGGGGTTGTGTATGAAAAACGATGAAAACAAAGAGCAATTGCCTCATGAACGAAAAATGCCGTTTGACGGAATACAACTGGCATACGCTTTGTTTATAGTCATGTATTTTCGGGCGGCACCGCATTTTAAGCCATACACGGATTCGGCTAAATTGCTCGGATATGGAAATGACAAATTCATGATTCTGCTCTTTGTGGTATTTGCAGTATTTACAGTTTTCGTAATAGTCCACAATCATAAACATGAACAAAATAAGATTACAAGATGGGCGTGTTATATCGGCGCTATCGGAGTACTATATATTTTTGTCGACTATTATTTATTTAAATAGCTCAGGCAGTTGCTGAACACAAAGACATTATTTTGCTTCCATTGAGGTTCATAATGGTATAAAATATAAAAAAACCTTATTGCTGGAGCTTTTATTGGGCTTGCCCAAGCCAAACTGCTGTACTGCTTGCCCGCAGGCCCAAGATTACCACGAGGAGAAAAATCCATGTCTTTTGCATCAGAAGTAAAAAATGAATTATCGAGAACTGACGCAGAAAAAAAGTGCTGCCAGCTTGCCGAGATAGCAGGATTTTTGAGAGTGTCCGGCAGCATAGGCCTGGCAGGAGGGGGAAGATTTAAGATCATCATAACTTCTGAGAACCCGGCAGTGATCAGGCATTATAAGAAACTGCTGCACGATTATTTCGACGCCGAGACGGTGCTGGAGGTGTCAGAGGCTTCTTCCATAGGAAAGAGGAGAGAATACAAGATAACCATAGATCCGGACAACAGAAGCGAACAAATACTCAGAGAAACGGGCATATTGCTCGTCAGAGAAGGAAACAACTATATATCAGACGGTATATACGACGGCATAGTAAAAAGCAAATGCTGCAAGCGGGCTTATCTGAGAGGTATATTCATGGGAGCAGGCACCATGAGCGACCCTGAAAAATCTTATCATCTGGAATTCGTATGCGGCAGCGAATCACTTGCCAAAGATCTTAAAAAGCTGATAAACTCTTTTGCAGATCTTCAGGCCAGAGATTTCAAGAGAGGGAATACTTATGTGGTGTATATGAAAAAAGCTGATTACGTGGCCGACATGTTGGGAATAATGGGTGCAGACACCCATTCGCTGATAATTGAGAATACTTTGGTGGAAAAGTCCGTGAAGAACGAAGCCAACAGGATGGCTAACTGTGACAACGCCAATACGGACAGAATCGTCGCAGCGGCCATGAAACAGGTGAAGGCTGTGGAAAAGATTCAAGAAAAAAAAGGCCTGAACTGGCTTCCGGATAAACTCAGAGAGGTAGCAGAACTGAGACAAGAAAATCCTGATATATCCATAAAAGAGCTGGGCGAGATGTGCAGACCGCCTCTGAAAAAATCAGGAATAAACGGCCGGCTTAAAAAGATCGAGGAAATAGCCTCTAAACTTTAAATTATTGCATAGACTATGCTTTATGGGGATGAATTATCTTCATAGGGCATATTTTTTTGTATACTGAATATTTGATAAAATTTTGATATATATGAATATTTTGTGGTAAATTTAGAAAAAGGGGAAATTTTTCATTTTGGAAATAATAAGGCAAGGAGGCGGGAGATTGTTTACAGAAGAACTTAAACTCATTAAGGATGCTGAAGACCAAGCCGACAAGATGCGAAAGGAGGCGAAAGTCTCGGCAAAGAAGTTAACGCAGGAGACCGATGCAAAAGCCGACAAGATGGTAGAGGAGGCTTTTGCCAGGGAGAGAGAACAATGCCAAGCTTTGCTTAAAGACGGGCAGGAGATCGCCGGCAAGCTTTATGATAAAGCCATTGAGAATGCCCAAGAGTTCTGCCGGGAGATGGAACTGAAGGCCCGGGAGAAAAAAGAAGAGGCGATAAGATTCATTGCAGAAAGGATCGTGGATTCAAGTGTCAATTGTTAAAATGCAGAAGATTGCAGTGATAGGCCTTGACAAGCAGAAAGAATCCATAATGTCCAGATTGATGGACTTCGGAGCCGTAGAGCTTACGGATCAGAAGAATAAACTCTCAGATGAAACTTTGAGTTCTATAGTGACGCTGGATGACAGCCATGCAAAGGCCGCAGAGCTTGACGCCAGACTCAGCCGCGCCGAAAACGCCCTGCTTTTTTTGGAGAAGCACGATAAGGCTAAGGAACCGCTCTTTAAGACCAGAAGAATCATGAAGCAAGAAGCGGCACGGCAGATAGATATGGAATCTGCAGAAGAGGATATCAGAAAAATACTCGAGCTGGAAGAACGCCTCAAGGACGCTAACGATCAGATGAACAAACTCGATCAGGAAGAAATCCTCATCACGCCGTGGCTGGGGTATGCGATGCCCCTTGAAATGATACGTACTCCCAAGACTATCATTCACGAGGGTATACTGCCTTCAGGAGCAGATGTTCCGGAAATCATGAGAGAACTCGAAGATCTGGGAGGGATAGTCGCAAAGCTTATCAATGCAGATAAAGAGATGAATTATATAGCTTTCATCTGTCTCATAAGTCAGGAACAGCAGATATTATCTCTGCTGAAACAAAGAGGATTTTCAGAAGTGTATTTCAGAGGGCTTAAGGGGACAGCCAAAGAAAACCTCGAGAGAATCAGATCAGAAAAGGAAGCTCTTCAGGCCAAGATTCAGGAGATGAAGACTGAAGCGTCAAAGATGGCTAATCTGCGGCAATCAGTGGAAAATTACTGCGATATGACAGCCATAGCTTCCGAAAAAGAAAAGATCAAAAACAAATTGCTCAAGACAAAAAAGACGTTTTACCTTGAAGGGTGGATCCCCGAGAGACTTTCTGCAAAAGCGGAGAAACTCTTAGAAGGCATGAATTGCTGCTACAGATTTGCAGAGGCAGAAGAAGGAGACGAAGTTCCGGTACTTTTGGATAACAAGAATTTCTTCGTACCTTTTGAAGCGATCACAGAGATGTACTCGCTGCCTGATTACAGAGGGTTTGACCCCACCAGCATATTCGCCATGTTTTACGCCGTATTTTTCGGTATGATGCTCAGCGATGCCGGATATGGAATAATCATGACCGCCGGATGTTTTGCGGCTCTTAAAAAATTCAAACTTGAAGGTAACACGTATAAGATGGTAAAACTGTTCTTCTACTGCGGCATCTCCACTGTGATATGGGGAGCCCTGTTCGGAGGATGGTTCGGAGACATAGTTTCGGTATTTGCGAGAACTTTCCTGGGCGTGGAGATAGCCATAGACCCTATATGGTTCAATCCGCTGGATGATCCTATGAAGATGCTGATATTTTCTCTCGGCCTGGGCATAGTCCATCTGTTTACGGGAATGGGAATCAAAGCTTACATGCAGATCAAAGAGGGACATTGGTTTGACGCCGTGTGTGACGAAGGATTCTGGTATCTCACCATCCTGGGTCTGATAGGCTGGCTGGGCGGAGGAATGGTTCTTCCGGCCGCTGTATCTATAGGAAAATGGATGACTATAATAGGAGCGGCAGGTCTGCTCCTGACAGGAGGCCGGCATAACAAGGGCTTCGGCAAGATAACCGGTGGGCTGAGCAATATATACAACATCACAAGCTATATGTCAGACATACTGTCCTACGCCAGACTGCTGGCGCTGGGACTGGCTACGGGAGTAATAGCGCAAGTGGTGAACACTCTCGGATCACTGTTTGGAGGCGGAATAGGCGGAGCAGTTGCTCTGATAGTGATATTCCTGCTGGGACACACGCTGAATCTGGCTATAAATGTCCTTGGAGCCTTCATACATTCCAGCAGACTGCAGTATGTAGAATTCTTCGGAAAGTTTTATGAAGACGGCGGCGAGCCCTTTGACCCTTTCCGAAAGAAAACCAAATATATAAAGATAGAGCAAGAGGAGGAATAAAAAGATGAATATGATAGACGGCAATACATTGGCCATTTTGGGAGCAACCATCGCGGCTCTGGCAGGCATAGGCAGCGCCATGGGCGTGGGAATCGCCGGACAGGCGGCCTCGGCAGTAGTGGCAGAGGATCCTAAGAAATTCGGTAAGACCATCATCTTGCAGGCTCTGCCGGGAACGCAGGGAATCTACGGACTGATAATCTCCTTCCTTATAATGATAAAGATAGGCCTTCTGGGAGGAGACATGATAGACCTGACTATGGCTCAGGGAGCATATTTCTTAGCGGCAGGTATTCCTATAGGACTGGTGGGAATCTGGTCCGGAATAGCACAGGGAAAGGCGGCGGCAGCAGCCCTGCAGCTTACTGCCAAGAGACCTGACCAGATGGTAAAGGGTATAATCTATACTGCCATGGTAGAGACTTACGCTATCTTCGCTCTGCTGGTTTCGGTGCTGATTTGGCTGAGAATACCGGTTTAAAGAGCGGCTCGGAGGTGAGATTCGCAAAATGAGTATAGAAAAGATCACATCGGCCATCATAGACGAAGCCCAGGCAGAATGCGAGCAGATACTTAATGCGGCGGAGACCAAAAACAGAGGAGTCATCGCGCAGCTCGAAAAACGAATAAAGATCGAAACTGATGTGGCGGTCAGAGAGGCCGGGGAAGAACGTGAAAGAATAATAAGCAGACGAAAGTCCGTAGCTGACATAGACGGAAAGAAGATAGTTCTGGCCAAGAAACAGCAGCTCATAGACGGCTGTTTTGAGGAGGCGGTAGAACATATAGTATCTATGGACGAAGACCAATATGTGGAATTTCTTGCAGCAGCAGGAAAGAACACCGGTTTCAGCCAGGGAAGCCTTATCTTCAACGAAAAAGAGAAGACGTCCATAGGGCGCAGAGTAGTTGAGGCTCTGAATAAGGCAGTACCTGATGGTGATTTTCATCTGGCGGAGGAGACGAGAAAAATAAAAGGCGGGTACATGCTTCAAAAAGGGCAGGTATACATCAACAATTCGGTGGAGGCCATGGTGGAAGACAGACGCCGTGAGCTGACTTCGGAGGTTGCGGCTATACTTTTCCCGCCGGAAAAATAAGGAGAAGATTATGAGTAAGAACAGAGATGACTCATATATATTCTGCGCCGCCCTCATAAGAGCAAGCGAGAGATCCTTTCTTCCCGAATCGGAGCTGACGAGAGCCGCCGAGGCGGCCGACTTTGCCGGAGCAATGTCTGTGCTGACGGAAAACGGGTACGGTAGCCTCAAGGCGCCCGAGAAACCGAGAGACTTTGCGAAGCTGCTGGCAGAAGAGGAAAGAAGAAATTACGATTTCGTATTTTCCGCCTTACCCGACCAAGAAGAGCTTGTACTGTTCAGATATCCCAAGGATTATCACAACGCCAAGGCAGTTCTTAAGGCCGAGTTTCTGGGAACTGACCCCGAAAAATATCTGACCGAGGGAGGCAGCTTCTCCCCTGAGGCCATGGTCTCCATGATAAGGGAGAGGAACTTCGTGTTCATGTCTTCCGAGATGAAGGAGGCGGTCAACAGGGCGGCCGAGGTTTTCGGCAAGGGAAGAGACCCTCAGGAGATAGACATAATTCTGGACAAGGCGTGCTACAGCCGGATGCTCAACGCCGCGGAAAAGACGGAGAATCTGTTTCTGATAAATTACGTCAGGCTTCTCATAGACATCCTGAACGTGATAACCTTCGTCAGACTGAGGCAGATGAAAAAGCCGTGGACATTCTTCAGCAAGGTATTCTTGCCGGGAGGACAGATGGCGGAGAGCCTGTTTGTCGGCGGCTATGAGGAAAACTATCATAAGCTGGCGGAGAGGTTCAGGCCTTACGGATTCGCGGAAATCATAGAGAAAGGCGGAGAAAAGGTCAGGGAGACCGGCATGTACTCCTTGCTCGAGAAGCTCTGCGACAACAAGAGAATAGAATATATAAAAGACGCAAAATACATTTCTTTCGGCATCGAGCCGGCGGCGGCGTACCTAATCGCAAAAGACAGCGAGATAAAGAATCTCAGAATGATTTTTACGGGAAAGATCGCCGGAACGCCTAAAGAAGTTATTTTGGAAAGGCTGAGGAAAACTTATGTATAAGATAGGAGTTATCGGAGACAGAGAGAGCGTTCTCGGCTTTAAGGCTGTGGGTCTTACGGTGTTTTCCTGCGACAGTCAGGAAGAGGCTGACGCAGCATTCAGGGAGACGACGGCCGGAGACTACGCCATAATCTATATAACGGAGCCCTTTTATAAGGGAATGATGGCCGAAGCCGGCGAGTACGTTGATAAGAGGCTTCCCGCTATAATACCCATACCCGACAAGGACGGAAGTCTGGGCATAGGCATGGAGAGCGTAAAGAAAGCCGTGGAACGCGCAGTAGGCGCAGACATCCTGTTTGGAGGTGAATAGAGCCATGAGTCAAGGCAAAGTAGTAAAAGTATCAGGACCTCTGGTAGTGGCCTCGGGAATGGAAGAGGCAAACATGTTCGACGTGGTTCATGTAGGAGATCAGGGACTGATAGGTGAAATAATAGAGATGAGAGGCGACAAGGCCTCGATACAGGTATACGAAGAGACGGCCGGAATCGGCCCGGGTGTACCCGTTGTAAGTACAGGAGCCCCTCTTTCGGTAGAGCTGGGACCGGGACTTATAGAGACCATGTACGACGGTATTCAGAGGCCTCTCGAGGCCATGTATGAGGCCGCGGGACCTAACATAACAAGAGGAATAAAGGTTCCTTCCCTTTCGAGGACGAAGAAGTGGAAGTTCGTCCCTGCCGTAAAACCGGGTGAAGAGATAGAGGCCGGCGACATAATCGGCACGGTGCAAGAGACCATAGTGGTGGAGCACAGAATAATGGTGCCTTTCGGCGTATCCGGCGTGGTGGAATCCATCGAAGACGGAGAGTTTACGGTAGATGAACCGATATGCAAGGTCAAGATGGCGGACGGCAGCCTCAGAGAGCTTACGATGATGCAGAAGTGGCCCGTAAGACGCGGAAGACCTTACAGAGAAAAGCTGGTTCCCGAAATGCCTCTCATAACGGGCCAGAGGGTAATAGACACTCTGTTCCCTATAGCTAAGGGAGGAGTGGCCGCAGTACCGGGACCTTTCGGGTCGGGCAAGACGGTGGTTCAGCATCAGCTGGCAAAATGGGCCGACGCGGAGATCGTGGTCTATATCGGCTGCGGAGAGCGCGGAAACGAGATGACCGACGTTCTGATGGAATTCCCTGAGCTGAAAGACCCTAACACCGGCGAGTCGATAATGAAGCGTACGGTGCTGATAGCCAACACTTCCGACATGCCTGTAGCGGCCAGAGAAGCGTCCATATATACGGGAATCACCATAGCTGAATATTTCAGAGACATGGGATATTCCGTAGCCATCATGGCGGATTCCACGTCCAGATGGGCGGAGGCTCTGCGTGAGATGTCCGGGCGTTTGGAAGAAATGCCGGGCGAGGAAGGTTACCCTGCTTATCTGGCTTCGAGACTGGCTCAGTTCTACGAGAGAGCCGGCAGAACCATATCCCTCGGCAAAGAGGGCAGGCTGGGCGCCCTTTCTGCCATCGGAGCAGTATCTCCTCCGGGAGGAGACATTTCAGAGCCGGTATCGCAGGCTACGCTGCGTATAGTAAAGGTGTTCTGGTGTCTGGATTCGTCGCTGGCATACAAGAGACACTTCCCGGCCATAAACTGGTTACAGAGCTATTCCCTGTATGTGGATAGACTTGAGGACTGGTATGCGGAAAACGTCGACAAGGAGTTCCCACAGCTGAGAGCCAGAACCATAGCCCTGCTTCAAGAAGAGTCGGAGCTGGAGGAAGTGGTGCAGCTGGTAGGAGTAGACGGACTTTCCCACGAGGACAGACTAAAGCTGGAGGCGGCCAAGTCCATAAGAGAGGACTACCTCCACCAGAACGCTTTCCACGAGGTGGACACTTATACTTCGCTGAAGAAGCAGTATGAGCTCCTCAAGATGATTCTAACATACCATGAATTGTCCAGAGAAGCGGTGGCCAAAGGGGCTAACTTCAACGCCATACTGGAGCTGCCTGTCAGAGAGTCCATCGGGCGTTTCAAATACGTGGAAGAAAAAGATATAGACGAGGCTTATAAAAATATAATGGAAGAAATGAGAAAAAGCATTTCTGCTTTAAACGCAAAGGAGGCTGAGGACGATGATTAAGGAATATAAGACCATAAGCGAAGTTGTCGGCCCTCTTATGCTGGTAAAGGACGTTGAAAACGTCACTTACGACGAGCTGGGAGAGATAATTTTGCCCAGCGGAGAAAAGAGGCTGTGCAAGGTGCTGGAGGTAAACGGCAACAACGCCTTGGTACAGCTCTTCGAGAGCTCCACCGGCATCAACCTCAAGGAGAGCACCGTAAGATTCTTGGGAAGAGGAACGGAGCTTCCCGTATCGCCTGACATCTTAGGAAGAGTGTTCGACGGAATGGGACGCCCGAAAGACGGCGGTCCGGATATAATCGCAGAGAAGAGGATGGACATCAACGGACTGCCTATGAACCCGGCGGCCAGAGACTATCCGTCGGAATTCATACAGACGGGAGTATCGGCCATAGACGGCCTGAACACTCTCGTAAGAGGACAGAAGCTGCCTATATTCTCGGCTTCGGGACTTCCTCACGCCAATCTGGCGGCGCAGATTGCCCGTCAGGCCAAGGTAAGGGGAAGCGAAGGCAACTTCGCCGTAGTCTTCGCCGCCATAGGAATAACTCACGAGGAAGCGGAGTTCTTCGCTTCCGACTTCAGAAGAACAGGAGCCATAGACAGAACGGTCCTGTTTATGAACTTGGCCAACGACCCTGCCGTAGAGCGTATCGCAACTCCGCGTATGGCTCTGACTGCGGCAGAGTATCTCGCCTTCGACCTTGGCATGCACGTGCTGGTAATACTGACGGATATAACCAACTACGCCGAGGCATTGAGAGAAGTATCGGCGGCAAGAAAGGAAGTACCGGGACGCCGCGGCTATCCGGGCTACCTGTATACCGACCTTGCCACCATGTACGAAAGAGCGGGTCGTAAAAAGGGCTTCGACGGCTCCATAACCATGATACCTATCCTGACCATGCCGGAGGATGACAAGACCCATCCGATACCTGACTTGACGGGATATATCACCGAGGGACAGATAATCCTTTCCAGAGAGCTATACAGAAAGGGTATCAAGCCTCCGGTAGACGTGCTGCCTTCCCTTTCCAGACTGAAGGACAAGGGAATAGGCAAGGGCAAGACAAGAGAAGACCACGCTGACACCATGAACCAGCTTTTTGCGGCCTACGCCAAAGGTAAGGAAGCTCTGGAGCTGGTGACGATTCTGGGAGAGGCGGCCCTCACCGAAACCGACCTGAAATACGCCAGATTCTCTCAGGCCTTTGAGAAGCAATACGTATCTCAGGGCTACGAGACTGACAGGACCATAGAAGAGACTCTGAATATAGGCTGGAAGCTGCTGGAGATGCTGCCTAAGAGCGAGCTTAAGAGGATAAGAGACGAGTACATCGAAAAATATCTCGGCAAGTAAGGAGAAATTATGGAAAGATTAAATGTGAATCCTACCAGAATGATGCTTACGACCCTCAAACGCCGTCTGGTAACGGCAAGGCGAGGCCACAAGCTGATGAAAGACAAGCGAGACCAGCTGATGAAAGGCTTTCTGGAGCTGGCCCGTGAAAACAAGAGGCTTCGTGAAGAGGTGGAGCAGGAGCTTTCCCGTGTATACGAGAGCTTCTCGGTGGCCAGCGCCGTGATGAGCCAAGAAGTGATGGAAGAGGCCCTGATGTTTCCCAAGCAGGGAGTGGATCTTTCCGTCACGGGCAAAAATGTCATGAGCGTAGATGTGCCTCAGTTCTCTTTTGAGACTACGGCGGAAGACTCTTCTGATATTTATCCGTACGGTTTTGCAAGCACTTCCGGAGAGCTGGACGCGGCCATAGCGGGACTCGCAAGAGCCCTGCCTGCCATGCTGGATCTGGCCGCCAAAGAGAAGGAGGCTGCCATGCTGGCTGCCGAGCTGGAGAAGACGAGAAGAAGGGTTAACGCCCTCGAATACGTCAAGATACCACAGCTGGAAATGACCATCAAGTATATAATGATGAAGCTTGATGAAAACGAGCGTGGAAACCAGACCCGCCTGATGAAGGTCAAAGATATGATTCTCAAGGAAGCCATAAAGGAAAAGCGAGAGCAGGATAAAGCCTGCGGAATGAAAATTTAACTTATAGGGAGGCTGCCTGCCGGTTTGGCAGGCAGCCTTTATTGTACCCTTAAGGGACACAAAACCACCAGTTTAACTGGTGGTTTTGATTAGAGTGTGGAGAGACTGACAAGGGAACAGAAGGCGAGCGGGGCTTGACCCACTCGATTTTGTGAAAATATGTAGTTTGAGTGGGGTCAGCCCCACTCGTTTTTATGAAAAAGTGTGGTTCGAGTGGTATGGTTCCCACTCGTTTTTGCAAAAAACTTCAAAACGAGTGGGTAAAATTTTGGGCTCAAGAGAGAAAATAAGGGATTTTGGCGCATAAATTTACAATATATGTAATTTTGCGAAGGGAGTGTAACCCACTCAATTCCATAAAAAAGTGTAGTTTGAGTGGGACTTGACCCACTCGATTCAGTAAAAATATGCTGTTTGAGTGGGGTCAGCCCCACTCGTTTCATGAAAAAACATTATTTCGAGTGGGGGCATATCGACCCAAAAACACTAAAAGTGTCGATTCGAGTGGGGGCATACCCACCCAAAAACACTAAAAGCGTCGATCTGGGTGGAGCCGTACCCCCCTGAAAACTCTAAAAGCCTTCATCTGAGTGAGACAACGACTATCTGTTCTTATAACTTGGAGAGGTCACGACTCCACTCAAGCCGCAAGAAGCTAACTATAACCAACGGTACAACTAATAGTTTATCATATCCTCTTAAGAGCGTAAAAAACGAGCAGACTCATGTCTGCTCGCAATAGGGCGTAAGAAGTCCCTTATACAGGACACTCACGCTTTTCTCACATCTGTTAGGTTGGTATGCTGAGGATTTCCGTTAGCGATGGGCGTGGCCTTATCTGTCATTGTCAGAGTATTGATACATCCGCCTACATCGGCGCCGTCGACGGCAGGTCTGTACCAGCCGCCCTCGCTTACGGCGACTGTACCGGCAGCTATGCGCCGGGTGACTTTGGCAGGTATTCTGATGATTCCTCTGTCGTTAAACACCTCTGCCATATCACCGTCGGATATGCCTCTGGCTGAAGCATCGGCAGGATTTATCCACAGGGCGGTAGGATCCAGCTCTTCTAAGAGAGAGTTCTCTTCGTTCTGAGAGTGACACCTCCGTTTAGTATGGTAGGCGATGAGCTGAAGAGGATATTTTTCTTTAAGAGGATCTTCCGGTCCTTCGGCGCAGTATATGTGCCCGGGAGAGCCGGGGATATCCTCCGGTCTGTTCATATCATAGAGAGTCTTTGAAAATATCTCTATCTTTCCGGAGGGCGTATTGAAGGGAACGCCTTCATTTATATTCTCAGAAAAGTTCACTAAAGGCTTATGGGATTTGTATACATAAAATGATTTTTCTTTGAACTCATCGAATTCAGGGAGCTCCGCTTCAGATCTGCGGCATTGATCATAGACATGACGCAGCCACTGATCAGCGCCGGAAAGACCGCAGTCAAATTCCCTTTTCAGACCTAAAAGCCGGGCGACCTCTCTTATCCACTCGTATTCAAACCGGCCTTTGAACAGCGGCTCGGTTATGTGATGATTATAGAGCAGGTAATCGTCGTCGGCCCAAGGCGAAGGGATGTTGTCTATCTCGAAGAAAGAAACGCCCGGCAGCAGTATATCGGCAAATTTAGCGCTGGGAGTCATGAACAGATCCGATAAGATCAGATAGGACAGTTTCCCTTCCGTCTGAAGTATGCGCTTCGTATCGTTGGAGTTGGAATGTTGATTCATCACTATCCCGCTGGCCAAACTGTAGATGATTTTTATGCCGGAATCAAGTTTGCTTACCCCTTTGAGACCGGTATACTCAGGGTTTACAGTATCCGGTCGATCTATGGCTCGAGTCCACTGGAAAACGGGAATCTTTCCCGGAAAAGGGTTATCTAAAAGACTCATGCCGGGAGCGTCGTGACCCTCCTTTAAATAAGGGATACCGGTGCTTCCTCCGTTGAGACCCACGTTTCCTGTCATACAGGCCAGAGCGACAAAGCCTCTGCACACCTGCTCTCCAACCAGGGTTCTCTGGGGAGCAAAGCCGGGCAGCAGGGCGGCAGGTTTGGTACAAGCGTACTCTATGGCCAGCTCTCTGATGACAGAAGCAGGGATGCCGGTGATTTTTTCAGCCCACTGGGGAGTCTTTTCGACGCCGTCTCTGAGACCGAACACATGGCTGTGATAACTTTCCCCGGTCGGAACGCCGTCAGGCATGTGATCTTCATCAAATCCTATGCAGAATTTATCCATGAACTGCTGATCCTGAAGCCCCTCCTTCCAGATGGTATGAGCCATGGCGTCGATGAGAGCCGTATCTGAAGACGGCCTGATAGGAATCCATGTATCTGCCATGGTCATGACAGTATCGCTCATGCGGGGATCTATCACTATGATCTTGGCGCCTTTTTCCTTAGCCTTCATAAAATAATCTTTTGTCCCGAGGCCGTAGTGGCATGTGGCGGGATTAAAGCCCCACATGATGATGAGCTTTGAATCCACATATGTGGACTCGTGATTGCCCGCCCGGACTTTACCATATATATAAGGGGCGATATAAGCGGCGCAGGCCGCGCTGTAATAATTGTAATAATCCAGATAGCCTCCGTCTAAAGACAGAAGATTCTTCATGAATCTGTCGCCTCTTATGGCAGCGGAAACTCCTGCCGCATTTATTACAAAACGAGAACCGGGGCCATATTCTTTCTTTGTCAGACGAGTGGCCTCGGCTATCTTAGAAACGGCATCTTCCCAGGATATTCTTCTGAACTTTCCCTCGCCGCGGGCGGCTATGCGTTCCATAGGAAACCTCAGCCTCTTTGACGTCAGGTAAGTATGACCGTAAGCTCTTCCCCTGGGACATCCTGAAAAGCGAAGGGGAGTTCCGTCGGTATCGGGCTCGATGGAAAGCAGACAACCTTCGCTGACGGTAGCCAGCATCTTACATTTGCTTCCGCAGTCGCAGAAGCTGGCTACGCTGATCTTTTTCGGCTCTTCCACCGGAATTTCAGACTGCTTGTTCCACATGTAAAAGTCCGATTTTTTCAGCAATTTTTCTTCTCCCGTCTGGTCGCTAGGCAGAAGTTCCAAAGCCCAGTCGAAGTAATCGCAGGAGATGATTTTTTCTAAAAGAAAGATTATGAAATCGGGAGCGTCGTACTTTTTCAGAGCCAGCAAAATCGTGTGAATCGTATCTGTGAGAAATTGTTCTTCAAACTTCGCGACGGCCCGGCTCGCCTCGCTTTCGTCCATGGAACCTTTGAGGCCGCAGGCTGTGAGGTATTCTGCGAAGCGCAGCTGCTGACCTATAAAATCGGCCGGATTTCCGTCCATGTCTACAGTTTTATATCCGTATTCTTTATAAAATTTTATTACGTCACAAGTCACATGATTGAGCAGGATATCTTCGCCGGTCTTAGCCACAGAAGCCCACAGAGGAACGTATATATCGCTGTCCGTTCCGTAAAAAAGATCGCTGTAAGTCTGATCGTCTGTGATTTTCTTTCCGCAAAACTCGCAAAACTGTCTGTAATCCTGAAAAAAGAGACGAAGGGCATAATAATTCAGATATTGCTTTTTAGTCATTTCTCATTCCTGCCTTTATTTATCATGTCTTTTAGCTCTTGTATTCTAAAAAGATTGCCGATGATGGCCGCCCCTGCCAGCCTGCCGTCTGCCCAATATTGTTTTTCAAAGAATTCTCCCTGAGAAGGATTTACAGAAAATATTTTTTTCAAAGTAGAGCTGAAGCGGCGGACTTCGTAATCCTTGTTCGGATCTTTTCCCATATCTCCTAAGGCGAAAAGGCTTATCTGAGGAGTGTTCATCATCAGGGAGGTATCGCAACTCTCGAGGAGGAGCCCCGAATCCTTGCCTGTCAGATCTGCGGCCGCATTGGCGCCGGCTGTCCTTCCCTGTACCATGGCTTCTGACCATAATGCGTAGTTTAAACCGTTATGCTGAGCGCAGTCTCCCGCGGCATATATATCTTTGTCAGAAGTCCGGCATCTGTCGTCTATATCGATGGCCCTGGGCGCAGATACTGAATCCGGAAGTATGGATGTGTCTGCCTTTACGCCGCAGGCCATTATCACCATGTCGCAGCAAAACTTTTCTCCGCTTTCGATAGTGACGCTTTTAACTTGATTTTCGGAAGGCGAGGCGTCTATAGAGGATATTTTAACATTGGTATATATATCGATGCCGGAGAGCTTCCGGCAGATCATATCGGAGAGCTCCCGGTCTATTTGTCTGGTCATAAGATATGGCATGGCTTCCAGCACAGTGACATGAACTCCGTAGCGAGATAATTCTGCCGCCGTTTCAAGGCCTATGACTCCGCCGCCGATGATCACGGCTTTAGATCCGGCTTTACAGGCTTTTTTTATATCGTATATATCTTCGCTTCGTCTTATGGTAAAGACGCCTCTGCTGCCTACGCCTGCAATAGGCGGTACAAAGCTTTCCGCTCCGAGAGTCAGGATGAGTTTGTCGTAAAAATATATCTTCTCGCCGTCGCATATGTGCATAGCGCCGCTGTCTATGGAAGTGATCCTGCGGTCTGTGTGAAGTGAAATACCCAGGTCTTCATACCATGAACGATCATGTATGATCCAGTCCGAAGGATCGAAACTTGCGAAAGGTGTTTTGGTGAGCATGGGGCGAGAATACGGCAGATTTTTTTCTGCAGTGAATATGTTTATGAGGCCGCCAGAGTCTCGCTCTCTTATGGCTTTTGCGGCCTCTATGCCCGCTATGCCTGCTCCGATTATAACGTATTTATTCATGTGTTGATCCTGCCTCCTTTATCACCAGTCTTTTCTCAGGCTTGTTTATATAGAGACAGGGACGTGTCTTCTCGGGATTTGGAAGAAAGCTCATATCTGCCGTCACCTCTTCTAAGGGGCCGAACTTTATGCTAAAGGTGGGGCAGGCTAAAACGCATACGGGCTCAAGCCCCTGATCTCGGCGTTCTTTGCAGGAGTCGCATTTTTGGGAAACTCCGCGGCTCTTGCTGAAAGACACTGCCCCGTAGGGGCAGTTCCACATACAGGCTCCGCAGCCTATACACCTTCCGTCGTCATGCTGAGTAGTTCCGTCGCCGTCCTTGTACATGGCGCCTGTAGGGCAGGCCTCGACACAGGCCGCTTCTTCACAGTGGTTGCATGCTCCCGAATAAGGGCCTTCGCTTAGAACGGCAACTCTGCGGAAAAATTCCCCCGCTTTGAGATCGTGAATGTCTTTGCAGGCCACCTGACAGGCTCCGCATGCCACGCAGGTATTCATATTGTAGTAAAAACCCAATTTCTCCATTGTAGTCACCTCTGAAATCTGTTACACTGAAATTATACAACAAATCGGATGAAAAGTACCTATGAACAGAGAAATTTTTCGGGATAATTCTATAGGACTGCTGATATTGGCGGGCGGAAAGTCCGAGAGGATGGGTTCTGACAAGGCTGGGCTTGTCTTAGGAGATCTCACTTTTTCGCAGACATTGGCAGAGAACATGGGCCTCTACAGTGAGCGGCTCTTTTCTTCTGCAAAAGGTCCTGCTCCCTGTGGATTTTCACTTATAGCCGACAGCCAAAAACTGACGGGAAAAGGCCCCATGGCGGGGATAGCTACTGCTCTTTCTGTGTGCGAAAGCAGGGCTCTGATGGTCGTACCCTGCGACTGTCCTTTTGCAGATTTTTCAGTAGCCGAGAAGGCGACTGGCGTTTTTCTCTCTTTAGATGATACAGGATGCGTACCTGTGATCGCCTCAGGAGATAACGGCATAGAACCGCTGATAGGTGTATATCCCAGGAACGCAGGATCGATTATAGAGAAACTGCTTCTCATGGGAAAGTACAGAGCGAGGGATATACTCGAGGCGACGGGATACCGCACGGTAAAGATACAGCAGGATAAACTGATAAACATAAATACACCGGAGGATTACATAAAGTATGGAAAGAGGAGATAAAGTTCAGATAACTATAGAAGACATTTCAACGGAGGGCCAGGGCATAGGCAGGGCCGACGGGCTCGCCGTATTTGTCAGAGAAGCAGTTATAGGAGATTTTGTCTTAGCTGAATTGACCAAGGTTAAGAAAAATTATGCTTTCGGCCGTGTGGCAGAATATACGAGACTTTCTTCGTCGAGACAGGAGGCTCTCTGCCCTTATGACGAAAGATGCGGCGGATGTATATATCAGCAAACGAAATACGAGAGCCAGCTGGCTCTGAAGAAAAAGCAAGTCAGGGACAAGCTCATGCGCCTCGGCGGCATACAGGAGCCTGATGTGAAGGACACTATAGGTATGGAAGAACCTTTTCACTACAGGAACAAAGCTTCGATGCCGGTCAGCACAGGAGGCCTCATAACTAAAAAAGGAGGCGTAGCAGAGCCTGTACACGAACCGCGGATAGGATTTTATAAGGCCGGGAGCCATGATGTGACAGATTGCAAAGACTGCCTTCTCCAGTCTCCTGCGGCTATGGCCGCAGCGGAAGCTCTCCGCAGGTTCATGAGAGAAGACAACATAACTTCTTATGATGAGCGCTGGGACAAGGGTCTGATGAGACACCTCGTAGTCAGAACAGCTGCCGGCACAGGAGAAGTGATGGTGATTCTGGTGATAAACGGCAAGGGTATACCTAACGCTGCAAAGCTGGCGGAAATGCTGGACGAGGCCATATCTCAGCTTCCGCCTCAGATTGGACTTTACGGAGAGAAAGTGGAGCTCAGCCTGGAAAGCGTGATCATCAATGTAAATAAAAAAGGCAGAAACATCTACGGCAGCGAATGTATCACCCTGGCAGGGAAACCTTTCATAACCGAAAGAATAGCCGGCCTTGAATTTGAAATTTCACCGCTGTCATTTTATCAGGTAAATCCGGCTCAGATGCAGAAATTGTATAAAAGAGCTCTGGAGTATGCTGATCTTAAAGGAGACGAGACGGTGCTGGACCTTTACTGCGGAGTCGGAACTATAGGTCTTTTCTTTGCGGATTACATGCGAAAGTCCGGCGGAGACGGCCGGGTTATAGGCATAGAATCGGTGAGGGAGGCAGTCATAGACGCCAACAGAAATGCGGTGATAAACGGTATCGTAAATGCGCGGTATGTGTCCGGGCTGGCAGAAGAGGAGCTGCCGAAACTGATGAAAGGCGGCGACGATGAAGGCATCTTCGTGGACCGGGCGGACGTGGTCATATTGGATCCTCCGAGAGCAGGATGTCATCAGCGTTTGCTTGAGGCTGTATGCCGGCTTGCCCCGGAGAAAATCATATATATCTCCTGTGATCCGGCCACTATGGCCAGAGACATCAGATATCTGACCAACGACGGGTATGAGTTCTGTCAGGCGACTCCCGTGGATATGTTTCCCTGGACAGGCGCGACAGAAGTAGTGGCAAAGCTGATGAGAAGGTGATCATCACATCACAGCCGGTCTCTGTAATCATGTTGACTGTAACCAAAAATGAGAGTAAAATTTGTAAAAAGACGGTTAATGGGTATAAATATTTATATATGACCTCTTTACGGTCAGAAACAGGGGGCGGATATTTCGCCTTTCACATAAAGGAATAGAAAGAGGAGGAGTATTTATGATCAAAATCGCTATAAACGGATTTGGAAGAATAGGCAGACTTGCTTTCAGACAGATATTTGCAGACGATAATATGGAGATAGCGGCGATCAACGATCTGACAGAACCGAAGATGCTGGCGCATCTGCTGAAATATGACAGCGTACAGGGGGGCTACAGAAATCACGCTGTTACCAGCGGCGATGACTCTATAACAGTAGACGGAAAAGAAATAAAGATATTGTCAGAAAAAGATCCCGAAAAGTTGCCATGGAAAGACATGGGCATAGATATAGTGCTTGAGTGTACCGGATTCTTCGCTTCTAAAGAGAAAGCTTCCGCCCATATCAGAGCCGGGGCTAAAAAGGTGCTGATCTCTGCTCCGGCAGGAGATGACCTTCCTACGATAGTCTACGGAACTAACCATGAGACTCTCACCGAGAAGGACGACGTGATTTCCGCAGCGTCGTGTACCACCAACTGCCTTGCGCCTATGGCAAAGGCTCTCAACGATTACAGAGAAATCAGAACGGGGTTCATGACTACTATTCATGCTTATACGGGGGATCAGATGCTGCTGGACGGCCCTCACAGAAAAGGCGATCTGAGAAGAGCCAGAGCCGGCGCAGTAAATATAGTGCCTAACAGCACAGGAGCGGCCAAGGCTATAGGGCTGGTAATACCGGAGCTTTCCGGCAGACTCATAGGTTCGGCTCAGAGAGTTCCGGTGCCGTCGGGGTCCATCACCATATTAGACGCCACGTTAAAAGATGAAACCGAGAGCGTAAGCGTAGAGGGTATCAATGCGGCCATGAAGGCGGCGGCCAGCCAATCCTTCGGATATACAGAAGAAGAACTGGTTTCCAGCGATATAATAGGCATGGAATACGGCTCGCTTTTTGACGCCACTCAGACCCTTGCTCAAAGATGCGGTACCAAGATATATGAAGTGAGGGTAGTAGCGTGGTACGATAATGAAAACAGCTATGTATCGCAGATGGTGAGAACTCTCAGATACCTCGAGAGATTTTTATGACAGGCGGAAGGGACAGTTGAAAATTAGATGAGAAAAATATTAAATATAGAGTACGGAGCCGTCCACGCCACATACTGGATGACGTATGCCATTATCGGAAGCTTTGCGTCCGCATTTCTCTTAGGCAGAGGATACTCTAATTCAGAGATAGGTGTGATCTTGGCTGTCGGCAGCGTGGCAGCTGTATTTTTGCAGCCTGTTCTTGCGGATATCGCCGACAGATCTAAAAAGATATCCCTGATAGGGCTTACCCAGATAGTGACAGTAGGGATGATGGTTTTTACGGCTCTCAGTTTTATCATACAGAGAGCGACCATCGCCTTGTCTGTGGTGTTCGTGATGCTGGTGGCATGGGATACGGCGCTGCAGCCTCTGTTCAACTCTCTGGCTTTTAAGCTGGAAGAGAGCGGACACAAGATAAAATTCGGCATTAACAGAGCCATGGGATCGCTGTCGTATTCAATACTGTGTTCGTTTCTGGGCGCTCTGACCGAGAAGGCGGGAACTCAGATACTGCCTGTGACCAGCGAGGTAGTACTGATAATGATGTTCATAACGCTGTGGATTGTCAAGAAGCATTTCAGGAGAGCCTGCGCTGTACGCGAGGTGGAGCAGACTGCCGTCGGTCTTCAGAAGGGCGAGATGGCGGAGGAGGATTCAAAAGAATCGCTGTCGTCGGCAGATGCGGCAGAGGATATAAATTTCGGCAGATTTATAAAGAGAAACAAATTGTTCGTGGCAGTCAGCATAGGCGTAGTCGGATTGTTTTTCAGCAACTCCGTGTTTAATAATTTCATGCTTCAGATCGTTCAGAACGTCGGTGGAGACGGCGGAGATATGGGAAGAATATTGTCGCTTATGGCTATGCTTGAGATCCCGGCTCTCTTCCTTTTCGACATCATACACAGCAGGATATCCTGCAAAACGCTCCTGAAAATAGGGGCGGTAAGCTTTTTTATGAAGATATTATGCGCCTACATAGCCGACAGTGTTACTATGGTCTACATAGCCCAGCTGTTTCAGCCTGCGGCCTTCGGAATATTTCTGCCGGCGATGGTATGTTTCATAGACGAGATAATGGACAAAGGCGAGGCAGTAAAGGGCCAGTCTCTTTATACGATAATGACTACTGTGGGAACTATATTTGCCACTCTCATAGGAGGAAAAATACTGGACGCCGGAGGCGCGAGTGAGCTTCTGCTGGTATCCACTCTTATAACCGGCGCCGGTGCGATTCTGATAATCTGCGTAGTAGGTAGAGTTAAAAACAAGAAAATATACTAAAAGAACATGTCGCCTCATAACTTGTTATGAGGTGATTTTTTATGAAGAAAAAAATGATTTTCAGCTTCGGAGTCGTGGCCGTCATAGGTATGAGCATGTGGGCTCTCGTCTTCGGAGTCATAGGAGGCAGCGGCCGGCCCATGGCCGGGACAGCCAATGAAGAGGAGACTGCCGGCGAAAGCAGAAGTTCTGATACAAGAGAAGAGGAATCAGCAGAAGTTTCCGCCCAGACCAGCTGGGGGCTTTCTTTTCAGCAGGAAGGCGCAGCGCCGGTAGGGAATGCCACGCCAGAATACCTGAAAGAATACGGAGCCTATTATATAGATGAAGAAGGCGCGGAGGAAAAGAACATCTATCTGACTTTTGACGCCGGATATGAAAACGGATATACGTCAGATATTCTGGACGTGTTAAAAGAAGAGGAAGTTCCGGCGACCTTTTTTCTTGTAGGCAATTACATTGAGCAGAGCCCGGATCTGGTCAAGAGAATGGAAAAAGAAGGCCATACGGTGGGGAATCATACCATGCACCATCCCGACATGGCTTCCATATCAGAAAAAGAAGCATTTAAAAAGGAACTCGAAGATCTGGAAGCCCTGTATAAAGAGACTACCGGCAAGGATATGAAAAAGATATACAGACCTCCTCAGGGCAAATACAGTGAAGAAAATCTGAAACAAGCCTCAGATATGGGATACACGACTGTGTTCTGGAGCCTGGCTTATGTGGACTGGTACGAAGATAAACAGCCCACGAGAGAAGAAGCTCTCAACAAACTCAACGGCAGAATACACCCAGGAGCTATAGTTCTTCTTCACAGTACTTCTAAGACTAACAGCAAGATATTACAGGAGCTCATTCAGGGCTGGAAGGAACAGGGATATAAATTTTGCAGTATTGATAATTTGTTAACTTGATAAATTGCTGAAGTTGTTGTATACTGAAAAAGTACTATATGCTGCGGTGAGGACTTTTATCAGACATTATTGTTAAAACCGGAATTATTATATGGTCCCGCGCCGGCATCGAGTGCGGTGTGTGATTATTTATAGAAAAGACAAGGGCAGTCAGGCCCTTGTCTTTACTTTGCCGATAAAATGCAGCAAACATCAGAGATCTGCGCTGCTCATGGCATCGGCGCCGGATGCCTCGCTTTCGGCAAAGCTTATAAAACAGCGGAAAATTTTAGGTGTCTGGTAAAAATATGGAAAAAAGTGTTGCGTTTTTATACAAAGTTTTGTATAATTATGTTTAAAGAAAAAGATAAAAAGTTGCAAAGGAAATGAAAGAGTAATGGAATTGTATCTGCAAGGAATATTGATAGCGCTCAAAGGCGCGCCTGCCACCATAGGAGTCAGCCTGTTTGCCGTAGTTATTGGAGCGGCTGTAGGTCTTGGATTTGCGCTGATGAAACAGTCTCGCAACAAACTGGTAAGGGCGATAGCAAAGATATACATAGAGATAGTGAGGGGAACTCCTATGATAGTTCAGGCCCTCATAATGGCCTTCGGCATCCCGTATCTGCTGCAGCAGAACGGAATACCGTTTAAATGGCCTGAACTCATAATACCGGCTATGATAGTATGCGGCCTCAACAGTGCAGCATATATGGCCGAAGTCATACGAGGAGGTATTCAGGCTGTGGATCCGGGACAGGTGGAAGCTGCCCAGTCTCTTGGCATGAGCAAGGGTCAGATAAACAGACTCATCGTTTTGCCGCAGGCTTTCAGGATTGTCATTCCTTCCTTCGGAAACGAATTTATAACGCTTATCAAAGAGACCGCAGTGCTGTCATATGTGGGCATCGTAGAAATACTTAGAAGCGCTCAGCTCTGGAATGCGGCTACTCTGGCCACATTCCCGGCGTATATAGGAGCCGCCGTGGTTTATCTGGCTCTCACTTTCCCTCTCTCAAGAGGCGTGGCAGCTCTTGAAAAACGCTTGGCAAAGGAGGGCGAATAAGATGATAAAAGCTACCGGTATACATAAACATTTCAACGGGCTGCATGCTGTAAAAGGAGTGGACATCACCGTCGAGGACGGAGAAGTCTTGTGCATAATAGGGCCTTCCGGATCCGGAAAAAGTACTCTTTTGAGATGTCTGAACATGCTCGAAATACCTGACGGGGGAACGGTAGAGGTGGACGGCCAGAGTGTCACTTCAGAAAATCTGCAGCAGATGAGGACGAAGATGGCCATGGTTTTTCAAAATTTCAACCTCTTCAGCCATCTCACCGTCTTAGATAACATAACGATAGCTCCCGTACACGTGAAAGGACAGGAGAAAGGCGCCGCCGAGGAAAAAGCTAGGGACTTGCTTAAACTGGTAGGCCTTGAAGAAAAGGCGGGAGCGTATCCGAGAAACCTTTCCGGAGGTCAGAAACAGAGGGTCGCCATAGCCAGGGCGCTGGCGATGGACCCTGAGATAATACTCTTTGACGAACCTACTTCGGCTCTGGATCCCGAGATGGTGGGGGAAGTTCTGGATGTGATGAAGAAACTGGCAGAAGAAGGTATGACCATGCTGGTGGTGACTCATGAGATGGGGTTTGCCAAAGAGGTGGCAGATGACATAATCTTTATGGCCGAAGGAGAAGTGGTCGAGAGCGGCAGCGCTGAACAGATATTTGAACATCCGCATCATGAGAGAACTAAAAGTTTCTTAAAGAAAGTCCTCTGATTTCATCAGGCGAGATCCATATGGCGCCTATAGACAATGAGGGCATATGGAAGCCGCCGGTGAGATAATGATTTTAATACATCAATCACACAAACAGAGATTCCCGGGCATGCCGCCCGGGAATCTCTATTTGATATACGGCATGAGATATATAGCGCGTCTGTTATTATAATTTAGTTTTGAAATGAAGAGCTCTCTGATGTATAATGATCTAAAACTACTTTTATGGAAGGTACTGAAGTGAAAAACAGATTTAAAACTATGGTGGCAGTCATCCTTCTGGCCGCCGTATTATCTTTAAGCGGCTGCGGAGACCGTCAAATTCAGACTGCGGCAGATCAAAGTTCCCAGGTATCCTATGAGCAGCTGAGCGATATTCCCGAATTTTACGGAGAACCATATGTGACCCTCTCCGGTAATGCGCCGGATTTCAGCCGGGAAGACATGGCTGCTGATTCCTTTGAAAACTACAGTCAGCTGGACAGTCTGGGCAGGTGCGGACAGGCTTATGCGATGATAAGCACAGAGACTATGCCGACGGAGAAGAGGGGGAGCATAGGGCAGATAAAACCCAGCGGCTGGCATACAGTCAGGTATGATGATCTGATCTCCGATAAATATCTGTATAACAGGTGTCATCTGATAGGATTTCAGTTGGCGGGAGAAAATGCCAACGAAAAAAATCTGATAACGGGCACCAGATATATGAACGTAGAGGGCATGCTTCCCTTTGAAGATGAGGTGGCCGATTACGTAAAGGAAACGGGCAACAGAGTTCTCTATAGAGTCACTCCCGTATATGAGGGAGACGATCTGGTGGCAAGAGGCGTAGTTATGGAAGCATATTCGGTTGAAGACTCCGGAGAAGGAGTTTCCTTCAACGTGTTTGTATATAATGTCCAGCCGGGAATCGTGATAGATTATGCCACCGGCGACAGCCAAAGAGCAGATACTTCTATGCCCGTAGATGATGACAAACCTGCTTTGGAACAGTCGGATCAGCTCTATGTACTGAACAACAGCACAAAAAAATTCCATCTACCAGAGTGTGCCAGTGCAGATAAGATAAAATCAGAAAACAGAGAGGAGACGAAGACGAGCCGCAAGAGCCTCATGAGTATGGGATATGAACCCTGTGGCAACTGTAATCCTTAGAATATGGCTAAACATTCCAATCAAAAACTTAAAATATTATATCTGATGAAGATAATGGAACAAAATACCGACGATAAGCACGGGCTTACCATGGGCGAGATAATAACTGCACTGAGGGGATATGGTATAGATTCCGAGAGAAAAAGTCTGTACGACGACTTTGACGTGCTCAGAACTTTCGGCATGGATATACAGCAGCGTAGAGGAAAAGAAGTACGATACCACCTTGCCAGCAGAGACTTTGAGCTTCCGGAGCTTAAGTTGCTGGTAGATTCTGTACAGTCTTCCAAGTTTATAACTCACAAGAAGAGCAGGACGCTCATAAGAAAGATAGAAAACCTTCTGAGCAGATACGAGGCTAAAGAGCTGCAACGCCAGGTATTCGTGGCCAATCGTATAAAAGCGATGAACGAGAGCATTTATTATGTGGTTGACGATATACATAAAGCAATATCAGAGGACAGACAGATTTCCTTTCAGTATTATGAATGGAATGTAAAGAAGCAGAAGCAGCTGAGAAAGAACGGACAAGTCTACAAAGTAAGCCCGTGGGTGCTGACCTGGGATGATGAGAATTATTACATGATAGCCTATGACAGCCAAAGCGGAATCATCAAACATTACAGAGTAGATAAGATGCTGGGCATACGAGTCTGCGCCGAAAAGAGGCAGGGAGCCCAGCTGTTTAAAGATTTCGATATGGGATTATATTCCAAGAAGACCTTCGGGATGTACGGAGGAAGAGACGAGCAGGTAACGCTGCTTTGCGACAATAAGATGGCAGGTGTAATAATAGACAGGTTCGGACGTGATGTGGTGATGAAAGAAAGAGATCAGGATACTTTTGAGGCGGCGGTTAAAGTTGCAGTCAGCCCTCTCTTTCTCACATGGGTCATGAACTTTGGCGGCAGTATAAGGATAACGTCTCCGGAAACGGTCATAGACGAATATATAGATACGGCCAGAAAGGCGATACAGATATATGAAAAGAACGACAGATAATTCTGATATAAAGAGAGCTTTCAGGGCTTCGCTACCTGTCTTTGCAGGCTATATAGTGCTGGGGATAGGTTAATTTTATTGAAAACCAAGGGTTACGGACTCTTGTGGGCCGCCTTGTCCAGCGTCTTTGTATATGCAGGTTCACTGCAATATGTTATGGTAAACCTCATAGCTGCAGGGGCGCCTCTCATAACTACGGCGCTGACGGCAGTGATGGTAAACGCCAGACATCTTTTTTATGGCATTTCCATGATCGACAGATACAAGGGAGCGGGAAAGAAGAAGCCTTACTTGATCTTTGCCCTCACCGATGAGACTTACTCGCTCATATGCAGCGACGAGAGTGTGAGAGGAGTCAGAGACAGACACAGATATTATTTTTTCCTGTCCATGTTCAACCAGATTTACTGGATAACAGGAAGAGTCATGGGTTCTGTTTTGGGCGGCCTCATAACATTCAGCACTGAAGGGATAGATTTTGCCCTCACAGCTTTGTTTGTCACCATCTTCGTAGACCAGTGGCTGAGCACAAAAGATCATCGGGCCGCTTTGACAGGCGTCATAGCTTCGGTGGTATGTCTTCTGATTTTTGGGGCAGATAATTTTTTGATTACCGCCATGCTATGTATAACTGCGGCCCTTACTGTCATGAGAAGTAAGCTTTCACGAGAGAGCATAATAGAAGATGAGGGAGGAGACGACTGATGAACGACACACATACTATATTGATCATTGCTGTTTCTGCCGCAGTGACTATTATACTCAGATTTTTCCCGTTCGTAATCTTCGGAGGTGACCGCCCCACTCCCGGATATATAGTGTATCTGGGCAAAGTGCTGCCCTATGCTATAATGGGGATGCTGGTGGTGTTCTGCCTGAAAAATATAACCTTTATCTCCGCCCCTTTTGGCATGCCTGAGATAATATCATGCTCATTGGTCGCGGCGCTTCATATATGGAAGAGAAACACTCTGCTGAGTATAATAGGTGGAACTGTCTGTTACATGCTCTTGATACAATTGATATTTTGACATAAAAACTTCCTCCGGCACAGACCAAAGTCCTGATTATTGGACAGTGGTAGTGGTACAATATGAACATAACATAAGAAAGTTCATATATTAGGAGGTAAGTAAAATGAAAAAGTTCAGAAAAGGAATCTTAGAGTTTTTGACTATTCTCGTCATCTGCGCGCCGCTGGTATATATTTCGGATATGATGTATCAGTAATCAGTAAAAAGAGCAGGGCGCCGCTTGAGGATGCGGTTCATGACTCATTCTCTTGCTGTCTGATGATGATCCCATGAAATGTCTGCTTTTTTAGACGGCGCGGCTTTTTAAATCGCGGCTGAGTTTTAACAATCTGGTCTGCCTTCTGACCTAAGATGAAGCCGGCGATTACAACAAATGCGAACATACTTTCGGTCCAGTGGACGAGAGGATGTTCGCATTTTTAAAAGCTTTGATCTATAGCGCCTGCCAGACAGACGCTTTTCGCAAAAGTTATCTCATATCGAATTCAGGGTTTATTGCATAAAAGTTTTTGCTGTCCAGTTTATCCTGTATGAATCTCAGACCTTCACCGAAACGCTGATAATGTACGATCTCACGTTCACGGAGGAACCGTATCGGGTCGATGACATCGGGATCGTCGGCCATTCTGAGAATGTTGTCATAAGTCAGACGGGCTTTTTGCTCTGCTGCCATGTCTTCTTGGATATCCGCTATAGCGTCTCCGGTTACGGAGAAGGTGGCCGCAGAGAACGGCATACCTGAAGCAAATTGAGGATATACACCTGCGGTGTGATCGACGAAGTAATCTTCCATGCCTGCGGCCTTCACTTCTTCTATCGTCATGTTTCTCGTGAGCTGATGGACGATGGTGCAGACCATTTCCAGATGAGCGAGCTCTTCTGTACCCACAGAAGCCTCTAAAATGTTCCACTCATCCGAAATGCCGTCAGAGCCGCTATTTACGGGCTTTTGGGTGGATGTCATTAAGACAACGGACAAGCCTACAAGATACGGAAAAAACAATCATTTTACATACTCCGAACATCCTACCCTCATTGGAGAAGGCAAAGAACGCACAATTAACATCTATTGTGCCATTCCAGACGCAGCTTAAATTTGTAAGTTTGAGTGTACTACTTCTTTCTTATATAATCAAGTAAAAGAACGGAGGTGCTGATAATGAGAGAAACCAAATACCACGCCTATCTGGATAGCCAAGAAAGGACAATTCTTTTGCAGAGCCTTGTCGAGCTGAAAAATCAGCTTATACAGCAGGGCAGATATACGGACTGCGTTGACGAGCTGATATTCAAAGTCATAAACGCCCCTCTGAAGAAACTAAAAGTAGCAATGTAGGAGGTTGTGATGTATGACAAGGATTTTGCCGAGCTTGTAAAGATAGCGGCAGAAAAATTAAAAGAGGATACGGTCTATCAAATGATACGGCGCAGCGAAGGCTATCAAGAGGAAAGCAATGCAAGGGGCATAGCGGAGCAACACTATATCGACCTTGACTTGACGAAGGCGCAGCGGAAAGTCTGCGATGCCCTTTTTGATTACAGGGACAGGGAGAACACGGAATACTCCGATTATTCTTATCTGGCAGGACTGTTCGATGCGTTCCGTATCATGGCGGTCATCTTCCCCGACAGATGGGATATGGAACAGGTGCAGAAAGCCCTGTACCCGAATGAAAACTGAATATCGAAACGATACATAGCCGATTGGTGTAACAGCCAGTCGGCTTTTTTACGTTTATCATAACAGTCAGAGCGAAAGTACATAGCCGCCTTTGACAAAGCGGCTAAATAAATGCGAAAGGAGGACGCTACTATGTCAAATTGCAAAGTAATCGCTCTGACCAATCAGAAAGGCGGCGTCGGCAAGACCACCACGGCGGTCAATCTGGGCGTGTGTCTGGCAAAGCAGGGGAAAAAAGTCCTGCTCATTGATGCAGACGCACAGGCAAATCTCACGATGTCGCTTGGGATTAACAGACCCGATGAGTTGCCCCTATCCCTTGCCCCTATTATGCAGGACATCATCGACGATAAACCCATTGATGTTCAGAAAGGTATCCTGCACCACGGCGAGGGCGTTGACCTGTTACCCTCTAACATTGAGCTGTCGGGTCTGGAAGTCAGGCTCATTAACGCTATCAGCCGTGAGCGTGTCCTAAAGACCTGTATCAACGAGGTCAAAAAGAATTACGACTATGTGCTTATCGACTGTATGCCGAGCTTGGGTATGCTGACCATCAACGCATTGGCGGCGGCAGACAGCGTGGTTATCCCCACACAGCCGCACTATCTTTCGGCGAAAGGTTTGGAGCTGTTGCTTCGCTCCGTGTCAAAAGTCAGAAAGCAAATCAACCCACACCTGCGGATTGACGGCATCCTGATGACGATGGTAATGCCACGCACCAACATTTCTAAGGAAGTGACCGCATTGGTAAGGAGTGCCTACGGTCAGAATATCAAAGTCTTTGATGCCCAGATACCGCACTCTATCCGTGCGGTGGAAGCCACCGCAGAGGGCAAGAGTATTTTTGCCTATGACAAAGGCGGCAAGGTCGCCGCCGCTTATGAGCAGTTGGGAAAGGAGGTGGCAGACATTGGCGAGAAGCAAAGGAACAAAAATCGAGCTGACCGCATACGATGACCTTTTCCAGACGGACGAAAGCCGTGCGGAGGCAGCGTTGAGCAAGATTAGGGACATTCCCATTTCGGAGATTGACGAGTTTCCAGACCACCCGTTTAAGGTCTTATTGGACGAGGATATGGAGCAGCTTGTTGACAGTATCAAGCGAAACGGCGTAATGACCCCTGCTACTGTGCGTCTGAAAGAGGACGGCAGATATGAGCTTATCAGCGGTCATAGGCGAAAAAAGGCTTGTGAGCTTGCGGGGCTTGAAACGCTGAAATGCGAGGTCAAGGAGTTTTCCCGTGATGAAGCGATTATTGTCATGGTTGAGAGCAACTTGCAGAGAACGACCATTCTGCCGAGTGAAAAGGCGTTCGCTTACAAGATGCGATTAGAAGCAATGAAACGACAGGCAGGCAGACCCCCGAAAGAAAATGCGTTGCCATTGGCGACTAATTTTCCAAAGGGGCGTTCTGATACGGAGTTAGGCGAACTTGTTGGAGAAAGCAAAGACCAAATACGCCGCTATATCCGTCTAACGGAGCTTGTTCCCGAAATCCTGCAAATGGTGGACGAACGGCAGATTGCGTTCCGTCCTGCGGTTGAAATCTCTTATCTGACCGAGGAACAGCAATACACCCTGCTTGAAGCGATGGAGTACAACGACGCTACGCCCTCTCTTGCACAGGCTATCAAAATGAAGAAATATATGCAGGAGGGGAAACTCTCAGACGAGGTTATCAGCTCCATCATGGAGGAGGAAAAGCCAAACCAGAGGGAAAAGCCTGCGTTCCGTGACGAAAGGATAACCAAGCTCATCCCGAAATCTGTCCCCAAAGGGAAAGAGTCGGATTTTGTGGTAAAGGCTCTGGAGTTTTACAACCGCCACCTGCAAAGGAGCAAGGCACAGGAACGATAGCCACACACCGAGGGACAGGTCTGTCCGTTTGGGAGGATAGCCGTTTTTTCGCTTTCCCCCTCTCCACACCTCTCCCCCTTACTACTGCCAGTAACTAACCGAGAAAAGAAAACTTAAAGCTGCCAGACGGCGGCTTTTTTTCGGTCAGTATGGCAAACATCTATTTTCAATACCAACAGGAGGTAAACGATGAAATTCAAAAAAGTATTCCAAAAGGCTGCGGCTTTAGTAATGGCGGCGGTTACGGCATTGTCTGTAATACCCGCCACCACAGCCTTTGCAGCCACGGGCGATATTGGTACGATTTCCTTTTCGCACACTTACGACGGCAACGGAAATGCCATGCGATACAATTCGAGCGCAAACATCGGCGGCTATACCGCAGGCGGTGCAGGCAATTATAAATACCGTATGTTCGTTGGCGGCGATGTCGCCTTTTGTATTCAGCCGGGCGTACCGCTAAAAACAGGCAACACCTTGAAAGAAGCATCTTCCGAAACATGGAACGCCCTTTCAGACAGCCAGAAAAAGGCGGTAGGGCTTGCCCTGCTCTATGGGTATCAGGGTAACCGCAGCAATCTTACGGGAAGCGATGATGAAAAATGGCTTGCGACCCAGACCCTTGTATGGGAGTTTGTTACGGGCTGCCGTGAAGCCACAGGCTCATACAGAAAGACGAGCGATACCGTGTATAAGCTGCACTTTGGCTCAAATTATCCCAACAGCGGCGCAAGGGCGGCTTACGACCAGATTGTTTCGCTGATGAGCAGCCACAACACCATTCCGAGCTTTATGTCGGGCGGTAAAGCCGACATCACAAAGGAGCTTGCCTATAAGGACGGAAAATACAGCCTTACGCTGACGGATAATAACGGCGTTCTGTCGGATTATTCCTTTGCAAGCTCAAGCGGTGCGGTCAGCGTATCCAAATCTGGCAACAAGCTCACTATCACATCGGACAAAGCCTTTGACGGCTCTGTGCGGATTACGGCAACCCGAAACGGTGTGCCGACGGTCAGCAGTAGCGCAAAGCTGATTGCTTACGGCGACCCGAACTTGCAGGACTTGATTACAGGTGTGGAAAACGCCAATCCTGTATCCGCCTATCTGAATGTGGAAACGCCCACAGGTACGATTGCTTTGAAAAAGACTTCCGAGGACGGCGTCATTGCAGGCATCCAGTTTACGATTAAGGGCGAGGGCGTCAACAAGACTGTGACTACCGATGAAAACGGCAACCTCACGGTGGAAGGTCTGTTCCCCGCAACCTACACGATTACCGAGCAGACCATAGACCGTTACGAGCCGCAGCAGACCCAGACGGTCACGCTCATCGGCGGCAAGACCACAACCGTCAACTTCAACAACACCTTGAAGCGTGGCAGCCTTGAGGTAGTCAAGACTTCCGAGGACAGTCTGGTGGAGGGCGTGACATTCCACCTTTACGGCACTTCCCTCAGCGAGCTTGCGGTGGATGAATACGCCGTAACGGACAGCAAGGGCGTAGCGAAGTTTGAAAATGTCCTTATCAGCGGCGATACCCCGTATGTGCTTGAGGAAGTAGATACGGCTATCCGCTATGTCGTTCCCGCATCCCAGACTGCCCCGATTGAGTGGAACAAGGTTACAAACCGCAGTTTCCACAACATCTTAAAGAAATTCAATGTGACAGTCACAAAGACCGATGCGGAAACAGGAAATCCACAGGGCGATGCCACTTTAGCAGGTGCGGTTTACGGCATCTACAAGGGCGAGGAACTCATTGACACTTACACTACCGATGAAAACGGTCAGTTTACGACCAAGTATTATGTATGCGGTGCGGACTGGACTATCCGAGAAATCAGCCCATCCGAGGGTTATCTCCTTGATACGACCATTCACAAGGTCGGCGCAGAGCCAGAACTCTATACGGTGGAATACAACGCTGCCGCCAATGATGTGAATGAGCAGGTCATCAAGGGCAATATCGCCATTATCAAGCACACCGACGACGGCGAAACCCAGATTGAAACACCCGAAGAAGGAGCTGCTTTTGATGTGTTCCTGAAATCCGCAGGCAGCTATGACAACGCAAAGGAAACCGAGCGTGACAAACTGGTCTGCGATGAGAACGGCTTTGCCCAGACAAAGGATATGCCTTACGGCATTTATACCGTAAAGCAGACCTCTGGTTGGGAGGGGCGTGAGCTGATGAAGCCTTTTGATGTGTTTATCAGCTCTGACGGTCAGACCTACCGTTACCTTATCAACAATGCCAACTTTGAAAGCTATATCAAGGTCGTGAAAAAGGATGCGGAAACAGGCAACACCATTCCGTATGCAGGGGCAGGCTTCCAGATTTATGACCCGAACGGCGAGCTTGTCAAGATGACTTTCACTTATCCCGAAGTGACAACGATTGATACTTTCTACACCACGGCGGACGGCGATTTAATCACGCCGCAGACTTTGGAATACGGCACGGGCTACTCTCTGGTTGAGGTACAGGCTCCGTATGGCTATGTGCTTGTCTCCGAGCCTGTTCCTTTTGATGTGGTGCAGGAAAACTCCGAGGAAGAAAGCGGCATTACCGTCATTGAGGTGGTACGCTCCAACATGGCACAGAAAGGCACGATTACCGTATCGAAGTCTGGCGAGATTTTCGCAGGCGTGACCGAGAATAACGGAATGTATCAGCCAACCTTTGCCGTAGGCGGTCTTGAAGGTGCGGTTTATGAGATTACCGCAGCCGAGGACATCTATACTCTGGACGGAACGCTTAGGGCTTCTAAGGGCGAGGTGGTAGATACCGTGACTACAGGTACGGACGGTACGGCAAAATCAAAGGAACTTTATCTTGGAAAATATGAAATCCGAGAAACCAAAGCCCCGTTTGGAATGGTCTTAAATACGGAAGTCCGCACCGCCGAGCTTGTTTATGCGGGACAGGACATCGCCGTGACGGAAACCTCTGCGGGCTTCTATAACGAGCGTCAGCGAGTGGTTATCAACCTCACAAAGACCCTTGAAACAGACGAAGCCTTCGGCGTGGGAAATAACGGCGAAATCTTTGATGTTGCCTTTGGTCTGTATGCGGAAAGCGAACTGACCGCCGCAGACGGCACGGTCATCCCTGCCGATGGTCTGATTGAGATTATCACTCTGGATGAAAACGGCAACGGCGAAGTCAAGACCGACCTGCCGATTGGAAACTACTATGTAAAAGAGGTTGCGGCAAACTCCGCTTACCTTGTGAACGATACGAAATATCCTGTAAACTTTGAATACGCAGGACAGGACGCTGCTTCTGTTCACATCGCAGCCAATGACGGCGAAGCCATTGAAAACAAGCTGATTTACGGCTCTGTAAACGGAAAGAAAACCGATGAGGACGGCAAGGCGTTAGGCCGTGCTGTTATCGGTATCTTCAAAACGGGAACAGAGGAATTTACAGCCGAAAACGCTATACAGACTACCACATCCAAAGATGACGGTAGTTTTTCTTTTGCCAAAGTGCCGTATGGCTCTTGGATTATCCGTGAGGTGGAAAGTCCGAAGGGCTTTGTACTCTCCGAGGAAGAAATCCCCGTGACTATCGGCGAGGTGGACGAGGTTGTGGAAGTCGAGCTTGTGAACGAATTTATTACAGGCAATATCGAGCTTACCAAAGTGGATAAGGATTATCCCGACAACAAGCTCACAGGCGCAGTCTTTGAAGTCTTTGCCGACACCAACGGAAACGGCGAATATGACAAGGAGGATGCGCTGCTTGGGGAAATGTCCGAGCTTGGCGGCGGCATCTACCAGATGAACGACCTCAGATACGGAACATTCTTTGTCCGTGAAAAGACCGCCCCAGAGGGCTTCGTCCTTGATGAGAATGTCTATACCGTATCCATTGAGGAAAACGGCAAGACCTATGTGGTGGAAAACGAAGCAGGCAAAGGCTTTGTCAACGCCCCGCAGTCTGGCAGCCTTAAAATCGTCAAGACATCCTCTGACGGAAAGGTGGAAGGCTTCTCTTTCCGCATTACTGGTGCAAACGGATATGACCAGACCTTTAAGACCGATAAAAACGGCGAAATCGTCATTGAAAATCTGCGTATCGGCGAATACAACATTTCCGAAGTGAGCGATAAGGCATCGGCAAACTATATCCTGCCTGCCGAGAAACAGGCAACGGTCAAGGTCGGCGCAACGACTATCGTACAGATGCAAAACGAGCTGCGTGACACCCCGAAAACAGGCGATGACTTCAACCCGTTCCTGTGGGGCGGGCTTGCGGCGGCATCCCTTATCGGTGCAGGCGTTCTCTGTGTTGTGGGTCTGAAAAAGAAGAAAAAGGAGGACTAAGAGATGGATACGAAAACGATTATTGCCATTGTGCTTGTGGTGTTCATTGTAGGCGGAGCTGTCTGGCTGAACATCCGCAACCGTAAAAACAAGTAAAGTGTCTGGGGGCAGTCGAAAAAGGCTGCCCCCTTTCCTATATGTGGAGGTATGTATGCAGAATTTGAAAACCATTGAAAGCAAGGTACGAGCCATTCTGGAAAAAGACGAGGAAGCCAGAAACGATGATATGGTACTGTATCTCAAAGTGTGCAACGGCTATCTCAAGGACGCAGGTGCGATGCCCTTTGCGGAAGTGATGTCGCAGTATCGCTATCTGGGCTTGCCGAGCCTTGAGAGCGTGGGCAGGACACGCCGCAAGCTGCAAGCGGAGCATCCAGAGCTTTTAGGCAGCGTCCGTATCCAGAAGCTCAGAGCCAAAAAGGAACACCAATACAGGAAATACGCCAAAGAATGAGAGGTAGCCTATGGACGAAGAAAAACGCATAAACGGCGGATATGAAATCATCGAGAGCTGTACTATCGGGAAAAACGAGCTTGTCATCGGTCATAACGCCAAAGCACCCAACCCCTATGTGTGTTGGTACTGTAAAGACGGGTCGGATTATTTCTGGGGTTATTACTGCAATCAGCTTTCCGAAGCAAGGGAAAAGCTGAATGAACGCTACCAGAGGGAGTGCCGTATGCCCTATAACCAACCCGACAAGAAGCCGAGGAACAACAATGACCGAGAACGCTGATAATAATAAGAAGAAATATGACTGTACGACCTGCCCTTATCCCCGATATAAGTGCGGGTCTATTATTTTCTGCGATGTCTGTATCCGCAAAATCTTAGACGAGCAGAACGAGAAAAAACGGAGAAAGGAGCAGCCGAATGAATGAGGAAAAAAGGATGCTCGGCAATTACGAGATTACACAGAGCATCTATATCGGAGATAAAGAGGTTGTGTTTGGCGTGGATAAAGCCGAGCAGTATCCCTTTTTAGTCTGCTGCTGTGACTATCACAATCCGCTTGGTGCTGCGTGGGCGAAGGATGCCGTTGCTTCAGACGATTATCTGGAAGCGATGCAGATTTTCGTTGACAGAGTGCAGTCACAGATTGACCGCACCAAAGAGGAATTATCCCAATATCCCTTTGATAAGACGGTGTTTACCAAAGCGCATTGTATTCCCGACAACCGCAACAGCAGCATTGTCGGCAAAGTGGTGGTTATCAACTCTGAGCCGAAACGCTATGAATATCAGCATCCTGCCTATCAGCTTATCTTGGCAGACGGCGGCAACGGTGCAACAGGTGGCAGGGGCAACGCCGTATTTGGCACTTGCCTTGCCACAGGAGAAAGAGCCAGATGGGAAAGGTACGATGTTCTGGGAGAAATCAAGCCAGAATGTATGCCCCAATGGGCAAAGGAAGTACTTGAAAAAATCAAGGAGCAGCAAAAAGAGAGAAAACAGAAAAGCAGGGAGGAACGCTGATGGAGATACGACCTTTGACACAGCCCGAACAAAAATACACCTATTCCCAGAGTACGCAGATTGCGGGACAGACAGGCTGCATCGGACATCTGCGTGGGGATTTTGGCTCTGATGGCGGCAGTTTTTACACCACTTGGGACGACCATTGGGACAAGTGGAAAACAGACGAGTTTAAGGCGGAGCTTGATACGGTTATCAATACGCTTCGTGAGGGCAAAGGGCTTTTGCATAACCGCCGTGACATGGCGGCGTTTGCAAGGGCAAATCCCGATGCCGCTTTTATGGGGAACTACTGCACCAAGTACGGCTTTCGTGTAGATACCGACAAACACGCTTTTCTGCTTCGCTGCAATCCCACAAAGGGCGACTATAACTTTTACTGCTATTGCTATGTAAAGGAATGGTTGGATAAGCATATCGGCAACGCCGAGAAAGGCATCCGCTTTATCGACCCGCATTATAAAGAATTGTTCCGTATTCCAGACGGCGGCAAAATCATTGTTTCCTATGCTTGGGGCGAAAAGGCAGAAAAGATCTGCCGTTTTATTGACGAATACCATACCGAGGTGGGCAGCAACCTGTATCACATCTGTGAGTTTGCCGAGCGTATGCACCAGAACGGACACAGCTATGAGCCGAAGTCGATGGAGCAGCCGCCCCAGAAAGCTCCGAAGCATAAAGATTATGAGCGATAAAGGAGGATTGAGATATGGCAGTCAACCAGAAAGTGATTAAGGTTTTGAACAAAGTTTTTGAAGCAGGCTTTACCGAGGAAAAAGCCATTGCCGCCATGACGATGGACGATATTCTCTCCATGCAGGGCATCACGGTGGCGGATATTTCGATTATCAACGACCTGCAAAAGAGCATTAAGGCAAACAAGGTCATTTCTTTTTTGGGCGGTGGTACGAATGAGTGAGAAACGGATGATTTCTTTTAAGGATAATGAGGGCAAGGTCGTTGTTTCCGTCCCAGACGGCGGCGTCCTTCGCCTGTTTTACGACAACGGGGATGCACAATGCGTCCTCTGCCGCTATGTGGACGAAAACCGTGCCGTGATTGACGGCGTGGAGTATGACCTGACCGACTTCATTGCACGGATGAAACGAAATAAAATCTGCTACGCCCCTGCTTAACGGCGGGGCGGACGAACAAGGAGGTGTAAAAGAAAATGGCTGCAAAGTATCAGCTAATCACGGAGCTGTATCGGCGCACAGGCGTGTCGGTTGCGAAAAGCCCGCAGGCGTGGCAGGCGTTTCTGTCCTCTGCCTGCCGCAACTATAAGTGCCGCTTTGACGAACAGCTCTTAATCTATGCCCAACGCCCCGATGCTACTGCTGTGGCGGAGCTTGGCACTTGGAACAGGCTTTTTAAGCGTTGGGTAAACAAAGACAGCAAAGGCATTGCGGTGTTTGACCCGAAAGGGCGCAGGAACACGCTGAAATATTACTTTGATATATCCGATACCCATGAAGGCTATTATGGCAGCCGTGCCGTTCCGATATGGCGGATGGAGGAGCGTTACGGGCAGGCGGTAATGGAACGGCTCTCTGACCGCTTCGGGGATTTGGAGGAAACGGACTTGTCGGAGGCTCTTATGAGGACTGCCGAAAACGCCGTGGAGGACAATCTCCCCGATTACCTGTCACAGCTTCAGGACGCCACCCAAGACAGCTTTTTAGAGGAGCTTGACGAGTACAACATCGAAGTTATCTACAGGCGGCTGACGGTAAACAGCGTGGCGTATATGCTGATGAGCCGATGCGGGATAGATACGGAAGCCCATTTTGAGCGTGAGGATTTTGCCGACATTGTAAATTTCAACACGCCCCAGACCCTAAACGCCATCGGGATTGCCGCCAGCGACATATCGGAAATGGCACTTCGTGAAATCTCCGCCGCTATCCGAAATGTGCAAATGGAAGCCAGAGGGCAAAACCGCACCTTTGCGCCGCCATCCGAAAACCGCTATGATACAGGCAGGAAACAACCCGAAAGGAGTGGAAATAATGAACGAAATCACTTACAGCAGGCAGGGGGATTATCTTATTCCCGACCTCACATTACCGACAGAGCCAGAGCTTCCGCTTGGCAGATACGCTTTGATGCACAGGGATTATCTGGAGAAGCACAAACGAGTGACCTACCTCAACCTGCTGACAGCGGGCAGGCTGAACGAACACCTGCACCAGACGGAGCAGGCGGCGCTTACGAGGTTGGAGCTTCTGACGAAGCGGCTTTCACAGGAGCAGGGCGTGACGGAGGAACTGAAGGAGAAAGCCCCGATGCAATGGCTCGGTCTGATGAACAACATCCGCAGCCAAGCGGAGGAAGTCATCCTGACGGAACTGATTTACCGTTAAGCGTTGCCACCGAGGAGGAGGTCAACGCCAATCTCCCGACCATTGAACAGCAGATAGAAATGATGACGCAGGCAGAGGATGAAAAGTCCTCTGCTTTTTCCGTTTCACAGGAGGATATTGACTCTGTTCTGGTAAGAGGAAGTGGTTTTCAGGACGGTAAATACCGTATCTACCGCCAATTCCAGAAGAATGAGGACAGCAAAAGCAATATCGCTTTCCTCAAAAATGAATATGGCACAGGCGGCGGCACACACGATTACCCAGACGGAACGAGGGGCGGCAGATGGTACGACAGCAAGAGCATCGGTATTGAAAAGTATGGCTCATATACCAATCCAGACCTGCGGCTTAGTTGGTCGAAGGTGGAAAAACGGCTGCGTGAGCTGATTAAGAATAACCGTTATTTGAATGCCAAAGAGAAAGACCATTACGCCGACTTTCTGGAAAGCGTCGAAGCCCCGCAGTACGAAATCGACACCCAGAGGAAACTTTCACACCAGAGGTTTATCGAAGCCCACAGGGAACTTGCGCCTGCCGACAAAAGGGACAGCCTTGCCCTGCGCCTGTCTGATTTTATCCGTGACTTGGATGGATATGAAAAAGACCTGTTATCCGATGTAGAACGGAGCGACCTTACCGATGTGACCGACAAGCAGATGGAACAGCATTTATCTGACCCTGCCACCGTTCAGCAGCTTCTCGATTTTCTTTCACAGGTGCAATGGAAAACAGCGGATGTTTACAGCCGCAGCAATGCCTACCGCTTTTCGCAGGAGCTTATGGAGCTGCACCCGATGCACTATCTCTGTCACGAGGGCGATGTGGTATATATCGGTGCGGATAAATATGAAATCTCCGCTTTTGATGAAAATGCCGTATCCCTGCGTAATGTAGAGTTTCCGTTGTTCGGCAAGGAATACAGCCGAGCCGATTTTGAGGAAAAGTTAAAGGAAAATCCCGCAAACGACCATCTGAAAGTAATTGTGACGGAACGGCAGGAGAAAACAACCCCCGCCGAGAAACAGCCAGACCGTTTAGACCTTGCTATCGGCTTTTCCGAGCATCCCTGCTTTTATGACAGGGAGCTGAATGACCGTTTTACCAATCTCAGCTTTGCGCTTGGAAATAAGCTGCTTGGCGTTCTGGACGAAAAGCAGCACCGTGAACGGGAGGACGAAAGCAAACAGGTCGGATGGTATCATAAGACCGACTTTGAAATCTCCGCTGTCATTGACGGCGAGGACTTCCATTATGAAGGACGGTTTGACATCGGGGACGGCGAGGGCGATTTGATTGCCCATATCAAAAACTTTTACGATTACTCCCTCTCTCCGTCCTGCCCGTTTATCCCAGAGTGGAAAAAACAGGGCGAGGATTACTACCGAGAAAAGATGGAGAGCCTGCGTTTCGGGCGTGATGTGTTTATCCCCTATCTGGAACAGCATACCGAGCTGACGCCAGAGGACGAAAAGCTGCTTGCCGAGATACTGTCCTTTGAGAAGGAATGGTTTATGCCTGCCGAGGAAACAAAGGAAAATCCTGCGGTGGCGGAAATGATTGCCGAAGCCGAAAGGATTGCTGCCGAACAGGAAACCGAGCCGCCAGAGGAACGCTTTGAAGTGATACTGACCTCTGATGCGTTCCCAGACCCCGAAGATGTGTATGCTATCTGGGATAATATCCGTGAGGAATACTATGCGGATAATGACGGCAAGGTACTGACCTACCCGACAGAGGAAGAAGCACAGGCAGGGCTTTTGAAGGTCAGAAAGGTTGTCGCTGATAAAGAAGCCGAGGAATGGCTCTATGTAGAACGGGCAAAACAGAACGCTGTGCCTGTGACACAGGACGATACTGACCTTATCGGAAAAGAAATCGTCCTTGATAACCGCCGATATGTGGTTGAGCGTGTCGGGGAAATCAGCGGCGATGTGTCGCTTCGAGATGTCACTTTCCAGAATAATGTAGGTTTTCCTATCAACCGTGTGGAGAAAATCGGTTATGTCCGCAGGCTCTTGGAGCAGGAAACATTACCACCCGAAAAAGAAAATATAGATGCCCCTGCTCCGTCTGCTGACCGCCGCAATTACCGTATTACCGATGACGCTCTGGGCGTGGGCGGGGCAAAAGAGAAATTTAAGAATAACATCGCTGCCATCCAGACGCTTCACGACCTTGAGATTGAAAACCGCCTTGCCACACCCGAAGAACAGGAAATCTTAGCAAAGTATGTTGGTTGGGGCGGTCTGTCTATGGCGTTTGACGAGAACAATGCGGCGTGGGCGGATGAGTTTACCGAGCTTTACGGAAACCTCTCCCCAGAGGAATACCGTGCGGCGATGGAGTCCACCCTGACCGCTTTTTATACCCCGCCCGTTGTCATTAAAGCCATGTATGAGGTGCTTGACCGTCTGGGCTTTTCACAGGGAAATATCTTGGAGCCGTCCTGCGGCACGGGCAACTTCTTTGGTCTGCTCCCCGAAAAGATGGCAGGCGCAAAGCTCTATGGCGTGGAGCTTGACTCTCTGACAGGCAGGATTGCGAAGCAGCTCTACCAGAAAGCCAACATCGCCGTGCAGGGTTTCGAGGATACGAAGCTGCCAGACGACCACTTTGATGTGGTGCTTGGCAATGTGCCGTTTGGGGATTTCCGTGTCAATGACAGCCGTTATGCGGGACAGAAATTCCTTATCCACGACTACTTTTTTGCGAAAGCTCTCGATAAAGTTCGTGCAGGCGGCGTGGTGGCGTTCATTACCTCTAAGGGTACAATGGATAAAGCAAGCCCAGAGGTGCGGAAATATATTGCCCAAAGAGCCGAGCTGTTAGGTGCAATCCGATTGCCAGACAATACTTTCCGAGCCAATGCCGGCACAGAGGTCACGAGCGATATACTCTTTTTGCAAAAGCGTGACCGTATGATTGATGTAGAGCCAGAGTGGGTACACCTTGATACCGATGAGAACGGCGTTACAATGAACAGCTATTTTGTGCAGCACCCCGAAATGGTGCTTGGCACAATGCAAATGGAAAGCAGCCGTTTCGGTATGGACGCTGCCTGTAAAGCGAACACCGATACTCCGTTATCTGAGCAGCTTCACAAGGCGGTACAGAATATTAACGGCGAGATACCAGAGTATGAGATTGACGAGATTTCAGACGAGCAGGACATTTCTATCCCTGCCGACCCCAATGTACGCAACTTTTCCTATACTCTGGTAGATGGCAAGGTTTACTTTAGAGAGAATGACCGTATGACCCCTGCCGCCGTATCAATGACGGCAGAAAACCGTATCAAAGGGCTTTTGGAAATCCGAGGTTGCGTTCGCAAGCTCATTGATTACCAGACAAACGACTGCTCCGATGAGCTGATAAGCACGGAGCAGGAAAACCTAAACCGCCTGTACGACGCTTTTACGGCAAAGTACGGGCTTATCAATAACCGTGGAAACTACCTTGCCTTTGCTTCCGATGAGAGCTATTTCCTTTTATGCTCCTTAGAGGTGCTTGATGATGAGGGCAACTTTAAGCGTAAAGCGGATATGTTCTCTAAAAGGACTATCAAGCCGCATCGGGCTGTTACCTCGGTTGAAACCGCAAGCGAAGCCCTTGCCCTTTCCATTGGAGAAAAAGCCCGTGTTGACCTCGGCTATATGGCGAAGCTGACAGGCAAAACGCAGGAGGAAATCGTTAGCGAATTGCATGGCGTAATCTTCCGAGTACCAAACGCCGAGCCTGCAAGGTATGTGACCGCCGATGAATACCTCTCTGGAAATGTAAGAGAAAAATTGACGGTTGCACAGATAGCGGCAAAGACCGAGCCAGAATATGCAATCAACGCCGAAGCTCTGAAACAGGTTATTCCCAAAGACCTATCGGCGGCTGAAATCTCTGTCCGTCTGGGTACGACTTGGATACCGCAGGAGGATATACAGCAGTTTGTAATGGAGCTGCTCACACCCTCGAGCCACGCCGCAGGCAGGATTAAGGTGCGGTACACCCCATACAACGGCGATTGGTTTATCGAAAACAAGAGTTCCGATTACGGAAATGTCAAGGCGGATAGCACCTACGGTACAAAGAGGGCTTCCGCCTATCGTATTATTGAGGACACCTTAAATCTGCGTGACACCCGTATTTTCGATTATGTTTATGATGAACACGGCAACAAAAAAGCAGTTTTCAACCATAAGGAAACCACGGCGGCACAGGCAAAGCAGGAAGTTATCAAACAGGCTTTTGCAGATTGGATATGGAAAGACCCAGAACGCAGAAACCGCCTTGTCCGCTATTACAACGACACCTTTAACAGCACCAGACCTCGTGAGTATGACGGCAGGCATATCACTTTCGGCGGTATCAGCCCAGAGATTACCCTAAGACCCCACCAAGTCAACGCTATCGCCCATATCCTTTACGGCGGCAATACGCTCCTTGCACACAAGGTAGGCGCAGGAAAAAGTGCGACACGTTCGTAACTGAAAAGGTTACGCACAAGTCAGCTAACAATAGAATCGGGAACTGGAAAGGAGTCCCTGAAAAGACTTGGAGAACTAATATTCCGATAGGTGGAATGATGGGGTAACGCCCTGAAACGCCTACCTTATAAACTGCGATGTGCGGCAGCCCTCTGTAACAAGGATTGCGGTATAACGCTCGCTAAAGTCGGCGGAAATGCACCCAAACGGGTTATGCCGTGGAAAGTGTCCCAGAGGTGGGATATGTGCATGATACGCCGGAGGTCTATAAACTGCCTATGGTCAGAATGTCATGGATGACTGACGAAATCCCGAATGTACGGGTCTAAAAGGCGCAGGAGCAGAAATGATCCTTTCCGATTACGGAAGTATGTGAGGATGAGTAAGAATTTTTACTATGAAAGTCCTTGCGGTGTTATAGGCACCGCCCAGCATACAGGCTCAGAGGGACACCTAAAGGCAGATATGTACAGATAGGAATATTGGAACGTGGAAAGGCTGGAACACGGAGCCGGTTACAGGCTATGAGGTGTTGGATTGGAAAGTGCATTGCGTATAACAATCCTTTATCCAGTTGAGAGAGATGGCACAGTACCGATGAAGCCGTGGAAACACGGTGGAGGGATGGCCATTAGTCGTCAGCAATCAATAAATTGGAAACTATACAGATACAAAGGTTCGAGTATGACTAAGAAAAGCGAAATCCTCTCGAAAGAAAGGAAAGTACCTGACTTTGGCAAACAAGAAGAAACCCTTAAAGAAACAGAAAATCCGCAACTCCGAATACTACGATATGCAGCTCGTTCTTGACAAACTGTATGCCGCAAGTGTCAAGGGGCAGCGGTTCTGCAACCTTGTGGAACTGATAAAACGCCCTGAAAACATCAAATTGGCATATAGAAATATCCGAAAGAACAGCGGCAGTCGGACGGCGGGTGTGGACAACAAGACAATAAGCGATTTGAACAAGTGGAACGAAAATGCCTTAGTTGCCCATGTTCAGCGTAAGCTGGACTGGTATGTTCCTAATGCTGTCCGCAGAGTTGAGATACCAAAGGACAACGATAAAACCCGTCCCCTTGGAATCCCTACGATTATGGACAGGCTCATTCAACAATGTATTCTGCAAGTATTAGAACCTATCTGTGAAGCAAAATTCTTCAAGCGAAGCAATGGTTTCAGACCAAACCACAGTGCAGAAAATGCCATTGCCCAAGCGGAGAGAATGATACAGAACGTAGGTTGCCACTATGTCATTGATATAGATATCAAGTCTTTCTTTGACAATGTGAACCACGGAAAACTGCTGAAGCAGATGTGGACACTCGGAATTAGGGATAAAAAGCTGCTGTCTATCATTTCTGCCATGCTAAAGGCAGAAGTGGCTGGAATCGGTTTTCCCGAAAAGGGTACGCCACAGGGCGGTATCATTTCCCCACTGTTGTCAAACATCGTCCTGAATGAACTGGATTGGTGGATTGTCAGCCAGTGGGAGGAAATGCCCACCCAAAGGAATTATGTACACAGAATCTATGCGAATGGGACTCCCGACAAAAGCAGTACCATCCGTACTCTGCGCAACTACACGAATCTGAAAGAGTGCTATGTTGTCCGCTATGCAGATGACTTCAAAATCTTCTGCAAAAAGCGGTCAGATGCAGTCAAGCTGTTCGAGGCTACGAAACAATGGCTATTAGAGCGTCTGGGGCTGGAAATCAGCCCGGAGAAATCAAAGATTGTAAATCTGAAACGCCATTACTCTGAATTTCTGGGCTTTAAGCTGAAAGCCCGAACAAAAGGAAAGAAGCCAGATGGACAACCAAGGTATGTAGTAGAAGCGCATATCAAGGATAAAGCATTGCAGAAAATCCGGGAGAAAAGCAAGGAAATTATTGGGCAGATACGGCAGACCTATGACCCTGGAATGGAATACCGTCTGATACAAAAATACAACTCCTATGTCATGGGCGTTCACAACTATTACAGCATTGCAACCCATGTGAATATTGATTTTCACAAAATCGCTTTCGATGTCAAAAAGAGCCTTTACAACAGATTGAAGCACAGGCTGCAGAAGAGCGGTCAAATCACAAACAGGTATATCAAGGAAAAATACGGCACGAGCCGGGAGGTACGCTACCTGAATGGTCATGCTATCGTCCCGATTGCCTATGTTCAGCACAGAGTACCCATGGACAAGAAAAGTCGGGTAAATAAGTACACGCCAGAGGGACGGGCTGAGATTCACAAGAATCTTACCGGTATCAATATGGCAGTTCTCTATCATCTGATGAACAATCCATGCGGTAAGCAGAGTGTGGAGTACAACGATAACCGCATCGCACTCTATGTTGCACAGAAAGGAAAATGTGCTGTTTCCGGTGTGGAACTGGAAGCAAATCAAGTGGACTGTCACCACAAAAAGCCGTTGGTGCTTGGGGGCAATGACAGTTATCAAAACCTGATTATTGTTTCCGATGTGGTTCACATCCTCATTCATTCCAGCAATGAGCGCACCATCCGAAAATACCTGAAAGTGCTAAATCCTGATAAGAAGCAGTTGGCAAAGCTCAATAAGCTCCGTGTGCTGGCAGAAATGCCGGAACTCGTTTTCTAAAGGGCAAATCTGTTTGATGTATAGATTGTCATAAAAATTGTTGACGATGGAAAGCCGTGTGATGGGAAACTGTCACGCACGGTTTGGAGCGGGGGAAAATCTGGAGGAACGGATATGCAGCCTGCGGCTGCATATCCTGTCCAAAGGATTACCTATCGCTATCCTTTGAAATGGTCGCCGCCGCACAGGAGAGCAAGCGGCTCGGTTTGTGTCAAAAATCTATGTTCGTTGTGCCAAATCATCTGGTCGGTCAATGGGCTTCCGAGTATTTGCGGCTTTACCCCTCTGCCAATATTCTCGTTACTACCAAGCAGGATTTTGAAACGGCTAACCGCAAAAAGTTCTGCGGCAGGATTGCAACAGGCGATTATGATGCGGTCATCATCGGGCATTCGCAGTTTGAAAAAATCCCGATGAGCATTGAACGCCAGAGGGAGCAGCTTCAAAGGCAGCTCGACGATATTGAGCGTGGTATAGACGATGTGCAGGCAAGCAAGGGCGAACAGTTCACGGTCAAGCAGCTTATGAAAACCCGAAAAGGGATAAAAGCAAAGCTCGACAAGCTCAATGATACCAAGAGGAAGGATAATGTGATTGACTTTGAACAGCTCGGCATTGACCGCCTGTTCATTGACGAGAGCCATTTTTATAAAAACCTCTACCTCTATACCAAGATGCGGAATGTGGGCGGCATCGCCCAGACTGAAGCCCAGAAATCAAGCGACCTCTTTATGAAGTGCCGCTATCTGGACGAAATCACAGGCAGCCGTGGCACGATATTCGCAACGGGTACGCCTGTCAGCAACTCAATGGTGGAGCTTTACTCCGTCCAGAGGTATTTGCAGTATGACACCCTTTCCCAAAATGGATTACAGCATTTTGATGCTTGGGCTTCCACCTTTGGAGAAACGGTCACGGCTTTAGAGCTTGCCCCAGAGGGTACAAACTACCGAGCCAAGACCCGATTTGCAAAGTTTTTCAATCTGCCAGAGCTGATGCTGATGTTCCGTGAGGTGGCGGATATACAGACTGCCGATATGCTAAAGCTGCCCGTACCAAAGGTAAATTACCACAATATCAAAACCAAGCCGAGCGAGATACAGACCGAAATGGTGGCTTCTCTTGCTAAACGAGCCGAAAAAGTAAGGGCAAGACTTGTAGAGCCGAACATCGACAATATGCTCAAAATCACAAATGATGGGCGTAAATTGGCTCTTGACCAGAGAATGATTGACCCGATGCTGCCCGATGACCCAAACAGCAAGGTCAACGCCTGTATCGACAATGTGTATCGTATCTGGGAGGAACACGCCGACACAAAGGCGGCGCAGCTTATTTTCTGCGACCTCTCCACTCCGAAGAATGACGGCACATTCAATGTTTATGACGATATTCGTGAAAAGCTCATCGCCCGTGGCGTTCCTGCCGAGCAGGTGCGGTTTATCCACGAAGCCACTACCGATGCACAGAAAAAAGAGATGTTCGGCAAGGTGCGAAGCGGCGAGGTGCGTGTACTGTTAGGCTCTACCCCGAAAATGGGAGCAGGCACAAATGTCCAAGATAGGCTCATCGCCATTCACAATTTAGACTGCCCGTGGCGACCAAGCGATGTAGGACGGATTTTGCGGACATTCAAAATAAAAAAGAATGTGGAGGTAACAGACAATGGCAAAATCATTATTTGAGGAACTGGGCGGCAAATACGAAAGGCAACGGCATTTAGATTATCTAAAACAGTACCGTAAAGTTACATACACCAATCT